>JAABUS010000733.1_pt1 | contig 80312 bp, 62 predicted proteins | sample 5560161 | NCBI WGS metagenome assembly JAABUS01 (sample SAMN10711885, study PRJNA513376) | rock metagenome | isolation source: Antarctica rocks | place: Antarctica: Victoria Land, Trio Nunatak nord | collected 2016-01-04
TATGTTCCATTATCACGTCCTCGTCACAGGGCTTTACCCTGTGCTAATATATTAAGCCCTTACAGGGCTTAGATCAATATGCAACTATATATAAGGGCTGGAAACTTGCTCATAACAAATAAAAAATGTGTCCTAACGGTAGCCTTTAAAAGGAGGGGAACGTGTAGCCTCTTATTAATTTCTTAAACTAAATGACATTGCCCGTTAGTGGTCAAAATATTGGTAGTAGTATTTAAACAATAAAATAAGTCGCTTAGGGACGAAATAAAATGGATGATAAATTTTCTACATGTTGCAAAATTAAATTGTCACTACACTAGATAGCTATTCAGGCGCTGACTTCCACACCAGTGGAACACAAATAAGCTGTTATAATATCTTTTGTAAACACAACCTTGTGTTCCTCAGTGTCTTCGTGCCTCCTATATTCGATTCCAGGAAGAGTTATTTTCGGTGAAACATCACCCACTGGTGATAATAAGACTGATAGCTGACTGTTGATAGCAAATGATACGGGATTATACTGTTAACATGAAACTACTGTTAAGTTAACCCTAAAGTGACGCGTTCTGCTTTCAGCCGTCAGCAGTCAGCAGATCAATGTGTATTAAGTTTCCTCCTGATAGCTGATAGCTGACGGCTGATAGCGAATTCGTCAATTTATACTTAACATGAAACTACTTGTAATTTCAATGAATCATAATCAGTAATATTGCTTGTTCAAAAACAATGATTAAAATCCCCATTTAAGCCGATGAAAAATATAATTATTTCTAATCCGTGCCGGATCATTATGCTGGCACTAATGTTATTTATAATTTGCGACACCGTTGCTGCTAAAGGTCCCCAAAGATTGCTGGTATTCAGCAAAACAGCACAATTCAGGCATAAGGAAGGCATCGCCGCCGGCAAATTAGCGATTATGCAGATGGGAAAAGAAAACAAATTCCAGGTAGACACTACGGAGGATGCCAGTGTTTTTACTCCTGAAAATCTAAAAAAATATGCAGCGGTTGTTTTTTTAAGCACAACAGGAAATGTTTTAGACGATACACAACAGGCGGCTTTCGAACAGTATATAAAATCGGGCGGCGGGTTTATGGGCATACATTCCGCCACCGATACTGAATACGATTGGCCCTGGTACGGGGAATTGGTTGGCGCATATTTCGGAAGCCATCCTGCCCAACAGGAAGCCGTTTTTAATGTTGTAGACCAGAATAACATTGCAACACGCCATCTTCCTCAGGCCTGGAAGAGAAAAGATGAGTTGTATAATTTTAAGTGGATAGGTGAAGGCCTGCATATCCTTATAAAGATTGATGAAAACAGTTATACAGGTGGCAAGAACGGCGACTATCATCCTATGTGCTGGTACCATAATTATCAGGGTGGCCGAGCTTTCTATACTGAACTGGGCCATGATAACAAATCATTCGAAGATCCGCTTTACCTTAAACATATTCTTGGAGGAATTAGATATGCAATGGGAATGAAGCCTGATGCTATGTTGAAATCATAATTTTACATTGATTTTATATAACATCATAAAATACATACTATGAAAAAGAAATGGATAATTACAGCCCTGGTAATAACTTCCATCATGGTTTTTACCTGTACTATACCTAAGAAAGCTGTAAAGGGTGATACTGATGCAACAACAGAAAAACCGGTATTCAATCCCACGCCTTCATCTGTATACCTGGCCCCGCAGGAAAGCATGAAGACTATGCATCTTGCCAAAGGTTATCATTTGGAACTGGTTGCAAGTGAACCTATGATAAAGGAGCCGGTAGCAATAGCATGGGATGGTAATGCAAGAATGTATGTTGCTGAAATGCTTACTTACATGCAGGATGCGGATGCTACCGGTGAGCAACAACCGAAGAGCAGGATATTGCTGCTGGAAGATACCGACAATGATGGAAAAATGGATAAAAGCTCTGTTTTTGTTGACAGCCTTTTATTACCGAGAATGATACAATGTGTAAATAAGGAATTGCTGGTAAACGAAACGAATACCGTTACTATAAACAGCTATACCGACACTGATGGTGACGGCAAAGCCGACCTTAAAAAGGTTGTTTACAAAAATGATAAGTACAGGGCTAACGATGCCAATATGGAACACCAGCGTAGCGGGCTTGACTGGAACCTGGATAACTGGATGTATATGACATATGAGCCTGTTCGTTTCCGTTATACCAACGGTACCATGCAGGTAGATACCATTCCGAGCGGGGCGGGTGGTGGCCAGTGGGGAGTAACCCATGATAATTACGGGCGTTTGTTTTACTCAAGCGCGGGCGGTGAAACACCGGCACTTGGATTTCAAATTAACCCGGTATATGGCAAGCTTGATTTTCCTGATCAGTTCAGTCCTGAATTCCAGGAGGTATGGCCCATTATTGCAACACCGGATGTACAGGGTGGTAATATGAGGCTGCGTCCGAATAACACACTTAACCATTTTACTGCCTGTTGTGGCCAGTCAATATACAGAGGTGATAAGTTACCGCAGGATTTGGTGGGAGACTATATTCTATGTGAACCTGTTGCAAGAATAATACGTCGTGCTAAAGTTATAGACCTGAAAGGTAAGATCGTTATGCAGAACAACTATTATCGTTCTGAATTTATCTCATCATCTGACATGAACTTCAGGCCGGTAAATACTGCCACCGGTCCGGACGGTAATTTGTATATCGTTGATATGCACCGCGGCATTATTCAACAAGGTAACTGGACCCGTCCTGCATCTTTTCTGCGTAATAAGATTGATAGCCTGAGCCTTGCTAAAAATGTTGGTCACGGCCGGATTTACAGAGTGGTTAATGATGAATTTAAAAGAGGTCCTAAGCCTAACATGTTAAATGAATCAACCACTACCTTAGTGGGTTACCTGGGTCATCCGAACGGCTGGTGGCGCGATAACGCTCAAAAGCTTATAATAGTCCGTGGTGATAAATCAGTTGTTCCCGCTTTAAAAGCTATAGCTATGGGACAGCAACCTGGCTCTGCAAATGACAATGGGCACCTTGCACGCATACATGCTCTATGGACACTTGAAGGACTGGATGCCATTGACAAGGATGTTTTATCTCATGCTTTAACGGATGCCAATCCACAGGTAAGAAAAACTGCTGTCTGGATCAGTGAATCTTATATAATAAAAGATGACCCACAGATAATTGATAAACTGGCTGAGCTAAAAACAGATGCTGATAATAATGTACGGGTACAGTTACTGTTATCATTAAACAGAAGTAAATCAGATAAAGTAAAAGCTATTTATACAGCTATGCTGAATCAGCAACCAGCCAATGATATACTGGCGGCTACTAAAAAAGCAATTGAAAGAAATGAAGATGTCAAAACTTTTGGCAGCCGGTTAGGTTCTATGGCTGCCGCTGACAGAACGTTAATTTTAAATGGGGCTGCAATATTTAAATCAATATGCGCCAGTTGCCATGGTGCCGATGGTAAAGGACTTGCAATAGGCGGTGCAGGTCTTGCCGCACCTCCTCTGGCCGGATCAAAAGTTTTAAGTTACCAGGAAAAAAATACACCGATCAGGATATTATTACATGGTTTAAGCGGCCCGGTTGATGGTAAATCTTATCCGAGTGTTATGCCGGCTATGGGCGCCAATAGTGATGAATGGATTGCATCCGTAGTAAGTTATATCCGGTATGAATTAGGAACAGGTAGCCGTAACCGGCAAATTTCACCTGTGGTAAAACCGGAAGAAGTAAAAAAGATCCGGGACGAAAATGCAGGCAAAAGCAAGTCATGGACCAGTGCTGAACTGGAAGATAAAAGTAAACAGGAAAATCCTCCGGTGCAGGGTGGAACCAAATAGTTTAGCGATGTATTGCCACAAAGACACGAAGGCACTTAGCAACACAAAGATTTCTTTTATATTGCTTAGTGCCTTTGTGTCTTTGTGTCTTTGTGGCTAAATCACTCAGTAATATGAACAAACCAAAGAACTGGTATGATATAGACAATGCAGACAAACTCGATTCACCTGCATTGCTCATCTATGTGCAACGTGTAAAGCATAACATTAATACCTTAAAAAGTATGATTGACGATGTTTCCCGCCTTCGTCCTCATATAAAAACTCATAAGGCTAAGGAGGCTGTTCAGTTATGTATGGACGCCGGCATTCTTAAATTCAAATGCGCCACCATTGCAGAAGCGGAACTACTTGCAATATGCGAAGCACCGGATGTTCTGCTTGCATACCAGCCATCAATACCCAAACTGGATAGGCTGATGCAGCTCATCAGTCAATATCCGAAGTCACTATTTTCATGTCTGATAGACAACATGGAATCTGCAACCTGTATTTCCGATAAAGCAATTGCAAATAATGTAGTTATACCTGTTTATCTCGACCTGAATATTGGTATGAACAGAACAGGTATCATACCTGGAGAGGAAGCTGTCAGCTTATATAAGTCTTGCAAAGCATTAAAAGGCATACAACTGGCCGGCCTTCATGCATACGATGGTCATATACATGCCAGTGACATTGTAAAACGTACAAGGCTATGCGAAGAAGCTTTCAGGCCTGTAGACAAAATGAAATCATTATTGGTGGAAGCTGGGTTTGGAGTGCCGGTTATTGTAGCAGGGGGCTCTCCAACTTTTCCTGTTCATGCTATACGCAAAGAGGTGGAGTGCAGCCCTGGCACATTCATCTTCTGGGACAAAGGTTACTTGGATGCTTACCCCGACCAGCATTTTCTGCCGGCAGCATTGGTTCTTGCCCGCGTAATTTCCTTACCTGGTGAAACTACTCTTTGCCTGGACCTGGGACATAAATCCATTGCAGCGGAAAATGATATACAACACCGCGTTTTTTTCTTAAATGCACCGGAACTGGTTTTTATTGGCCAGAGTGAAGAACACCTGGTGGTAGATGCCGGCATCAGTCATTCATGGAAGATCGGTGATATATTGTTTGGATTACCGATGCATATTTGTCCTACATGCGCTTTGTACGATACTGCCAGCATTGTAGAAGATGCTACTATAACAGGCTCCTGGGATATTATTGCAAGGAACAGGAAAATAAATGTATAACCTGTAATATTAGATAGAAACATTTCTATGCCATAAAGGTAGGCTGTTTAAAAGTCCACATAGTCTTCGTGCGGCTTTGTAAGCCCTGCAAGGGCATCATAGATTAGCACAGGGTTAAGCCCTGTGGTGATATATGGTAATGAATACAGCCCTGAAAGGGTGAAATAGTATTGCTTTAATAACCATTACTTATTAGTATCGCACCCCTACAGGGCTGTTGGTTGGGTATTTCGTTTACACAGGGCTTCACCCTGTGCTAATCTATTGCGCCCTTTCAGGGCTTGGATTAATCAAATTGTTACATTCTTAAGTCAATAGAATTGAGTAGTTATTCACAAAAACTGTACGAAAACTACTATGAACTTTTAAACAGCCTACCTTATAGGTCTGTACATGCTGCTATCAGCCGTCAGATATCAGCTATCAAAGGGCTAATTTTCTTTTCCTGCTTATAGAAGTATTTGTTTATAATTTCCCGTTTTGGGAATGCATTCCCATGCAGGAAATTTTTCATTAAAAATTATTATTGGATAAGAACAGGTAAATTAAAAACGAATTAATAAGATTTTATATGTAAATACTTGATCATTATTGAATTGAACAAGGGTAATCTTATTAATTGCGGTTTGAAGAATGGTTATTTTAAACGTTTTTATAAAATGGTCTATGGCTTGTCTTGATAGTAATGTAGTCTTCATAGGATAACAGCCTCAGGTTTTCTAACTTGGGGCTTTTTAATTTTTATCAATGCTCAACCTGTTACATCTTCATAAAGGGGTTTTATTAATATTTCGAATATTTGTTATCTATAAAATTATAATAAAATAATATTCTTCTTTTAAATTTAAAGTCATATACTAAGGCTTTACAAATAATTGTTATTAAAGTGATTTTGATAATCTAGGTCATCAATTATGTACAAACTAATGAAAGCAATTTCGTAGATATTTCAAGGTTAACATAACAGTAGCATACAATACATTAATGTCGTATGAAATATAAAATAATGGTTAGCTATAAGGATATTATTACCTTAAACATTTTCCTCCTGATAGCTGATAGCAATTAACACAAAATCTTATGCTTGATACGACACTTGTGTCATGTTAAGTGTAAATTGACATATTTGCTATAAGCCGTCAGATATCAGGAGGGAACTTAATACATATTGATCTGCTGACAGCTGATAGCTGAACGCATCACTTCAGGGTTAACTAACACTTGTGTTTAACAGGAAGAAAATATAAATAAGTTATCAGCAAATTGTTTTTATGGAGGCATACAACCGTAAGCAGGAAATTGTTAATGGGCTTATACATGGTTTTGGAATGCTGTTCGGAATAAGTGGTTTGCCAGTTTTAACAGGGATAGCAACGGCTCACGGCAATACCATGGGTATTATAGGCAGCGGTATATACGGCTTTTGCTTTTTATTGCTTTTTACAAATTCAACAGTGTATCACATCGCGCGTGAAACTGAAGTGAAACGTGTTTTTAAAATACTGGATCATATAAGCATATACTTTCTTATCTCCGGCACTTATACTCCTTTCCTGCTAATGTATATGAATAATTCATTTGGGATCACTTTGATGATAATACTTTGGGGACTTACCCTGATTGGAATTTTCTTTAAAATAAAATTCACCGGTAAGATGGAAGCCGTATCTACATTAATCTATATTATTATGGGTTTAATTATGCTGGCAGGTGGAAAAAGATTTTTTGATTACCTTCCTTCATCTGTAGTCATTCTTATTTGTATTGGTGCTTTTTTATATTTTATAGGTGTATTTTTTTATGTATGGGACAAATACATGTATACTCATGCCGTATGGCATTCATTAGTATTAGTTGCGGCTATTTGTCATTATGTAGCAGTAATGCTGGCAATCTGATTAGTAATAGTCATCAGCAGTCAGCTATCCGCTATCAGGAGGATTATATATTTTGATATGGAATTCCTCCCAACTGATAGCTGATAGCTGACTGCTGATAGCAGACATCTTATAGCTTATTAACAGGGAATATATTGCATAGCCCTATGTTGTAGGTTTTAAACTTTCGTTACCAATTTCCTTCCCTTCTTTTTTCTGGATAGAATCACTGCCTGTTTCAACTTCCACTGTTTTTGTGGTTACAGCATATTCGTTAGGGTGTATCTCTGAACCATATTTCACAGCGTAAGCCTTTGTGAACTCGGCGCCAAAATATAAAATTATAGAGGAATAATAAGTCCACAACAATAAAATAACAAGAGAGCCGGCGGCGCCATAAGTACTACCGACATTACTTTTACTGATGTAGAGAGAGATACCTAATTTACCCAACAAAAATAACAATGCTGTTACTAAAGAACCTGCCACAACATCTCTCCACTTAATTTTCGCATCGGGAAGAACTTTAAAAATTACTCCGAAGATTAATGCAACAACCAGGAAAGTTATAACCTGATTGAGCACATAAAATAGTGTAACTGTAACATCAGGGAAAATGGCCTCCAACCGATGACTCAATCCATCCATTATGGCAGTAATACCAAGAGAAACCAACAATAAAAAACCAAGGCTGATGATTACCGAAAAAGAAATAAACCTGTTTTGAATCATTTTTAGCCAGTTTTTTTTTGGTTTTGGCTTTAAACCCCAGATACTATTGATGGAATCCTGTATTTCGGCAAAAACGGTGGTAGAGCCCACCAGTAAAGTAATTGCTCCAATTACTACGGCTATTACACCTTTTCCACTGATGGCCGCTTTTTTTATAATTTCCTGCAGTTGAATAGCGGTATCATGTCCGAGAAAACCTTCTAATTGTGTAATGATTTTTCCCTGGATAGCCTCACGGCCTAAAAAAAGGCCACACAATGATATAATTACAATCAGGAGCGGGCCCATTGAAAAAATGGTATAGTAAGCAAGAGATGCACCCAGTTTAGGTACCTTATCATCAGAGAAACCTGAAAATGAATTTTTTAAAACTTCCCATATTCCTTTGAATGAAATTTTTTTCTTCATAACGATTCTTTTAAATTGATATACAAAAATTTGACCATTCGGTATCACCTTCAAAGTTTATCACTTTTTCGGCTACTTTCCAGGTAAACAAGATATATTATTTTCAAATGTAGTTGATGTTAACTTAAGTTTAAGGTAATGCTCCATTGAACAAATACAGTTGCAAATTTTATGTGAAAGAAAAACTTAATATAGATATTCAATTATCAATGTTTTGATTCTACAAAACATTTAACAACAAAGTACGTCGTGAAAGTGTATGACTATTAATGATTGATTTTAATAATAACTATAAACGGCTTCATTCAACGACAATGAAATTTTACCATTACCTGGCTTTTGTCCGGCCTCTTCCGGTTTTTTTAAGCGGCTGCTTTTTTATTGATTACTTTACGCACAGCAGCTTTCTTTGGAGCTCCTTTTCCTGAGGCTTTTTTAGGAGCCGCTTTTTTTGGTGCAGCTTTCTTTTTTGGTGCAGCTTTCTTTTTTGCAGCCCCATTTTTCTTTGGAACCTTAGCTCCTTCTTTTCTGGCTACTGAAAGAGCAATAGCAATGGCTTGCTTACGGCTTGTAACCTTATCGCCACTTCTGCCACGCTTTAATGTTCCCTTCTTTTTTTCGTGCATTACCCTTTTAACTTTGTCCTGGGCTTTCCTTGAATACTTTGCCATGATAAATATAAAATGAATTAAAAAAATAATAAACAAAATCAGTAAAATATAAATATTGCTGGTGCTGGTATTTTCTCACAATATCAAACAATCTCCATTCTCAAAACTTTGATACAACTGGAAACTAAATTATTAAATTGAGCTACTTTACAATTTCAAGGTAAGCTTTCTTAGGCTTCAGATCTTTATCAAAAAGTAATGGATAATCCTTCCTGCCTTTAACCGGAAAATTATTTAGCCAGCTCGACCTGTCTGAAATATTCCAGAAAGTAATTCCTGATATTACATTTTTATATTTCTTGAAAATGCTGAAACATCTTTTGTACATTTCAATTTGCTGTTGCTCTTTGTCGGGTGTGAATGCATTATTTGAATCTTCAAGTTTTCTTTCTCTTGCATTGTGTTCCTTCGGATAAACAGAAATATCAAGTTCTGTTACTTGTACTTTCAAGTCCAGGGTGGCAAATTTTTCAATAGTATTGATAAGCTCCTGTTCGGAGGGTTCATTTATTGCCCAATGGCCCTGAAGTCCTACGCCATGTATGGGAACTCCCGCATCTTTTAATCCTTTTACCAGCCTGTATATTTTTTCTCTTTTATCAGGATTGATTTCATTGTAATCGTTGTAAAACAATAAAGCTTTCGGATCTGCCTCAGGTACAATGCATACACAAAAATAGTTTTATACTCATCGTTACTAAAAAAAGCTTAAAATTTTTGCTGCTTTATTAGAGGGCAATTTCATAATATTGTTGTTACATTATGTCAAAGCATTTTGGTAAAACCTGGTGGGGCCAGCAGTGGCTCAATTCATTAACTAATATAGATTATAGTAATCGCCTGCCGCGGGGAAGCTCCTATGCCCGCAATGGCTCTATTTCCAGTATCAACATAGTTGAAAACAGTATTAAGGCTAAAGTAAAAGGAAGTCTTCCAATGCCTTATGATGTCACACTGATCATCGCGCCCTTCTTTCCACCTGAAATAAAAAAACTCGTTAAAGCTGTTGCTCAAAAGCCGGTAATAGTTTCCAAGTTATTAAACCGCGAGCTTGATCCCGAATTACTTAATATAGCCGAACGTATGGGACTTAAAGTATTTCCAAAACAGTGGACCGACTTTAAGATGCAATGCAGTTGCCCCGACTGGGCAGTGCCATGCAAACATCTCGCGGCTGTAATCTATAAAATCAGCGCTGAGATCGATAATAACCCTTTTCTTGTTTTTGACCTGCACAAGGTTAACCTCCAGGAGGAGCTTAGGAAGGAAAACATTTTTATCGGAATAAACATCAATACTATTCCGGTATTAAAAACCTTTTTAATTGATGAAAGTAAAAAGCACGCTGCACCTAGAAAAAAGCTTGATGGTACTGCAACTAGTCATGTTAATCCTGTTAAGAATGAACAATCACCTGTTACTGCGGAAGCAGTAACAGAAGCCAGCAATAGATTCAACTATGCCAGCCTTTCTCCCATTCACGAACCTATGATACAGTTGCTGGCTGATGCACCTGTCTTTTACCAGGAAAACGGAAATTTTAAAGAAAAATATTCAAACACTTTGCGCAAAGTAGTGCGAAACGCACAAAGGATCATCTCCGGTAAATCAAATATGAATGAGCATTTCATACAATTGCCTGTTAACAATAGGGGCACACTCAAAAAACCGGAAGAACTCACAGTAGCTATTAATCACCACAATAATATCGCGCTTGGCATCAGTGAAAATAATGAAGTGACCATCTGGATTGATGGTAAAAAGCAAAACATTTTTCCCTATCAGTTGATTACCACACTCTGGCAAATACCAAAAGCTAAGTTACAGGAGTATCAGCCTTCTGTCGCTGCCTTACATAACAGCTTACTGCTTGCGTTAAACCTGGTAGCTAATGGAGCTATTGTTCCGCAAATTATTCAACTGGAAAATAAATCATATACTGTTCGCTTTCTTCCTGCTTTAATAAGCAAAGAGGTTACATCATTGATTGAAAACCTTCACAAAACATTACCTCCCGGCATATTAATGTTTTCTGCAGCATCCAATATTGACATTGAAAAAGATAAAGCTGTTTTGCTGGTCTCAATACTGATAGATCACATTGTATTCCAGTTATCCGAAAACAGGGGAGGAGATGTGTTTATTGATTTATTTTTCAGTAATTATTCATATGCTTTTGTTGCTCCGGGGCAACATTCTTTACCAGGTGGAATTCAGGCATGGCTGCAGCGTTACACTATTACACAGGGTAATTACATACCCATGATTATAGTAGAAGAGTTACAGGATGAACGATTTAAGATAAGTATCAATATCCAGGAAAGAAACAGGCCGCTCGATAACCATATTCCCTTATTCGAAGTACTTGCATTGAAGAGATACGAACAGCAACGTTTTGAGATACTGCAATCCCTTGCTCAATTGAGTTCCTTCATTCCCGGATTAGATAATTACATCAATACAAAAGGCGATGATTTAATAATTATGGATGTAGCTGTATTTACACCATTTTTAATACAGGTCATTCCTTCCATTAAGTTGCTTAATGTAAACATTCTTTTGCCAAAATCTTTGCAGCATATTCTTAAACCTAAAGCGAGTGTGCACCTTAAACGAAAAGAGAAAGATCCAAAAGCTTTTATGCGCCTTGATAAACTGCTCGATTTCGATTGGCAGGTATCCATCGGCGATACTGTGTTGAACGAAAATGATTTTAATACATTACTTAAGAACTCGGAAGGCCTCATTAGGTACAAATCAAATTATATTTATGTGAGCAAGGAGGAGTTGGAGAAGTTGCATAAACACTTTGCTGCCTCAAAAGACCTGACCCCGTATGAAATGCTTCGTACTGCATTAGGTAATGATTATTACGGAGCAGCAATATCTCTTACAGAAGAAGTAAAACAATTGATAAAAGAGCTTACCACCAATGAAGATATCCCACTGCCAGGGGGTATCAATGCATTATTACGACCCTATCAGCAAAGAGGCTTTTCCTGGATGTACCGCAATACGAAAATAGGTTTCGGCAGCGTACTCGCTGATGATATGGGATTAGGAAAAACATTACAGGTTATTACTACTTTTTTAAAATACAAAGAAGACGGTTCTTTAAAAGATAACAAAGCATTGGTTATTGCTCCAACAGGCCTGTTAACCAACTGGCAGGCTGAGATGGAAAAATTTGCACCATCCCTGCAATTCCGGTTATATCACGGACTTAACCGGAAGCTGGATAAAAAAATGAATTTTGATGTATTACTCACCTCTTATGGTGTAGCACGCATTGATGCGGATAAATTAAAAAAAGTAAAATGGCATGTGGTTGTAACGGATGAGGCACAGAATATAAAAAATCATGAAACGGCCCAAAGTAAGGCTGTTAAAAGCATTCCTGCAAACACATTCATTGCTATGAGTGGTACACCTGTCGAAAACAGGCTGAGTGAACTATGGAGCATTATGGATTTTTCTAACCGTGGACTATTAGGCAGCCTGCCTGATTTTAAAGAAAACTTTGCCGTTCCTATCCAGAACCTGAACGATATTGTAGTAGCTGAAAAATTAAAAACCGTTACCGGCCCATTTTTAATGCGCAGGTTAAAATCAGACAAGACCATAATCAATGACCTGCCCGAAAAGATTGAAATAGACAGTTTCAGCCACCTTGCAAAAGAACAGGCAGGCCTTTATGAAAAAACATTGCATAAAGCTATGGAGACGATTGAGGCCATACAATTAAAGGATCAGAAATCGTTGTTTGTAAGGCAGGGGTTAGTATTGCAAATGATATTAGCCTTGAAACAGATCTGCAATCACCCTACCCATTTTTTAAAAAACAATGTGCTGGATGCTTCTTTGAGTGGAAAGATGGAATTGCTGTTCGATAAACTGGACAGCATTAAAGAAAGCAATGAAAAGGTATTGATCTTTACACAGTTTACTGAAATGGGCAATTTGCTGAAGCATTTTATCACAGAGCGGTTTGGTGAAACTCCATTGTTTTATCATGGAGGTTGCAGCCTGCAACAACGAAAGGAAATGGTGGAGCATTTTCAAACCAACCGTGCCGATAATATTTTTATTCTTTCATTGAGAGCAGCGGGCACAGGTTTAAATCTTACTGCTGCCAATCATGTTATTCACTACGATCTCTGGTGGAACCCTGCTGTTGAAGCCCAGGCAACTGACCGTGCCTATCGCATCGGGCAAAAGAGAAATGTAATGGTGCATCGCTTCATCACCAAAGGTACTTTTGAAGAACGCATCAATGAAATGATACAAAGCAAAAAAGCGCTCGCTGATTTAACGGTTGCAACCGGTGAAAGCTGGATAGGCAACCTGAGTAATAAGGAATTGAAAAATATATTTGAGCTGGAATAGAATATAGCCTCCGGTTCATTAAGATAAATCACTTTCATTTATGACTAAACTATATAATGAATTAGCCATTAATTGGTACCATTTATTAACTCCGGTAAGTGAATATAAAGAAGAAGCCAGCCTGTACCATCAGATTTTGGAAGAGAGACTTAAGCCACCACCGTCAACCATTCTTGAACTTGGAAGTGGCGCTGGTCATAATGCTTATTACATGAAGCAATGGTATAAGTTAACACTTTCTGATATTTCAGAAAATGCTGGTAATCAGTAAAAAGTTAAATCCTGAATGTGAACACTACCTGGGGGATATGAAAACATTACGGCTTAATAAAACATTCGACGCGGTTTTTATTCATGATGCGATCATGTATATGGTTTCGGAAAATGAGCTGGAACAGGCGCTGTTATCAGCTTTCATTCACTGTAAAGCAGGAGGCATGGCTCTTATTACACAGATTTTGTAAAAGAGAATTTTAATTTGCTTACCGACCACGGAGGAAGCGACGAAAGTGGCCGAGGCTTAAGGTACCTTGAATGGAAACAGGATCCTGACCCTAACGATTGCACCTACACTGTTGATTACGCTTACCTGATGCGCGATGCTGACGGCACTATACATGTTGAGCATGATCATCATATTGAAGGTTTGTTCCCGGAAGCCACCTGGCTTATCCTTTTAAAGAAGGTTGGCTTCAACCCCTATTCGCTTCCGGATACTATTTTCAACAGAATAAATTTTATTGCACATAAGCCGGCATAAATTTGAACAAAAATAATTTGTTGGTTCAGTTACAGTAATGCCCGGTACAATAAACGGCTGGGACAAAATATATCATGTAATAGTCTATCATAATCTATTATTAGTTTAATTTCGATTCATGAATATAGCGCCAAAGTATCTTTTGCTCGCTGACGATGATAGGGATGATTGCGACCTTTTTACAGATGCTTTGAATGAACTGGATGAATTTATAACACTTAAAACCGTTCATGACGGTGAGCAGCTGATGCATTTTCTTACAAACGAAACCTGGGAGTTACCGGATATTTTATTTCTTGATCTGAATATGCCCCGAAAAAATGGCTACGAATGCCTTACGGAAATAAAAGTTAACGACCGGTTGAAGAACCTTCCGGTAATTATTTTTTCAACATCATTCAACCTGGAAACGGTGCAGGAACTTTATAATAATGGTGCACTGTATTATATCAGTAAGCCTAATGAATTTACAAAGCTTAAGAAAGTAATTCATAATGCAATATCTTCTGTGACCAGCACGTTAAGCAAAACCTCCCTTGAAAATTTTGTTATCCAGCCTTAAAATTTTTCTTTTTGATGAAAAATGAAGTTACTGTTAATGATTTGCCATTTCTTGCAGGAGGTGGGGAAATGGGCGAACTTATTCGAAAAAAAGAATGGAGTAAAACATTGCTGGGCAATCCGGAAAACTGGCCTCAGAGTTTGCGTATTTCATTAGCTATAATTCTCAATTCGAAATTCCCTATGTTTTTATGGTGGGGGCCGGATTTAATTAATTTTTATAATGATGCCTACCGCCCAAGTTTGGGCAGTAATGGAAAACATCCCCATATTTTAGGTGAGCGGGCTGAGGATTCATGGCCGGAAATATGGCATATAATCAAACCGCAGTTAGACCAGGTACTTTCAGGAGGTGATGCTACCTGGAGCGAAGATCAGCTGATACCTATTTTCCTTAACGGGAAAATGGAAGACGTATATTGGACATTTAGTTATAGTCCTGTCAATGATGAATCAGGCCATCCTTCAGGAGTATTGGTCACCTGTTATGAAACCACTGAAAAAATCATTGGCTTAAAACAAATAAAAGAAAGAGAAGAACAGCTTAGTTTCGCTCTCGACGCTGCAGAATTAGGAACGTGGGACTTAAATCCTTCCACAAACAGATTTGTTGGTAATGATCGTTTGAAAGAATGGTTTGGCCTGGCTCCTGAAGAAGAAATAGAGTTATTACATGCACTAAATGCGATTGCAGAAAAAGACAGGCCAAATGTAATACATGCAATAAGCAAAGCATTGCAGCCAGGTTCTGATGGAAATTATGAAATAGAATATACTATTAAAAATCCCCGAAGCAAAAAAGAACGGATAGTAATTGCAAAAGGCAAAGCATTATTTGATAAGAATAGCATTGCGTATCGCTTTAGTGGTACTTTGCAGGATATTACCGAACAGGTAATTGCAAGGAAAAAAGCAGAGAGAAGTGAAAAAGAATTTCGTAACACAGTTAAACAAGTAGCGGTTGGCATTACAATCTTCAAGGGGCCAGACTTTATCGTTGAAATGGCTAATAATGCTTATTTGCAGATAGTAGGCAAAAATGAAAATGATTTCGTTGGCAAGCCTTTGTTCGATTCACTTCCGGAAATAAAGGACAGGGTGGCTTCGCTGCTTACCAATGTTTTAACAACAGGTATCCCGTTTTATGGAACGGAATTCCCGGTAACACTTAACAGGTATGGCAAAAAGGATTTGACGTATTTTAATTTTGCTTACCAGCCGTATAATGATGAGAATGGAAATGTGTTAGGAGTAATCGTTATTGCAAATGAAGTTACCGAGTCAGTAAGAGCCAGGCATTCGCTGGCAGAAAGTGAAAAACAGTTTCGGAATCTTTTGATCCAATCTCCGATTCCCATGGCTATATTAAAAGGAACAGATCACATTATTGAACTGGCCAATAATGTTATGTACGAGAAGATATGGCGAAAGCGTGAAAGTGAGGTTATTGGCAGGAGTTTACTGGATGTGTTTCCAGAATTAAAAGATCAAAAGTATCCAGAACTTTTGGATGAAGTGTTGTTAAAAGGAAAATCCCACCGGGAAACAGAATCCATTGTTTATGTTCAGGGTAATGATGGCTTAAAAACGTTCTATATCGATTATGAGTATGCCCCTTTATTTGATACGGATAATTCTGTATCGGGTGTAATGATAACAGTAAATAATGTAACCGAAAAAGTAGAGGCAAGGCAAAAAGTAGAAGATGCCGAAGAAAGATTACGGCTGGCACTCGAAGCAACTGAACTGGCCACTTGGGACCTTGATCTTGAAACTCGTGAAGTTATTTATTCATCACGCTTATCTGAGATATTTGGTCATAATAAAGAACATATTTTAACACACCGGGAAATGCGTAACCAGGTACATCCTGATGATCTGCATAAGGTTGTTGAAAAAGCTTTTGATCTGGCTATGATGACAGGACATTATTATTATGAGGCAAGGGTTGTAAAACCTGATAAGTCTATTTGTTGGATAAGAACACAAGGCAAGGTATTTTTTAATGAAAAGAAACTGGCCGTAAAACTAATAGGCACCATTAAGGACATTACAGAAGAAAAACATTACAAAGAAGAATTACAGGAGCGTGAACAAAAATTCAAGATACTCGCAGATACAATGCCACAGTTTGTATGGATTGGTGATGTGGATGGAAACTTAAACTATTTTAACTGCGCTGTTTTTGATTACTCCGGTTTAACCCCCGATCAGGTTTTTACTCAAGGCTGGATACAAATAGTTCACCCTGATGATCGCGAAGAAAACATTACAAGGTGGATGAGTTCTATAGCCACAGGAAAAGATTTTTTATTTGAACACCGGTTTAAAAGATCCGATGGTGAATACCGCTGGCAACTAAGCCGGGCTATTCCTCAAAGGGATGCTGTGGGAAACATCTGGATGTGGGTAGGCACAAGCACAGATATCCATGAGCAGAAAACTTTTTCAGCGGAACTGGAAAAACAGGTTCAAGAACGTACCGGGGAACTGGAAGAGAAAAACAAGGAACTGGAAAAGATGAATGCAGAGTTGAAGAGCTTTGCGTATGTCTCCAGTCATGATCTCCAGGAACCTCTTCGCAAAATACAAACCTTTGCAAGCCGGATCGTGGAAAAGGAAATTGAAAATCTATCTGAAAAGGGTAAAGATTATTTTGTCAGGATGAATGAAGCTGCTAAAAGAATGCAAACGCTTATTGAAGACTTGCTTACTTACTCACGCACCAGCACATCAGAACGGAAATTCAGTAACACTGATTTAAATGAAATTATTAATGAAGTGAAGAATGATTTGAAAGAGACATTCAACGAAAAAAATGCAACTATTTCCGCAAACATTTTATGTAAAGCCAACATAATTCCATTTCAATTCCGGCAGCTGATGTATAATCTTATCGGCAATTCCTTAAAGTTTTCAAAACCGGGTGAGCCCTTACTCATTAAGATAGAATGCGAAATGATAAAAGGCGATATTGTAAAAAGCGCTTTGCTGTCCCCTAAAAATAGTTATTGCCATATCAGCATATCCGACAATGGGATCGGCTTCGATCCTCAATATAAAGAAAGGATATTCGAAGTATTTCAGCGCCTTCATTCAAAAGAGGAATACAAAGGCACTGGCATCGGCCTTTCGATCGTTAAAAAAATTGTTGAAAATCATAATGGTTTTATTACTGCATCAGGAGAGCTGGATAAAGGAGCGGTCTTTGATATATTTATTCCTGAGTAGGAGATTAAACTTATCAGATTGTCAAAATTTCCGAGGTGATTTTGGTTTTCTATTCTTTCGCAAATTTAATTACCATTGATACTACCTGGAAACCACTTCTGGCGGCCTTCTTCTCGAAAGGCACCACCAGCCTGAAAGGCCCAGTACCAGCTGGAATTGGCTTGCCATCTGATTCGTAGGCCAGTACTACAACCCGATCTGTAAAACTGCTGTCCAGCTCTGCAAGTGAAAATAATACTTCGTAGCCATCCGAACATTTTACCAGCAAATATTTACTGAGATTCTTGCCACGCAGTTGCTTATCCAAAGTAACACCTGCCATCCCTAATATTTCCTGTAAAGCGACACCTTTATAATTGTGATCTTTGCCTGCTTTGTCCTTCATGCCTACAATCACCGGTTTCATTTTTAATAAATCTTCTACAGACAATGTTAAAGGTTTTGTTACCTCACCACTTACTTTAAATGATGGCTTTGAAGTAGAATCCTGGGCATCGGAAAAAATAATAATACTGCATAAAAGAACTGTAAAGAGAAAACGGAACAAGATCATATTTGCTTTTTTAATTAGAATTCAACGAACATATGATAAATACATTGGAAGCATATTGGCAATTCATTATATTTTTCATCTTACAATATTTTTCAAACTTGTTTCACCGGCAACTGAAAAATAAATGTAGATCCTTTTCCTACCTCACTTTCTACCCGGATCTTTCCTTTTTGTGCCTCTACAAACTCTTTTGAGATAGCCAACCCTAATCCTGAACCTTTTTCTTTTGAACCGGGAACCTGAAAATATCTTTCAAACAATCTGGGTAAATATTCTTTGTCAATGCCCGGGCCATAGTCAACAACACAGAAGATCATGTATCCATTATCTTGTGAAGCCTTTACTTCTATTGCATTGCCGTTAAATGAATACTTTATGGCATTAGTTAAAAAATTATTTAATACCCATGTTGTTTTATCCGCATCTGCTTCTATATCAGGTAAAATTTCATCGGTTATTTTTTTTATAACAATCTCTTTTTCTTTGGCATTACCTGATACCGCTTGTATAGCGGTATCAATGATTGAATTAGGATTTACTTTTTTGATGTCTAACTGTATTCTTCCCGCTTCTACCTGCGACATGTTTAATAACTCACTTAGAATTTTAAGCATTCGCTGATTATCCTGTTTCAGGTTTCCAATCAACTCTATTTGTTCTGGTGAAAGTTTGCTTACACGTTCATCTTCCAGCAACTTCAAGCTGAAGTCAGAAGAAGCTAGTGGTGTTTTTAACTCATGTGATATAGTGGCAATAAAATTTGTTTTGGCCACGTCCAATTCTTTAAAAGAGGTAATATTTCTTAATACAATCACTTTATTCATTGCATCTTCCTGAGCCACTTCAATTACTTCTTTTACAAAATAGTTCTCCCTGTTATCCATTACTATTTTAAAAGGTGTTGTAGTATCATTTTCAATTAAAAATTTAAACAAATCATTTTTTGAGCTTATTTCTTTTATCGGTTTGCCGACCACCTCTTCAACTTTAATTCCTAAAAGCTGTAATGCCTGGTAATTAGCAAAAAGAACACGGTTATTTTTATCCACTCCAATACTTGCATCTTTTAAACTATTGATTACAGCTTCAGCACGGCTTTTTTCAAACATTAATTTATTCAGGTTACTGCTTTCAAAATATTCCAAACGTTCAGCCATCTCATTGAAGGCATTCGCCAATTTTCCAAATTCATCTTTGTTATTAATATGAATACGGTGTTTGTAGTTCTTATTTGCAATTTCCTTTATGGATTCAGTTAATTTGCTGATAGGATCGGTTACTACCAAAGGAAAATTAACAATGAAAGTAAAAGCAATTAAAAATACGATTCCGCTTAAGGAAATAATTATTGTAAGGGCACTTTCAGCAGTTTTTTCCGATAGCTGGCTTTTCCTTTGAATGGCTTTCATATTCAATGCCAGTATAAATTGTAATTGCTCTTCTATTTGCTGTAAATTCTTTTTACTGGTGTCTCCTGATTTTAATTGGTTTACATCGCGTCTTAAATTTGTGGTAGCCGTATCTTCTCCAGGCTCGGTGATATTATTTTCCTGTAGCTTAAGAGCCTCTTCAAAAACTTGTACGGACTGAACAAAGTTTCCTGTAATATCATTTAGTTGATGCTGCATTGTATGGCAATAAGATAGCGTTTCATAATTATCCTGCAAAACATTTTTCCCTTCGCTTTTCAGCTTCGCCATGTAATAAATACTTACACCACCAGTTAGTATTAATAACAGGAATAAAAACAAAGTGCCCAGCCATATTTTCTTCTTTACACTTAATGCCATCAGGATAATATAACAAGGTCAATGTTATTTTTTGATAATGTTTTCAACAACTGGTTAAATACGCTTGTTTTTAAAATGATTTGAAAAAGATTCAGATGAGGTTTGCCTAAACATATGGTAGTAATTCCATTTTCATTAACTGCTTCCATAATCAGTGAAGCGATATTTTGTCCTTTTTTTTGAATTACTTCTCCGCCCAATTCCGTGGCGTTTTTAAAATTATTAATCAGGTGCCTTTGCGCCGCTAAAGAAATTTTGTCTCCTGCTTCCTTTGGAGTTTGAACATATAGTACATACCATTTACTATTGTAATAAGATGCAAGCCTGGCAGTTTTACGTATTATTCTTTGTCCGATTTCATGATTGGATGAGACACAAGCTAAAAAATGCTCATGACGAAAAGGTGTCTGCCTGGCAGTGATCTGATGGTCAACTTTTCTTTCCACTTGGCCGGCGACTTCTTTCAATGCTAATTCACGAAGCTGTAAAATTTTATCCGGCTGAAAAAAATTTTGCAGAGCTTGCTGCACTTTAGCATGGTCGTATATTTTACCTTCTTTTAATCTTGTTATCAATTCATCAGACGTTAAGTCGATATTAACAACTTCATCGGCAATTTGTAACATTTTATCCGGTATCCTTTCTTTAACCTCTACTCCTGTAATTTCTTTAACATCTTCATTGATGCTTTCAATGTGCTGGATATTTATGGCTGATATTACATCTATTCCGGCCTCCAACACATCTAATACGTCCTGCCACCGCTTTTCATTTTTACTTCCCGGTATATTACTGTGTGCCAATTCATCAATAATCACCACTTGCGGATGTAACAGCAATATAGCCTGAACATCCAGTTCATCTAAAAGTTTACCCTTGTAAAAAACCGCCCTTCGTGGAATAACAGTAAGGCCATTAATTAAAGCTTCTGTTTCTTTTCTTCCATGAGTTTCAACATATCCAATCTTAACATTAATACCATTGTGTAAAAGGCTATGTGCCTCCTGCAACATGCGATAGGTTTTACCAACACCTGCACTCATACCAAGATATATTTTCAGCTTTCCTCCTGTGCTTTTCTGGTTTAAATGAAGAAACCGTTGAACTCTTATGTCCTTGTCGTCCTGCTCATTCATAAATCATCTCCTTCAATCCTTTTTAATTTTATAATACTGAAAGATTCAAATGTTAAAGGTACTTTCTCCTATATAACTACATTCGAAAACAAATTAAACTTCAGGTTCGCAAAGAGTTTTTGAACCACGGAGATACGGAGGCACGAAGAGGCACAAAGATTTTGTTCATTTATTTTACTTTTCAAAAAAAATCTTTGTGCCTCTTCGTGCCTTCGTGTCTTCGTGGTTCAAAAATAACTAATGTGCAGTGCGACTTAATCAGTTATCTTAACCTGATGTTTGAATTGCTAATTCAATAAGGACTCTGTAGTAACCAAACTATAATCCAGGTTGTATGCTTCTTTTAATTTAATTCTATTTTAATTAAATAGAAATATATTCTAAATGGGATCTTCTATTTAGGTAATTCATTGTCATTGCTCAAATAATCTTTAAATAATACAAAACTATAATCGCCTGCAGTAAGGACCGGTAATTAAGAATGATAAATGCAAATTAGTAGAGGTGAATAAACAAATGATTCTATGCTCTTTAATTATTTAATTTTATTTAATTCAATATTTAGCAATAACACATTTACACGTGATGTTCCAAACATTCCAAGCAAAGGCGCTTCAGTTTGCCTGTCTACCAGTTGTTTAATTTTACTTGCCGGGATCTTTCTTGCTTTCGCCACTCTTTCAACTTGAACAAGCGCGCCCTCGGGAGAAAGATGCGGATCTAAACCACTTCCGGAAGCGGTTACCAGTTCAGATGGTATTTGTTCTTTTTTCGCTGATGGATTATGAACTAAAAAAGTATCTATCCTATCCTGTACCTGTTTTAAATAATCAGGATTGGAAGGGCCTTTATTGCTGCCACCACTGCCGGCAGCATTGTAACCGGCAGCAGAAGGCCGGCTGTTAAAATAATTATCGTTTGTAAAACTTTGTCCTTCTAATTTATAGCCTATAAGTTTATTGTTTACGGTAACCGTTTCGCCTTTGCCATGGTTGGGCGCTGTCTGGGCAATAGCCCAAATTAATAAAGGATACAGTACCATAAATATGAGGATAGATATAAAGGTCAATTTAAGAGCGGGAAAAATATGTTGTTTCATTATCTTATTTTTTTGTAAGTACTCGTTTTAAAACCAGATAGATACCAGGAGGTCTAATAACTTAATGCCTATAAAGGGAACTATAACTCCTCCTAAACCATAAATAACTAAATTCCTTCTTAGCAATGCACTGGCGCCAATAGGTTTATAAGCAACACCTTTTAATGCCAGTGGAATCAGTATCGGAATGATGAGCGCATTAAAAATAACTGCCGATAGAATAGCGCTTTCGGGGCTATGCAGGTGCATGATATTTAAACCCTGCAATGCAGGTAAAGAAGTTATAAACAGAGCAGGTACTATTGCGAAATATTTTGCAACATCGTTTGCTATTGAAAAGGTTGTTAACGTGCCTCTTGTCATAAGCAACTGCTTACCAATTTCAACTATCTCGATGAGCTTGGTGGGGTCATTATCGAGGTCAACCATGTTGCCGGCTTCTTTAGCGGCTGCTGTACCACTATTCATTGCTACCCCTACGTCAGCTTGGGCAAGCGCAGGAGCATCATTAGTACCATCACCCATCATAGCAACTAATTTGCCCCCTTGCTGTTCCTTCTTTATGTAGTTCATTTTATCTTCCGGCTTAGCTTCTGCTATAAAATCATCTACACCGGCTTTATCTGCTATAAATTTAGCTGTCAACGGATTATCACCTGTTACCATCACAGTTTTAACGCCCATCTTTCTTAAACGCTCAAAACGTTCCTGAATGCCAGGTTTAATAATGTCCTGCAATTCTATAACACCCAAAGCGATGTTGTTGCGACTTACCACCAAAGGTGTTCCACCGTTAGAAGATATTTCTTTTACTTTTTGCTCTGTTTCTGAAGGGAATGGATTGCCTTCTTTAATAACCATATTCCGGATGGCATCAAACGCACCTTTACGTACTTTTGTACCATTAGCCATATCCAGCCCACTGCTTTTAGTTTCCGCGGTAAACTTTATAAATGTGGAATTTTGAATATCGAAAGAAGAAGTGTTTAATTTACCTAATTCTATTATAGATTTTCCTTCAGGCGTTTCATCGGCCAATGAAGACATAACGGCTGCTTCAATAAATGATTTTTCATCTACACCTTTTGCAGGATAAAAATTGGTAGCTTTTCTGTTACCGATCGTTATCGTGCCGGTCTTATCCAACAAAAGCGTATCAAGGTCACCAGCAGTTTCTACTGCTTTACCGCTTTTAGTAATAACATTAGCTCTTAATGCCCTATCCATTCCGGCAATGCCTATAGCACTTAATAAACCACCGATCGTTGTAGGAATTAAACAAACAAATAATGATATGAAAGCTGCTATGGTAATGGGTGTATTGGCATACGCACCAAAAGGCTGCAACGTAACGCATACGATAATAAAAATTAATGTAAAGCCTGCCAGCAGTATAGTTAGCGCGATCTCATTAGGCGTTTTCTGGCGCGATGCACCTTCTACCAATGCAATCATTTTATCAAGAAAACTTTCACCGGGAGCAGTAGTTACTTTCACTTCTATCTTGTCCGATAGCACTTTAGTTCCACCGGTTACAGAAGATTTATCTCCACCGGCTTCCCTGATAACAGGAGCGCTTTCTCCTGTAATAGCGCTCTCATCAATAGTGGCAATACCTTTTACTATTTCACCATCCATCGGAATAATATCCCCCGCTTCGCAAACATAAAAATCGCCCAGAGCCAATTGTGCAGATGGTACTATCTTAATTTCATTTATATGATTTTCTCCGACTGAAAAAATTTTTTTTGCTGGTGTGTCCTGTCTTGTTTTACGCAGGCTATCTGCCTGAGCTTTGCCTCTTGCTTCGGCAATCGCCTCAGCAAAATTCGCAAACAGCAATGTAATAAGCAGTATAACGAATATGAGTATATTATAAACTAAACTTCCTTGCTCTTTTTCTCCGGTTGCTATCCATAATCCCACTATAAGCATTACGGCTGTACAAATTTCTACCGTAAACATTACAGGGTTACGAATAAGTGAAACAGGATTTAATTTAACGAAAGACTGTTTGAGCGCTGTTTTAACTAAGTCTGCTTCAAAAAGTTTATTGGGTTGATTCTTTGACATGTTATCTGTTTATTATTGAGTTTTTGATGACGCATTTTACTTTCAGCAGTTAGCTATCAGCTAAACCAAGATTATTATTTTTTTCCTGATAGCTGATAACTGACTGCTGAAAGCCTGTTACATTCCGAAATATTCAGCTATGGGCCCTAATGCTAAAGCAGGGAAAAATGATAATGCGGCTATAATAAAGATGACTGCAAATATCATAATGCCAAAAGTTGAAGTATCTGTTTGTAAAGTACCTGCGCTTTCAGGTACAAATTTCTTTTTAGCAAGAATACCGGCTATGGCAATAGGTCCGATAATTGGTAAAAATCTTGCAAGCAACATCACTAAGCCACAAGCTATGTTCCAGAAGTGGGTGTTATCGCCAAGGCCTTCGAATCCGCTTCCGTTATTTGCTGAAGATGAAGTAAATTCATACAGCATTTCGCTGAAACCATGGTTGCCGGGATTATTGAGCCAGCCTGCGTAAGCAGTTGGATTGTTAGCATACAAATGAGAGGCTATAGCCGTTCCCACCAAAATTAAAAAAGGATGAAGCAATGCAATAATTGAAGCGATCTTCATTTCTTTTGCCTCAATTTTTTTTCCTAAAAATTCCGGTGTGCGCCCTACCATTAAACCACTGATGAAAACAGCGATGATCATGAAGATAAAGAAATTCAGGAACCCTACACCCACTCCTCCGTAAAATGAATTGATCATCATACCCAACATTGCAAACATGCCTGTAAGTGGTGTAAAACTATCGTGCATGGCATTGACCGAACCATTAGAAGTAACCGTAGTGGTAATACCCCAATAGGCTGAGGCGGCAGGGCCAAACCGAACCTCTTTTCCTTCCATGCTGCCCAGATTTTGTGTTATACCCATTTTACTGATAGCTTTGCTGCCATGCAATTCCTGATATATAGACGGAACGACAAGTAGTAGAAAACCAAGTGTCATTACTCCAAAGATCATCCATGCAAATTTCTTCCTGTTAAGCATGTACCCCAAAGCGAATATCATTGCAATGGGTATTAAAATTATTGCAACATTCTCAACCATATTGGTAAAGTAGTTGGGATTTTCCAGCGGATGAGCACTGTTTACGCCAAAGTACCCACCGCCATTGGTTCCTAATTGTTTAATAGCAATCATAGCTGCGGCAGGTCCTCTGGATACGTTTACTGTATCGCCCTGCATGCTGATGAATTGGTCTTTTCCCTGGAAGTTCATGGGGCTGCCGTTAAATACTAACATAATGGCCACCACTATAGAAAGTGGCAGCAATACGCGGGTGCAAGATTTTATAAAGTAGCTGTAAAAATTACCAAGCGTATCCGCGTTTTTTTCTTTCATCGCCTTAAAAACAACTGCACATGCAGCCATACCTGTTCCAGCGCTAATAAATTGAAACAGCATTAATAATAATTGCCCTAAATAAGAAACACCACTTTCACCTGAGTAATGCTGCAGGTTGGTATTAGAAACAAAACTAACGGTAGTATTAAACGCCAGGTCAGCAGTCATGGATAAATTTCCATCAGGATTGAGCGGTAACCAGCTCATGTTCATCAAAACTAACATGGATAATAAAAACCACACTATATTAATGACTAACAAGGCAACAAGGTTTTGCTGCCAGGTCATTCCAGTATCAGGTTTTACTCCTCCAACTTTAAAAAATAATTTATCTATCGGATTTAAAACGGGGTCTAGCCAGGTATAGTCACCATTATAAACTTTACCAATATAGCGGCCAAGTGGAATAGCCAGCAATACTGTAATAATAAACATGGCCACAACGCCAAGGATCTCTGTATTCATATTCATAATTTTTTATGCACTTGATAGTCTATTCTTTCCTTTATTAGAAAAGCCTAAAATTTTTCCGGTTTAATGAGCACATAACAGATATAACCAAAAACGAAAATTGCTAAAATGAATAATGCTATCATAGTTTATATTTTATCAAAGAAGTCAATTGATTTGTAAAAGATTGCAAAGCATATCAGCCCTGCAAGAATTAATAAGATGGTGAGCATAATGTATAATTTAAAATTAGTTCTAGTATTACGTTAACTGTAGTTTGACGTATTTGCTATCAACTGTCAGCTATCAGGAGGAACATAACAAGCATTGATCTGCTGAAAGCTGATTGCAGAATAGTAGTCATTTCATACTTAGCTTCACACTAGTGTCGTGTCAAGCATGAAATTTCGTGTTATGTGCTATCAGCCGTCAGCTATCAGCCATCAGTAGATCAATGCGTACTAAGTTTTCTCCTGATACCTGATGGCTGACTGCTGATAGCAATTTATACGACATTTTATGCTTGACATGACACTAGCTTGATAAACCTTTATACAGCCTTACTATTGCGATAACTGTATTAATGCTATATAAGTGTCTGATTTACTTTGCACTTACAAGTTCCCTGGGATAATGCAAGGGGTTAGATTCCTGATTTTAATATTTGTTGTACATAAGCAGTGTACAAACTTAACGGCATAAGACCTTGTATTCTTCTTTTTTCCTCATTACTACATAAATTTAAAACTGATAAAAAAGAATAAATAAAAACATTTTCAATAGTATCTTTTACAATCCTGTTTCCATTACAATAAAAATTTTCGGCGATTAAAAAACATCTTTTAACTACACGCAAATCATGTTGTATAACTTTTTTTCTGGTAAGTTTAACCAGGCATTGAATGCTCTTAATAATATTAAGGGTAGGTGAAACGCTTTCAAGTTGTTCTTTAATTTCCGGAAGTTCATCCATCAAATAAGCTGGTACTTCGTATTGATTGATCATCTTGTTTCTTTTAGAACAACCATTATTACGAAAGATGTGCCTTAAAGCCTAAATTGTGAATGATACATACAATACCCTTTACTGGAGTGAATTACAGTGTTATTGTATTATTGATTTATAAAGTGAAGCAAAAAAATACCCTTCCGTTTTGGAAGGGTTCCTTGTCAAATTGATATGGTTTATTTTATCCCATATTCTTCAATTTTCCTGTATAGAGTAGTAAGTCCGATATTTAGCAATCTGGAGGTTTCAGTTTTATTGCCATTTGCGTAATGCAAAACTTTTTGAATATGTTTTCTTTCTATTAACGCTAAATCAAAGATGGTAGCTTGATCATTATGTAGGTTATCCTGAATATCATAAGGTAAACTGCTTTCAGTGATATATTCGCTGCTTTCTAAAATTACAGCCCTTTCTATAATATTTTTTAACTCGCGTATATTACCTTTCCAGTTATGCTGTTGCAATATTTCATTCACCTGCGGGGATACACCTTTCACCATATTATTTGTTTTACCAGCATATACCGAAACATAATAGTTGGTTAAAAGTGGAATATCTTCTTTTCGGTCTCTTAGGGGAGGAAGCGTAATGGCAAAAACATTTAAGCGATAAAATAGGTCTTCGCGAAATTTATGCTCTTTTATTTCTTCCTGAAGATCACGATTAGTAGCGGCGATAATACGAACATTTACCTTAATTGATTTGGTATCGCCTACTTTAATAAATTCACTTGTTTCCAATACACGAAGTAGCTTGCTTTGTAAATCAAAATGCATTTCACCAATTTCATCAAGAAATAATGTACCTGAATTAGCTTCTTCAATCAAACCTTTTTTATCCTTTGTGGCACCGGTGAAAGCACCTGCTTTATGGCCGAATATTTCACTCTCTAAAAGTTCTTTTGAAAGTGCACTGCAATTAATAGCAAGAAATGATTTACCAGCCCTTGTACTCGCATTGTGAATGGCCTGTGCAAATACCTCCTTGCCGGTTCCTGTTTCACCTAGAAGTAAAACTGTAGCATCCGTTGGCGCCACTTTTTTTGCCAGGCTAATGGCATCAGTAAGGCTTTTTGAAAAGCCAATAATACTTTCAAAGCTGTACTTTTTTCCTACCAGATCTTCTAACCTTGCAATCTTCCTTTGTAATGCTACCTTTTCAATAGCTTTATTCAATAATGGGATCACTTTATCATTATCATCGCCTTTAGTGATATAATCAAAAGCACCGTTTTTCATAGCTTGAATACCATCAGGAATATTTCCAAAAGCAGTTAATAGAATTATTTCGATAATTAAATTTTTCGCTTTTATTTCGCTGATAAAATCAACGCCATTTCCATCAGGTAATTTTACATCACAAAGAATTACATCAGGTTCTTCTTTTTCAATTGCTTTAAATGCGGACTTTAAATTCCCGGCTTCTATAACCGTATAACCTTCCAATCTTATCAGCCTGGCTAACAGGCTCCTTAGTTTTTCCTCATCGTCTACAATTAAAATTTTATGCATATTAAAGGCTTGATTCAATTGTCATTTTTTAATAAGTAATTATACTATGCGTTAATCTCACAGTTGGTATCGCAAAATTATAATTTATTTGTTTCAAGAATTGGCACAGAAATACCGTACTAATATATTCAGCAATTGCATTAAAAATTTACAAATTCATAGAAAGATAATATTCCGGTAACAATAACATAACACAGCTTATATAGGTTTGCGCCTAATTAAAATTATAGTTGTGAAAGGAACTTTATTACTGGGAATATGTACCTTCTTAATAATTACCGCCTCAAACGGTCAGGTCAAATACACAAAATTATCAGGTAAAATTACTGATGTAACCAACGGAACTCCGCTAGTTGGCGCCTCCATCATTTTAGAAAATTCCAAAGCAGGTGTTAAAACCGATGTAGAAGGTAATTTCTTTATTACGGCTGAAGTAGGAAAAAAATACAACCTTCAGGTATCGAATATAGGGTATGTTACTAAAGTCCTTAATGGAATACAGGTCAATGGCACAGAAAATGATCCTCTTACGGTTAACCTTGAAAGAGAATCATCTAGTTTAAACCTGTATGTAGTCCGTTCCACTGCCCGCCGGGAAAGTGTTGCCTCCATTTATAGCGCACAAAAAAACAGTTCTTCCATTTCAGATGCCATCTCAGCGGAATCTATAAAAAAATCCCCAGACAGAACTACATCTGAAGTGTTGCGAAGAGTAAGCGGAACTTCGATTCAAGACAATAAATTCGTGATCATCCGTGGTTTGAGTGAACGATACAATACTTCTCTTTTAAATAATTCAGTATTACCTTCTACCGAACCGGATAAAAAAGCATTTTCTTTTGATATCATTCCTTCAGCATTAATTGATAATATAACCATTTATAAATCACCTACTCCGGATCTGCCAGGTGATTTTGCTGGTGGCACTATAAAAATATCAACTAAAGATTATCCTTCCAGAAAATTAAGTGAATTTTCACTTAACATTGGTTATAACTCTTTGACTACGTTTAAAAATTTTTACAAAGGCACTCCCGATGGAAAATTAGATAATTTAGGATTCTTCGATAATTCCCGGTTAATTCCTGGTTCGTATTACCGTAACCGTGGTGCCGGTTTTATCAACCTTGGTAACGATCAAAAACTGGCAATTACCAAACAATTTCCAAATACATTCGGGTATCAATCGGCTTATCAAAGCCAGCCTAATATAGGTTTGTCCTACACCGGAGGTAATACAAGTGTAATCGGAAATAATAAATTCGGATACATCTATTCTTTAAATTATAGTACGGGAAGGCGGGTATCTGAACGTACAAGGCAGGAGTATGAAACTTATAATGTGCTTGACTATAATTATAACACCATAAACTACGACACAAGGAATACACTTTCAGGTTTGCTAAATTTAACCTATTCGTACAGGAAAAGCAAAATTTCGCTCAAAAATTTATTTAATAATGATTTTGTTAAAACAGAAGGAATCAGGAATGGTATCAATACAATAAATACTTCTGCGCCTTTTTATTATAAAAGTTCCAATACAGAAGCTACCGGTAATGGAATTGAAAGTTCTGTTTTGGAAGGCCTGCATAGTTTAAGCAAAGGTTGGACGATAGACTGGAATGGATCCTTCAGCACAACATATAGGTGGCAGCCAGATCAAAAAATCCTTACTTTTCATACAGACCCGGGCAGTCAGGCTTATTATCTAAGCTTGTCCAATGAGAATTCACCTGATATTATAAATGCCGGACGCGTGTATTCTTATTTAACAGAAAGAATTTACGGAGCGAATTTAAATATCGCCAAACAATTCAATTGGATAGGTCAGAGTCAAAAATTGAAACTTGGAACGTCTAATTATTACCGGGATAGGAACGTGGAAGTTAACGCGCTGGGATATTCCTCTTTAAATGCAGGGTTTGGTACTTTAAAGATTCCTGAATCTAAAACAACTACATTCAATTCGATATTCAGTTCCGAAAATTTAGACGCTAACCGAATTGTGCTGGCCAATATTGGTACCAATTCAACAGACTATACTGGTACTGGCCTATTGAATGCAGGATATGCCATGCTTGACAATAAATTTTCAGACAAGATCAAATTAACATGGGGAGTGCGAATAGAAAAATATTTGCAGAAGCTTAATGCCAGTGGAAAAAATGAAATAAAATTAGACAACACAGATGTGTTACCCTCGTTTTTGTTTACGTATTCATTAAATAGTAAGACAAACATCAGGGTTGCTGCTTCTGAAGGCGTTAACCGTCCTGAGTTCAGAGAGTTGGCAACCTACCGGGTGTATGACTATGAAAATAATTTTATCGTTCAGGGAAACAACAACTTAAAAAGAAGTAAAAATTCGAATATTGATTTACGTTACGAGTGGTTCCCTGCCGCTGGCGAGATTATTTCTGCCAGTGTATTTTATAAATATTTCAAACAACCGATAGAACAAACGAATCTTGGGAACGATGTCTTAAGTTTTGATAATGCTGATAATTCTACTGTATATGGAATAGAGCTTGAATTAAGAAAAAAACTTGACTTTCTCAACAGTAATTTTTTCGATCATCTTGTTTTTTATACTAATGCAGCCTATATCAAAGGAAGCGTTAAATTTAATGGAGTAACTATTAATAGTCCGATGCAGGGACAATCTCCTTATCTTATTAACGGTGGTATCAGTTATAGTACCGATAACGATAAGCTTTCTTTTAATGTATTATATAACAGGATTGGTCCAAGATTAAAATTTCGTGCCGCAAGCGGAGCGGGTAAAGATATTTTTGAGAAACCCAGGGATGTAATGGATTTTCAGGTTAGTAAAAAATTCCTTAACAATCGCCTTGAATTAAAATTAACGCTTAGTGACTTGTTTGCACAACCCTATACATGGTATTATAAGTATCAGTCTAATCCTTCTAACGTTAATTATAAATCTTCAGAAGACCGGATTGTTAACACTTATAAATATGGTACTTCTGCATCTGTAGGCTTAAGGTTTAATTTCTCCAAATAAACTGTACATAACTATTAAATAAAGGTGTGGTAACAATTTGGACATACCGATAAATTATTTTTATAGGGAACAAATAAAAAAAAATATATGAATAAGATTTCATTATGGATTTTCTTAGGTTGTATTGTTGCAATGGCTTCTTGTAAGAAAAGCGATAATCAACCGACTCCTAATCCTCCTCCCGGTGGAGGTGGGACTACTGGAGGAAACGTAGATGTTCGCGGAACTATTAGATCGGATCAAAACTGGACAAAAGACAAAGTGTATCGTCTTCGCGGATATGTATATGTGACAGGTGCAAAGCTGACTATCGAAGCGGGCACCAAAATTATCTCCAACAAAGATTCAGCAGGTGTTTTAGTAATTTACAGGGATGCTACTATCATTGCTGATGGTACATCGGCTAATCCTATTGTATTTACTTCAGCGGAAACCAGCCCTCAGCCAGGTGACCTTGGTGGTGTAGTGCTGGTTGGCCAGGCTACGGGGAACGGAAATCATTCAGTTGTTGAAGGAGGAGTTGATCCTGCTTTTAGTGCATTTGGAGGTACTAATGATGCGCATAATTCAGGAACATTGCGCTATGTAAGGATTGAATATGGCGGTAAAGCAGTTAATCCGGGAGACGAGATTAATGGCTTGTCATTATATGGCGTTGGTTCCGGTACTATTATAGATTATGTAGAAGTAGTTAGAGGTTTGGATGATGCCTTTGAATTCTTTGGTGGAACAGTAAATTGCAAGCATCTTATTGCCTATAACAGCGCAGACGATGATTACGATATGGACGACGGTTACAGAGGTAAGATTCAATTTGCTATATCTATCAAGGATCCGAAATTTACAGATAATAAAGGAACTACAGGTGACATCTCTAATAATTTTGAAGTAGACAATGTAAATCCGTCAAATGGTTTTTTATGGAACCGCGGTCCGATTACTTTTCCTATACTGTCAAATTTTACTGCTATCGGTCCAAATAACGCCGCGGGCACTTCTACCGATTATGGTTATGGAATGCGCTGGAGAAGAGGTACGAAATTTATACTTGCTAATTCAATAGTAATGGGCGGACAAAGAGCCGGACTTGATTTAGATGACGATTCAACCGCTTCCTATTATAAAAGTGGTGTTAGCAACTTTTATAACAGCATTCTTCATGCTTATGGAAAACCTTTCCAGGTTGATAAACAGGTGAAAAACCCTGCTGCTTTAGATTCATTAAGTCTGGCAACGATTACAACTACCACTAATAAAAGTGTTTATTTTGCTACAGCCGGAGATGTAAAATTAACAGATCCGTTTAATAATTCTGCACCAAATTTAAAACCACAAACCGGTTCACCCGCTTTGACCACTACTGGTATATTTGATCTAATACAACTTACAGATGCTTTTTTTACTAAGACAAATTATATCGGCGCAATGGATGGCGCAACCGACTGGACTTCAGGATGGGCTGTCTGGAATAGATAATTTTTTTTGAAAAAAAATCACAAGCGAGGCCTTAAAAGGCTTCGCTTTTTTTTTGCGCCAGGTCAATTAAGTAAGTTCAAAGGCGCCACCTTTGTGTACTGCAAAAGCATTCTAATGATAATTTCGATTTGAATAACTTTGATCAATGAATAATTATGATACACCGTTATCAGATGCAGGTGAAAGCCGTAGAAGCTTCATCAGGCAAACGGCTGTTGCCGCTGCTGCAATAGTAACAGTTGATCCTTTATCAATCGCAGCAAAGGAGATTGCAAATACCTCAGCACCATCAGAACCCTGGTACCGCACCATCACCCGCTGGGGACAGGTAAACATAACTGAAAAACATCCTGAACGTTATTATATTGAATGGAGGCGCAAATACTGGAAGCGCACCGCAACACAGGGAGTGGTTATCAATGCCGGAGGGATTGTTGCTTACTATCCAAGCAAAATACCACTGCATCAGCATGTACAATATCTTAATTGCTGGTGAGCCTCTTGTTACAGGAAAACGACATGCGATACTGGATGGTTTTGAAGAGACGGATTTATTACCTTTTGGCGGCTTATTGAATACTTTGAAGATAGATGCCGGAGTTGAAATTCCGTTAACAATTGTGCCTCAGTTTCCGGTGTACCCACCGGAAACAGCCTGGATGAAAGAACCGAAAACCAATATTGCCGGGGTGGTGATCTCATCAAAATCAACAGGTGGCCGTGTCATTTTTTTACTGGCTGATATTGACAGGCAGTTTGGTTTAAACAATCTACCTGACCACGGCAATCTTTTGAAGAATATTGTTAGATGGGCGGCTAAAGATAGTATGCCTCTTACAGTTGAAGGAGCCGGTTTGCTCGACTGCCATCTTTATAAACAACCAGGCAGGATGGTGCTACACCTGGTTAATCTCACCAGTGCTGCCACCTGGCGCGCACCATTAGATGAATTGATTGCAATCGGCCCGATGAATGTACAGGTAAAGCTGTCACATGATGTTGTGGTAAAAAGCATTAAAACGCTTGTAAGCAATCAAAAAATTGTTTCCTCTTTCTCAGCGGGATGGATTCAATTTACTGTTGATAAAATATTAGATCATGAATGCGTTGTTATATCATAAGTAAGTTCCACGTTCAATATTTCAGGTTCAAAGTTATGTGTAACGAGCTATCATTGTAGTAATGAATCATAACTTAATTAAGAATGTTATTATTGATATTGCAATGTCGTTGACTTAAAAAATTTGTATTGTTTTTTCCCATTTATAAATAGATTGGTTAGAGGTCTTAGTGCCCCTTGTGGATAACCTTCGTGTTCCTTGTGGTAAAAAAACACCTGGAATCCCAGGCCATATTTCACTACGATGAACACTAAAGTAATCCACAAGGAACACAAGGATGCCTACTTAAAGACGTATTCGTTAAGACAACGACTTAATTGATAATTTGTGATTGAATCACTTTTACGAAATTAGACAATGTGCAGCAAACAAGAAGGAGTAATCGTAAATAGGAATAAGAGTAAAATAAAATGTATTATTCCTTTAAGTTGTTTGGGTAATATTAATAAGTTTATCAGGTGTTAATGGCAAATCGCGTAAACGTTTTCCGGTTGCATTGAAAACTGCATTAGCTATGGCCGCAGCAACACCGGTTATACCAATCTCGCCAACACCGCGGGCGCCAATGGGAGAAATATGTGGATCGGGTTTTCCAATAAAATAAACATCAATGGGTGGCACATCCAGGTTCACCGGAACATGATAATCAGCAAGTGTGCGCGTGACCGGGTTTGCCCAACGTTTATCGTAAGCTGTTTCTTCCATCAAGGCTGCACCGATGCCATAAATAACGCCACCTATTACTTGCGAGCGTGCGGTTTTTTCATTCATGATTCTGCCAACGTCCTGCACACTGACAAAGCGTTTAACCCGTATTGTTCCAAGATCTTCATCTACCCAAACTTCTGCGAACTGAGCCCCAAATGAATGAAAGGAATATTTTTTTGAGTCGTTGTTTTCTTCCGTATCAAAAGTTGTGATCATGCAGGGTGGGTTTTGCGGACCCATTCCGCTACCAGACGCAGGCATGGAAGTAGCGCAGGCTTCCATCATGGTTTTGCCGTTGCGGCGCATTATCTCTGCGTATGAATCATTTTTTGATTCATCACCTATTATAAAAAATGTAGCATTTGCAAAACTAATTTCATCTGGCTTTCTACCAAATAATTTTGATTTTTTATCTGCAATTGCTAACTGCATCAAATTTGTTTTAAGCATGTTGCCCGCTGCCATAACTGCCGGGTTAACACTTGCGGTGGTTACTGAGCCACCTGAAACCGGTGCCGGGGGCAGGCTTGAATCACCGATCATCACTTTAATCTTTTTCATAGAAACACCAAGCGCGTCCGCAGCGGTTTGTGCAAGAATTGTATAAGTGCCGGTTCCAATATCCTGAGTGGCACTCATTACCTTCACTGAGCCATCAGGCATCATTTGTATTTTAGCTGCTGCGGAAGCCCGCATGCCTGGGTAAGTGGCGGTAGCCATTCCATAACCTACCAGTTGCTTACCATTGCGTGTTTGCCTGGGCTGCATGTTGCGTTTTGACCAGCCGAATTTTTCTGCACCCATTTTGTAACAGTCTAGTAAATACTCACTGGAGAACGGATGTTTTTTTAGAGGGTCTTCTGATGTATGATTAAGAATCCTGAATTCTAGCGGATCCATTTTACATTCATAAGCAAGTTCATCTATGGCTGATTCAAGCGCAAATGTTCCAGGTGTTTCGCCCGGAGCGCGCATATAGGTAGGCGTTCCGATATTTAATTTAGCAACCTTATAGGTAATTTCTCTAATGGGTGCGGCATATAATACACCGGTCTGTTTACCACTGGGTTCAAAAAATTCTGAAACGTTCGCATAAGTATCACTGTGATGTTGTATAGCAGTTAGCCTCCCATCTTTTTCTGCGCCTATAGCAACTTTTTGCTGCGTTTCAGAACGCCGGCCTACATTGGTTTGCATCATCTGTCTTGTAATAACAAGTTTTACGGGGCGTTTGATAGCCTGAGCTCCCATAGCTGCAAGAAGAACATGTCCCCACTGCGATCCCTTACATCCAAATCCACCACCAACGTAGGGTGATATTATCTGCACATTCACCGGCTTAAGATTAAAAAAATAAGCCGCAGTGCCCCGAACACCCATTACACCCTGTGTCGCATCCCATAAGGTTAACTTGTCTGTTCCTTCCCAGGCAGCTATAGTAGCATGTGGTTCCATGGGGTGATGATTTTCTGTAGCAGTTGTATAAGTATGATCTGTTTTAAACTCAGATGCATTGATCAGCACATCTGTTTTTCCCTCATTAAGCTGTGCATCTTCACCCTGGGTCGTTTTGGGTTTAAAGCCATTTGGCAATTCAGTCTTTAAATCTACAGCAGGCGTTTCCTTGTTGTAAGTAACTTTAAGTAGTGCAGCGGCAGCACGAGCTTGTTCATAAGTTTCCGCAATTACCATTGCAATGTACTGTCCATAATAATTAACCTTGTTATCCTGTATAGGCACTAATTGCTCGCCTAACATTCCACCGGTCTTTCTCATTTCCTGTTGATTGATCGGTGTTAGTTTAGGTGCATTCTCATGTGTTAAGACAATGATAACTCCCTGGCTTTTTTCGGCCGCAGTTTTGTCAAAAGAAATTACAGTGCCTTTACCTATAGTAGCGCGGACAGGAAAAGCATAAGCCATATTCTTCTGATTGAATTCAGCCGCATACTTAGCTGTGCCTGTCACTTTCAAATGCGCATCTATCCGATCGAGTGGTTTGCCAATTACTGACATTGTTTATTATTTTAAGTATTTCGGTGTGAGGTTTATTATAAAATAATTTTTGTTATCAGCTGTCAGCAGACTAATGCCTGATAAATTTTCTTCCTGATCGCTAATAGCTTCTAGTAAAAAGAAATTTATACATCTCCTTAATAAATATATGGTTTGAAACAAGGACACGCCATGGCTACCTTTAAACTAACTCCATCAAAGCGCGAACAATCGCGCGACGAGTTAGTTCCACTTTATACTTATTATGCTCAAGCGGTTTAGCCATTTTCATTTCAGCGTCAGCGGCTTGTTTAATGTTTTCTTCACTGGCTGGCTTTCCAGCAAGAAATTTTTCTGCTTCCATTGCACGCCAGGGCTTATGCGAAACGCCACCTATGGCAATCCTTGCTTGCTTAACCTGGTTGCCATCCATTTCCAATGCAGCTGCAACAGAAACCAAAGCGAATGCATAACTAGACCGGTCACGGATTTTCAGGTACTGCGATTTGCCAGCAAAATTATTTAGCGGAATTTCAATCGCCGTAATTAATTCACCCCGGTTTAGGTTATTGTCTTTATCAGGTGTATCGCCAGGCAATCGATGATAACCGTTAAATGGTATGCTGCGCTCTTGCCCTTTTTCATCCTTAACTATTACTACCGCATCCAGTGCAGCAAGCGCCACACACATATCCGAAGGATGAACAGCCACGCATTTTTCTGACCAGCCAAAGATCGCATGAAGACGGTTATAGCCTTCTAATGCCCCGCATCCTGTTCCCGGTTCACGTTTATTACAAGGCACTGATGTTTCATAAAAATAAGAACACCGTGTGCGCTGATTCAGATTACCGCCATTCGTTGCCATATTACGGATTTGAGCAGAAGCTCCCGCCAGAATAGCCTGAGATAATAAAGGAAAATTTTCTCTAACCAGCGGATGATTCGCAGCATCAGTATTTTTGCCAAGTCCACCTATAGATACCCCGCCAGCATTTATACCGGTTGTAATCATTTGAACCTGCGTTAGTTTCAGCCGTGATATATCAACAAGCTGGTTAGGGCGCTCTACATCTTCTTTCATCAGGTCAAGAATGTTGGTGCCGCCAGCAAGAAATTTTGCATTTGGATTTGCCGCCAGCATTTGTGTAGCTGAATTGATATCACTTGATCTTGTATATTTAAACGGTCTCATTGTTTGTTCTTGATTAATCGGTTTATGAACCTATATTGTCTGACTGTTTTCGCCCGTAAATTGCCAGTTTTGTGCTACCTCTTTACCGGTGTGAACTTCGCGTATCGCATCCACTATATTGGGATAAGCGCCACAGCGGCAAATATTTCCTGACATGCGCTCGCGGATCTCATCGTCTGAGAGTTGAACTGATTTAGTTGTTGAACGGATATCAGCGGTGACATAACTTGCTTCACCGTTCTTTGCCTCATTCATCAAAGCTACTGCAGAGCATATCTGACCGGGCGTACAGTATCCGCACTGAAAGCCATCGTGTTTAACGAATGCCGCCTGCATAGGATGTAAGTTACCGGCTTTAGCCAAACCTTCAATGGTGGTTACAGAGCTGCCTTCACAGGTAGCTGCCAAGGTAAGACAGGACAACACTCTGCGACCATCAACAATTACCGTGCAAGCGCCACATTGCCCATGGTCGCAGCCCTTCTTGGAACCGGTTAGATTCAATCTTTCACGAAGCGTATCAAGCAAGGTCATACGTGAATCAACAGTTAATGACTTTAAGGCACCATTAACTCTAAAGGCGACTTTGATCCCGTTCTCTATTAATTCTGGTGGTAGATCTGGCGTTGGTTCAGTGAAAGAATTTGCTAAAGCTTGTGGCCCGCTGAGCATTTGAAGTGCTATTACACCGCCACCCATCGTAAGCATTTGTTTGAGAAAAAGCCGGCGCTGCGCGCCAGATTCAGAAAGGTCACTAATGCCTTCAATCATGTATTCTTCGAAGAGCTTTCTTTCGTCTTCGGTAAGATCTGGTTCTTCGGTTTCTTCTATCATAGTATATCGTATTTTTTATACAAGAGATTATAACTGGACTACACCTTGTAATATCTTAAATATACCAAATAATGTAAAGCTGTTGATGCATTTTTTTTCTCTTTACGGTTTAAACACTACCAACCCGTGTTCTGCGTAAGATTTTTATCCTTATCAATCTCACCCTGAGGAACAGGCCATAATTTATGCTTGGCAGTATTGGCACGGGTTTGCCCGCGGGTTGCAATACGCTTAGATAAACTGCTGCTATAATCCGGGATATCATCATTATTAAAAAGAGGGATAGCTGGAACATCCGCAAGATTTTTTGCAGCGCCAACAATGGGGCCATTCAGAGCACTCATTACCAAATCCCACCTGCGAAGATCATACAATCGCAATCCTTCACCTGCAAATTCTACGGCCCTTTCTCTTCTTAAAACCTGACGTAACTGCGCTTGCGAACCCGCTGTCACAGCAGGTTGCACTGCTCTTAACCGCACCAGATTTATTGCAGTTGTAACAGAAGCATCTACCTGATTTAATTCAATTTTTGCTTCCGCATAAGTTAATAAAATTTCGGCATAGCGCATCAGGATATAACCGGTTTTTGTTTCCCACGAGTATTGGGTGGAATCAATATATTTTCTCCATACATAACCCACACCACCAGACGAACCGGTGGCGCTCACAAACCAGGGACTGGTTAAATAACTTATCCAGTCAATGTTGGCGCTAAGCGTATCATATTTATTGGTGGTCCAGTTAAATTTAAAACGCTGGTTGGTATGAATATTAAAGATGGTTCTTTCTTTCGGTTGTATATAGGGGAGAGACGGTGCTTTAGCGGTATTGTGCACCATGGTATCGCCGGGCATATAGATAGTCCATCTTAAACGGTTATCCCTATTCTTTGATGGTTGTGAGGGATCATACAATGGAGACGCATCTATTCTTAATCCATCTTTACATTCAAACTTATCTACCAATTGCTGTGAAGGGAAGTGACTGCTTTGCGCAGTGCTTACCTGGCGTGGAATAGTTATAACAGCTATCCAGTTTTGAGGGTCGAGGATATCCGTAGGAAAAGTTTGATTGAACATGATCTCATTATTAACATTAGCCTGCTGGCCGCTTAAAACAAACAAGTCGGTATATCTTGGGTTCAATCCATATTTAGCGCCGTCAATAATTGTTTTAGTAGCTGTTGCGGCCGTGATGTAATCTTTAATAAGTAAAGCAAGCTTTGCTTTCAAACCTAATGCAACGCCTTTGTTTACCCTGCCCATTGCCAGAACCGGAGCTGCATTGGCCGCATCAAATAAAGTAACCGCTTCATCAAGGTCTTTATAAAGATCAGCTACAATGGTAGTAACCGGCGTTCTGCTTAACTTAAACAGTTCATCAGTTGACAATGGTTCTTTATAATAAGGCACATCACTAAACTGAGCCATCAAATGATAATAAGCCCAGGCTCTTAACACTAAAGTCTCCGCCCTCATCCTGCCATACGTTTTAGGATCCACGTTAGCAATGCCATTTTTCATTCCGGATAATTGCTGGTTGGCTCTTGCTACCAGTTTATATTCCTGCCCCCATGCTACGACGGTGAGTCCGTTAGAAATCAGAAAAGGACCGGCATCGCCCATGGCAATCTGGTCTTCTGCATTGCCAACCCGCCTGAGAGCCAGGTCTGTTGTGGTTTCTATGGAGTAAGGTAAGGGAATGTTGTTAGCTACCGTCCAGAAGGCGCCGGCATATACGCCTGTTAATCCCAGGTCCATCTCGGCTTCATTGCTTAAGAATGTAGAAGAAGCTGAAGCGTCTAATGGCTTCCTGTCTAAAAATTTATTACATCCAAACAGCAAACCTGTTACCATTATAAAGACTATAAAATATATCTTTTTCATTTTTTGTTGTTGATTGTTGGAATTAGAAATTAACGCTGATGCCTGCCGTGAACGTTTTCATCAAAGGGTAAAACTCTGCATTTTGATTAGTGATCTCAGGATCAAAACCCTTCCAGGTTTTAGTTACTGTTAAAACATTTGCAGCGCTGATATATATTCTTGCTGATGCGATTTTTAATGCGTTGGTTATCACTGAGGGTATCCTGTAACCAATATTAAAATTTTTAATTCTGAAATAAGAAGCGCTTCTGATCCATTGAGAAGAAGCAACATAATTATTTATTCCTGAACCTGGCGGTAACAATCTCGGGAAGGTAGCAGCAGGATTCGATGGCGTCCAGTAATCCTTATGAATGTCCAGTAGCGATGCAGCAAAATCAGTACTGTTAAAAGGAATGGCACCTGTTCCGGTAAGGTAATTATTACGCTTGCCTACACCCTGGCCAAAGATATTCAGATCAAAATTTTTGTAAGATAAGTTGAGGTTCACACTATACTCATAACGTGGAAAGTTGTGACCAATAAAGGTTCTGTCATAAGCGTCTATTTTACCATCGGGCTTGCCTGCAGGTCCGCTGATATCTGCATATTGTACATCTCCAGGTTTCGGACCCACACCGGCATTGGTTGAATTATATGGTGTGCCAAAATGTATGGGCGCCGCTTTTATCTGGTTGGTATCCTGGAAATAACCAATGGCTTTATAGCCAAAGTATGACCGGAAAGCCTGGCCTTGCTGCGTACGTACTGAGCCTTCATCCAGAGATGGATTACCAGCAAGACTGGTTATTTTATTCTGCACATCAGAGATCATCCCTGTAAGATCAAACCCAAAATTCTTGAATTTCTTTTTATAATTCAATGATATTTCCCAGCCCTTGTTTTCCATCCTGCCTGCATTAATAAGCGGATTGATAAGTCCGCCGCCTGTTTGAGGAAGCGGCTGACGTAAAATCATATCTTGTAAACTTCTTACATAATAATCTGCAATTACTGTAAAGCTTTTAGCAAGGTTAACATCGAATCCAATATTCCATTGATTAGATTTCTCCCATTTGATATTAGGGTTGGGAAATTCTAATATCGCATAGCCTAGCGTGGTTACGTTATTGAAGTAAGCATTGGTTCCATTCTCCGGGTTGCTGTATGCTGATTGTTGGTAAAATGCTTTAAAGGGATAATAGGAATTGAAATTTTGATTTCCCAGCGTACCAATTGATCCGCGGAGTTTGGCAAAGTTTATAAAATCTGAATTATCTAAAAACTTTTCTTTAGTCAAAATCCAGCCTGCAGATACTGAAGGGAAGAAGCCCCATTGTTTATTAAGCTCCTGTGAAAAGCGGGATGAGCCATCGTATCTTCCATTTACTTCAAGAAAATATTTATCCGCGTAATTATAATTCAACCTGCTGAATGCACCTGCTAATGCAAGTTCACTGGCACTGGCATTGTTATCACGAACACCTGAACCTAAATTAAGATATGGTTGATTAGGATTTATAAAGCCGGTTCTTGACGCACTGAAAAACGAATTGGTAAACAATTCCGTTTGTCCGCCTGCCAGTACTTTGAAATTATGATTACCAATCTTACCTGTATAAGTTGCCTGCGCTAAATAAGTTTTATAAACATTATTGAAATAAGATTGACCTAGGGAAGTGCTGCCTGGCCATACACCAATTTTATCATAGCTCTTAGTTGTAAGGTTAGGCTGGTAAATATCTACATTTTTTACAAAAGTTTTTGTGGTAGGATTTCTTGTTTCGCGGGCCCAGTAAGCCTCTGCTTCAATATTTTTTATTGGTTTGTAAGTAAAGCCTGCTTTTGTAAGAAAAGTATTATCGTTTCGAACTGAAGTACCTGAGGCTTCGGCCTGTGCCAGGGGATTTCGGTTGTTAGTTTGTCCGGCTGTGCCATACTTGCCTTCACCAAACTTACCGGCACCGATTGCGGGAAGCCCAATAGCCTGTCGAATAATAAACTCGGCGGAGCCTGTTGATGGGTTGATAGTTTTACTGTTATTATAACTAAAGACTCCGCTTACCGTAAGCTTGTCACTGATCTTAAAGTCCGGATTAAAACGAACATCATATTTTTCATAACTGTTGTTCTGAATCAGTCCCTGCTGTTTTAAATAACTTACTGATGTGAATACATTTAATCTTTCACCACCTGAAACAATTTGAATGTTATGGTTTTGTAACAAGCCATTGTTAGTAAGCAACAGATCTAACCAGTCCGTATCAATAACATCAAGATTGTTGGGAGCTGTTGTTTTATATTTATCTATGAGCGCAGGATCGTATGAAAATGCGGCAGCATTACCGGTCCGGTTTTGTTCAGCAATATTGCTTAATTGCATATGTTCAATTGCAGTAGTGCGCTTTGGGATGGCCGTGGCTACCTGCTTGGAAACAAAACCATTATAGCTTACTTTAAGTCCGTTACCTGTTGCTCTTTTTGTGCGGACTAAAATCACCCCATTGGACGCACGAGAACCGTAGATTGCCGTAGAAGCAGCATCCTTTAGTACATTAATACTTTCAATAGCATTAGGATCGATATTATCCAGCGTAGAAACAACACCATCAATAATAATCAGCGGGTCAGAACCAGCAAACATACTGCTGATACCGCGAATATTTATAGATGCTCCGTCGGCACCTGGTTTGCCGCTTTGTTGCTGTACCGTTACACCTGGTGCCAGTCCCTGTAACAGGTTGCTGGTGCTGGCTACCTGACGGCGGGTAAGGGCTTCGTTTTTTATGGTAACCACTGCGCCGGTAACGGCGGCCCTGCTTTGTGTTCCATACCCAACCACTACCACATCTGATAGCTGTGTGTCGTCTGATTTTAAAGTTGCGGTAAGGTTTGTGCCGGTTGCTGTTATTTCCTGTGCAGTATATCCGATGCTTGTTATATGCAGCACTGCGCCCCTGGGGACAGTTATACTGAACTCACCGGCTACATTGGTTGCCACACCCCTGTTTCTTCCTTTTATTACTACGGATGCACCGGCAACAGGAGCCCCGGTGGCATTGGTTACCTTACCCGTTACCCGGGTATCCTGTGCCACTGCTACTAGTCCGGCTAAAGACAGTATTAGCATAAATAGAAGCATTCTCATAATGTTGGTTTTGGTTTGTTTTATAAATGATTATATAGGACTATTTTTTTTAACGCAGAGTGCACAGAGGGAGGAAACACAGAGAGCGCAGAGGGTCTCTGCGCTCTCTGTGTTTCCTCCCTCTGTGCACTCTGCGTTAAAAAAAACTTACCCCTCGAAGGTTTTCCAAACCTGGTACAGCGCTCTTGGCACATGAAAGCATCCCTTCCACTTACCACCTTTCAAAGGCAGCAACACCTCACCCCTGCGGTTAAGATAACCGAACCATTCGCCGAAGTCAGGGTCTTTAAAATGTTTCCAGGTATAGTCGTGAACTTTTTTAAACCAGTGAAGACAACGTTCATCACCGGTATATTTATATCCCTTGGCAAGCGCCACCAGCGCTTCTACATGAACCCACCATAATTTCTGATCCCATTCCAACTGTTGCGGAGGGTTGCCTTTTACATCTAAAAAATAAAATATTCCATTGTATTTATTATCCCATCCATATTCAACCGTATCAAGCATTATTTTACATGCTTTTGCAATCAAGGCATTGTCACCAATTCTTTTACCAAGATCCATAATAAACCACATGGCTTCTATAGCATGACCTGGATTTATCACACGCCCTTCGAATGAATCGCAAAAGCTTCCATCCTCATAAACGTTTTCTAAAATAAGTCCGGAGGCAGGTTGATAAAATACCTCCATCACTTCCTGAATAACCTCAGGGATAAATTCATTAACTTTTTCAGCTCCTAACAGATGTTCCAGCTCAAGCGACAAATTGCAGAGTATCATAGGCAGACTGAAATTCTTAAGCTGCCTTGTGCCCGGATATGCTTTATTGTATTTGCCTTTCCAATTATCTTTTCGTCTTAAAATATTCTCAAATGTATCTAAAGCGATTTTCTTATAACGGTCATCAGGGTACGCTTTATCCAATGACGCAAAAGCCATAGTAGCAAAGCAGTCACTGAAAATATTGTAAGGCTGTATGAGCGGCTTGCCCTCAGCTGTTAAAGAAAAATACCAATCACCATTTTCATCCCTGCCATATTTTTCCATGAAGCCTGCACCATGCAATGCCATGTCGAGCCACTCCTGATTTTTACCTGCATTATTATACATGAAGCTGAAGCACCACACTTCTCTTCCCTGCAGCCACATAAATTTATCGGTGTCGAAAATGCTTCCGTTCCTGTTTAAGCAAGTAAAGTACCCACCGTTAACGCTGTCTTTGCTATGCTGTAACCAGAAGGGCAGGATGTTATTTAATAATTCACTTTTGTACTGTAAAGCGTAGGTATCCAGACCCGACTTAGAGTTGACTTCAATTTTAGAAGATGCAATGTTGGTATCCATTGAACGCAATTAGTTGTATTAATACCTAAACTTATATTTTTTTAGTAAACTTCCCACACTTTTTTAATAAATTTAATTAGCAATGCGTAATGTTATTATGTTAAGGGGGTCTGTTTCCCTTGAAAAGGAGGAGAACCACGCAACGCATTAATGACATTGCTCTTTAAGATTATACACCTCATTGCTGATAGTGGACAGCTACATTAAAATTAATACAACAAAACAATCATGGCCATCGTATCATCACAGCAACCGATAACCGCTGAACTCACTGATCATAAAACAAATAATTTTACTCCTGCTCTTATTTCGTTGGCGGTTCTTTATTTTATGATGGGCTTCATCACCTGTATGAACGATACGCTGGTGCCGTTTTTTAAAAAAGGGTTTACATTGAATTATTCACAATCCTCCCTGGTGCAGGTTTATTTTTTTCTAACCTACGGCATTATGTCTATTCCAGCAGGAAGGATCGTTGAAAGAATAGGTTTTAAAAATGGGATGGTGCTTGGTTTTTCTGTTGCGGCGATCGGAGCGTTATTATTTTATCCTGCTTCTGTGTGGCATCAGTACTATCTGTTCCTTGCCGCGTTATTTGTGGTAGCCATTGGCATTGTTTTATTGCAGGTTGCGGCTAACCCTTATATAACGGTGCTGGGCCCTGCAAAAACCGCATCATCAAGGTTAACATTAATTCAAGGAGTTGGATCCATCGGCACTACCACAGCGCCAGTCTTTGGCGCTTACCTGATTCTTTCCCGACTTCAAACTTCTGATGCACCCAGCGAAGCAGTAAGATATCCTTACCTGGGCATAGCAGCGCTGCTGGTAGTGATCGCTATTATCGTTTCACGACTGTCGCTGCCGGTTATCAGATCAACCTCCGGTGATTCCATCCTTTCACAGAAAAGAGACGGCAGTATCTTTTCTTTTCGCAATCTAAACTTTGGCATCTTAGGCATCTTCACTTATGTTGGCGCGGAGGTTTCTATCGGCACCTTCCTCACCAATTACATTTCAGACATGCTGCATATTACCGTTAATGAAGCAAACTCTTATGTTGCTTTTTATTGGGGTAGTATGCTCGCCGGGCGATTAATAGGTTCTTATATTTTGAAAATCATTAAACCCTCTATAGTGCTGAGCGTTTGTGCTATTATGGCTGTTGTGCTTATAGCGATATCAATTAGTAGCACCGGATCAACAGCCGTCTGGAGTATGATTGCCGTTGGGTTATTTAATTCGATCATGTTTGCTACTATCTTTTCATTATCGGTAAGTGGTCTCAAAAACTTTACCACGCAAGCTTCGGGATTACTATCAACAGCTATTGCCGGTGGCGCCATCATATCTTTTGCTCAGGGAGTTTTGAAAGATCATTATGCCTGGAACATTGCTTTTATATTACCGCTGCTTTGTTACGGGTATATTTTGTTTTACGGATTGAACGGATATAAATCAAGGGTTTCTGAACAGTAGAGAAGACGCTGAATATAGTTAAGCTTCGACCTGGCGAAGCTGCTTTCTGAGCACCTAGATGCCAAAACACACTTAAATTAAGAATTGAATTTTAACTCTAATGAACAGAAAGAAATTTTTATCACTTACCGGATTAGGAACTGGCTCACTATTGTCCTCATCTTTCTTTGCAGGATACTCGGTTAATCAAAATTCTCAAAACGATAAATCCGGTTTTACCAGTAATGAACTAAGGGCCGATCTGGTCATCGCCGGCGGCGGGGTAGGAGGTTGCGCTGCCGCATTAGCTGCCTTAAGAAATAACTTGTCTGTAATTATGACGGAAGAAACAAACTGGATAGGCGGACAGCTTACCCAGCAAGGCGTTCCGCCCGATGAACATCCCTGGATTGAAACACATGGCTCCAGTGCTTTATACCGTATGTATAGGAATAATGTAAGAGCATATTACAAAAACCATTACCCGTTAACTGAAGCAGCACGCAAAGAAGTATTTTTTAATCCCGGTGATGCGGTTGTATCGAAGTTATGTCATGAACCACGTGTATCATTAGCTGTATTACAGGCAATGCTGATGCAATATGTAAGCAATGGCAAACTAACAATCTTACTGGAACATAAAATTACAACAGCGGATAGAACAGGCAACAAAGTACAAGCGATTAAAGCTGTTAACATCAAAAGCGCAAAAGAAATAATGTTATTTGCACCGTACTTCGTTGATGCAACTGAGTTAGGGGACCTGCTTCCCTTAACAAAGACGGAATTTATTACAGGAACCGAATCAAAAAAAGAAACAGGTGAATTACATGCACCTGAAAAGGGTGATCCTGACAACCACCAGGCTTTTACCGTTTGTTTTGCAATGGACTATATTGCAAGTGAGAGCCATATAATAGACAAACCAGGTGAATATAGTTTTTGGAGTAATTATATTCCTAAAATGAGTCCGGCATGGCCTGGCAAATTACTCCAACTTAAATATCCTAAGCCGGCTACATTACTTCCAACACCATTGAATTTTAATCCTGACGGCACAAAAACACCAGACTATCTTAACTTATGGATCTACCGGCGCATACTTAGCAAAAATAATTTCCAGCCTGGCGTTTATGCTGGTGATATCTGTACTGTTAACTGGCCTCAGAATGATTATATTGCAGGAAACTTAATTGGGGTAACCGAAAAAGAATTTAATCATCATGTAAACAGTGCCAAGCAGTTAAGTCTCTCTTTATTGTACTGGCTTCAAACAGAAGCGCCCCGGCCCGGCGGTGGTTATGGGTGGCCGGGATTACGATTAAGAAAAGACATAGTTGGAACAGAAGACGGACTTGCAAAATATCCATATATCCGTGAAGCCCGCCGTATTAAATCTTTATTCACCATAAAGGAAGAGTATGTGGGAGTGGCAAACCGGGAGCTTGCTTATGGTAAGGAAGCAGCAACAAAAAGCGCTTATTTTTATGACAGTGTGGGCGTTGGCAGTTATCATATAGACTTGCATCCCAGTTCCCGCGGCAATAATTATATAGATTTCGATTCCTTACCTTTTCAAATTCCCTTAGGCGCTTTAATACCTCAACAAATGGATAACCTGTTGCCTGCCTGCAAAAACATTGGCACCACGCATATCACCAATGGCTGTTACCGCTTACACCCGGTAGAGTGGGGGATTGGGGAAGCTGTTGGATTATTAATCGCTTATTCCTTACAAAACAAGGTCATTCCAAGAGATGTTCGTGAAAAGAAAAACCTGCTTTCAGATTTTCAAAGCTTCATACAAAAGCAGGGCGTAGAAATAAAGTGGCCGCTGATGTAAATGCACAAATCTTTGTGATGAATTAATAAAATGAAAACATGCGTGATGTATAAATATTTATATTTAAAAAGATATGATTGGCCATAAGTATGTAACCTCCAAGCAACGTTACCGGGTAAGTAACCCGAACAAAATTTCAAAAGAGGTGCAAACATATCATCAGATGTGTTAAAACCCAGGTAAAAAAGTAAATTTGTATTAAATCAATTCAATTATGCCAACAGGTTCCATCAGGCAAAAGCTACATAGCTATTTGGAAGTAGCTGATGATAAAAAATTAAAAGCCATGTACATAATGCTGGAAGGAGACATTAAAGAATTAGCGGTGCAGTACACTGATGAGTTGAAAGAGGAGCTGGACAAGAGTTATGCAGGTTATAAAAATGGAAAAGCGAAAATGATTACAGCGGCTCAAAGTAAAAGAAGGATAGAAAAGATATTAAAATCCGGACGTAAGAAATGAGTTTTAGCTACCAGCTTCACGAGCATGCGCAGCAGGATTATGAACAAGCTCTACAGTGGTACATGAAATAAAGTCAGCAGGCTGCCCAAAATTTTGTAATGGCTGTTAACAATGCTATTCAATTAATCTGCAAACATCCTACACGCTGGCGAAATGAATACAAGCATTATCATGAACTGGGAGTAAAAATGTATCCTTACACAATTATTTACTACATTGAATCAGACAAGCAGTTGATTGTTGTTTCAGCTATTTATCATCACAAAAGAAATCCTAAAAAGAAGTACAGAAAATAACTAAGACTGACTTATCTTGCTTTATTATCATGTGACAGAATAAAAGCATTGTTCTTACTTAAATTTAAGTAAGGCATTTTACAACCTAAGCCATTTAATCACCTTTATCAATAGTCACATTTCATTTCAAAATTTATCTCCCCTTCAAATGTCCGGTTCCAGGGTAATTTAAAACTCATATCAGTAGCGTGACAGTGAAAGTTTTTCTGCCTGCTGGTTGAAATTCTTTGAGCGTAAACCCGGTTTAAATCATCAAACGATTTTGATAGCAGCTGTGTAGCATATTCTTCCATTTCCTTATTGGTTTTATCATCTAGAATTCTGGAGCTCATTTTGTTTTGGTTGAAATGTATGTTCGCTATTGATCTTACAAATCCATGAAAATAATAATCATCCATAACTCTATGAAAAGTAAACCAGTTTTGTGCAGTCAGGATGCGGTTTGCTATTATTTTTTTATTCAATAGTTTCGCTTCGGCGATATTAAAAATAATTCCTTGCGGTAGGGTAGTACCGATAGTATTTGCAGCAGTGTTCCACGATGCATATCCATTTAATTCTGGCAACAATTTACGGTTTTCCAGTTCTGTTGTAAAGGCAGAATCACCACCCTGAACATCACCCACCGGATCTATATCGGCGATGATCAACCGCTTTCCCTGATTGATCTTATCTTCAATTGCCGCAGCAAAGATCGCCGCTCTTCCTGCCTCTCTGCGGGAAGCATAAACATAGAACAGCAGGTCTGCCTGTTTCTCATCCTGTACTTCACTTGAACCTGTGGCCCTGATATGAAAACTAACTGTTTCTTTTAAGGGCTTGTCCTCGAAAGGCATAACAGTATTGGAAGCCTTGTCCGATGAATAAATCGCCTTTATCTTTGGTGACAACTGATAATACCCGTTAAGCGCTCTTGCCAGTAAAAGCATGGAAACCTCATCGGCACCGGGTTGTACAGCTATCTTGCTGGTTAATCCTGATTTGTTAGTCTCCTCTATTAACCGCAGCCTGTCCTGCACATGAATACCTACAGGTTTCGCATCATCCTGCGACAAGATCAAGAAACTGATAATGCCGGATCGCACATAATCAATCGTTTTTAAATTGACCTGTAAATTCCGTTGTCTTGCATTTTTATAATTCGTGATGGCTTCTGCAGGAATTGTATTAACTAATATCTGAGTGGCAGCCTTTGACTGTTCATCGGTTTTAACAGATATCTCCGCCCACCTGGACAGGTTATCCCTGAACCCATCATTCTTATCATCGGCTGTAGGAGCAAGGCGCATGATCACACTCTGCACATATAACGGAAGTGTGGGAGCTTTTTTATGAATTTTTTCCAAAACTTTAATTCGCTGCAAAGCTATAGTAGGTTCAACATTGTAAGTTCTTGAAGCAACCAATCCGCCATAAACAAGCATATCAATTGATATGACAGCTGCATTAAAAGACCGGAGATCCTGCTGTAGCAACCAGGTGATAATTCTGTCTGATTGTCCTGCAGTAGTAAACCTGCCGAGAAGTTCTTTTGGCGGTGCAACCACCTCCGCATCTCCGATCAATCCCATTTTTTGTGTGAACTGCAGGCAGGGCGGACGGTCATCAAGCGGAATGAACAAAATTTTTACAGATGGTTTTGAGCCAACCTGGGTGAACGCCGGTAATACTAAAAATAAAATAATAACAACACTGATAATTGTTTTCATGGAAGGCGAAGGTATTAAAAAGCTGTCAGCTATCAGCCGTCAGCTATCAGGAAGAAATACATTACCCTAGTACCTGAGTAGATAGTTAATAAGAAGTTTATGACTGTTAGTGGTGAGTAATTCAATAGCCGTACGCCTTCCTCCTGACGGCTGATAGCTGACAGCTGATAGCAAGATCCTTATTCCCCCGACGGCTTTACAATTTTAGTATTGATTTTTACTGGTTCCCCGAAATTTGGGGAGCCGTCTGCATTCCAGGTAAATTTTTGTATGCGGGGATTGCGTGCACCACCACAACCTAATCCGGCAGAGGAGTTGGCATGATAAATAATCCAGTCTTCGGTTCCGTCTTTAGATTTAAAAAAACCATTATGTCCGGGAGCATAAGCTCCATTAGTGGTGTTTTTAGCAAAAATGGGTGATGGAGATTTTGTCCAGTCGGAAGCATTCATTGGATTGCCTCCATCTTTTAAAGTTAACAATCCTAGTGAATAATCATCCGTCCAGCAGCCGCTTGCGGAGAAGGTTATAAAAGCTTTGCCATTATGTACAATGCCTTCGGGCCCTTCATTTATTGCAGGCGGTGCACCTATTTTTTCCCAGCTCAATGCAGGTGATGCTAATAGTACCCTGTTGCCTTCAATAGTCCAGGGATTTTTGAGTTTAGCGATATAAATATCCTGTTCCACATTTACATCTCCCGGCCAGCCAGACCAAAGCATGTATAGCTCACCGTTATATTCAAACACATCCCCGTCAATGGCCCATTTATCAGTAGGATCAGTAATTTTTCCTTTGAATTCCCAGGTACCGGATAAGGGATCGGCAGATGCATTTTCCAGTACATATATCCGGTGATTGGCATTGGTACCATCATCGGCGGCAACATAGGTGTACCACTTTCCCTGCAGGTAAGTTATTTCCGGTGCCCAGATGTTTTTTGAATAGAGTCCTGTTGCCGGTGGCGTCCATATTGTTACGGGTTGCTCCTTGCTAAGCTCCGATATCTTCGCCGTTTTAAGAATGGCTACACGATTGCCAAATGTATGGGTATAATAATAAAAGCCATCTTTTTGAAAAATCCAGGGATCAGGCCCGCTGGATAATATCGGGTTGGTAAAAGTTGTAGTGTCTGCTACCGGTGGTGGAACAGGTTGATTAGTAGCTGACTTTTTGCAGGCTGGGATAAAAAAAACTATGATAAGGAGGAGGCGGTAATAATACATAGGTAATGGTTTGAATTATTCGCAATATCGGAATAATTATGCTGCTGTAGTACGGTTACCTATTTTAACGCAGAGAACAGCCGGAGGAGGAAACGCAGAGAACACGGAGGAAGCCCTCTGTGTTCTCTGCGTTTCCTCCTCCGGCTGTTCTCTGCGTTAAAAAAACGTCCGTATTCAGGTAATTTTAAAATCCCAAACCTACAGCAAAACCAGTAACAGATTTAGGAAAACCAGCTACAACGGTTGCTTTGCCATTAGTAAGATTGATAGTATATATGCTAGCTGAACCACCATCAACATGAAGAAGCGCATAAGCTATTCCTGATGTTCCTCCTATATCAAATCCTCCCATTGCTGTAGCGTTAAACCCTAATGGCCCTACTTCAACAAGGGTGCCGTTGTTAGGTGGGTCTTGCCTGAATAATTTATCTGAAGTAGCATCTATATCAAATAGTACTGTGCTGGTTGCCCCGGCAAAGTTATTGGTATAAGCAACATGCGTAATAGTAGATCCGGCAGGATTTATGTTCATGTCAACAGCTGCTATAGCACCCGTTTCAGGATGGACTCTTAAATTTTGTCCTGTGTTACTAACTATCCTGATACGGTCAACCGTTGGATTAAAATCAAATCCAAAGGACGTTCCTTCCAGCATCGTAGTAAAAGGTGCAGAACCTACCATGGTTACTGCGCCATTGGAAGTATTTACCGTATAAATTTTACTGGCGCTGCTTAACGCATACAACTGGCCGTTAAATGGTCTGAAATCAATACCTTTTATACTTTCTCCTGAAGGCAACCCTGTTATTGGCTTCATAATAGGCTCAGGTTTCATCGGATTAAAAATCAAAAGATTATTCATTTCGTCAACAGCATACGCTACAGGATTAGTCTGAATAGCAATGCCGGTAACATCAGTAAAGCTTCCAAGGTTTCCAACATTGGTAGCTTTCCCGGTTTCAAGATTAATATAATAAAGCTTAGCGCCATATGCTGCCAAAGCAATGGAACCATCAGGAGCAATATCGAAACCGCCTTCTCCTTTTATATCTTCTCCAAGAGAACCTACTTCAACCAGTGTTCCGTTGTTAGGAGGATCTTGCTTGTATAATTTTTTACTGGTTACATCTATATCATACAGAACAGTTGAAGTGGCGCCTGCTGTATTATTTGTATAAGCAGCTCCAGTTATAGCAGCTCCTGCAATACTTATAGGTCCATCAGTAGCAGCAACAGTACCGGTTTCAGGATTCAATCGTAAGTTTTGTCCATTGCTGGTAACTACGCGAATCCTGTCAACAGTAGGATTAAAATCAAAACCATTCATCGTTCCTACAAGAACAGGAGAAAAGGGAGCTGTGCCAACTGGTCTCACTTTTCCTGTCATCGGGTTAATAATGTACAAGCGGCTTGTGTTGCCTATTCCGTACAATTGACCTGTTGCCGGCCTGAAATCTATAGAGACTATATTTTCTGCACTTTCCATTCCATCCAACATAACTACTGACTCGGGAGTGGTAAGATTTTGTAAATTGAATTTAGCCAGCTGCTGGCCTTTTATCAAAACATAAAAGGTTGCTTGCTTATCCTGCAAAACAGGTGGAAGCTGGATATTCTCCACTACAGATGTAGATTGATCGGCTGCTTTATTACAGGCATTCAGGGCAAAGGTGCCGGCCAGCAAAAATGCCGCAATGAATTTTAAATTTGTACGATACATGAATTATTTGTTTTAGTTGAAGCAATAAAACCGTATTTACGAATAAAATGTTAAAATGGATTGTATTAACATCTAAATAGCTATCAGCTGTCAGCCGTCAGCTGTCAGGAGGAATTACCACTTTTATTTTTTCTGATAGCTGATTGCTGACGGCTGAAAATCATTCATGATTGACATAGTACAGCACTACCAAAATGGAACCATTATTGCATCACGCCAGATATGAATACTATGAAACTACCGGGACTGATGGAAAGAACTTCAAAACCACCATTCATATTACTATTAGCTTTAGTTCTTCTTCTTATCAGGGTAGTTTTTATTAGCCTGTTCGGATTGATGCCACAGGATGCATACTATCATTTTTACGGGGAACACTTGTCACTTTCTTATTATGATCACCCGCCGGCAATAGCATACATACTTAGGTTTTTTACTTATATTTTTGGCAAAAAAGTATTCGTTCTCAAATTAGCTGATTCTGTTGTTACCTTTTTATCCATCATATCATTTTATAAATTATCCAGGTTATTCCTAAGCAATCACGCAACGCAAAAAGCATTCATTCTTTTGTTTTCAACCCTTATGATAACTTTGTTATCATTGGTTTCAACACCCGATGTTCCTCTTATGTTATTTTGGTGCCTGTCACTTATAGCTTTGTATCATGCTATTTTTTTAAAGAAAAACAGGTACTGGATATTAGCCGGTGTAATGATGGGATTATCCTTCGACAGTAAGTATACTGGGTTGTTCCTCCCTGTTGGCATCATACTTTTTCTTTTATTATCAAACCAATATCGAAAGCTCCTGCTTTTTCCCTGGTTATGGTTGGGAATTGTTTTTTTTATGATTACAATTAGCCCTGTAATTATCTGGAATGTGCAAAATAACTTTGCTTCATTCCGGTTTCAATCTGCTTCAAGAATGGAATCAATGGATGGTATTCATGTAAGCCCTTTGAATTTCCTGGGTGTTGTAGGCCATCAATCAGCCATTCTTCTGCCCATACTTCTTTTCTCATTTATCTTCTTTTTATATAAATTTTTTAAGAAGTACCTGATAAAACGTAAACGCATTTCCTCACAACTGTTGTTCCTGCTTTGTTTTTTTGTACCCGTCTTTACCGGATTCTTTGCTATATCATTTATTTACTGGGTGAAATTAAACTGGCTGATGCCCGCTTACATCACTGGTATAATTATAGTCGGCAAATATTTTAATGAAAAATGGATCAAGTACCAACTGATTTTTTCTGTATCCATTCATTTAATATTAGCGGTGGAGGTTATTTTTTATCCTGTTCTTATAAAATCAGATGATACCTGGGCTGGCTGGAATACACTGGCAGTTAAAGTAAAGCAACTGGAAGAAAAATACCCGGGCGCTTTTATATTTTCCGCTGATGATTATAAGACTTCCGCTGTGCTGAATTTTTATATGACTGATATGGTGTATAGCCGTAATGTTATCGGTGAGCCTGCCCTGCAGTTTGATTTTATCGGCACGGATCTAAATGCTTTAAAAGGGAAAGATGCCGTTTTTATAAATTCCATTCCGAACTTTAAAAATGAACAGAAAGAAAACCAGTATCCGCAGTCACTTACTACATTTTTCGATAGCGTTACAGAGCTTGAACCTTTGATAATTAAAAAAGGTAACCGCACTATAAGAAAGTTTCTTGTTTTTTATTGTAAGAATTATTATGGTAGAAAATAAATTTGTTCAGATGGATGGAAAAAAATCACAGCCCTTCAAGTAATTAAATTGTTACTACACTAATGGCTTACAGATATTGATGTAAAACAGCTTACACTTTATTGTGATTTTTTAAAAATATATCTACAGTTAGTTTCTGATAATTAACAATTGATGTCGTTGACTTAAAGAATTCAAATAATAATTAGTGTGAGCTTTATGACATTCCGATAGGAATGCAAGGTGGGTAAAAAATGAATGTAAGTGTAACAGTTCCGTAGGAACGTAAGGTGGGTATAATGTTGATTAAGATATTTGCTCCATTTGGAAAACATTTCCCACTTGGCTTTTCTACGGAACTGTTCAATTTATAATGTAGTGCTACCGACCTATCGTTCCTAGCGGAACGAAGTAAATCAACTATAACTTTCATTAAAATTCAACGACAATGATCAACCATTAATAATCATCTCTTCTTCCCAGAGAAAATGAATGGGAAACTCTTAATGAAAAGATATTAGGTGATGGATTACTCGATATGAATATGTGTTTATAACAGAGTCCCAGGTTAAAAGATATTCTACCGGGAAATATATAGCCGGTGCCAATCCCTGCAGTTACGCCAGAAGCTTTTTGCTCTCCATAACCAGATTTAGTAATGTCTGTAGCTCCGATAGTGTATCCTAATACCGGTTCCAAATATATTCCGGAGCCAGTATTATTTATAGTATGCCGGTAACCTAATAAGATAGGGAAAAGAAGTACCTGGTTACCTGAATGTTTAAATGAGTAAAGTCCCAATTCGCCTGTAACAGATGCGCCTTCCGATATAGGAATGCCTACATTTAAGAAACCGCCTAAACCTATAGCTGAAAACCCTTTCATTGATAAATGAGCTACTTCCAGTTGGGCATTTGAAATATTGCTTATAAATAAAAAGCTGCAGAATAGTAGAAAAATAATTTTTAGATTTTTCATTAGGAGGATTTAAGCGAATAAAACGAAGCATTAGTAGAATTATTATCTGCTTACTTATAATATCCGCAGACAACTGTTAAGCATGAAATCACCTATTTAATTTAAATTAAAAATCAGGAGATCCACGATTGATTTGTATTCTCCTGATAGCTGAAAGCTGACGGCTGATAGCAGTAGCAACAACATAATAAACATATCACTACATCAACCCGGAACTATACCTTCAAAAGAAAGTGGCTGGAACATGAAAGCTACCATAAATGGAAAGATATGGATGGCTACCTCTATGATGCCGCCTGAAGCTGCAGGCAGGATTATAGGTATTATAATGATGAATATATCGGGCTCCCTTACGATAAGAGATATCTGGTGATTGGTAATAAAATTAAATTTAGCCAGGACGATGTTGCTGACCTTGCCACCTATAGTAATGTGGGTTGTGGGATGGCAGAAAAGGCAGATGGAAATAACTAAGGTGGATAATAATTGGGCAGAAGGCAAATTTTATTTTACAGGCAGCCGCTCTGATAAAACCGTAGAAGTTACCGATGGTTTTTTCCGCATATCGCTTTCAAAGACCGAATAATAAAAACCCTTCGAAGTTATCTGTGTAACCACTTCTTCAACGCTTCCTAACTCCTATATAACTAATTCGAAAACAAATTAAACTTCAGATTCGCAAAGAGTTTTTGAACCACGGAGACACAAAGAGTTTTTTTTGAAAAGTAAAACAAATGAACAAGATCTTTGTGCCCCTTCGTGCCCTGGTGTCTTCGTGGTTCAAAAACATTTAATGTGCAGTGCGACTTAATCAGTTATCTTAACCTGATGTTTGAATTGCAAATTCAACAAGGACTCCGTGGTTAATGTTACAACGGTTTATTACTTTTCAACAATGACACGCCAAAAGCAAAGGCTACTGCATCTTCTGCAGCACCAACGATAGGGTCGGTAATTTTAGCGGCTTTAGAGAAATTTTTACGAAGGTAATAGAAAGCAAATGATGATACCAGGGCTGCTAGTCCCCCGGTGATGATGCCTGGCAACGGCTCTTTGCCTGCAGCCTTGCTGACTGCTGCTCCGCAAACGGCTCCGGAGATTATTCGGGCCGACAAGCCTCCCGGACCTGTACGTGCGGGAGTAGTGGGTAATTTATCCATTATCATTTCACCAGCACCTGACATCGATAATGCCATAAGTGACTTCCTGCTGTTAAAGAATTGCACTATACGTGAAGGAGAGAAATAGCTACCAGGCTGTTTTCTTATTAATAAAGTGGTGCATAATAAACCGGCATTAGCTCTCATTCCGGAAAGAACACCTAATATGATTATATCCTTTGTAGTAGTATTTAGTATTTTCATGATAATGTTTTACTTATTAACAATTTTATTTGATGAAGAAATCAGGTAATTAAGAACCTATAAAAATCATACCCATCTTTCCAGTATTATATTTCTTATAGATTGCCATTAGCAGTCAGCTATCAGCCATAATAACACGGGCGTTATGTTTCTACAAAAATAACTTTAGAAACAGAAAACCTCAACCTGTTTTTAAGCCCTTGTGACCTTTGTGGCTATCTTAGTGCCCTTTGTGGTTAAACATCTTACCACAAAGGCCACTAAGATAGCCACAAAAGTCACAAAGAACTTCAGGATCACAGAGGTTGACTAGCAGGTTAAGAGCCATCAGGAAATTAATGCCAGTAATTGTTCCTCCTGATAGCTGATAGCTGACTGCTGATAGCAATTTTAAATCAAAGGCAATCCCATTAACGCCTGTGCTAAAACAGCTATAACTATCATTACATAAGTAAAAGCAAAAACTATGGTTACTTTGCTGCTTTTAGTAATGTAATATCCGAACAACGGAAACAATTGAAGAGAATGCATCCCTAAAAAATGCGCGATACGCAAATCGCCATGTTGCCGGCTCCAGTTTAACATGGGTATACCATTGCCACCATCAGCACCTCCAATAGTGTGTTTTAATAATGATGCCATTACTCCTCCTTCAAAAGCAAAAACCACAAAGAATAACAGACCGAGCCGGATGCCCCATACATAAGCCATTGGAAGCAGCCATTCTTTTTTCTTAAAAAATAAATAACCTATATAACCCGTCCATACCGTTAAAATAGTAATTGCTATTCCCATGATAGTAAATAAGGTACTGTATAAAACATTACTGACATTAAAGTGTGATAGCCGCCCATTGGCAGCCTGCCAGGTAATAACAAAAGTTTCATAACTCATTACAACAATTGCCATCAGATTGAAAGTTCTTACCTTTGCAGGCATTTCAAGATAATGCATTAACCAGCCGATAGTCCAGACAAATATGGCAATAGAAGTATAAAATTTTAAAGGCTTAATAAAGGCGTTTACACCATTTACCCGTATGTTTGTTTTCTGCCATAATATGATGCAAATTATGGCTGCTATTATATTTAAAATCCCATACCAGTATAATAAAGGATTTCGTCTTTTTAATTCATTAATGAAATACATAACAAACAGTTTTATTTTAAAAATTATCTTGTATATATGTTTTTGTTTTTATTAACCTCAATAAAAAATAAAGCAGCAACCCGAATGGTCCTAACATAAAGGTGAAAAACAAAGCAGGTACAATAAGCCAGTGGTTAATACTGTTCTTCCTTGCATTGGTTACAATGTAAATGCCGGTAAGAAGATCAAAAGCCAGGTAATGAATCCATCCTGCAAGTAATAAAGATTTATTGGAGAAGAGCCTGCTAACTCCATCGAGGGTATTAAAGCTCCTGAAACTTTCTATGGTACTATTGGAAAATATCAGCCAGGAATACACCAGGGCAAATAAAATTACGACAATACCAAGCAGGTAGTTGCCGCGGTTTTTCCAAAAAGTAAAAAACATCAGAATAATCCAGGATAGCATGGCCAGCGCATTGCAAAACGAAAAAAGCTGATCGGGAGACATAAGTACTATTTAAGCAACAAAGTAAGGCTGCCGATAGTGATTATCCATTGATAAATGTTAAGAAGAATTTTTTCTTTATGTTATTGATAAATATCAATGACCACTCATTTTTTTACGAATGCGACTTAAATGTTCAGGAGTTACGCCAATATAAGATGCCAGCATGTACTGTGGAACATGCTGTAATAAGGAAGGATGGGTTACAATCATATGGCGGTAGCGGTCTTCAGGACTTAATGCTAACAGTGCGGTATTTCTTTGGTTAAGCATAATGAAGAGTGCTTCAGAAATCTTCCTGCCAAATTCCTGCAGTGAAGGATATTGAACATATAACTGTTGCATATCATCGTACCCCAGGTCAACCAATTCCACATTGGTCAATGCTTCTATGTTTTGTGAAGCAGGCTTACGTGTAAGAAAGCTTTCATATTCTGAAGTGTATTCTCCATTACCAATAAAACCTATAGAAATATCCTTTGCTTCAAAAGAATAATAAATTCTTACGAGACCTTTATTTATAAAAGAAACATGGCGGCAAACCTGGCCTTCTTTTATTAAAAAATCCCCTTTACGTAAATGCCGTATATTAAAGCATTTTTCAAGAGCTGTTAATTCTATTTCCTTTATATGGGGAACTAATTTTTGGTAATAAGCTTTAATGTCTTCAAACATGATAAATCAATTAATCGGTAAGAATTTGCTGCCAGCTTTTCAATATTAAACCTGAAGAGGTAAAAAGACCAACAAACCAATAATGGAATTTATAGAACTTTCTGCAAATTTCTTATAGAACAATGTAAATTATAACGTTTATTCAATGTCGTTTACTAAAGAAGTCAATAGTTTTCTTTTGTAGTTGAATTACAATTTGGTTTAAGATCTTAGTGCCCTTTGTGGATTACCTTTGTGTTCCTTGTGGTTAAAAGACTCCTGAATTCATAGACCATATTTAACCACAAGGAACACGAAGGTAATCCACAAAGGGCACACGAGGGATGCCTGCTAAATACCGACACCTTATCATTGAAGTCGACGACCTTGAATGTTTATTGATAAATTTAAAGCAATGCTTAAAGATGATGACGGCAGGTTTACCTGGAACCATACAGATGATGAATGATTAAGAATTGATAAGTAACCTGTATTATATAAAAATAATTTCTTTATTTTAAGGTTGGTGTTAAGTTAGGTGTAAATTGAGGTGTTTGCTAGCAGCCGTCAGCTCAATGTCATATAGTTTATGAAATAGCAACTGTGAGATGCTTCGTTCCATCAGGAACGAAAGGTAGGTAAAAAGTAATAAATAAGTTGTTCTGTTCTGTAGGAACGGCAGGTGGGAAAATGCACTTTTGTAGTCATAATCCTTGAATTTTTATGCAATTACCCACCTTAAGTTCCTACGGAACGATTACATGATTATTATATATTTCTACCCACCTTGCATTGCTAGTGGAATGCCAATATCTACAAAAATTGCCCTTAACTAAGTGACATTGTCCGTCAGCTATCAGCAATCAGGAGGAAACTTACTACACATTGATCTAGTGACTGCCAATAGCTGAAGGCTGAAAGCAGAACACGTCACTTTAAAGTTAGCTTAACACCATTAGGCTTAGAAAATACATTTATGACAGTTAACCTGTATAGCATTATTACATTTCTGATTGTTCTTACAGCTGCTTTCAGCTATATTAATTTCAGATTCATCAGGCTGCCATCAGCAATTGGGGTAATGCTGATTTCATTATTTTGTTCATTGATATTATTAGGAATTGGTAAAATTTATCCAGATGTTTTAAAAAAACCGATTCATATAATTGAATCAATTGATTTCGAAACCTTACTGATGCGGATTATGTTGAGTTTCTTATTGTTTGCCGGAGCAATTCATATTGACTTTAATAAATTAAAAAATGAATTTACCCCTATCGTTGCTTATGCAACAGTAGGGGTGTTACTATCAACGGTATTTATCGGCACTGTGATGTTTTATATTTTCAACTTATCAGGTTTGTCACTCCCGTATATTTATTGCCTGTTATTTGGTGCTCTAATTTCTCCTACAGACCCAATAGCGGTTCTTGGTATTTTGAAGAATGCAAAAATACCTTCTTCGCTTGAAACAAAAATTTCCGGGGAGTCATTGTTCAATGATGGGGTGGGGGTGGTGATATTTATCAGCTTGCTTGAGATATCGAATATTGGAACAGCAAATTTATCTGTCGTGCAAATAGGTGGCTTATTTTTGAAAGAAGCGGGTGGTGGTATCATTTTCGGGTTATTGCTGGGATATGCCGGGTATTATTTGCTACGGTCCATTGATAACTACCAGGTAGAAGTATTGCTAACGATTGCTCTGGTTATGGGTGGTTATTTGTTTGCAAGTTCTATTCATGTTTCAGGGCCGCTGGCGATGGTGGTCGCCGGTATTGTTACTGGTAACAAAGGAAAGCGGGAAGCTATGTCAGATATCACCAGGGATTACGTGAATAAATTCTGGGAGTTGATTGATGAAATTTTAAATGCGTTACTTTTCATGCTTATCGGCTTTGAAATGATTGTGCTGTCATTTAATGTAAAAATTATATGGATAGGACTTATTGCAATTGCGGTGGTTTTACTGGGAAGATTTATTTCTGTTTTTCTTCCAACCTTAATATTATCTTTTCGAAGGTCTTTTGAACGGAACCTTATACCTATCCTTACCTGGGGTGGGTTGAGAGGAGGTATATCAGTTGCGCTTGCCTTGTCCTTACCAAAAGGTGATTATAGAAATATTATTGTTTCTACCACTTATATTATCGTTGTGTTCAGTATTATTGTACAAGGATTAACTATTGGTAAACTTGCGCGAAAATTAACGCAAACCAAAAAAGAATTATAAAAGATATTATTGGTTCAGCCAATGCCCTGTTATTCAGCAAGGCTGTTTTTATCTTGTAAAGAAGTGCTTATATCTTTTCCATCATTTACTTTCTCCCAGGGATGAATTTTTGTAAAAGGCAGCCTGAGCAAATAACCAATAGTCAACTCGTCAAAATTGTTGTAAGAAGGTACGCCGGTAACAATCAAATGCTGGTTAATATTCAGCCTGGCTGTGTTGTGCAAACGATCCCAGAATGAAAATATAACGGCATAATTGCTATCAGCTTCCTGCCGTACAATGGAATGATGAATGCCATGCATGCGGGGTGTTACAAATATTTTATTCAATGCTTTTTCTATGGGATAAGGAAGTTTCCAGTTGCTGTGGTGAAATTGGGTGGCAGTTTCAAAAAACACTTCATACAGCAGTACGTTTAAAGGTGTGGCACCCGACAGGAAAACAAATGCACCTCTATAAAAAACAGAACCAATTATTTCACCAAAATGAAAACGAAGCGCAGTGGTTACGTCAAGGTCGGGATCGCAATGGTGCACCAGGTGAAACCGCCATAGTAAAGGTATTTTATGATTTAAGATATGCCAGATGTAGTTGGTATAATCGAGCATTAAAAATGCGACTATTGTTTTTATAACCGGTTGGGCATTGTATTGGTAATTCAAGCCAAATTGCAATTGCTTGCTTTTCATGGCAAGCTTAACCAAAACAGGTAATAATAAAAAACGCAGCAATGAGAAAGCAGGAAGTGATACAAGTGAATTAATAACAGCCTGCTTCAGGCGTAACTGTTTGCGTTTACGCAGCGGTCGTTTGCCTTCAGCAATAAATAACACAACAAATGCTGCTATCAAAACCGGTGCAGCCTTCATATCAAATATCCGCCTGATTATATTCATAAATCAGTGTTTAGTTAAGCATGAAATTACGTATTCAATTGCTATCAGCTATAATCAGGAAATCAATACCGGTAATCCTCTTGATAGCTGACTGTTGATAACAAATGCGTTAGTTTACAGTTACTGTTCCAAACAATTAAACTTTGTGTTTCCTGATAAGCGATTTGTATAATTTCAGCAAATGTTCCTGTGAGAATCCTAAATAATATGAGAGCCAGATACGAAAAAATATCACCTGCATTTTGTAAATACCATTATCATGATATTTACGTGCCGATGTGGTAACGGCGGCATTCATCACTTTAAACTTTCCATGTTTTTTTAGCCGGTGAATTATTTCCTGATCTTCCATCAATAATAAATCTTCTCTGAAGCCACCACTTTTTAAAAATACCTCTTTGGTAACAAACAGGCTTTGGTCACCAAAGCGAACGGCATTTACATTGAACTGCGTAAACCAGCAGTTGGCTTTTAAAAACCAGTGATTATAATCAAAGGCAAGCCTGAAACATCCGCTTATCGCTCCTGTATTCAGTGTGTCTGTAATATACGCTGTAAAGTGTTGCGGTGGGATGCTATCAGCATGAAGAAAATACAAAATTTTACCCGTTGCCATTGATGCACCTTTATTCATTTGTGCACCCCTTCCTTTGCGTTCGCATAATAAAGTTATTGCCCCGCAATCATTGGCAATAGCAACTGTTTTATCTGTGCTTCCACCATCAACCACAATAATTTCGGTTTTGTGCGATCCTGTAGCTGCAAGCGTTTTGGTGATAGTTTGTGCTATTTGGTCTCCTTCGTTATATGTTGGAATGATGATGCTGATCATGCTTTGATAACTCCGATAAAATCAATGCAATTAAATCTATATAATTGATGCCGTAAATAATGATTTTAGCTGACAGCGATCAGCTGTCAGCAGATCAATGTGTATTACGTTTACTCCTGATAGCTGATAGCTGACGGCTGATAGCAAAAGCAACAATTTAAGGTTGATATTACATTAACTCATCCCTTCTAAATCTTTTTCTTCATCTACATCATTTAAAACCGGCAAAAGAAAATAGCTACAATTAAGATGATTGCAGACAGTAATAGTTGTGTTAAAAACCGTTTCAGTGCTCCAGGCAATGTTTTCAAATAATGATGGGTGAAGTGATTTCATCCCTAACAAATAATATCCTCCATCCGTGGCAGGACCGATAACGATATCATTCTTATTCAATGTAGCAAACGCCTGCTCAATAATGTTTTGATCAATTTCAAAACAATCCGTACCAATGATAACAGCTTTAGCAATGCCATTAGTAAATGCATCTTCAAAAGCATTCATCATTCTTTCGCCTAAGTCATTACCTTGCTGTGTTGCTTTCATGCAACTATTCCATATATCATCTTGTTCCGTGTAGTCTGAATAGTAAACAATCTTTTCGCATTGCAATTGTTTGATAATAGAATAAGTATATGCAACTAAATTTTTATAAATCCGGAATGCGTTATCATTACCAATAGTGGCGGCAAGTCTTGTTTTAACTTTGCCATACAAAAGGTTTTTGGTGAAAATGATCAAAAGATCCTGCTTCATAATGCTGTAATCGTATGATAAAACAATTCGCTTAATTTTTTATCTGCCTTTCCTGCCACTTCGATAATTTCCATGATGTTAACAGGTTTTAAATTATCAGGGTCACATTCATCGGTAACAACAGAAACAGCAGCACAAGGCAGTTGCAGGTGATTGGCTGCAATTACTTCCGGCACGGTTGACATACCCACTAAGTCTGAGCCAATAATTTTAAGGTAGCGGTATTCTGCTCTTGTTTCAAGGTTGGGGCCATTTACGGCTGCATAGACACCTTTTTTTAAATCGAGATCTAATGCTGCTGCTTTTTGAAGTAACAAGTTGTTTAATGCCGCATCATAAGGTGCACTCATATCAGGGAAACGAGGCCCTAATTCATCCATGTTTTTGCCGGTCAAGGGATTGCCGGATTGCAGGTTGATGTGATCTTCTATTAAAACAAGGTCGCCTTTTTTAAAGCTGCCGTTAATGCCACCGGCTGCATTTGATAATAACAATTTTTGAACGCCCAGCAGTTTCATGATGCGCACTGGAAAAACAATCTGCTGCATGGAATAGCCTTCATAAGCATGAAAACGCCCCTGCATTACAAGAATGTTTTTACCTGCTATCGTTCCATAAATCAGGTTGCCTTTGTGAAATTCTACTGTAGCAACAGGAAAGCCAGGTATTTCAGAATAAGGAATGGTTTGTTGCACATCAATATAATGTAACAGTTGATGTAAACCTGTACCCAGAACAACTCCAACCTGGGGCCGGATTATTTTTTGTGCTATTAAAAAATCTTTTGTTATTGTAAAGTTCTCCATTAAATATTATTATGTTACCGTGCCACCACAACTTGAGCCTGAGCCTGCTGTACATCCAAAACAATGTTGCCCTACAATTATGTTCCTGTTATTGAGTGTACCGGTATTGAATTGAGAAATATGCTTTGAAGAACAAGCTACTTTTAAATCAAGCATCTGATTAAAATCACAATCATATAAATATCCATCCCAGCTTATTGAAATAGTATTGCGGCACATCACATTTGCCGCTGCAACAGGGTTATAAGAACTCACTAACTTTTCCATGTATTTCTCATAGTTTCCGCTTTGCAATAAGTAATCTAAAAAGCGACTGATCGGCAGGTTGGTAATGGCAAATAAATTATTAAACTCAATGCCATATTGCTTCATCAATGACAGCTTGTATTCTTTTTCAAGGGAATGCTGTGGTGAAGGTAAAAATGCGCCAGCGGGATTATACACAAGGTTTAGGATCAATCCGGAACCTTCTTTACCATAACCCACTTCATTTAGCAATTGTAATGCATTAATGCTATTTTCAAACACTCCATCGCCACGTTGCCTGTCTGTTCTGTCTTTTGTATAAAACGGAAGGGAAGAAACTACTTCTATGTTGTGCAGTTTATAAAATTCAGGAAGGTCGTAATATTTTTTGTTTGCCATAATAATCGTCAAATTACAGCGAACAATTACATGCCTGTCTAACTTAATAATTTCTTCTACAAACCATCTGAAGCCAGGATTCATTTCAGGAGCGCCACCGGTTATATCAACTATGTGCAACTCAGGATTGTTTTGTAATGCAGCAAGGCATTGCTGCATAGTTTCTCTGGTCATAATTTCTTTGCGGTCTGGCCCGGCATCTACATGGCAATGCTTACATACCTGGTTGCACATCTTTCCCACATTAACCTGGAAGATTTGTACTCCGGACGGCTTTAAAGGATATAATCCGCTTTCTTCCAGCTTCTGTTGAAAGGGGACTAAGCTATAATCACCGGTTTGTCCATGATCCAATATAGCTAACTGTTCGTTAACATCTGCCAGTAAACTATGTTGTGCTTGTAATGATTTACTCATGCTTACATTGCTATTTCTTTCACTTTATTCATCATTTGTACGCCATGCACCAAGGAGGCTCCGCCACGAATGGCACAGGCAACATGTACCGCTTCCATCATTTGCCCTTCACTCCAGCCTTTTTCAAAAGCATCACTGCTGTAGGCATCAATACAGTAAGGACATTGAACAGCATGCGAGACAGCTAAAGCGATCAGGGATTTTTCTCTTGCAGTTAATTCACTGTCTTTAAAAACTTCTCCGTAATAGGAAAAAAACTTCTCGCCCATCTCTTTTTGAAAGTCTGCTACATTACCAAACTTCTTTAAATCTTCTGAATTGTAATAACTATTCATTTTTTTATTTATTGAAATACAATAAAAAAGATAAGTTGTTTAAATAATCTGGTGGTATGTTAAGCATGAAGTTACGTATTGAAAGGTAGTACCATAAACTTGTAAGTGTTTTTTTAACCACAGAGGGCGCAGAGGAGGAAACACAGAGGGCGCAGAGGCTTTCTCTGTGCCCTCTGTGTTTCCTCCTCTGCGCCCTCTGTGGTTAAAAAACTGACCAGGCATCGTTTAAGTAATTGCCGGTTTATTAAACATTACAATCAAATGATTGGCGTACCACCGGTAACCTGAACAGTTGAACCTGTCATATAACTTGAATCCTGTGAAGCAAGCAAAACATAAATTGGGGCAAGTTCAGCAGGCTGGCCGGCTCTTTTCAGCGGAACATCCTGTCCGAATGATTTTACTTGTAGAATAATATTCCTCTTTAAGTAATGTTGTATATTTTGTAGCACTACAGCAGGCAGTACTGGTTTTGGTTAGAAGGTTGATAAGTATCTCCATTCATAATTTTTGCAAACCTTAAAACAAAAAAATTACCATGGAAATCCTGGTAACTTTTTTCAGCAAGTATTAAAGCTGCGGTGGTTAATTATTTTTTTAATTAAAACAATCATTCTCTATTTATCTTTCAAACGATTTTCCGCAACATATTTCTTATGACCTTTCTTATCTACGTAATAATATTTTGACTGACCATCTATATAAATCTTTTCTCCGTTTGGCCCTTGTTTATCATCGTATATTCGATCTACTACAGCTGACTTGCCTTTCGAAGCTATTTCAGCGGTTTTGTTTCCAACCTTATTTGCCCCTTTACTAACGGCTTTACCTGTTTTATGCGCGGCTCTTTTTAAATCATTTCCTACAGAAGTTGTGTCCTGAGCCTGCACATTAACGGCAGCGATAAGTATTAAAGAAACAGCGGTAAAATAAACAATAAATTTTTTTTTCATAGTTGTATTTTTTTATATTCTTTTCAGAAAACAAATCCTGTGCCTAAGACTATTGCTGCATATATAATTTTTATTTTCCAAAGTCCATGGTTTAAACTAATCATGTAGTTGTTTAAATATCTATTTTAGGGTTGAACATCGGTAAGTATGTTAATTCAACTGATATATTATTTGATTCAGTGCTGAACCAAAAGTGCTTCCACCGCTATAGTAACGGCTCAAAATTTTAAAATTTCGTGCATGGACCTCGATTATAAATACATAAAATGGATGCTATCAGATCATACACTTGCAGCAGTATTTTATAAAATGATGTGTTATATTTGATTGTAATATTTATCACACGTAAGTAAAATTAATATACATGGATAGCCAAAATAAAACTAGCGACGGCAGCAAATTTAATAGAAGAATGTTTTTAAATGGCATATTACCTATTGTTGCAGGTGCGGCAACATTGCCATCGTGGGCTGCTGATGCACCTTTCAAAAAAATAGATGGACAAGATTTCCCTAATGCGGATAGTTTTCCAGGACTTATTACAAGAGAAAAAGAGCCGGTAAATTTAGAATTTCCTTTTCCAACGTTGAATAGCCGTATAATACCCAACAACCGCTTTTTTATCCGGACACATTTTCCAATTCCCAAAATTGAAGCGGCATCATGGGAACTTTCCATCGAAGGAGAGGTTCGAAAAGAATATAAAATAAATTATGACGAGCTTAGGAAGCTGCCTTCAAAAACGGTTATGGCTACTATTGAATGTGCAGGTAACAGCCGGTCATTTTTAGTTCCCAGAGCAAAAGGCCTGCTTTGGGAGCAGGGAGGAATAGGTAATGCTGAATGGACAGGTGTGCCATTATCACTGCTTCTCGATAGGGCAGGGATAAAAGACGGAACCCTTGAAATTATTCTGGAAGGTAAAGATCAGGGGGAGGTTAACGAAGAACCGAAATCGCCGGGTAACATTCATTTTGCCAGAAGTTTATCCTTAACAAAGGCCCGGCAACCAGAAGTGTTAATTGCATACCAGATGAATGGAAAAGATCTTTCCCCTGAGCATGGTTTTCCTGTACGAGCTATCATCCCAGGTTACTACGGCATGGCATCAGTAAAATGGCTCACACGTATAACGGCAACGGCTAGCCCATATGAAGGATACTGGCAAACATTAGAATATGCTTTTTGGAAAAGAAAAAACGGCTTACCAACACTTACAGCGTTAACATCAATTCAGGTGAAATCGGAAATTGCGCGGCCTGTGTTGCATGAGATTGTTGCCGCCGGAAAACCATACCGAATATTCGGGGCGGCATGGACTGGAGATAGTGAGATACAACAAGTTGAAATAAGTACAGATAATGGTATAACATGGCTAATGGCTACACTGCTCGATAAAGCTATTGCGTTTGCATGGCGTTTTTGGGAATATAATTGGACCGTTTCTACTGTCCCTGGGCGTTATAAGCTACTATCAAGAGCCACTGATAAACAAGGTAATGTTCAGCCACAAAAACATGATCCTGACAGAAGAAATTACATGATTAATTTCATAGAATCAATTGAGATTGAAGTTGAATGAATAGCTTAGATGCAACTACTATTAGCTGTGACAGTGATTGGAGGACTCGTTGCTGACTAGTGTCGAGTCAAGCATATTTTGCCGTATTAATTGCTGTCAGCTGTCAGCTTTCAGCTATCAGCAGATCAAGGCGTACTGAGTTTCCTCCTGATAGCTGACCGCTGATAGCTATAATACGACATTTTATTATTGACATGACACTAGTAAATTATGTCCAGCATCGGATAGTATTGAAAGTAACCCTGCTTAAGAAATCCATGATTCGAAAGAACTGTACATCCCTTCACAAATAAACAGCTAAATAATTTGATCCACCAACAAGCTTTCTGCAAACTTGATAGATACGATTGTTTCAATATCCTTCCCTATCTGTATTTTCATTGACCCATCAAAAGTAATTTTATCAATCACTTTTATTTTAGTGCCGATACTAACTGACAACTGTAGCAAGTATTGCAGGAATATCGAGGAAGTATCTTTTACTGCTGCAACCTTACAGGTTTCTCCAACTTCAACCATTGACAACAATGTTTTGACAGAGTTCGGCAACTGACCGTTTGATTTTGGGATAGGGTCGCCATGTGGGTCATATTCCGGAGACCCGAGAAACTTGTCTAACCGTTCTACCAAACCTTCGTCTTTTATGTGTTCCATCTGCTCTGCAATTTCATGAATTTCATCCCAGTTATATCCTAACTTATCCTTTAGAAACACTTCCCAAAGGCGATGTTTTCTAACAACAAACAAAGCTGTTTTTAGACCTTTTTCTGTAAGTTTCGCTCCTTTGATTTTATCATATTGTATCATTTTTTTAGTAGTAAGCTTTTTAAGCATGTCAATTACCGAAGCAGGATTGTTGCTTAACCCATCCGCAATTGACTTTACACTTACTTTATCAACGCTCTCCTTGCTGAGGTGATAAATAGTTTTAAGATAGTTTTCTTCTGAAAATGTTGGCATCGCATAAATCTTGTTATTATAAAGATACCAATTTAAGGAATATGCTTTTAATTAGACTTACCTAATTTATTTTATTTGACAAATCAAATTATTATATTATTTTTACTCTAATTATAAATATATGCGATATCTTATTACACTAATTTTCACAGGGCTGATTACTTCATTTTCTACTGCGCAAACTCTAAAGGCCAAATACTCTTTATTTAATCCGGTGCCGGAAAATAAAATGAAAGATATGGAAACAGACCGCCCTGATGTTACCGAAAGTGCTTATACTGTGGAAGCAGGTCATTTTCAAGTTGAAAGTGATTTGTTTAAACAAATTCATAACAATGATGAAAAGATGTTTAACAAAGGAAGCATCTTTAATTTGGGTAACTATAAGTGGGGTTTAACTGAAAATACAGATATACAATTAGTAGTACCAACCTATGTAAGTAATAGCACACGCGAACGGAATACAAATAAAATAATAAATAGAATGGCTGGATTTGATGATATAACGCTGCGCTTTAAATATAATGTCTGGGGTAATGCAGGTGGTAAAACTGCTTTAGCAGTGCTGCCTTTTTTATCTTTTCCTACTTCATCTTTTTCTAATAATGGAATACAGGGGGGGATAGTCTTTCCTTTTGCATTGGAATTAAATAAAGGATGGGGTTTTGGATCCCAGGCAGAGGTAGATATTGTAAAAGAAGAAGACACTCATTACCACTCTGCATTTTTATACTCATTCACCTTTGGTAAATCGCTATTTAAAGAAGTGGAAGCCTTTGCAGAAGCATACGTTACCTATAGCCCTTATACAGGAAATACAGATATATATGGTAATGGAGGTATTATATTTTCAATCAGCAAAAATCTGAATATAGACGCAGGCTTTAATTATGGTATTAATAAAGGGGCTGATAAAATTTATTTCATAGGGTTTTCTTTTAGATATTGACCAGTTAAAAGATAAATGGCACATGCTTTTATTATTCGTAAACAAACAGCACAAAATATATGTTACAAAAAATGGAGCAGAAAAGTATAAGTAAGAAAGCATGGCGAAAAGAAAATACCAGCAATTCATTGCCCGAGGTCTTTTCTTCCATTAATGTACCAAAAAATGCAGGATTCTGGAAAACGCTATTGGCATTTTCAGGACCCGGCTTAATGGTAGCTGTTGGTTATATGGACCCCGGTAACTGGGCTACTGATATTGCCGGAGGCGCACAATTTGGATATACTCTTTTATCGGTAATTCTGATTTCTAATTTTTTTGCCATCATTTTGCAACACCTTTCATTAAAGCTGGGTGTAGTAGCTGAAAGAGACCTTGCACAAGCTTGCCGTGATCATTATCACCCTGCAATAAATTATGTGCTTTGGGTGTTTTGCGAAATTGCCATTGCAGCTTGTGATTTAGCAGAAGTAATAGGTTCTGCCATTGCATTAAATATCTTATTTGGTATTCCCTTAACCTGGGGTGTTGTGCTAACAGGCTTAGATGTATTGATAATATTATTTTTTCAGTATAAGGGTTTCCGGATAATTGAAAGTATAGTAGCAGGCTTAACTTTGGTAATCTTACTTTGCTTTGCATTTGACGTCTTACGTTCCAAACCTGATGTATTCCCAATGTTAAGCGGCTTAATACCTACAGCAGAAGTTGTGTTCAACCCTTCTATGCTATATATTGCCATTGGTATTTTAGGAGCAACAGTTATGCCTCACAATCTTTATTTGCATTCAAGCATTGTGCAAACCCGTAATTATCCACGTACTACTGCAGGTAAAAAAATGGCAATTAAATTCGCAACTATTGATAGCACAGCGTCTTTGTTAATTGCCTTTTTTATTAATGCTGCGATATTGATTGTAGCCGCTGCAAGTTTTCATACATCGGGGCACCAGGATGTTGCTGATATTATGGATGCACATAAATTATTAGCTCCTTTATTAGGAACAACGCTGGCAAGTACATTTTTTGCTGTGGCATTATTAGCATCGGGACAAAATTCAACGCTAACAGGAACATTGGCCGGGCAAATTGTAATGGAAGGGTTTTTAAATATTCGCTTAAAGCCTTGGCTGCGGCGTTTAATTACACGATTAATAGCTATAATACCAGCCTTTATTGTTACTGTGATTTATGGCTCAGGCGGCACAGCCAATTTATTAGTACTTAGCCAGATAATCCTTTCTATGCAGTTGAGCTTTGCTGTAGTACCACTGGTTTTGTTTACTAACAGCAAGACTAAAATGGGTCAATTTGCCAACAAGCCCTTTTTAAAAGTATTGGTTTGGGTTATTTCCGTTATAATAATTTGCCTTAATGCTTATTTGTTATATGGTACTTTTTTTAGTTAATTCCTAAACAATTCCATTGCATCAAACTAATTGTTTAAACACTATATACATATCTATAATTTTACAGTCAATCTTGTCCGGATCAGTGCAATGTATAATACAACACCCAATACCATAACTGCTGAAACAACAAATGTAACGTTTGCCCCGAATTGATACCACAGGAAGCCAGCTAAGGAACTTGCCAGCATGGTACAAATACTCTGAAAGGCGGAATAAGTTCCTATAGCAGTTGCAGTATCTTCTTTAAACGAAATATTAGTTATCCATGCTTTTGAAATGCCCTCTGTAGCGGATGCATAAACTCCATATAAAAAAAACAAAATATAAAAATGGTATGATTGAGTTGCAAAAGCAATACCTCCATACACAATTGTAAAAACTGATAATCCAAAAATGAAGATCTCTTTTAACCCTACCTTATCTGCCAAAATGCCAAGAGGAAAAGCAAAAAAAGCATACACCAGGTTATAGAATATATAAATAGTTATTACGTTACTATCATCCAAACCTGCCTGTTTTGCTTTTAATAATAAGAATACATCTGAGCTATTGAATAATGTGAATATCAATAAGCCGGCTACTAATTTCCTATATAAAACAGGGCTTCTTTTCCAATATCCTAAAAATGAAAAAAAACTAGTGGTAGTTTTAAGAGGTAGTTGATTTACATTTTTGTCCTTTAACAAAAGGGAGCAAAGCACTGCCATTAATCCCGGAGCAAAAGCTATAAAGAAAAGAGTTCTGTAATCATGGGGATGCCATTGTAGATATAACAAAGCAAGCAATGGCCCGAGCACTGCTCCCAACGTGTCCATAGACCGGTGGAAGCCAAATACCTTTCCTTTCGTTTCTGGTGTTGCTTCATCGGATAGTACAGCGTCTCTTGCTCCTGTTCTTAAGCCTTTACCTAATCTGTCAATTGTTCTCACAAAAAATATCCAGATGGGAGTAATAAACAAAGCCATTAACGGTTTTGATACGGCGCTCAAAGTATATCCCCATTGTACAAAAGGCATCCGCTTTCCGGTAACATCTGATAAATTTCCGAAATAACCTTTGCTTAATCCGGCTGTTGCTTCTGCCACACCTTCCAGTACACCTATTAATACTATTGAGAAGCCAATGCTTTTAAGATACAAAGGCATTATAGGATACAGCATTTCACTGGCGGTATCTGTAAAAAGGCTCACTAATGATAAAATCCAAACGGTTCTTGTTATTGAATTTTTTTTAATCATAGTTTTATTCGCAGCAGTATATTAAAAATTCTTCCATCGAGTGGTGCATACAATTGCCTGAATGTTGGATTGCTTGTTGGTGGAATAACTATATTTTCAAATCGTGTTTGCCGCTCGTCAAACATATTTTCACAATTGGCAATAATAGATAAGTGCTTAAAGTGTTTTTGTGCAATTAGTCCAAAAACAAAATATTCCTTCGTTTTGGTATCAGCATCCCGATACATTGTTGAGGTATAAAAGCCTTCCGTTCCGATAGAAAAATTATCTTCCTTCTCATAGGAAATGGTTGTAACAATTTTATCCTTTGGGGTTAAAGGAACGAAGTTTTGAACAGCATCATATCTCCTTTTTGCATCTAGAAATGTATATCCTGCAAATATTTGCAGGGCTTCCCAACGTAACCTGACACTGGTTTCAAAACCTTTTGTAATAATGGGCGCTCGCTTGTTTTCAAAGTTAATACCCTGTAAAACCAAGGGACTATTTATTTTGGTGATAAAAAAAGATTGATTGAATGTTGCAGTTATTTCACCTCCCAGTTTTTTTTTGTAATTAAAGTCCAGGTTTCCACCAACTGATTTCTCTGCTTTAATATTAGCTGAAAGTGGTTGAATATCATTTATACCTTCCTCCTCTGATGCAGTTGAAAAAATAGTAGGTATTTTGTAACCAAGGCCGCTGCCTACTCTTACATAAAAGTTTTCTAAGATCTTATACAACAATGCCAAACGGGGCAAAAAGAAAAAATCAAACTGGTTTTGGTAATCTGTTCTTATACCTGTTTCTATGGTAAATTCGTCTGTTAGCTTCCAATCATCCTGAACAAAAATACCAGTAGTGAAATAATTATAATTTCTTTTTAAATGGCTTTTGGTACTATCTTCTGTAAATTTTTCGGAATTAATATTAAGACCAATTACGACCTGATGTTTTGCTCTTTTAACTGTGTAAGCAACTTCTGAAAAACTACTTGTTTGATTGCCTTTAAATACGGAAGAATTTTGGGTGATGCCCCTGCTAAAAAAAGCTATACTATTTTTAATGGTTAACGTTTTATCTTTTGCAAACTCTTTCTTCAATTCTAATTGTGTAGATACCCGGTTAGATATATTTTCCTCGAAGTATTTGTGCAGATTATCTGCTTTATTTTTCAGCACTTGCATATCGCCACCTTTGCGATTATCAAATGTTCCGTTGACCCCAAACCTGATTCTTGTGGTGGCATCCGGATAAAAATACAATACAGGGGTAAGGTTAAAAGTTGTTGTTTTTGGCATCTCTGAAAAGCCATCTTTATTTATATCTTTTGCAGCCTGGAAATTATTAGCGCTCAACAAACTAAATCCAATCTTTTTCCATCGTTGAGAAAAGTAAGCATTTACATCAGAACCCGACAAGGTTGTTTGATTGAGCAGAACAGTCAGTTCCTTTTTTTCTATTGGTTGCTTTGAAATGAGGTTGATAATGCCTGCGATGGCATCACTGCCGTACAAAGAAGATGAAGAGCCTTTAATAATTTCTACTTGTTTAAAATCGAGTGGAGGAATTTGCATTATACTAAGCCCCTGAGCGAAACCGCCGTATAAAGGGAATCCATCTTTCAATATCTGAGTATATTTCCCATCAAGCCCCTGTAGGCGAATGCTTATATTGCCATTTACTCCGGAGGTTTGCTGTGATTGAATTCCGGTGGCTTCTGCTAATAACATCGCAATATTGCTTGGCCTCATATTGCCTTCATCTTTTAATTCTTCTGAACCCAGTACTTCCACTCTCACCGGTATATCTTTAATCCGTGAATTAGTCCGGGTAGAATTTACAATTACTTCGTCCAATGCTTCATCCGCAGGTTCCATAACAATAGTTATAAATTCCTCAGTTGTTTTTGCAGGGAAAGCAAATAACTTTTCCATCTGTTGAAAACCTGAACTAGTGATTTGAATGATATATTTGCCATCGGGAATATTCTTAATAATAGCCTTCCCATTACTATCACTACTGGCTCCTTTGTTTAATTGGCGGATAATAACCGTTGCCCCAATTACAGGTTCTTTTGACTTGTCATTAATGATTATCGTTTTAAAAATATTCTGAGATTGAGATATTTGAAAGTAACCACAACAAATTAATAAACAAATAATTCTTTTCATTTTACATTTATTTAGAAATACACATATTTATAGTAATACCTGCAGCACCTATTTCACTTATAAGTTTTCTAAATACTAAATGATAAAAACAGAATGTAAAATAAAAAGTTTAGGGGGGGAATAGACCTGATAAATAATCGGTTCTGAGGCCGGTTCAATTTCTATAAACAGGTAATTACCAACAACAGTTGGTGCAATAAACCAATAATCCGAATCTGTAATTTTTATAACACAGTGTGTATTATTTTCATTGTCCTGATGAATGCAGGAATGATTTTCTTTCTGGTAGTTTTCTTTGCACTCTTTGGCATCAAGTTCTAAAACTGATGAAGTATAGGCGAAGCCAATAACCAGCAATAATATTTTCAAAAAAAAATGTTTCACTACGCAAAGATATAGCTTGAATTTACTTTAAGTTGCTAAATGATTTTTAGATATATCGGTTAACAGAAATCGTAAAAGCATTTCTTTTGAATGGTGTTAAATTTTTAGAATCACCAATTTTTTTTGAATATATTAGATAGTGATGGTAAATTAATAACACTTAAATTAAAGCGATACCATCTTTTTATATGAAACGGATAAATCAAGCTATAATATTAATCAAGACATTTAGCCATGAAAAAGAGATCAATAATTATAGCCAGTGCCTACCTGATGGTAGTCAGTGCTTTTTGCCAGGCTGATTCAAAAAAATATAATCAACAGCATCAGAACATGCCTTCAATTGGTGTGACTGATACTCTGGACGTAAGAATGATTGAAGAAGTCCTTGAAAGAAAAGGTGCAAGAAATGAAAAGAATTTAAAGTTACGGTACCTCCAAACGATTTGAAAGTAGAAGTAGATGGATTTAAGATTATCCCGCCTATGGGTCTTGGTACCTGGATTGCCTTTACGCCGGCACCTGGAGGAGCTATGATAATGGGAGATATAATTCTAACAGAAAAAGATTTAAAACCTGTTTAAAAGGAAGCCATCAACCAGGGACTAACTATTAGCGCCATCCACAATCACTTTGTACGCAACCACCCAAATATAGTGTACATACATATCGGCGGTATGGGCAACACAAAAGAAATGGCAACCAAAGCAAAAGCCATATTAGATAAGGTAAGTGAATCCAGTGGCAGCAATCCTTTCGCTGCAGCTTCAGACAGTGTATCCAATACACTTGACATAAAGGATGCTTGATGGAATTATCGAAGCTAAAGGAGAATTAAGCAAGGGCGTTTACAAGCATACGATCGGCCGCTATGATGTCAACCTGCGGGATCACGGCGTGAAAGTATCTACATTTTTAGGGTTCAACACGTGGGCTGCATGGCAGGGTTCTCCGGTAAAAGCAGCTGTTGCGGGCAATTTTACAATGCTTGTAAATAAAGTTAACCCTGTTATAAAAGCATTAATATTAAATTGAATTGAAGTGGTTGCTGTCCATAATCACATGGTGCATGACGAACCACATATTTTTTTTCTGCATTACTGGGGTGTAGGCAATGCAGAACTACTGGCAAAGGGATTAATGGCTGCAATAGATCAAACGGGCAAGAAGAATGATCCGAATAAGATGGGTATGTAATCTTGAAGATATTTTATTCAAATAACTGGTACTATATATTTTATAGGCTTTAAATTAATGATTGATTAGGCAGGGCGGTCGCATGAAATTGTCAATGCTTTTCAGTATTAAAGGATAATAAGATATCAAGTAGGTAGTCATTATCTCTATTAGCCATTTTTCGTTTTCGAATCATACTTATTTTTTTGATTCACTGGCTTGATCTGGTTTGTAATTTCCAATCATGTTCAGAGCTACTTTGTTAATATGGGAAAAATTTTTTGCACTGTGTTCTGCTTGTTTTTTGCTTTTATCTTCTGCCAATACTACATCCATACACCAATGTAATTTAATTTCTATTCCCCAGTGAGAACGCACTGCGTCATGACTTTGATTTTACTGATAATTTCTTGCGTACGCACTGGGATTAGTAGCTTAGACCGTTTCGTGGAACTTAAAAGCATTCATAAGAAGAAATTAGTATTGGGAGCAGAAAGAGCAATAGAAATTGTACATTGGAAAAATATGCGAATATAACTATCCTGCTTCCTGTTTACCTAACCGGCGCAAGCCTCCCCTTCGCATCTTCAACATGAAGCCGGTTCACATCTAATCCATCAAGTACAATCACCCCCTGAAGTGATGAAAATTTTGTTGCATCCTGCTTCCATGACCAGGCAAGTTTGCCTTTGGGTGTATATTCCAGCACCTGAATTCCGCTGGCTCCAAGTGCTGGCCCATGGCCCTGCCAGTTAGTAACCACATAATTACCGTTAGACAGAATTTGAAAGCCTGCATAAAATACTGGATGTACTGCTGCTGGACCACTTATACTATCCAGCAATCTTCCATCCTTTGAAATGATCTGAAGATTTTTATCATAGCCGGTACTTACTATTGTTTGTCCGTTACTTAAACGCTGTGCCTGCCATGCATGAGGTTTATCTATCCCGGCCATAGTAGCGCGCCAGATAATTTCTCCTTTTGCATTTCCTTCAAATACTAACTCATCGGCTGTAATCAGGAAAGTGCCTGCTACGGTTTCACGAACCAGACGAAGATAGGTATGTGCAGGATAAATAATCTGGCGTTGAATGGCGCCATTCTTATCAACCTCTACTAATATGATTCCTTGTTTTCCCTGCCAGTCGGACCCTGCTAACATTGTGTTACCATTACGAAGTCTTCGCGTGGAGATAGTTCCTGGGTAGGATGCGAGTTCAAAAACTTTTTTGCCTGTTGCTATCTCATATTCTTCATATCCGTTTCCGGTCCCAATTAACACCCTGCCGTTTCCTACCAACTGTAAATCACGTCCCGAAGGTACCTTTACAAACCAATCAAACTTTGGATTTCCAAGATCTATATAACTCAGTTGCGACAATCCCTCATCACGTAACAGGAGCCTTCTTTTTTTATAATCAGATAATTGTTTACCGGTTGATTCCTGGGCAGATACACAATTGTATAAAGCTGTGATTACAAAAACTGCATATATGAATATTGATAAATGATGTTTAAGGTTGATCCTGATATTCATAATATTTATTATCTATTGAAAGTAAAGATATAACACGTGAATCAATTACAGTTTTGTATTGAAACAAGTTATTATAACGTTGAAATCTGATACGCAACATTAAGCTGCTTTCCAGGTTTTCATGACATTTAAATTCTTGCCCACATGAGGTAACTTTCATACTTAATGAAAAAAGCAATTATATTCATTATAATCAATACTTATTCAATGTCGCTGACCCAAGAAGTTTGTAATGTTTTTTCCTGTCTGAAAATAGATTGGTTAGAGGTCTTAGTGTCCCTTGTGAATTACCTTTGTGTTCCTTGTGGTTAAAAGACTCTTGAATTCATAGAGCTTATTTAACCACGAGGAACAAAAGGAAATCCACGAGGGACATTAGTGTACTGACCATTAATTATGAAACATTTATTAAGCCCGTTAGGGCAATGTTATTTGTTTAACAACCAGCCCTAAAAGGGCTCAATATATTAGTACAGGGTGAAGCCCTGTGATAGGGAAGACGATGGAACAAAGCCCTGTATTTTAGGTTTACCAAACCACCAAATTTTATTTAAGAGATGGCATTTTTAAGCTGCTTTGTTATAGTTATCCACAGATTTTTCCCCTCTTTTAACTAATGAAA
>JAABUS010000734.1_pt1 | contig 80261 bp, 1 predicted proteins | sample 5560161 | NCBI WGS metagenome assembly JAABUS01 (sample SAMN10711885, study PRJNA513376) | rock metagenome | isolation source: Antarctica rocks | place: Antarctica: Victoria Land, Trio Nunatak nord | collected 2016-01-04
AAGCCTATAGTTTAACCTCTATAAATTATAATTTTAACCCTTATAGCCCATTATAACGACCCTTAAATAGGGGGAATACGGGGCTATTTTAGAGACTTCTTAATAAAGAATTTCGTTCGAGTAGGAGTATTAGAATATAGGAGTATAGAACTACTTAGTAACTACTTAATAAATAGATATTTAGTAATACTTAGTATTAGGGTCTTATATATATATTCGCTCTTATCCTCTATAGATAATTAATTAAGAAGTATTTCTATCTACTATAATTCAATATTCTCGATTAAGATATATATTAAGATAGTAGTTAATAATATCTAGAGTTTATTTAAATAAGATATTCTTAAATAAAAAGTATTTATAATTATTACTAAAATCTAGTCTAAAAATATATAATATATATTATTTATATTATTTCTTAATAATTATTTAAATTATAATAATAATATCTTCTTTTATCTTAAATATTAATTAATAATCTCGATTAATAAAAGTAATATAATTAATATAATATAAATATAAACCTTTAATACGGATAATATCTTTAAGGAAGAAAAGTTTATTTACTTTTATATAATATACCTCGCTAAAAGTAGTTCTAATCGAAGATCTTTATATATAAAAGTACTATAACTTTATAAACTTATTAATATGTTAATTATATTAAAGAATAATTTTTCGCGGAGCTTTATAGCGGTTTATATAATACGAATTAAATTATAAAGATTATATTATTTTTATTATAATATATATTTAATCCTCTAATACTATATATCTTTCTAATATTAAGTAAGAGATAACTAGTTTTCGATAATAATTATTAAAGGTTTTTATATAATTTTAATAAAGAGTATTAATAAACTAAAAACCGGTTTTAGTGGTTTAAGATTTAAATATATTATTTTAGGCGCCTAAAGTAGGTTTAGAGTATTTAAACGGCCCTAAATATATATTAAGCGCCCGCCGAGTACCTACTAAATAATCTAGCGCTCGACTAGTACTCGACGAGCGCTTAAGGCCGTTATAAGATAAATATTAAACTCTTAATAAATATAATTTAAGCCTAAAACTTTAGAGGCCTTAACTTTAAAAAATTATATAATTTAAAACCTCAGATATTAGAAAATCTTAATATTCTATAATTATTTTTATTAATAATAGCGACCCCCTAGAACGATTCTTAACGCTAGTAAATTTCAATTCCCGGAATCGATCGATTCGTACAAAATCCTCGCGAGGGTAATATATAGGTTATACGCTAGGGTATACGCTATAATATACGCTAGCGGTTTAAGGGTACGATAGTAATAATTATAAAATATAATAATAATAAGATTATAATTATAAATAAAATATAACTATAGTTATAAATAAGAGTTATAAATAAAAATTAAAGTTAATAATATACCTCTAATTTAGCGCCCGTTTTAGGTTTATTTAATATATACCTAAATAACCCTAGGTCCCTTAACTATACACCTCGGGCTTATATCGAGATAGTAGATAAATATAATATTTCAAGCTCCCCGGGCGCCCGTCGAGCGCCTTTAATTATAATCGAGCCGTTTTTCGTTTTACTAATAGGGTATAATATCGAATCTATTATTTTAAAATATCTAGTTTAAATAGAAGAGTTTATATAAAGTTTAATTTCTCTTATTTATTAATTATATTCTATATATTTTTACCGTTTACGGAAGGCTTTAATAATTAAATAATTTCTAATAATTTAATATAATTAGCCCTAGAATAACTCGATCTTAAATTTAATATTAGGTATAAGGATAGTAAAAGAGTTTCTTTACTATTTTACTAAATAGTTACTTTATATAAAAATATAAAGAAAGGCGAGGAAGGCGGTTATATTTCTAGGGATAAGACTTAACCTTAATATAAATATAAAAGTAAAAGTAAGCGAGTAATATTAGGTATATATATTAATAATATCTAATTATTATTATCTTTACTCTCGTTTTTAGAATAAAGATCTTTAAAAAATTATAAGAGGCTAAAGTTTTTAGATAATATTATTTATATCTTTAATTAATTATAATATAAATAGTATCTAAAATAAATAGTAAAAGACTATTTATAATAAAAAGGTCCTTATTATCCTTTGTACTATCTTTATTATAATCGCTATTTATATTAACTAAGGTATACGATTTAATACTTATTAAATAAAGTTAGAATTATACTATTTATATTATCTATAAAAAAGTCTTTATTATCTAGTTATAATTCGTTATTAGTCTAACCGAAGTCTTCTATAACTATATTTATATTCTTAAATAATAAAGAACTAGTTTAGGATACTAGAATTAACTCTAATATTTAAAGTAGTTACTATTAAAGTAATAATTATAAAGATAATAAAGATAAAGATATAATATTCTAAATAAATACTCCTAGGTAATTAATTTTTCAAGGTTAAGAAGTTATAATATAAATATATAAATAAGTAAATAGGAGTATTAGTAATTAATTAAAACTAATTATAATTTAATTAAGAAGGTATATAAATAAAATTAAAACTCTACGGGATAAATTAAGAGCTAAAATTCTCTTAAATACTTAATTAAAAAAATATTTAAAATAAATAAGAAAACTAATATATACTACTCTTATATTATAATAATAGATTCTGAATTTATAGAAAGTTACAAAGAGGTAATTCAGACTAAGGATATAAAAATATTAAATAATATTAAATAATATATTTATTTAGATATTTTACTATGAGGGCTAGTATATAAAAATATAACTTTTCTAATAAATTAATATATAAGGGTCGTAAATATTATAATCTAAATTATAAATATTTATTAATATCCTCTTAATTTACTAAAAGTTTAGGATAGTTTAAGCGAGTAGTTATTAATAAATTAATAATTATATAGTTGATATATAAATTTAGGGTATTATTCCGTAGCTTAATAAAAACTCTAGAAAATCGAAAGAGTTTAATATATAAATTATATTTTTAGTAAATAAACTTTATTAAATATATACTATAATATCTAGTAAATAAGATTAAGGTATTAATATTCTAGAGTACTATTAGGTATATATAGAGAAGATATTATTATTTATTTAGGTAACTTTATTTACCTACCTAGAGGCGGTATTAAAATAACGAAAAGAATAAATAAATAAAATAGTCTTTATAAATAAAGGTTTCGTCTTATATAGTTATTTATTTATTAGATATCCCGGGAAGTTTTTATAGAGAGGTATATACGTACTAGGGTCTTTATAAAACTATATATAAATTATTAAATAAACCGGTAGTTAATATACTCTATAATTTCTAGAGAAATTAATTACTATATAAATATTTATATCTATACGAAAAACTTTAACGCTAGGGTTATTAAATATAATAAATATTACTAAAGGTTTCTATAAGTATATATATACTAGGATTATTATAAATATATATATAACTTATAAATAATATTCTTTTTAGTATCTTCGAGACTAAGAGTACTCGTAGAGATTAAAGTATTTATTTATATAATTATATATTAGTCTTTCGTACGGAGTAGTATAAACCTAAATAAATTATCCGCGGATAGAATCTCTAACTACCTAGGATAATAAGTTATTAAATTTATATTCTTATAACGGATAAATTATATATCTATAATATACTAGTATCCGATATTTATAGTAGCGAGATTATTATTATCCTCATTAAAAATTATTTAATTAAGGGTAGTTATAGCCTCTAGGATTATTTTCTTAATATTCTATATAATTTACTTATTAATAACTACATTACTAATATAATACTCGTAGACGTATATTATTTTATTCGGATTATTTAACCGTCTAACTCGACTAATAACTTAGTATTATATACCGAGATTAATCGTCCTCTCGATAATATATATTTTAGAGATTAAGGCCCGTAGCCTTAACGGCGAAGATTATAATTAAAATTTAAATAGAATAAAAATTCTAATTAAATTAGTTAATAATAATCTAACGCTCTTAATTTTAATAAAATATAATAATTAATACTACTTCTAACTATAGTAGTCGGTATATTATAAATAGGAGCGAGTTATTATAAATAATTAATAGAATATTAATATCTCCTCTTAAACTCTAGTAATTTATAATTTATAATTAATATCTACTAAAGCCTTTAGTAGATAAATAAGATATAGAATCTCTACGCGGGTATTGACTATTAGAATATAAATATATAGGACTATTTAGTAACTACTTACTGAATAAATACTTAGTAATATTTAATATTAGAGTCTTATACGTATATTCGCTTTTATCCTTTATAAATAATTAATTAAAAAGTATTTCTACTTATTATAATTTAATAGGTTATAAGCCTAGCCTCTATATACCTACTCGCTATATACTCTTTATTCTATAATACTAAATAGTAGTAATATAGCGTAATTATATTATAACTATTTTTTATAGCGCGTAATAAATTACGCTTATATAGATTTTATAAATAATAGATTAGTTTTAGTACCTAGAGTATTATTCCGCCGGCCCCGTCACTACTAGGAAATAATTAAATAGAATTATATATATATACTAGGAAGTAACTAATAATTTATAAAGAGTTTATATATTACTAGAAACTAGTTAATAAATAAAGTATATAGCTAGGAAATAACCGATTACTCGAAGCGAGCGTTATACGCTACTAGGAAATAATTAATTACTATATTAGAGAGTAAATAATTACTATAATTAATTAATATTAATATACTTTATATATACCTAAATAAATACCTTAGCGGTAGTTATATATAATAATAATTATTATTAATTACTATTATAACTTATTTGTTATTTTCAAAAATAAACGTTACTAGTAATAAAGCTTGTAATTTTATTATAGAAAGAAATAAACTTATAACTCTATAGTCGGGGGAGGGATAAATATTAAATTATAATAAATAGAAATACTTCTTGATTAATTATCTATAGAGGATGAGAGTGAATATATATATAAGACCTTAATATTAAGTATTACTAAGTATTTATTTAGTTAGTAATAACTAAGTAGTCCTATACTCCTATATTCTAATACTCCTACTCGAACGAAATTCTTTATTAAGAAGTCTCTAAAATAGCCCCGTATTCCCTCTATTTTAGGGTCGTTATAATGGGTTATAGAGGCCAAAATTATAATTTATAAAGATTAAATTATAGGCCTAAGTTATAATTAATAGAGGCCAAGTTATAGGGCCAAGTTATATTAGTGGGGGGGCCAAGCTATAAAGCCAAAATATATCGGTAGGGGTTAAACTATAGAGCTAAACCACGTTAATAGGGGCTAAAAGAGCAAAATTCCGTTTTTTAATAAAATACGGTATTTTAAAAATTTTATTTAATAGTTAACCTATACACGCCAAATTTAGGTAGTAACTAGGTCGGAGTATTAATAAGCGATATAAATACTATGAGAAGATTATTAGAAATAGTCGGATATTATAGGGTTCTATAGGGAATTAATTATTAAAAATATAAAGACCGCCTAGGATATTATAAAGACCGCGTTAAATACTATTATATAACGATATATAATTATAACGGATATTTAGGGGATATTCTAGCGACTTATATATTTATTAATAAGAGTTATAAGAGGGTTAAATACGAACGATAAATTATAAAGTAATATTATCGTCGCCGTATATAACCTAAACGTATCTATAGTAGATTAGGATATATTATTATATATACGGACGCGATTTAGCTAAAACTTAGAGAGTATATTTTATAAAGACCTTAGATAAGGCCCTGAAAATTTAATAATATTCGATATAGTAATTTTTATTTAATATTGATTTAAATATTAACGCGTATTATTAGTTAGGTTGTTAAGACGTAGTTTATAAAACCTCTAGATAAACTCGTAGAGCCTCCCGATAGGCCCGTAGAGCCGCGTTTTAGTATTTATAAATATAGAATAACTCTTATAAGAGCGTAAATAAACTCCTATAAAAAAGTTAATAAATATTAATAAAAGGTAATTATTTTAGGCCTAAAACTATATAAAAGATATTAAATTTAATTTTAGGGAGAGCCTTAATTAGGCCGTTAACGATTTACTCCGTTATCGGAATATAATAAAACTCGATTTCGTTTACTATAACTTTTTCGCGCTAGAAGTAATATTAGATTATAATATACTTAATATAGTTATAGTCCTAGGGGTTCTTAACTAAGATTATAATACTTTAATTATTATAAAAGATAATTATCGTAAATATAAAATAAGTTAGTAGAGCGGAGTAGGAGGCTAGTATAAATAATATAATAACGAGTACTATTAATATATATTAAATTAAATCTCTACCGGAATAAAGTATATATATAATAAATATTAATTATCTAAATAGTTTTTTAAATTAGATAATTTCCTTAATAACCTAGGTCTAGCCCGTATATTCGGCTTTATAGAATAATAATATAATAGTCGGTTAGTACTTAGACTATTAATTAATAATTATATTACCGAGATTAAATATATAGCTAGAGGTAGAATACTTTATATTATAGTTACGCGCCTAATTAGTATTAGTATAACTCTTTAATAGGGCGAGTTAACCCTAGAAAACTAACTTTAAATATAATATATCGTATAAATAATAGAAAATACGTTTTATAGCCGCCTAATAAGATTCGTCGGGGTTAGAAATATAGCGATTTATTATTAATACCGCGTAAGTGATATTAGACCGTATATTTATTATAATATTTTTAATAAGTTAACGATTAACTAGTAGGCGGTAAAAGAAATAAATTTAATTTAATATTCTTTATCGGCCGGTATAAATTTAATTATAAAGTTTATAAAGACTCCTATAACTTTAGCTCTAATATTATATATATTATAATCTTTAAATACCCGCTCTAGGTATATTTCCTAGTTAAGGGATAATGTATAATTCGGGCGATCGCGCGATACTTTAAGATTAAAATAATATATAATAAAGTTAAAATTAATTATTCTATATTTATCGCTTAGGCGTTATTTTAATTAAATAATAATATCTTTACCGGCGCTAATAATTAATATATCGTCGATATATAATATAATTATTAATTATATTTTATAGTTAAGAAATACGTTAAAATTAATATTTAAAGATATAAAGCCTAGCTTAATTAAGAAAGTCGTAAAGATAATATATTATACTCGAGGGGATTATTTAAACTTATATAAAATATATTTAAAAAATATATATAACTTAAGCTATCGTCGAAACTAGTAAACTATTCGATATAGATTTTATTATTAATTAGGCCGTATAGGAAAGTAATTTATATATTTATTTATTTATTTAATTAAACTCTAGATCGTAGATAACTATAATCGCGAATAATATTTTATAATTCATAGGTTTAACTATTAAGGTAAAAGTCTCGTTAAAATCGATTCTATATTATTATTTAAATTTATATTCTACCTAGCGAGCCTTATAACGAGTAGTTTCGTTAATAATTTTATATTTAAATTTATAAACCTATTTACCTTAAAGTATCTTTTAGTTTCGGGGTAGATTCGATAATATCTAGATATTATTCGTTAAAAGTAAATTAATTTCGAAATTTATACCGAGTTACTAGTATATTTTATTAAAAGCGTTAATTATAATTTCTTTATATATTTTAGGCTTGTAAAACTCGGTATATAAAACTTTTATAAATAAAATTAATAAATTAAGGGATAAAGTAGGTTTACGAAACTTTAAATATTTATTTAAAGTTATTAATATTACGGGTATATTAACACCGGAGTTAGAAAAACGCTAGGCCGGTTCTATATTAAATTCGGAATCTATATTTTCTAGTATATTTACGTGAGTCGACTCAGAATTAGCGTCGCTAGCGAGATTTATTTATAATTATTATACCGGCTATAGACCTAGCGTAAATTATAAATTTAATATAAATAACTTTATCCTAGGCCTCGGTGATATAATATATCTAATTAGTCGTTATAATAACGGTAAAGACCGAATAATATCCTCTATTAACTTAGTATAACTAGGCGGGGTAATTTTAATTAATTATTTATTACTATTACGTATTATAGTTATTAATATTAGATTCTAAATTACCCTATAGTTCGTATAATTTTAAAACGTCTTTATATCTCGCTATAATATCGCCCCCTTAACGGGGTACTATTATTAAGATTTTATTAATTAATAATATACTATCGTCTACGGTATATTTATTATTATTAATAATATATTCTTCGGTCTACCGAACCTAGGTAAAGCGGAGTACTTTACCCGTATATATTAATATATAATAAAAGTAGTTATTCTTATAGCCGATAAAGATACTTTTCTTACTACGATTAATAAAATTTTACTAGTTTTTATTTATAATATAGTATTCCTAGTATAGGCCTATTTAGTTAATATTATATAAATATAATAAATTAGGGCGTATTCTAATAAAGTCTTAATAAAACGTAATATTTATTATAATAATAAAACCCCGATTTCGTAGTTAGTTCGTCGTAAAGATAAACTTTAGGATAAATTTATTATCGAGTCTATTATTAATTAATAAAGTATATACTTTCTCGAGTAAAATTTAATTAATATATTTTAATATACTATTTATTTAGAGGTTACTAGGGATGAAGTAACTCTAAATAATATTATATTTAAAACGATAATTAATAAATTCGCCGTTAGTATATATAGGATTTTTATCGGTATAAAAGTAATAGATCTTATAGTCTTTATATTTCTTAACGCTTTTATAGTTACGGAATATACTAAAGATATTTATTTTATAAAGAATAAAGTAGTAATAACTATATTTATATTTATTATTAATGAATATAATTATAAAACCGAAACTATAGGCTCTTAGGTTAATAATATCGCTATAAATAATATCGTATTTAAATCATCTTTACCGTAGGCGACGTTTATATAAATACGTATATATTTTAATAATATTATATATTTAATAATTATTATCCTCTTTAACTTTAGATAGGTCGATTTTATCGGCTATTTAAGATAAATATATAATATTATCTTTATTTAAATAACCGAGTCTCTCGTATTATAAAGTTAAGGCCTTAGTATCTATAATAAATAGAGCGAGTTAACTTTATCTATATATATATAGGACGTAGAGATTATATTCCTAAAAAGTTATAATAATATCTTTAGATCTTATTAAAATTCTCTCTAAAATAAAACTTAATATATAACTAGCTCGTTAAAGCTTAATATATAAAATAAGTTTAAAACTACTATTAGGAATATATATAACGTTATTAATTTATAGGTACTAAATACCGTTATCGCCTAAATATAATAATTTAATAATTTAATTATTATATAATATTAGCCTACCCCTAAAATCGTTAATAATATCGGCGCTCTTGAGTTTAATATATTCTATAAATATAAAGTAATTATAGGTAATATGGATAGTATAATTAATATTAAATATCTAAAATTAGGAGACCTTAGAGTTAATACCGGCTAGGGCGTAATTAAATTTTATATTTCTTTCGGTATCGGCTTTAGCCCGTTTATAAAGCGATTTATCTTTATTCCTATTATTATTATTATTTTTATTAGTAGTATTATTATCTTTATTACCTCTACCGTTACAGTTACCTCGACCGCGGCGGCTACGGTTACGCTAATTATTATAACCGAGATTATTATACTATAGTTTATTATAGGTAGTATAGTACCTAACTTATTTTACGAAATCGGTATAATATAGATAAAATTAAATAATTCTTTTTTAATTAAACCCTTAAACTCGTTATTAAATATTACGAATAACGAGAGTGAGTTAACTAGTATTAACGGTACTAGCCTAAAGGTATAGGGTATTATAAAAATAAGAGATTACTATATTAAGGGATATCTTAGTTATATTATCGGTATTAAATAAATTATAGTCTTCGGCGAAGAATTCGTAGTACCGTTAATATTTAATATTAAGATTACGATGGAACTACTAAATTATAACGTTATTATTAAGTTTAAAGTAATTAAATTTATAAAGCTCGTTATAAATAATTTAAAATTTAGTAGTATAGTCGCTAAGACTATCGTATTAAGAAGTATTAAATTAATTAAATTTATTTAGAGTAGTATATAGGTGGCCGGAGCTACGGGGTTTCAATTTATCTATAATTATTATCTAAATTTATAAAGTCATCTTCTTAATTTTAATTTTAACGTATATTACCGAACTAATAATATAACGAAGAATATTATAAATTATCTTATTATCGCTAAATTATTAGTGCGCCGCTTCGATTATATAATTAAATTTATTAGCGTCCAGTTCTAAAGCCTTAATAAAAGGATCTTCGAGGTATTTCTATAAATTTATAGTATTAAAATTATTATACTTCCAGCGGACGAAATCTTTTATAGAGTTAAATTTTTCGACTTTATCGAATACCTAAATAACTTTTAGGTACTACGATATAATAGTAGTAATAATATCGGAAGAATAAAATTAAATAGTTCGGTATCGTTAGGTAATTCTAGCGCTAACTCGTCTATAGAGTAACTAAAGGTAGCTAGCGAATTAAATTAATAACGGTATTTATATACTTTATCGTCGTACCTTTTATCGTTATATACTTTTATATAAATCTTCTTAATCGTACACTAGGTCCGTTAGAACGTACGGGTTAAAGATTTTTAAAAAGTATATTAATATTTAGTTATAAAACGAGGTAGTTTAGGCCTAGATAGTTATTATTTCTATTTTAATAATCGCTATTATTATAATTATTTTAAACGACGAGGCTAGAAGTTTAAAGAATAATATATTTAGGGTTTAGCTCGTTATTACTCTATATAAAAGAGTAAAAATAAATAACTTTAGTAACTATTTTAATAATAAAAATTATAATTATAACTACGATTTATAATTATAATTTATAATGTTTTCCCCCCCGACTACGGAGTTATAAGTTTATTCTTAACTACTAATGTTATTAACGCTTATTTTTTAAGGCGGTAAGCGAGTTATAGCGGTAATTAATTACGATTATTCTAGGCTTTAAAAAGACCTTATAAATTTGATATTATAATACGCCTATAACGATTATAATAAGTTATATAGAGGTATTAATAATAATAAATAACTATTATATATAGCTACCCCTTAGGTATTTATTAAAATATATATAAAGTACGTTAATATTAGTTAATTACGGCGATTAGCTACTCCCTAATATAGTAATTAACTACTTTCTAGTAACGCTTCGCTTATTAGTTATTTTCTAGCGGTATATAAACTCTTTATAAGCGATTTGACCACTCTCTAATATATACTATATAATGCGATTAACTATTTTCTGGTAGTTATATATATAGTCTATTGGGTTATTCCCTAATAGAGGCGGGGCCGGCGGAACTATATTCTAGATACTAAACCCCTTATTTGAAAATTTCTTACGGGCGCAATCTAGTACGTCCTAAAAATAGTTATAATAACGTAATAACGCCGTATTACTACTATTGATACTATAATAATATAGTAAATATATAGCGGATATATATATAAAGCCCGGGCTCATAACCTATTAAATTATAATAAGTAGAAATACTTCTTAATTAATTATTTATAAAGAATAAGAGCGAATATACGTATAAGACCCTAATACTAAATATTATTAAGTATCTACTTAGTTAGTAGTAACTAAGTAGTCCTATACTCCTATATTCCAATAATAAATATAATATAAATCGTAGTTATAATTTATAATTATAATTATAACTCTTATTATTAAAATAACTACTAAAGTAATTTACCTTTATTCTCTTATATAGAGTAATAGCGAATTAAACTTTAAATATATTATCCTCTAAACTTCTAGCCTCGTTATTTAGAATAATTAGAATAATAATAATTATTAAAATAAAAATAAAATCTAGAGTAGTTTAAGGCTAAACCTCTTTATTTAATTATTAAATAATATTATACTCTTTAAAGACTCTAGCTCTATACCTTTTAGTGGATTAAATAAATAGTCGACTACCTCTAGGATAAAGTATATATATATAATAATAAAAGAGATATTAATATAATATATATATATTATTATTAATCCGACTCGCTAGTTAGCTTTAATTATTTTAAATTAATATTAAAACTAACTAATAATATTAAAACTAACTAATAATATTAAGTTATTTAATATTATATCTAGGTTATTATTATTATTACTAGTATATTAATATTCGTAAAAACTATTTAAATATTCATTAAAGATAAAACCTTAAATTTAATAAAAGACTTTATTAAATAGAAGTAGGATATATATAATAATTTTAATATTATAAATTTTAGAACTAAACGTAGGTAAACCTAATTATAATATTAATACTACGTACTAGTAGTTTACTAATAATAAGATAATTTATAATATCCTTCGTTATACTATTACTTCTATAACCTACAACAAGATTAAAAATAATAAGGTCGTTATTATAACTTAGACGATTATTATAAATAAGTTCAAACCTCGTAGTTTAGGTTATCTTTATAAGATTTTAATTAAACTTAACTAATTTACTACTAGTTAGTATAATAATCTTAAAAATTACACTAGTAAATTCTAAAAGGCCTATAACGAGCTCTATAACTTTAACTACTTTAAACTTAATAATAACTTTATAATTTAATAATTTTACCGAAACTTTAGCTCTAATTACTAGCGTTATTATAAAATATTTATTAAAGATTATAATTTATTTAATACCGATAATACTATTAAAACTACCCTAGATATAGCGATCTCTCGCTTCCGTAATATATTATATTTATAGGCTAGTAATACTAGACCTAATTAACTTATAATTATTATATATACTTTAATATTATAATATATTTAAGGATTTAATTAGGAAGGAATTATTCGATTATAACTCTACTACGTTAACTTTATTAAGTAGATATAATATTATATTATTTATAATAAGTCCTAGTATAATAATTTTAATTATAATAACTAGCACGATTATAGCTAGCGCGGTCGAAATAACCGTAATAAAAGTAGTAATAAAGGTAATAATAATAATAATAATAATAAAAGCTAAAATAATAAGAGTAAATATAATAAATCTAATAAATTAAATTAGCGCTAGAGGTCTAATATCGAAGGTAATTTTAATTTAAAAAGTATAAAACGCTACTATACCCTTATAAATATTATAATTAATATTTCTAAATTTTAAGTCTTAAATATCGGTACTATCGTTTATATTAATTATAATTACTCTATCTTAATAAAGTATAATAAGTTTAAGGGCGCCGATAATATTAATAATTTTAAAAGTAACCTAATATTATATAATAATAATATTAATTAACTATTATATTTAGTCGATAAAGACGTGTAATACCTTAAGGTTAATAATATGATATATATTCCTAATAATAGTTTTAATTTTATTTCTTATATTAAACTTTAATAAACTAGCTACCCGCTAGGTTTTATTTCTAAAGAGATCTCTATCGGATTAAAAGGAATTATTATAATCTTATAAAACTATAACCTCTACGTTTTATATATAAATTAATAGTAGTTAGTACTAGTTATTATTAATACTAAAGCCTTAATTTCATAATATAAGAGACTTAATTATTTAGGGAAAAATAACGTAGTACGATTATTTAAAATAATTAATAGTATTGATTTATTAAAGGTTAAGAGCGATAACGGCTATAAAACTTATAATATTATAAGGATATATATTTATTTATATAAACGTAGCCTACGAAAGGGCCGTTTCGAATATAATATTATTTATAATAATATTATTGATCTTAGGGCCTATAGCTTCGACTTTATAATTATTTATATTAATAATAAATTTAAATATAGCTACTACTATTTTATACCTAATTAAATAGGTGTATTTAACGCCTTCCGTAGTTATAAATCTATAAAGGAATATAACGATTATTATATTTATTACTTTTATATTAATAAGGACCCTATATATATTAATAGAGTATTCGCCGATTATTAGTATAAATATAATATTATCTAAAGTTACTCTATCTTTAGGAACTCCTAAATAAATAATATATTAAAACGCGTTAACTAAATTTTATTTTAAAAGATATATACTCTATTAAATAATAATAGTCTTAATAAGATATTAATTCTAAAATTTATCTCGACTATAAATTAGCTCCGAAATCGGTCTTTTATTATTATAATAAATATTACGTTTTATAAAGATTCTATTTATTGAAATAAGAGCTAATTAGCCTTACTAGCCGCGCGTATAGCGCGGTACTAGTATAGTCTTAGTAGCCCTTATAATTCGTCGCTCTAGTATCTCTATATAATAATAATATAAATATTATTTATTTTATATTTTAATAAGTTATAAGCCCGGGCGTAGGGCTTTATTTAATAAATATCGTCTCTTTACCCTCTTATATTAAGGTAGTATATTATTGTTTCCGTAATTAACTAGAATCGCCCCTATTATAATTATTGTATTAATAGTACTATAGTAGTTTATCTAGCTAACTAAATACTAGCCCTAAAATATTTCGGCGTAATTATTATATTATCTTAATAATACTAATAATAACGCTTTAGTATAATAATTATTACGATACTAATACCTTAACGCACTTTATTATCTTCGTTAATTTAGGAGTTAAAAATTCGGTAGCTAAAAAATTATAATTTTAATAATTAAGATTTATAATTAAACTGGCCCTATAGATTTAGCGCTAGATACCGAAGACTTCGAGTTAATAAAAACTAAATAAACCGACGTATAAATAAATTTATTCCCTATAAACTCGCTAATAATTCTATATTTATTATAATTCTAAGGGTGTTACCCCGTTAATAACGATAAGAAATTAGAATTCGAATAACCTAGAATTATTTAATAAAGGGGGATAAATATTTTAATAATTCCTAATTATCTCCTAGTTATTTTATTAGCCTTCTTAATTCTAACCTCTTATTTTTAATTAATATATACCGTAATATCTATATAAATTACTTTAGGATTTAATAGTACGGAGTAATCCCCTAAACTCTCCCCTAGAGTAACGGTTAATTAATTTAATTAAGATATTATTAACGACCTATAAAAGTATTTTCTAAATAGTCTACTTTATAATCTTCGCGTTAATTACGCCGCCCTTAGTTTTCTACTCCTATATAACGATATCGGCTTCGAGGTAGACTATAAATAAATTAAAAATAAATTTAATAATATTATAACGTTTATAATTAATTTATCTTTTACCCTTCCTCGACCCTACGTTCCTACGATTATATACCTCGGGCGTATCGAGACGTTATAGACTCTAGTCCTAGTATACTAAATATATAAGATTTATTTAGGTTTAAATTTAAAACTCCTTTAATTTAATCGCTAGCCGATTCACGGTCGTAAACGTTAATAGTAATAGTAGATCCTTCGATACTAATAGTAGTAGTAGATCCTTCGGCGCCTATACTACTAGATCCCTCCGATTTATCTTTATAAAGTATATATTATACTCCTTAAAAGCGGTATAAAGAAGAAGTATTAATCGGAATTCGTTCTCGTAGTTAACTACCTCTGTAATCGATCCCCCGAATTTAATATTAGGATAACGCCGTTTAAAAAAGTTAATAATATTAAACCTAACCTTCGTTACCTAAAAACTCTCGGCTCTAAAGTATAGGTTTATATTAATAGTATTATTACTAAAATAAGGTATTTTAAGTCCTATACCGTTAGATATAAATTAGTCGGGTATAAAGGCGATATAATCTATTACTTTATTAATATAATTAGGTAATATTTATTTTATTAAACGGATACTTTAAAATATATTTAAACTATAATAAAAGTATACCTTAGTATAACGGCCTTTAATTTTATTTAGTTATTAAAGCGGGCGGTAGTCGAAACCGACTCTAGCGATAATTCTAACGAGGATAAAAACTCGCCTATATATTTAAAGTTATTTATATTAAATGAATAACCCCCTAAAAGCGATAATAATAACGATATTAATAATAATATTAATGGCGACGATACCCTATAATTGTATTTATTATAAATCTATTTATTATAATTTATAGAGTAACCGGCGATTAAGTTACTCGTTAAAGCCTTATAAAATTATCCCGAATTATATATACCTTCGATTATACCTCGATATAAATCCCCCGATTTAATCGCTTTATATATTTTCTTAACTCTTATTATACGCGCCGAAGTACGGGAGCCGAAAATATATAAAGAGGTTATAACCGATAACTATAATAAAATAAACTAGTAATTAGTAATATAGGATAAATTCGATTCCCTAGTTTAAAATAATATATAGACGCTAGTCTTTATACTTATAAAACGTAAAATACTACGCGGTAAATAAATTTATAAACTAAAGCGTAGTACCGTAAACGACGTACTATATTATAAAATATATTAAATAGTATATAATTTCGAATTATAAAAAGGTTTAGATTATAATAAGACTTTCGCCTTTATAATAAAGTTTATAAATTATAAAATTATCTTTACTCTAGCTACTACCTTAGACTAGGATCTTAAATAAATAAATATTAAAACTACTTTCCTATATAACGCGGTATAGGAAGAAATTTATATCGAATAATTTATTAGATTTCCTACCGCTGGCTTTAGAGTATATATAGTTTATTATTTTAATAAAGCCCTTTATATTTTAAAATAATTATTTTAAATATAATTTAGAATATTATCTAACTTCCTAAAAACCCTAGGCTTTTATATTTTTATTTTTAATAAAAGTATCTTTATCGGTGTTAAAGATCGAGTTATTATCGCCGTTTATATAAACGACTTATTTATTACTAGCCCCGATAGTATTATTATTCGTAATATTAAAGACGCTCTTTTTTAGTAATTTTAAATAAGTAATTTAAGGCCTTACTTTTATTACTTTAATATATCGGTATCGTGTAATAAAGTAAATAAGATCCTCCGATTAAACTAATCTACTTATATTAAAAAAGTATTGAAAGAGTTTAGTATATAGGATATTTATTTAATTATTACCTTTATAGATACCGAAAAGTTTATATAATAAACGAGGATTTCCTCGCTCCCGGTAACTCCCGTATTTAGTATTAATTCGCTATTAATTCTTTTATATACGCTATACTAGGTATAAGGCCCGATATCGTATATATTATATTTATTATTAGCCGCTATAACTCTAACCTAGATAAATCTTATTAGAAGGCCGTTAAATATATCTTTCGATACTTTAAAGAGGTTATTTAACTCTAGAGATTATTATAGGAGTTAAATATTATTATAAAAAATCTTATTACTAGAGTAGTAATTGTTAAAATTATAGAAGAATATTTAATTATATTATAGAACTATGAGAATACGTAAGACTATATATTATAAAGAATCTATATATAGATCCTAGATTATATAATTAAATTATATAATATATTAAGCCTTAGTATATTTTAATACTCCTACTCGAATACTATTACTATAGAAAAGTGAATACCGGGTAACTATAGTAAATAGCTTCTATATAATGAAAATCCCGTCTACCTATATAAAATATTCCTGATTTTGATAAAATATAGTTATTTGAAAATTTTATTTGATATATAATATATATATACTATTTATGAGTTAAAATATGGTCGTATAGATTATATAGGCGAATACGATACTATAAATAAATTATTATAATCAAGCGGGATATAATTAAATCCCGATAATAATACTACGAGAAACGTTATTATAGGGGGTAGTATGGGCGCTAGGCGCCTATATAAATAAAGTATTATAACGTTTATTTACGAGTAATACGAGTAAATTCTTAAAGGCGCTAATTTTAGGGACCCTAGAATAGAGGCTTTAAATACCTAGAGAATAATTAAATTTAAATAATAATATAAAGAATATAGTAGTATAGCTCGGGGGGTATATCGCCGTTATTATTATATTATAAACTATCTACCCTATAGTATATTTAAATAAATACGAGTTAGGTTAGAAGTATAAATTATTTAAAATATAATTAATCGAAATCTTAATCTATATTAATCTTATAATTATAGATAATAAGATATTTACCGTAGTCTTTAAGGTTAATAAGGATAATAGTACTTTAATAGTACTATATATTTATAAACTAGGTATTAATACCGACCTATAATTTAGTCTAGATAATAAAGAGAGTTAAATAATTAATAACTCGAGGTATTTATTTATAAAGTTTATTATAATAATCGCGCCCTTTAGGATTTAGTAGGTCTTTAGACTAGTTAATTTTATTATTCTTTATAAAAAATAATAGAGGGCGAGTATATATATATACCGACGTAAAGAATTATATATATACTAGGAATTCGGATAACTTAGTTATTAATATATCGTTATAGAGTTTGGAAGGATCTAGGGCTATACTAGGTATAAATAAATTTAAAGTAATTATAACTTTTAATACCGGCGGTTAAATTTTAAACTTTTATAGTAGTAGTAATAAAGATTAAATATACGAAGAAGGTAGAATATTTAGAATTTTATATTATATATTAAATATAAAGTAGTAGTAGTAAATAAGTAATAACTAGGGACCTACTACCTAATTTTAATATAACTAAGAATAAAATATAACGGAAACGGGAGTTAGGTTAGGTACCCGTTAATTTTAATAATATACCCGCGGTCTTAATAATATTTTAATTATATTATAATAACTAGATAAACTCCTAGAGGGCCTTTAAGCCTAAATTTTAATAGAATATATTAAATTTATTCTTATTTAGGGTCTTTATAAGGTCGTTGATTATTTATTTATCGATCGGGACGTATTTAAAGACGATTTAACCATTAACGACCTTTTCCCGAATAAAGTATTAATTAATATTAATATATTTAGTTCGAGTATAAAACTAGGGGTTCTTTACGAGAGCTATAATACCCTAGTTATTATAATAGATAATTATAGGTTATATAGTAGTTTCGGACAATTAAGTAAATAAATTCCGTAACTAGATAATTTCTTTAAAAATCTAAATCTACCTAATATATTTAGTCTTATAGGTCGATAACGCGACCGTAAACTAATATTTTAAAAACTAATTAATAATACTACTACCGGTATTAGATATATATTCTAAAATAGAACGACGGGTATTATAATCGTTTATTTAATTAATATTAATATATTTAGATACCTAATTTAGGGGTCCTTTATATATAAAGCGGTAGTTTATAATAATTTTTAAATACCGAAAAATCCTTTTAATAGTAGTTTAATAAATATTAGTTAGGTTTAATCTATACTAACTAATTATTAATACCGCGTATACTATATTAGGGCGAGTATTTAATATAATATATATAAAAGATCCTACTACGGATTAGTATTTAAAGCGGAATACCGTAGGAGTAATATAATTATCCTCGGTTTTATAAAGTTTAATAGAGGTATTTATAGAGGTAAACTATAATTTATACTCCTATATATCGAATCTTTTTAGGATTTATTTAATATACCTAGTTTAACTAAGTCGTAGAGTCTTATTAAGGTAATCGCGTAAAATAACTATCTCTAAATAAAAAATATATAGGCCGAGGTCTTTTATTTAAAAGCGATTATCTAATTTTAATTTAATAGAATTAATATCGGCGATTTTTAGGCCGATAATAAAAAGATTATTTATATAAATAATAATAATAATATTTATCCTAGAGTTAATAAAGATATTAAAGTTAGTATTAATTAGTTCGAAACCTAGAGAGCGAAGGAACTTAGTAAAGATTTTATATTATACTCTAAGGGATTATTTTAGCCTATATAAAACTCTTTTAAATTTATATACTAGTAAATTTAGGCTCGCTCTTATATATTATTTTATATAGAGTTTTTCCTTAATAACCCCGTATAGAAAAGTGGTTTTAATATTTATTTATTTAATATCCTAGTTATAAATAACTACTAGGGTAAAGATTACTTTATAATTTATTAGTTTAACTACTAATATAAAGATTCTATAATAGTCGAGATTTTCTTATTATTCGAAACCTTATATTATTTAGTATACTTTATATTATAGGATCTCCTCTACTTTTAAGCCCCGTTTAAGAGTAAATATTTATTTATTAATAAAAACTTTCCTTATAGCTAGGAGGTTAACTAGCGACTATATATTATTTTAAATAAATGATTTTAACTCCTCTTTTATCGTTAGTTATTATTCGGTTTTATAATTACCCCGAATAACCTCGTCGTAAATTCTAGGTTTATAGGGTTTATTATTAATAACCTAAAAAAATAGTACGAATAAACTAAATAAATCTAGCGATAATAATCGATATTCTAGTAAATCGAGATTAGGGTAATTTTTAATAACCCGATTAATAAATTCAATTTATATAATTATAGTTAGGGAGTTACCGGCTAGTATATTATTAAAAGAGGAAGTACTAGAAAGAGTAGAAGATAACGGAGTTCTAAACGTATTAAAAGAAAATAGATTTAATATAGGCGCCTTATTATCCTAAATAATATTAATAATAATATATTTATTCTACTTCTCCTTTAGAGTTATATATTATTAATATTTAGTAAAGGGATTAAGAGTTAATAGATTACTATTTTAATTAAAGATATATCGAGGGCGCTTTTCTTAAATATAATAAAAACTTAAATAAATTATTTTCCTTATTATTAGATTTTATAGCCGGAAGATATAGTTCCCTTTATATTTTATAAGAAAATACCGCGTACTTTTATTAAGAAGTTTCTTTTATTTCCGATTTATAGCCTAGGTTATTAAACCGATAATATATAAATAAAAGAGGTCCGGGCGTAGGCCCGAGAATATTTTAATCGACGAGAGAGATAACCTAATAATAAATCTATAAATAATAAAATAAACGACTATTTAAACGAGTTTAAATTATAGACTATATAGGAGGCCGGAGCTAATAATTAAAGAATAAAATCTAATTATTATAATATAATTAAAATACTCCGATTCACCGTTTTATTAAGAATTTCTAAATACTATAAATTTATATATAATCCCTTTATTTTTTAGGTAGCTTTAAAACTCCTTAAAAATATATTCGTTATTATTATTAATACGTAGGCGATAGATCTTCCGGTCGTTATATTTATATTTAATTTTAAATTATTTAAATAACCCGAATATTTAGCTTTTAAATATTAAGGGGTTAATTTCGATGTATTTAATTTTATTATTATTAGTAAATCTTAAAAACTCTTATTAAAAGCCGAGTTAGCGACCGCGCGGATAAGGTTACTAGCGTTTTATTAATAACCCTAATTTACGGATAAGACTACTAATGTCCTATAAATAAATTTAATAAATTAAGGGTCCGGGTAAGTAATTTTTAATAAATTTAATAAATCGGGGTTCTAGGTAGTATCCTATTAATAACTCCGGGTTAATTTTAATAGGATTAGTAACTTTAGTAATTTATATATATTATTAATATATTAATAATAACCAGCCCTATTATAGGGCTGAAATAAATAAAGTTTTATAATCGTCGTTATTAATAGTAGCGACCCCTAGCGACGACTATTAACGCCAGCGACCTACCGGGCCCGGAATAATAAATTTTAATAAAAATTCTCGCGGGGGCGTTACCTAGGTATATCCGGGGAGTATATATATATAAATACTATAATATATCGTATATTATAGTATATACTTTAGCGTATACCTTATTTAATATATATTATAATTACGTATATTATAAGGGGCTTTCGTCTAATATTTTAAAGACTACTACGAGGGGCGTATATCGTATATTATTTAAAATACCTTTACGTATATTATTCGTATACTATTTAATAGTATACATAAGCTACGTACGCTATTATATATATTATTCGTATATTATAGCCTATACTATGGCCCATACTATAGCGCATATTAATATATATATAAATACGTATATTATAAGGTATATAATGGGCCTATTCGTTTAATATTTAAATTATTAACGATTTATCGAGTTACTAAACTTATTAATAATAAATATTATTTATTAATAGAACCCTACCCGGACCCCTAATTTACTAATTTTATTAAACCTCGGGTCGGTATTTAATATAGAGTTTTAATATAAACCCGTAGACGGCTTTCTAATAAAACTAATAATATTTAAAGTATATTAATATTTACTTTTAAAATTTGCCGATAATATTTTTAGATTACGAAATATTTATAGTCTTTAAACCCGATAAAGGTTAACGGGCCGATTAAATTACTATAAATAAAATTTAATAAAAACTTTCCCGGTTAATATTCGCTTTTATATAGAGCCGACTACTAGCGGCCTATTATATAACTCTCGTAAATATAATTATTATTAAATTTATAAATAAAATCGACCCCTAAAGTGAATAAAAGTAATTTAATAATATTTTATTATTCTATATAACTTATACGGGTATACTAGTATTATTTCGTAAAGACGCGAGGAATATTATAAATATTTAAAACTACTAGCGGTTATTATAAACCTAAAGCGAATAATTTATATATATAATAAATTATAAAAATAGCGTCTTAAGCGAATACTTAGCCCCCTAATTTAAAGAGGTTAAATTTCGCTCTTATATTTAAAAAGTAAATTATAAGATAATAAATTTACTTTTATATTAAATATATATAATATACCCGATATAAAAAGGGTGCGTTTAGTATTATTAATATTATATTAGAGTTTAATAGTTTTAATATTATATAAAGTAGATATATAGCCCTTAATTCCTTTAACTTATAAACCGGAATAGGGCCGTATATTAATAAAATTATACTAATTCATAATTAAACTTCGGGTATATCCGCTATTAATAATATATAAATAAGAGAGATTTACTTTTAAGGTAGTCGTTATTAATATTAATATACCCCGAATAAAGTAATTGTCGGGCGGTTCTTCCGAGTAGGCTAAATTATTTATAAAATAAATAGAATTATCCTCCTCTATTTTAAATAGTTTTCGTTTTTTATTAATTAAATAAATAACCTTTTTAGCTTCCGTTTTAAATTTATCGGGTTTCTATTTCGGATATAAATATTAGTATTTAGTTTTAGGGTATTAATACTTCTTCCCTAATCTCTTTTAAAAGTTATATATTTTACGAGGTTTAATAAATTTATTTCCTCTTTATCGAGGTCGACCTCTAGTTATAATTATTATAACTAGAGTTTTTTATATAAATATTCGTTTTTCTTTATTTATAATAACTAGGGCTACCTCCTTAAAAATATATATACTAGTACCGTAAAAAGTATAGGATTACGTATATAATATTTAGAATATAGTATATAAATCCCCTAGCCTTATAAAGTAAAGTTGAATTAAATATATTTAAAATAGTTTAAATAATACTTTAAAATTAACGATTATAATATCTATTTATTAAAATTATTTAGTATAATTAATTATATTTTTAATAATATTATTACCTAGGGATATAGTATATAACTAGCGGATTAACTCGGTATAAATACTAAAGCCTTTAGGTTTAAAGTTTTCTATAATATAATTTAGGATTTCGTTTAATTAAATTAAATCTTTAACGTCTTAACGGCCGGTGTATCCGAGTCGGTTTCGGATAATTATATATATTTTTATATTAATTACGGGGCTTAGATTATCCGGCCGGATATCGGTAAATTTTAAAAGTAAATATTAATATACTTTAAACGTTATCAGCCTTATTAGAAAGCCGTCTACGGGTTTATACTAAAACTCTATATTAAATACCGACTCGAGGTTTAATAAAATTAATAAATTAGGGGTCCGGGTAGGGTCTTATTAATAAATAATATTTATTATTAATAAGTTTAATAACTCGATAAATCGTTAATAATTTAAATATTAGACGAATAGGCCTATTATATACCCTATAATATATATATTTATATACGTATTAATATACGTTATAGTATAGGCCATAGTATGGGCTATAATATACGAATAATATATATAATAGTGTGCGTAGCTTATGTATATTATTAAATAATATACGAATAATATACGTAAAGGTATTTTAAATAGTATATAATATACGCCCCCCGTAGTAGCCTTTAAAACATTAGACGAAAACCCCCTATAGTATATATAATTATAATATATACTAAGGTATACGTAAGGTATATACTAAAGTATATACTATAATATACGATATATTATAGTATTTATATATATATACTCCCCGGATATACCTAGGTAACGCCCCCGCGAGAATTTTCGTTAAAATTTATTATTCCGGGCCCGGTAGGTCGTTAACGTTAATAGTCGTCGCTAGGGGTCGTTACCGTTAATAGCGATAATTATAAAACTTTATTTATTTCAGCTCTATAATAAGGTTAGTTATTATTAATATATTAACGGTATATATAAATTACTAAAGTTATTAATCCTATTAAAATTAATTTAGAGTTATTAATAGGATACTACCCGGAACCCCGATTTATTAAATTTATTAAAAATTATCTACCCGGACCCTTGATTTACTAAATTTATTTATAGGACGTTAGTAGTTTTATCCGTAAATTAGGGTTACTAGTAGGACGCTAGTAACCTTATCCGCGCGGTCGGTAACTCGGTTTTTAATAGGAGTTTTTGAGATTTACCGATAAAGGTTATTAAGAATAAAAAAATCGGTAATACCCTCGAGTTATTTAGAGTACTACTCTAGGGTATCGAGGACTATAATTAACGTAAAAAGGAAGTTACCGGTAGAAACCGATAAAGTTATTATATTTATTATAATAGGAGTATACCTAGAGATTTAGGTAATAATAATATTAAAAATAAATCTGAAAATAAACCGGAGGATAAGGATAAGAATAAGAATAAAGATAAATATATTATAAATGTCCTAGGTCTAGTTCTAACTCTAAAGTTAAAGAGTTCGGTATTATTTAGTAATTTAAATAACTTAATACTAGTACCTAAATTAGAGTCTTCTAATAAAGGGTCTTCGGGGTCTTAATAGTCGTTATTATAATTATTATTATTATCGAAAATAGTAGGATTAACCTTAAGGTATTAAATAAAATAAAGGAAATATATATACGTAGAGCGACGATAGACTTCGACGACTAGGTTAAAATAGAAGACTAGATAAGGACTAAACGAGTTAGGATAAATTTAATATAATTTAGTTATAGGAATTACTATTTTATTAATAACGGGATTTATATTTATTATATAGGCGTTTATCCCTAAGGATAATAACTATTAATAACGAATAATTACGGGGAAATAGTATAATTAATAGATTTAAAACCCTGAGTAACCGGTTTACTATTAGATATAGGTCTCTTCTAAGTAATTTTAATATAATTAATAATATTAACGCCCTAAATAGTTATTTTTCGGTTAAATATAAATATTTTATAAACGCTCCTAGCGTAATAATAATAATAAACCGTTAGGATTTATAGGGATCGATAGTAGATCTAGGAATTAAAGAGCCGTTTTAAGGCTCGAAAGGAGGTTATTTCTAATAATCTTTATAAAGTCGGAGTCGGAGGCGGCTCCGGTAGGTAGGATCGGGAGGTAGGAGCTAGTAAAAAGTATCGTTAACGTTAATAAGGCTAATATAGGCCCTACTTTAATAGAAATAGTACTTAAATAATTAATACTATCGTCGTTAATAATAGTAAATCTCTACGTAGTATTAACGTTTTTCTTAGAAATAGGCGTTATTCTAGGGGGCCGGTTAGCGGGTAAAGTCCTAATTAGTTATAAAGACGATAAATTATAATTTAACCTATCGTCTTTATTTTTTAATAAATTTTATACTATATACCCCGATAACCGGTAATTATTATCTAATAAGTTTACTTATTATTTAAAGGTTATAATATAGTGTACGTTCTCCATAGGAGTGAGTTAGACCATGAATACTACTATTAATTATACTATAGATAAGTAGGTATACTAGTTGGATATAGGGTATTTATATTTTAAAACGGTCGCTATACGACCCGGGCTCATAACCTATTAAAAATTATAGAAAAATACTTGATTATATTATAGAACTATGGGAATACGCAAGACTATATATTATAAAGGATCTATATATAGATTCTAGATTACGTAATTAAGTCACGTAATATACTAAACCTTAGTATATTTTAATAATAATACTCTACTATAATAATTAAAGTATTATAGCGCTAGTTAAGAACTATTAGTTCTACGCTCGCACTAAATATATCGTTATTTAAGTATAGTTCGTACGCGAGAAAATTAAATCTAACGAAATTAAGCTAGAATATACGCCTACCGATAAATAAATAATTAACGAGTTAATTAAGGTCTTTATTGAAAATAAATTCGTTACGTTTCGTAAAGTTCTCGGGCTAGAAAATCTTTTATAAAGCCCGCGCTATCGCTAGTTATACTCCTTAACCGTAGAAATAATAAGAGCCGTTTTCTATTTTAATAAAAATTATTACTATAGTATAATACTCGCCTAGTACGGCTCTACGCTAAATATTAAGACTTTTCGGGTAATTTATAATACTAAACTTTATTTTCTAATTTTATATCGGGGGCTAGTATATTTATTATATTATATATCTTTAATATACTCCCTATAATAATTCGACCTAAAATTTTAATATATTATTTTATTTAGTTACTCTTAAAGCCTATATCGCCTCTAAATTAAACTAATTTAACCACGGGCTTCGTTCGTAATAATTATTATAATTAATATCGAATACTAAACGCCGTAAATATTATATATACCCGATATATTCTTTCTCGGTCTCTATATTAATAACCTAAGAACTAAAATAGTTCCTTATATATACGTAGTTATATATTAATAACTATATATATTCTAACTCTATCTACTTTCCTATTAATAAAGAATAGAGTAACTAGGTTAGAGAGTACCCCGAACTTAATATTATCGATTTATATAATAACCTTTAGAAGCGCCTAAAGTCTCTAGCGTTAAATTAATTAACTTTATCTAATAATTAGAATATTAATTAAGTCGCTCGACCCTACTATAAATAATTTGAATAATATTATTAAAATATAGTTATTATTCGAGAGTCCCCTAACGTTTATATAATTATTTATAACTACGACGTTAATATATCTTAAGACTTTAATAAGCTGCGGTGTCGTAACTTTATATTTATATAGTATAAGATTATTAAGCACGCCCAAATCGCTAGATACTACTATATTAAGAGTATATAGTTCGGTAATACCGATATCCCTAAAGACCCTAGTTAGTACGTGCGCCTAATAATTTAATAAATTAATATTATAGTCTTTATCCTAAACCTCCCCTTTTAAGGCTTTAATAATTAATAATTATATAATTTCTAATATATTATATATTAATAGCGCCTATACTAAAGTATTTATAATATTATATATACTCTTTAAGCGAATTTATAGTATCGTTTATATCTTTCCCTTATTAGAGTAGCCCCTATAATATTTTATATAATTATTTTATAGTATCTTATTTACCCCTATAAATCCTACGCTTATATTTCGACTTATATTTAGTATACACGCTTTAGACATTAAATAAAACTTTTAAAAAACCGCGTTTTATCGAAAAACGGAATTTTTATTAAGTAATAATAGATTTTATTTACTTTACTCTAGTTACCCGGTATTTACTCTAGTTACCCGGCGTTTAGATAAAAGGGGGATCCGATATTATTATATTCAGGTTTTTAGTTTATTACTATAACCCGGCGCTTAATTTACTCCTACGACCCGGCCTTTAACTTTAGTATACTATAGAGTTAGATAACTTATTTTACCCTTTAGCGTTACTATATTAAATAAATATTATAATTGAGTAGGAGTATTGAAATAAAAGTTAATCAACCTTACTAGCCGCGTATATAGCGCGGTATTAATATAACCTTAATAACTCTTATAGTTAGTCGCTCTAGTATCTCTATATAGTAATAATATAAATATTATCTACCTTATATTTTGACACTACTAGGATATATCTTAATTTATTATATTTATATAATATTAACTAAATCGGCCTATATTAGGACTACTATATTATAGATAAAAATTAATAGAAATTTATTTAACGTAGTATTAAAGGTACCCTCGTTAGGTATAAAGATAACTATTTTATTATTTTTATTAAATATTAATACCTACGGATAAAATACTCCGCTTTATATAAATTTAATAAACCGAGGAGCGTTATATTAGAAATAAATATATTATAATATAAGTATTATTAGTTAATAAAATCTCTAAAATAATTCCCCGTTAGGGGGGCGATATTATAATAATATATAAAAATCCCTTAAACCTATACGAACCTCCTATTAATATAGAATTATATATTAGTAATTACGGGTATAGGAGTAGTAGCTCTAAACTTATTATAACTCCCCTATAATAATTAATTAAACGCGTTATCTTATTATAGTTATTAAGGCTAAAAGTTAATATACTTAACCTTAGTTTATAAACGCTATAATAACTATTTATTATAAATAATATATTATTACGAGTAATAATACTAGAGTCCTTAAGCTTTAATTTATTAAATAATATAAATCCGGTTTAAGATTCCCCGCCTCCGCCTTACCCGTAATATTAATAAAAGTATTTAATAAATATTTAAAACTACGCGAACCTACTCTTTCCTCTAACCTAATAATACTACTAGCTAAGGCGCTACTATATAAGTTATATAAATCTAAAATATATAAAGAAGTTATAGTTAATACCCTAAATAAAATATATTAATAATTTAATATAAAGGCCGAAATTAATTTACTTTCAATTAATAGTACCTAGATACTAACTAACCTACCCTATAATTAAAGAATCCTTCGCGGTAAATAAGTTTATAAACTTAAATACAATATTATTAATAAGATAACTCGTTATAAAGCCCGTTAAATTATATATAATTTTAAATAATATTATAGAATCGATTTTAATAAAATATTTATCTTTATAACTAAACTTATAAATTATAAAGTATTATTCGTTATTATTATAACTTTCGACCTAGAGCTCGAATAAATAAATATATAAACTTTATTTCTCTATAACGAGATTAATAATAATAAGATCTATATCGAATAGTTTATTAATTTTAGTAATAATTTAGGCTATATATACCTACTAAAATATACTCTATATAAATTTAAATAATCCCCTTATATATAATATATTATATTTATTATCTTTCTCGCTAAGCTAGGCTTTATAGTCTTAAGCGCGGAATTTAATATTTTCTTTAATTATAATACCTAGCTAATTATTACTTTATATATTAATAATAAACTAGTTACTAGTACTAGGAAGGCCGTTATTATTTAACTCAAATAATAGTTAAGTAATAAATATAAAATAGTTAATCCTAGGCCCGTTATTTATTATTTAGGCCTTAAAATCGTATATAATTACTTTAATTATATATTACCCCTTAGCTAGGAGGTTTACCTAGAAAGAGTATTTAAAAATTATAATATATAGAATATTAAGGCTAAAGTTATAGGAGTTTTAATAAACCTAATAATTAGGTTTATTTTTATAAATAAGGGCTACTAGGCTAAACCTACCTCTTTAACTATATATTATTAATTATTAGATTACTAGTATATATAATAATAAGTACGCGACCTAATATCGCCTTTATAGTATTAATAGTAAGCCGCTATACTTCTAACCCTAATAAAACTTATTAGGTTATAGTTAAATATATACTTCGTTACCTACGCGGTACGCTATACCTAAAACTTATATTTTAGGGTTAACTAGCCCTATTAGAGGGTTATACTAATATTAATTAAGTGGGTAATTACAATATAAGGTATTCTATCTCTAGTTATATATTTAATCTCGGTAATATAGTTATTAGCGAGTAGTTTAAGCGCTAACTAATTATTATATTATTATTTTATAAAGCCGAATACGCGGGCTAGACCTAGGCTACTAAAAAATTTATTTAACTTAAAAAATTATTTAGATAATTAATACTTATCGCGTATATAACTTATTCTAATAGAGATTTAAATTAATATACGTTAGTAGTATTTATTACTATATTATTTATACTAGCCGTTTACTCCGCTCTACCGTTCTATTTTATATTTATTATAGTTATTTTTTATAATAATTAAAGTATTATAGCCCTAGCTAAGAACCCCTAAAACTATAATTATATTAAGTATATTATAATCTAATACTAATTCTAGCGCGAAATGATTATAGTAGGCGAAATTAAGTTCTACTATATTCTTATAATTAATTAAATTATTAATAAATTAACTAAAGCTCTTCCTAAAGCTAAATTTCATATCTTTTATATAACTCTAGGCTTATAATAATAACGCTCCTATAAGAGTTTATTTACGCTTTTATAGGAGTTATTCTATATTTATAAATATTAAAATACGGCTTTATAGGTTTATCCGGAGGTTTTATAAACTAGGTCTAAGGTAAATAACCTAACTAATAATAAATATTAATATTTAAATTGATATTAACTAATAATTATTATATTGGATACTATTAAATCTTTAAGGCTTTATTTAAGGTCTTTATAAAATATACTCTCTAAATTTTAACTAAGTCGTATTATTAATCGCTCTAGGTACTTCCGGGTTATATATAACGGCGATAATACTATTTATTACTTTATAGCGCTTATTTAGCCCTTTTATAACCTTATTAACTAGGCTATATATTACTAGAACTACCCTCTACTATTAATTATAATTATTTATTATTATATCTATAATACTCGAGGTAGTCTTTATAGTACCCTAGGCGGCCCCCGTAGTCTTAAAGTTAATAAATTAATAATATATTACCCTTTGATAATTTTCTTATAATATTTATATCGTTTACTAATATCCCGATTTTATTACTACGTAAATTTAGTGTGTATAAATTAGCTATTAAATAAAGAGTTTAAAATACCGTATTTTATTAAAAAACGGAAATTTCCTCTTTAGCCTCTATTAATATAGTTTAGCTCTATAATTTAGCCTCTATTAATATAACTTAACCTCTATTAATATAACTTAACCCTATAACTTAGCCTCTATTAATTATAATTTAGGTCTATAATTTAGTCTTTATAAATTATAGTTTTAATCTTTATAGCCTATTATAACGACCCTAAAATAAGAGGAATATAGGGCTATTTTAGAGACTTCTTAATAGAGGATTTCATTCGAGTAGGAGTATTAGAATATAGGGGTATAAGATTATTTAATAACTATTTACTAAATAGATATTTAGTAATATTTAATATTAGGGTCTTATATATATATTCGCTCTTATCCTCTATAGATAATTAATTAAGAAGTATTTTTATTTACTATAATTTAATATTTACCTAGTTTCGAATATTATATAAGAGTACCCTAATCTTAGGCGCGCCTTAATATAATATATATAATATAGTAGTAGGATTTTTAATATCGGTATTTATATTTATCTCTAAGAACTATTATAGATAGAATAATTAATTATCGAATATTTTCATTAAATTTATCGCTTTAAGATTATATATATTATTAAGTAGTAATAATATTATAAATATAGAAGGCTTTTTATATACGGTTAATAATTATTTAGATTTAATTTTCCTAGATCCGGTTATAATTAGATTCCTAAGTAATTCATTTTCTATAACTCTATATTTCTCTTTCTCTTTTATATTATACGTATAATTAATAAATATAGTTTATATTCTTAGTAACCGCGAGCTAATTATTATACTTTCGTTTAATAATATCTAATTTAAATAAGTCTATTATATTATATAACTCTTCTAGATCTTAATAATATAAAGACGTTTTTTAGCCGATATAATCTATATTATATAAACCTAATCTTTTAATAGTTTCGAATTTATCTATAACCTCGCGGCTAGGTAGTTATTATTAAGTATATATAATATTAAATCCTCTTTAAAATTAATCTCTCGAAGGGATTATTTCTTCTATTAAATATTAATATCTTTAGCCTTAAGGAATAACATATAATTTTAATAATTTTAAATATTATTCGGGATTAGAGTAGTTGTTATAAGAATATAAAAAACTACCTTTAGTTATTAAATAATAATAAATAATTTACTCGAGAGTTACTTAATTAAATAAGTTTTACTTATTATTATATACTTAAAGTAATAATTAAGGCGATCGGGTTATTATTTATTTAGTTTATTTATCTTAATATTTACCTTTATCTTTAACTAGCCCTTTAAATTAATATATTATAAATATTATATATTTAACCTATAACGGGCGATAACGATAAATTTATAATAATAATATAATAATTCTTAACTTCTTTATTTAAGATTAAATACCTTTATATAAGTCTATCCTTTATAGCCTTATTATTTATTATTAATTTTTATCTCTTTATATTATCTTAGTATTTATAAAAGTTAAACTTTTCTAGGACTATAAATTCGATTATATAATCTACTAAGTAATAAGTTTCTTAGGTATAAAGATAAGAATTAATTTATTAATAGTATATCCGATCTTTATTTTTATCCTCTTTATCTAATATTATTAATAAAAGGCTTTATAGAGTTAGTTAAGGGCCTCGCGGAAGATTTTAATAAAATATAATATAAATAAAGTATAAACCCGCGGAAGCCTTCGGTAAGGTATAATATAAATGAAATATAAAACTTTCGATAGAGGGTTAGTTAAGGAAATAATAGGAAGTATATAATAACCTAGGTAATATTTAACCCTATTATATTTATTAGAATATAACTCTCTAATTAATTATTATAGAAATTAGTAATCGTATTAATAGTTACTAATTATTAGAATTCGAGTATTTAAGATAATAATATACCCGATATATAAAAGATTATTATAGATATCTTTTAGGGTAGTTTTAGTAGTTTATATACTACCTTAATATTTATCTACTAAAAGTTAATATTATTTAATTATCTTTATTATTTATCGAAGTTATCTTTAGTTACGTCGTCGAAGTTATTATAAATTAATAAATCTTCGCTAAGATTTTAAACTAATTTTCTAAAGGTTATAATTTATTCTTTTAAGACTAAATTATTAAAATTAGTAATAAAAGTTAACTACCCTCTAAAGCCTTAAATACTATTATAATATATTATAATTTAATTTAATAACTAATTTAATATATATATATATTTTATTAAGTAGAGTATAAGTTAATAAAAAGTAGTTATTATTAAAATATAAAAAATTAGGTAGTATAATTTTTAATTTTTAATTTTTTAAGTATTTTAAATTAAGTTTAATATTAGCGTTCTTAATAATATCTTTAATATCGAAACTTCATACTAGTTAAAAAATATCCTCTTTATTTTACTCCTAATCTTTAATAAGAATAAATTAATCTTTATTGAATATAGGCTAATCTTTATTAAGATTAAATTACTTTTTATTAAAATTAGGCTACTTTTTATCTTTACCGATAATAGGAGTAGGCCGCTAAGTAGGTATTATAGATTTAAAAGTCTTTAACCTTTATAAAAACGCGGAATTATATTCCTAATATTTAATTAAAGCTTAGATCCTAATATATATTTCTATTTATAAAAAGTTTTTTTTATAAAATAAGCCTTAAATACTCTTTAAATTAACCTCTCGGGTATTATATAATATTATAATATAATAATTAATATTATTTAAGGAATCTTTATTCATATATTTATAAAAGAACTTATTATTACTAACTCTTTTATTATTAATAAATCTTATTTTTATATATTTTAGACCGACTCTTTATACTCTATCTCTACCGGACTACTTTATATAAATTTACTATAAATAAATCTAGGCTTTTATATACTTATCGAAAAAAGATTTTAAATATTTATTCTCGATAAATTCTTTTATCTCCTTTATTATTATAAATTTTAATTCGTATTTTAATATATTTAGTTTTCGTAATATTAATATATATTTACTAGCGTCTTTAACCAAAGTAGGTATAACTATAGAAAATTATAAATTAATTAATAATATTAATAACCTTCGGTAAATTAAGGGTAAGATATAACTAGAGACTTCTAGTAATATTATTAATTATTAAATAAAGTATAATTAAGTTTAGAGTAAAGTATAAATAAAGTCTTTAATTATCGATATTATAATAAAGTTACTAGTATTAAAAATAAAATAATTAGTATTTAGAAATATTAAAGTATTTTAGGGAAAGAGAAAAGAAATAAGGAATTAAAAAATATACGGGCCTTAACGAGTTTAATAAACCCTAATAAATTATAATATAACGAAGTAAATAATTAGAATTAATAATTAATAAATAAAAGATTATAGAATATATATATACTCTAATGAAATTTATAACCTAATAGATTTCTAAATTTTATTCGATAATAGCGATAAGTTATTTTATATTTAGATATAATTATTAAAGTAGGATAAAATTTCGAAATTATATATTATATTAAATTAGTAGTAGTGTAGAATAACGGAATTTAATCTACGTTCATTATATATTTTTATAAAATCGAATATTATATTTATTATCTAGTTCTTTAGTTAGTCTCTACTTTTATTTTTAATATTAAATCTTTATCCTACTTATTATCATAAAGTTATTCTTATTATATGAAGTAATATTTATAACTAAAGGCGGATCCTAGAAAAGTATTTTTATATCGAAGTTTTTTAAAGTTTTAATACCTAGGAAGAAGAGATTTTAGTAATAAATTAAATTATTTATACCTAATAAACCTATTATATCTAAAAATAAGTAATTAAGAAATAAATTAACCGGAATTATATTTTATTATAATAAAGTACTCGTTAACGAAAACGAGATTTAAATCAAGATTTAGAGACGGATAATACCTTACCCTCTAATAATTTTAAAAAAGTAAATAATATATTCTTTTATATAAAAGCTAAGGTAGTTAATAAGAATTTAAATTAAAGAAGTTTAATCCTAATCTAATCCTCCTTTAATTCCTCTTTTATAAAGTAAATTCTTATTATTATAAATTTAATTATAATACTAGCCCTAGCCGAAGACTTCTATTATATTTTAATTTATTATACTCTAAAAGTCTTCCGTAGCTCCTTAGAAATAATTTATTATATTTTAAAAATCTTCCGTTATTTTTTAGAAGTAGTCTATTATATTTTAGAAATAATCTACTATACCTTAAAAGTTTTCCGTAGTTTTCTAGAAGTAGTTTATTATGTTTTAGAAATCTTTTATAAAATTAATAATAACTAGCTAGAAGAGGCCCTCTATCTACTAGGATAATATAAGATTTTATAGTAATTTTATAGATATATTATAATAAGATAATTAAAGCTAAGGAAAGACTAGAGAGTTATAAATAAATAAGAATATTAATTAAAGTAATTAGAATAAAACTATAAAGAAAGAGCCTAAACGATTTAATAAAAATAAGGAATAAATATATATATAACTAAATCTTCTTATTTATTATTATTTTTTAGTGTATTTATTTAATATTTATATTAATAAACCTATACGAGCCCTTTCTCTAGGTATAAAATCCGACGATCTTATATATAAAGAGACTCGGAAGAGGATTTAGGTATATTATAAATAATAAAAAATAACTATCCTCTCGGCCGCGAATAAATAGTAATAATATTTATTAAGATTTTAAGACTAGGCCGTTATAGCTAGTTCTTAATACTAGTTACGTTTAAAATCTTTAACTAAAACCTTTAAGAGTATTATTAGTTAAAAGTATAATAAATTTATATCTAAAGTCGATATTTAAATTTATTATTAATATAATAAAATTTAATAAAATTAGACTCGAAGAATTATAATTCCTAAGATATATATAACTACTTTATAGAGTCTTTCGTATATATATTATTTATAGATATTCTAAATACTTTTCTTTAACTAGTTATTTTATTAACGAATAATTAGATTTTACGAGGAGTAGTTATTTAATTAATAGTAATTTAAATATAATAAGCGAAATCTTCTTAATTTATTTAATTATTTTATATAATAAAGATAGTTTCTAATTAAATATTAATAAGTACTTATTAAAGGTTATTTTACGGGCGATCTAGAATAAATACCGCCCAAAATTAAATATTAATAAGGACTCGGATATATCTAATATCGATTTAAATAATAGAGTTAATAGAGTTAAAATTAGGAATAAGAATATTAATATTATAACTAATAGTACTCTAAGTAGTACGGAGTAAGATATTACGAGTGGTAATACTATCGGAGACTTTATTAATATAGAATATATTACTATTAATATTAGTAATAACTAGGATAATAATAGTAATAACTAGGTCGATAAGGATAACGGCGACTCTTCCGATAATTTGTATAGTAGGTACTACGGAAGGTTACTAGTAGTATTTATATTATTTAGGTTTATATTAATTTTAATTATTATTTACACTTTTACGATAAAGTATCTAATAGAAAACTTCTATACGATTTTTACTTCTTTATTATTTATAACGAGCTTTATAAATATATATAATATAGATAACGTTTTAAGTAATATAAATTACGAATATAATACTCTAATAATATTAAATTAACTATTTACTTATTATAAACAATTTATTTATTATAAATAATTTACTTATAACGGATATTTATTTATAACGGATATTTACTTATAACGAATAATTTACTTATAATATATAACTATTTAAAGACCGCTTCGCGACTATTAGAATTTTTACTATATAATTAGTAGTAATTAACTATTTCTTAACTAAGGTAGTTAATAATAATTTAATACTAATATTCTAACCGTTAAAATCCTAAGACCCTCTATAAACGAGTATTTAATTATCTCGTAACCGAAGTTTAAACGATTTAAGTCTTAGCGTAGGGCCTAGATAATACTTTATTCGGGAAAAAATCGCTAACGACTAAATTATCTTAAAATACATCGCGATTAATAAATAAATAACCGACAGCCTTATTATAGGCCCTAAATAAAAATAAATTTAATATATTTTATTAAACCTTACGCCTAAAGGCCCTCTAAAAGTCGATTCAATTATTATAATATAATTAATATACTATTAAGACCGCGGGTATATTATAAAACTAGCGAGTACTTAATTTAGTTCTTGTTTCCGTTATACTTTATTTTTAATTATATTAAAATTAGGTAGTAGGTCCTTAACTACTTTACTATTTATTTTACTACTATTATTTAATATATAGTATAAAATTCTAAATATCCTATCTTCTTTATATATTTAATTCTTATTATTACTATCGTAAAAATTTAAAATTTAACTAATAGTATTAAAAGTTATAGTTACTTTAAGTTTATTTATAGTTTATATATACCAAGATCCTTCTAAAATTTATAGGTAATTAAATTATTCGAATTCTTAATATATTCGTAATTTTTTATATTAATATATATATATACTCGCCCCCTATTATTTCTTGTAAAGGATAATAAAGTTAATTAATTTAAAGACCTATTAAATCCTAAAGGGCGCGATTATTATAATAAATATTATAAATAAATACCTCGAGTTATTATTTATTTAACTCTCTTTACTATTTAAATTAAATTATAAATCGATACTAGTACCTAGTCTATAAATATATAGTATTATTAAAATACTATTATTCTTATTAACTTAAAAGAATATAGTAAATACCTTATTATTTATAATTATAAAGTTAATATAAATCAAGATTTCGACTAATTATATTTTAAGTAGTTTATACTTCTAATTTAATTTATATTAATTTAAGTATATTATAGAGTATATAGTCTATAATATAGTAATAGTAGTTATATACCCTCCGAGCTATACCGCTAGATTCTTTATATTATTACTTGAATTAAATTATTCTTTAAATACCTAGAGTTTTTATTCTAAAGTCTCTAGGACTAGCGTCTTTAAGAATTCGTTTATATTACTCGTAAATAAATATTATAATACTTTATTCGTATAAACGCTTAGCCTCTATAACTACTCTCTATAATAATATTTCTTATAATATTATTATCGAGACTTATATATATCCCGCTTAGTTATAATAATTTATTTATAGTATTATATTCGCCGCTATATAATCTCTACGCCTATATTTTAATTTATAAATAATATATATATATTACCTATTAGTTTTTTTAAATAACCGCGTTTATTTAAATTAGGAATATTTTATATAAATAGACGGGATTTTTATTATATAAAAGCTATTTACTATAACTACCCGGCGTTTACTTTTCTATAATAATAATATTCGAGTAAGAGTATTAAGATATACTAAGGCCTAATACTATATTATATAATATAGTTACGTGATCTAGGATCTATATATAGATTCTTTATAATATATAGTCTTACGTATTCCTATAGCTTTATAGAATAATTAAATACTTTTCTACTATTTTAATATTAACTATAACTCGGTATTATAAATCGAAGAAGATTTTCGAAAATTTCCACGCGATAAACTATCGTTTAATAGACTAGATTTTATAATTAAAGAGACGATATAACTAATATTATACCTAGTAAATTTCGAGAGGGTCGGAATAATAGTTCTATAAAGGACGATTTTTTAGATAACGAGTTAATTTTAATTTAATTAAATATTACTCTTAAGAAATCTAGCTCGCTAAATTATTTACTAAAAGACCCTCAATTTCAAAACTTCGGAGTTAATATAATAAATATTAGATAGTAAAGATTTCAAGTTAGTCGGAATTAATATTTTATAAAAAAATTAATTTCCCGTAAAACGAGCTAGCCCTAACTTAGTTTATTATATTAATACTAGATCTAGTTAATTATTTAGAGTATTGAATATTATTAGATTAGGCCGAATAAAGTAAATTTATATAAAAGGAGATTTCGGACTTAGTATTAAATCTAGTAATAAATAGAAATACTATTTAATTAATTATAAAGGATAAGAGCGAATATATATATAAGACCCTAATAATATTATTAAATATCTATTTAGTAAATAGTTACTAAATAGTCCTATACTCCTATATTCTAATATTTAGCGGTATAGAATTTATAGAATTTTATCGAATTACCGAGTAATCGAAAGGCGCTAAAAGGGCGCTAGATCTATAAAACTAAACTAGACTAATTCGGGGAAATTAGTAAATATAAGTTACGTTAAATAATATTAAAATAATAATTTATAAGGCCTTATCCGTACTAACGATTTAACTAGATTAAGAAATTTAATAATAAAATATTAAATCGGCCTTTCCTAATACACCGCTAGATAAGAAAATCTATATTTAATAATTACTTGGATTTAAGGATAAGAGTTATTTGGAACTAGTCTATCTTTTAAATAAAGCGCTATATAGGTTTAAATAATCGGCCTAGTAATAATATATCTATTTTACGAAATTACTAGTTATTTTAAAATTTCTATTCTTAGTTTTTAATTAATCGGTATTTTAGAACCCCGGTAATAACGTTATTTTTATTAATTATATTAATAGTCTTTTTATATTCGGCCCGAGAATAAAAGAAATTAATAAACTACGAGTAAATTTATCGAAAATAATCGAAATCAGCGATTTAGGCGATATTAACTACTATTTAAATATATAGATTTACTAAATCCGAAATAATAAAGCGATATATTTAAAATAGTAAAAACTTATCGATTTACTCTATAAAATTTTGAGAAATCGAATATCGGATTTAAATTATATATATTAAATTAGGCCGAAGATTTTTAAAAAAAATATAATCGTTTCTAGCGAAGAAATTAATTTATATTATTAATAAATTAGTTTATTAATATATTTTATTAACCCTAATCGACCGGATTTAATTTTTTCCGTTAATTAATATACTAGATTTATAAATAACCCTAGCGCGGATTATTTTAGGGTATTAAACTTTATTTAAAAATACCTAAATATTATTAAAAAAACGGAACTAGAATATCGGTCGAATAATTTATAATTATAAAACTATTACGACTTAGATTAAGTAAATTATTTTTCTACGAGAAAATCTACTACTAGGTATTTTTTCTTATTCGGGAATAATCCTATATTATAGTCTAGTAAATTATAGAAAATAATAGTCTTATTATTTTATAAAGTTGAATATATAGTATTAAAAGAGGCTATAAAAACATAGATCTAGTTATAGACTCTTTTCTTATAACTCGATATTCTATATAAAAAGGACTTTTATTTATTAATAATTAATTAGTTATTACTTTAATAAGGATTCGGGAATATTATTCTCGAATAAAATATATAGATCTTTAATATTACTTTATATAGGAAAATACTTAAAAAGGCCTAGTATAATTATTAAATATAGTAATAAGTAGAAATACTTCTTAATTAATTATCTATAGAGAATAAGAGCGAATATATATATAAGATTATAATATTAAATATTACTAAATATCTATTTAGTAAATAGTTATTAAATAGTCCTATAGTCCTATATTCTAATACTTTTACTCGAACGAAATCCTTTATTAAGAAGTCTCTAAAATAGTCTCGTATTCTCCTTATTTCGGGGTCGTTATAATAGGCTATAGAGACTAAAACTATAATTTATAAAGATTAAATTATAGGCCTAAATTATAATTAATAGAGATTAAATTATAGAGTTAAACTACGTCGATAAGAATTAAAGAATAAAAATTCCGTTTTTTAATAAAATACGGTATTTTAAAATAATTATTTAATAGCTAATTTATACACGCCTAATTTATATAGTAATAAAATCGGGATATTAATAAGCGATATAAATACTACTAAAAAATTATTAGAAAGGGTAATATATTATTAATTTATTAACTCTAAGGCTACGGGGGCCGCTTAAAGTACTATAAAAACTACTTCGAGTACTACGGGTATAATAATATAAAAATTATAATCGACAGTAGAGGGTGGCTTTAATAATATATAATATAATTAATAAAGTTATAAGAGAGTTAAGTGAGTACTATAAGGAAGTAAATAATATTATTACTATCGCGTATAGCCCGGAAATACCTAAAGGGATTAGCGATATACTATTATATATAACGATATAATTTAGTTAAAACTTAGAGGGTATACCCTATAAGGACTTTAAATAAAGCCTTAAAAATTTAATAATATTTAGTATAATAATTATTAATTAATATTAATTTAAATATTAATATTTATTATTACTTAGGTTATTAAAATCTAGTTTATAGAGCCTCCGGATAAACCCGTAGAGCCGCGTTTTTAATATTTATAAATATAGAATAACTCTTATTAAAGTATAAATAAGTTCCTATAAAAGCGTTAGTAGGTTTCTATAAGAGAGTAATTATTAGGCGATTTAATATTTTATTAATTAATAATAAAAAATAATAATTCTTAATAATAACTTTATTTCAACCTCGATAATTAATATATAAATATAAATCACCGTCGTCTTTAAGAACGAAAAGGATAGGGGCCTCTATTAAATTTCTAAATATTTAATTTAACTCTTTATTAAAGCTTCGTCTAAATACTTTTCTAATTCTATTATTTTAATATTAAATAAATTATAAAGAGATTTATAAACTAATTCTATTTCGATTTTCATAATTGAATTTTTATTTTTATACGAAGATAGTTTGTTTATTTTCTTATCTAAAAAGTTATTAACGTAATAATATATTAATATTATAACTAATAAATATTAGATTTATTACTATTTTACTCTAATTTTTAATTATAACTTTATTCTTTTATTCCTAGCTAGATAAATCTATCTCTATATATATTAATATATAAATCGTTAGTTTAATAACTAAGGATTTAATAAAGTTTTTAGATTTCTAAATTAAAGATAACCTTAACGATATCGAATCGTTAGGTATATATATTAAGATTTAATTAAATTCTTTCTCTTTTTAGGGTTAGTATATTTAATATTATAAATAATATCTTTTTATTAATAATATAACAAAGGTTATTATATATTTTAAAACGTCTTTATAAATTAATAAAACGATATTTTATATTATAAATATTATAGTAGTAAATTATTTAATATTTTATTTACTTCAAATATAGGAGCGACGCGTTATTTATATATTCGAGGTATTACTATTTTATAAAACTTTTATTAATAATAATATTTATCTCTACTTTAAGATTTATTTCGTTTATAATTACGTACTTTATAAACTTTATATCCTCTTGATTAAATAGTATATAATATTAGATATATATACTCCGCGAAGTAAATATTTTTAATTATTCTTTAAAGATAGATATTTCCCTAAGGGTTTATTATTTCTCGTAACTCTATAATTATTTATATAACCGATTATTCTAGACTTCCTTTTAAAATAACCGAGGGATATATATTTATACTTTTTCTAATTACAATTTATAATCTTATTAAGGTCTAGTTTAAAAAACGTAGATATTTTATTTATATTTTCAATTTTTAATAAACCTCCCTTTTTATTATTTATATTATATTTATTTTTATCTTTATCGCGATTTATCTTTAGTTTTTTATAAGGCCCTCGAATAATTATTTTAATTATTATCTTTATATTTCTTCTTATTCTTTATTAAGTTATATTTAAATTAGATTATAAACGCGACGAGTTCGCTTTTATTATAAAAGAGAACAAAAGTCGATTAATCTCTTAAATAATATTATTGTATAAATATTATAATAATTTAGATATTTAATTATTCTTTATTATAGGATAGTTATTAGGTTTCTAATAAATTAATAAATATTTCGAATTCCTATATTATTTAATTTAGTCTTTATATTATATATTAATCTTTATATTTATATCTATATATTAATTAATAATTAAGAAGGAAGTTAAAGAATATTTCCTAATTTAAACTCTTTAATAAATAATAAATTTTATAATAATCCTAGATATTCTTAATATAATATTCTAATATAAATATTACGTATAAAATCTCCTTATTATTTATTAGAAAGTTATATAGTATCTATATTATAAATTTCTATATTATAAATTTCATTCTTTTTATCCCGGTTATTCTCTTTATAAAAGTCTAGTTATTCAAAAATTATATTTTCCTCTATTATATTACTAAATCGTATTAACTACGATCGATTATCGTAATACTTTTAGATACTTCCAAGGGTAAACTATTAAATAAAATAATAAATAATAGAATTAATAATTATTAATCTTTAATATTATAGGATAACTTTATATTTCGCGCTTTAAGTACTTGTTTAATAATTAAAAGCGCCGTATATTTTCGAAGAATTCCTTAATAGTATTTTATATCGGTTAATTTATTATTTATAATAAGATCCTTAAACTCGTCCGGAGATTTAATATTATTAATAAATTTACTTTATATTTAATTCATTTTTATATTTCTAACGGATTACTATTTAAAAAAGTTTAGAGAGATTAGAATTATTAAGTTATAATACCTAGAGTATATATAATAATATAGAAGTAAATATATAAATTTTATAAAAATACCTATTATTCGATAAAACGATTAATCTCTAAAGAATTTTAGGAGTCGAGAGTAAATAACTAATTATATAATATATAATCAAATTATATCTTAATTCTAATATTAATTCTAATATTAATTATATTAATAATTACTAGAGTTAATATAAAATTTATATATATAATACGTAGTCTTAGCCTGAATCCTAAATATAAATATCTAGTTTTAATTTAATATAATAACTATCCTCGATTATTTATATATCGATTCTATTTATAAATTTAGTAATTACTATATTTACGAGATCTATATAATAGGCCGCTAGTAATTAACTTTATATAAGAGTAAATACTAACCGAGGAAGTCCTCGTTAGATTCTATCTATAATAATCTAATTAACTCGCTAACTTTAGAAGAAATTAAGAGTTATAAGTTTTTTTTAAAGATATAATAAAATTGAATATATTAAAGTTAAAATACTTAAATTTAAAAACTAGATATTCGATTTATTTAAAAGATTTCAAACTAGATATAAACGTATCGGTACCGATAGAAAGATCTACTAATTACGTATTAATACTAGTAGCGAATCTATATCTATAAATTATTAAAACTACTTTAAAGATAAGAGTATTATATATAAAGTTATAATATTTAGGAACCCCTAGTAAAACGGGGAATCTAAGTATTTTAGTCGAATTATAATAAATAAATTTTATTCTCTAATTATTATTTATTTATTAACTCTCGCTTCTTACGCGATTTATAATATAAATTTATTTAGATAATTATTTGTTTTAACACTTATAGACCCGTTCTTAAATTAGTAATTTTATTTATAGAAATATTTTTAGAGTTATAGTTAGATTTTTCCCTTTTATAAATAATAAATTTAATAACCTAAATTAAAAATAATAGATAGAAGTAATTTACTTAATAAAAGTATACGTTATTTATTTATAGAATATAAAGAGAACTATATCTATCGTTTATAAAATCTTATTATAAAGAAAATAAGTCGCGTAAGTTCTTACTATATTTAAAAAAAGTACTCGTATTTAATCTTTAATTAAAATAGTAAAATATTAACTCCTAATCTCTCTATTAAATACTAGTAATATATAGCTCTAAAGGAGAAACGAGATAAACTTACTATTATTAATATTATTTAATATTATAAGATTATATCTTTAGGATATATTTTATTCTTTAGCGCTAAAAACTCCTTATTATAATCCTCTACTATAACTACGTAAATTAAATTAATTAATCGGGGTATTAAGGACTACTCTAATCTCGATTTATTAAAATATTATTAAGAGTCGCTATCGCTAGATTTATCTAGTTTATTCGTATTACTCTTTTAAATTATTTATAAAAAACTCTACGAGCCTAGAATCTATATTAAGATTATTCAAAATAATTATAAAGCCGAATATTAATAAATTATAAAAGATGAATTAAAATAATTTATTTATTTAATATATATAAGCTAGTAAGACTCCTAGTTATTATAAAAGTTTTTATTAAAAAATAAATACTTATTTCAAAATAAGGCCTAAGAGTAGAGGAGATTTTATAATATAAAATATAATAGTTAGTACGAGGTTTTAAATAATATAAAAGTCTCGATTAAAACGAAGCCTTTATACTAATTATTAAAGTAATAAATTACAAAATTATCTTTACCCTAGTAGTTATTTATTAATTAAAATACTAAATAAATAAATATTAAAATCGCTTATCTATACAAGGCTATAAGAGAAGGACTTTATATAATATAAATTATAAAAACGAGTATTAGTCTATTAGGTTTATTGATATATAAATTTAAAGAAATTTTAGATAAATTAAAATAACCCTTTAAAATATACCTTAATATAAAATCTTTACTAAGTTTTTATACTCCTTAGGTTTAAATTAATTATCTTTACCTCTAAGACTAATATTATTATTATAATTTATATAAATATTCTTTTTATTATCGATCTAGATATTAAAGTATAATTATTTATATTATTAAATATAAACTAGATAATTATTTTTAAATAAAAGATCTCGGCCTATATATTTTCTATCTAGGGATAGTTATTTTACGCGATCGTATTAATAGAATTATATAATCTAGTTAAACTAGGTACGTTAAAATAGATCCTAAAGAAATTTAATAGATAAGAGTTAAAGTTATTACTTATCTTTATAAATATCTTTTATATAGATTAGACCTTATCGAGGGTAGATAATAAAGAGTAAAAGAATAAAGTAATTAATACTAAAGAAGGAAAACTTTATATATAATAATAAGAAAGTCTTAATTAAATCTTAGAGTATACTAGGATAATATTACGCTAATATTAATAAAGTATAATTTAGTAATATTTATTCTTAAAGTAATATACTAAGCCGCGAAAGACTCGTAATACTATAAGTATCGAAATATATATATAAATTATAATATCTCTATTAAGTTTTACCTCCCGTAAACTACGCCTTAAATATTAATTAATTATAGAATTCTTTATATATACTATATTTAGTATTTATACTAGTATAGTATACGTCGTATTAATAATTAGTCGTTATAAATTCAATCCGATTAACGCCTATTAGATCGTTATTTAAAGAATCTTTCAATATTTAAAAGATATTATAAATTATCGCTTTACCTATAAAGGAGCCCTAAATTAAATATCTAGATATATTTATATTAATTAGACTAGTAATTATTATAACCCTAGTATATTTTATACTAGATATATTATTTTATAGTAATAAATCTAGTCCTAACGACTTTATATACTTTATAATATAGGGCCTTTTATACCTAGATATTTTCTCTCTTCAAATTTATCTTAGTTATTTAAATATTTATTTATTTTATAATTTACCTACGATTAGAGCTAGTCCTTATATTTAAATAGAACTTCGTTTATAATACGATAATTATCGAGGTAGGGATATATTCTTTAGAGGAGCGATAAGAATTATAATCTTTATATTCGGAAGTAATAATAAATCCTACTCTCGAACTAAACGAGATAAAACGCTTTACGAACGATGTTTTACCGGTATATTTAAAATAATCTAGTACTTATACCTTATTTTTTATACGTAATAAGGACGTTTTCTTTATAATTACGAAGTCGATAATAAATATCGTTATAATATATTATTACGGTCTTTTACTAGTAGACCTAAAATAATCTAATAATTGAAAACTCTCAAAATAATTTTAATTTTTAAAACGGAGTATCTTTATTCTTTTAAATTATAATTAGCCCGGGGTATAATTATTCCTAGAGTATATAATCGTATCGTAATAACTATAATTAATTTATATTTTCTAGAAATCGGTATATTTCTAGCTCGTTACTAATTACTTATTTTAAACTTCGAGACGGAGTATTTTATTCTTTATAAAATATTCTTTATACTAAAATTATCGTTATACCTAAGAGCTTTAATATATATTAAAATATTATTACTAGCTAGCTAGTATACCGGGTACGAAATCGAAATCCTTTATTAATTTTCTTAAAATACTAACTCCGTAATACTTCTTCTCTAAAAATATTATATCGAAACTTTAATATAATACGGTAATATACTAGGGTATTTATTATTTTTGAATTATTTATTTCGGGCTACTTAATTCCTTAGAGTACGATAATTTACTCGAAATTATTAAAATTATCGAATTAATATATTATTTCGATAAAAGTAGTCGATTACTTTTATAACTTATATCGACCCTACTACTTATAAAAATAACTAAATTTTTCTATAATACTATATCTATACTAGTTTCTTTTCGGAATAATTATCTCGGATATATTAAGTTTACGCTAGGGCTACTAAAATTTAATATTTAATAATTTCTAAAAAACGATTTTACTTCGCTAAATTATTAATATAAAAAATCTTTAATAATTTTTACGTTAACTCGGTTTAGCTAAAAAACTTACTACGTATTATTTATATTACGAATTTAGAGATTATTAATCTTCGGATTTATCGGATAAAAGAATAAAGCGGATATTATACCCCCGAACGAAATATAGGGTTATTCTAGCGATCGAGATATTCGCTAGATAAAGAGAGAAGTACCTCTAGTATTATAACCCTAATATATTAAATACTAGGTATATTATTATATAATAATATATTTAGTCCTAACGCTTTAGTATATTTTATATTATAGGGCCTTCTATACCTAGATAACTTCTCTCTTTAATTCTAGATATTAAAGTATCTACCTACTTTATAATCTACCTACGATTAGGACTAGTCTTTATAATATATATTACTTTATTTTTGAATATATATTTTATATTAATAATAATATAATTACTTAGTTTTTTAAACGTTAATTTATAATCGTGAATATCGAATTATAAAGCTAAATATATCGAGTAGATTTAAACTTTCGATAAACTTATTATTAAATATAAATAGGTAGAAATACTTCTTAATTTATTATCTATAAAGAAGAAGAGCGAATATATATAAAAAACCCTAATACTAAATATTTCTATTTAGTAAATAATTATTAAATAATCTTATACTTTTATATTCTAATAATCCTACTCGAACGGGATTCTTTATTAAGAAGTCTCTAAAATAACCCTATATTCCCCTTATTCTAGGGTCGTTATATTAAGCTATAAAAATAAAAATTATTATTAATAAAAGTTAAGTTATAAGTTTAAAATATAATTAATAGAGACTAAATTTTAGGGCTAGATATATCGATAAAAGTTAAATTATAAATTTAAGTTACGTTAATAGAGGATAAACTATAAAACTAAATTATATCTATAAGAGTTAAAAGAGGCAAATTCCGTTTTTAAATAAAATACGATATTTTAAAAACTTATTTAATAGTTAATCTATATACGCTAAATTTAAATCGTGATAAAATCGGGATATTAATAAATAATTTAATATTATATAGGCTCTTTAATAAGTTTTTATCTCGTTATTAAACTATATTAATCTAGTTTTCTAACGATATTAAGTTTTAAATATTATATTTATAATTAAAAACTAGTTATTATACGGTTTAAAACGTATTAAAACCGTTAATTTATTAATATTAATTTAAGATTAATATAATATAGTTTATAATAAAGATATTTAATATTTAGTTATTTAAAAAATTAGCTAGTTACTCTATATCAAAAATCTTTATTTAACTATTTATTAATTATTTAAAAACTTATAGTAAATTTATTAATGAAATTTTAAAATTTTCTAAAATTTCTTATAGTATTAAAAACTATCTTAATTTATATTACGTTAAATATTAATACTAATACTTTAGAAAGTCTTTTTTTCAAAATTTTACGAAAAGTATAAATATAAAATTATTTCTATATAAGCTTAGTCTAAAGAACTTAGATAAAAATTTATAATTTATAATTTATATCTAATAACCGCTTAACTACTATTTATATACGATTTATAAATAGTAATAAAATCGTTTTAAATCTTTTTTAAACCGCTTTATAACTAAAACTTTAAATTATTAATAATTTTAATAAGAGAAGTATCAACGTTAATTAATTCTAATATCGTTATATAACTAGTAGTTATCTAGTTAAGAAATAATTAATAAATAGCTAATAGTAGATTAGAACCCGGATTTAAAACCTAGCGAGTAGATAGGATAATACTACGAGAAGATTATTAGAAATAATTATATATTATAGACTTCTACGAGAGAGTGATTATTAAGAATAAAAAAACTTCCTAGGATACTATATTAGAATATAAAAGTATAGGACTATTTAGTATTTATTTATTAAATAAATACCTAGTAATATTTAATACTACGGTCTTATATAAATATTCGCTTTTATCTATTAAAAGATAATTAATTAAAAGGTATTTCTACTTATTATTATATTTAATAAGTTATGAGCCCGAGCTCTATATATATATTTACTTCGTACTCGCTATATTATTACAATATTAATAATACTAATATAGCGTTATTATATTATTATAATTATATTTAGGGCGTATTAAATTACGCCCGTAAAAAACTCTTAAATTAGAGTTTTAATATCTAGAATATAGTTCCGCCGATCCCGCCTTTACTAGAAAATAACTAAATCGTTTATAAAGACTTTATATACCGCTAGAAAATAATATAATTAGTATATATTAAAAAAAAGTTATATCGTTTATAAAGACGTTATATACCGTTAATTAATATTATTATTATATACTAGAAAATAATTATATCGTTTATAAAGAGTTAATATATTATTTAATATAATTTAATTACTAGTAAAATTATTATAACTAAAAAATATCTAATTATTAAAAACGGCCGATATTAGTATAAGGTATTTATTATATATCTAAATAGAACTTTAGAGGGTAAGTATATAAATAACTTTTTATTATTATTAAACTCGAGTACTATCTTTATCTAGTTTAAAGTATTATTATTATAAATAATATTTTAATAATTTTAAGTTTAAAGGATTACTTTATAAATAAGTCAAAGTTAGAATTATTTAATAATATTAAGTTATTTAGCCGAATTTCTTAAATACCGCTATTATATTAAAGTAGTTGAAAGCGATTTAGGTATATAATAAAATAAAAAAAATTATATTTATAAAAGATTTCGTCCGTTAAAAGTAAGAGATACGTAAGTTTTAATATTATAAATTTATAAAACCTCGAAGATCTTTTTATTAAAATTTTAGAACTAGACGTAAATAGGCCTAATTAAATAATCGGAATTATATATTAATAGTTTAGCGATAATAAGATAATCTATAATATTCTTTATTGTCTCTTTAGTTCGGTAATATATATAAAGATTACGATTAATAAAATAATACTAAAAGTTTGGATAATAATTATAAATAAATTTAAATCTCATAACTCCGGTTATTTATATATTATTTGAAATAAACTCTAGTAATTTATTACTTTTTAATACAATAGCCCTAGCGATTATATTAATATATTTTAGGTTATTTATACTAAACTTTATAAATTTAAATACCTTAAATTTAATAATAATATTATAATTTAATAATTCTATTATAATCTCGATTTTTAATATTAATAGTATTATAAATCCTTTACCGAAGACTATTTTTAATATAATAATTTCTTATCTTTATAATACTTTATACCTTTAGGCTAGTAATATTAATACTAGGTATTTTACTCTCGTTATTTATAATATAATTTAATAGCGAGTTTAGGGTCCTAATTAGAAATTATTCGATCTTATTAATACTATATCGATTTCGTAAAATAAATTAAGTATTATATTATTTATTATAAGTTATAATATAATAATTTTAGTTATAATACCTAGCGTAACCGAAACCGTCGCGGTCGAGGTAATCGCGGCGGTAGAGATAATAAAGATAATAATAATACTATATATCTCTAAACTCTAAATATTCGATACTAGTTATACTATCTATATTATAAATAATCGTTTTATATTTATAAAATATATTAAATTTAATAGCGCCGATATTATTAATAATTTTAAGGGTGAACTAATATTATATAATAATAAAACTATTAAATTATTATATTTAAACGATAACGGTATTTAATATCTATAAATTAATAGTATTTTATATATTCTTAATAGTAGTTTTAATTTTATCTCGTATAATAAACTTTAATTAACTAGTTATATACTAGGCTTTATTTTAAAGAGGATTTTAATTGGATTTAAAAATATTATTATAACTCTTTAACACTATAATCTTTATATTCTATATATCTATATATAAAATTAACTCGCTTTATTTATTATAAATATCAAGGTTTTAAATTTATAATATAAAAGACTCGGCTACTTAAATATAAATAACTTTATATATTTATTTAAAATAATTAGTAAAATCGAATTATCTAAAATTAAAGAGGAATAATAGTTACGAGATATATATCGTTATTAAAATATACGCGTACTCGTATAAACGTCGCCTACGATAAAGACGTTTTAAATATAATATTATTTATAATAATATTATTAATCTAAGAGTCTATTTCTTTTCGAAGATAATCTAAGTTATTTATATTTTCTAGAATATATTTTATTTAAGTTTAAACAATCTCTTTATATATAATATATTATTTTTACGAACTTCTTAATTAAGCTAGGCTTTATACTCTTAAATACTAACTTTAACGTATTTCTTAATTATAAAAATAATTAATAATTGTATTATATATCGATAATTTAATTATTATTAATATTTATAAAGATATTATTATTTAACTTTTAGATAATAAATATAAAATAACCGATCTAGGCTTTATTATATATTATTTTAATTTTAAAGTCTCGCGCGATTACTCGAACCGTATATTATCCTTTGAGTAGGACACCTACCTAGAACGGGTTCTTTTAAAATTATAATATATATAATATTAGAGATGAAGTTATAGGAGTTTTTATAAATTTTATAATTAAATTTATACTAGCCGATAAAAGATATTAAAAGGAATCTATATCTCTTTTTATTTATTAATTAATCGTCGGCTTATTAATATATATTATAATAAATATACGACGTAATCTAGTTTATATAATATTAATAATAAACTATTATATTTTTTACCCCGTTAAATCCTATTAGGCCGTTATTAAATATATTTTTCGTTACTCGCGCGGTATATTATATATAAAATTAGTCTTCGAAAATCGACTCGCTCTATTAAGGAGTTATATAAATAATAATTAAACTAGTGATTATAATACTAGATACTCTACCTTTAATTATATATTTAATCTCGATAATACGATTATTAATTAATAATCTAGTTATTTATTAATTATGACTTTATCCTTATATAAAGTCGAGTATACTAGTTAAATTTAGATTATTATAGAAACCATTTAATTAAAATATCTCTTTAGATAGTTTATATTAAATATAAAATAAGTAGAAATACTTCTTAACTAATTATATATAAAGAATTAGAGCGAATATATATATAAAACCTTAATATTAAATATTATTAAGTATTTATTTAATAAATAGTTATTAAATAATCCTATACTCCTATATTCTAATACTCCTACTCTAACGAAATTCTTTATTAAGAAGTCTCTAAAATAGCCTCTATTCCCTTTATTTTAAAGTCGTTATAATAGTTTATAAAAACTAAAGTTATAGTTAATAGAGACTAAACTATAGGCCTAAATTAAATTAATAGAGGTTAAATTATAGGGTTAAATTATATCGGTAGGAGTTAAACTATAGAGTTAAACTACGTCGGTAAAGACTAAGGGAGGAAAATCCCGTTTTTTAATAAAATACGGTATTTAAAATTTTTTATTCAATAGTTAACCTATATATACTAAGTTTAGGTAGTAACTAGGTTGGAATATTAATAAATAATATAAATACTATAAGAAAATTATTAGAAATAATTATATATTATAGAGTTTTACGGGGAAGTAATTATTAAAGGTATAAAAACTATTTAAAATACTATAAAAACCGCGTTAAATATTACTAGTATAATAATATATAACTATAACGGATACTTAAGAGATATTCTAGCGATATATATATTTATTAATAAGAGTTTTAAAAGGGCTAAATAAAAATAATAAATTATAAAGTAATTTTATCGTTATTATATATAATTTAAAAGTACCTAAAACGAGTTATAATATACCGTTATATATACCGACGCGATTTAGTTAAAATTTAGAGAGTATATTTAATAAAGACTTTAAATAAAGCCCTAAAAGTTAAATAATATTCGATATAATAATTATCGATTTATATCGATTTAAATATTAATATTTATTACTAGTTAAATTATTAAAATCTAGGTCGTAGAGCCTTCGGATAAACCCGTAGAGCCGTATTTTAATATTTATAAATATAGAATAATTTTTATAAAAGCGTAAATAAACTCCTATAAAAATATTAATAAATATATATAAAGAGTAATTATTATAGGCCTAAAGTTATATGAAAAATATTTAATTTAATTTTAGGAAGAGCTTTAGTTAGACCGTTAATAATTTACTCTATAATCGAAATATAACGGAACTCGATTTCGTTTACTACGGTTTTTTCGCGCTAGAAATAACACTAGATCGTAATATATTTAATATGGTTATAGTTCTAGGAGTATTTAGCTAGGGTTATAATATCTTAATTATTATAAAAAATAATTATTATAAATATAAAATAAATTAATAGAGCGGAGTAAATAACTAGTATAAATAATATTATAACGAGTACTATTAATATATATTAACTAGAATCTCTACTAGAGTAGAATATATACGTAATAAATATTAATTATTTAAATTATCTTTTAAGCTAGATAATTTCTTTAATAATTTAAATCTAACCCGTATATTCGGCTTTATAGAATAATAATATAATAATCGATTAATACTTAAACTACTAGTTAATAATTATACTATCGAGATTAAATATATAGTTACTCGCTTAATTAATATTAGTATAACTCTTTAATAAGGCGACTTAACCCTAAAAAATTAACTATAAATATAATATACCGCGTAAATAACGGAAGATATATCTTATAATAATTTAATAAAATTTATCGGGGTTAAAAGTATAACGATTTATTATTAATACCACGTAGGCGATATTAAGCCGCGTATTTAATATAATATATATTAATAAACTAACGGCTTATTAAAGTAGTAAACGATAAAAGAAGTAAATTTAATTTAATATCCCTTATTAGCCGGTATAAACTTAATTATAAAATTTATAAAGACTCCTATAATTTTAACTTTAATATTATATATATTATAATCTTTAAATATTTACTCTAGGTATATTTCCTAATTAGAAAATAATATATAATTCGAGCGATCGCGCGATATTTTAAGACTAAGATAGTGTATTATAAAACTAAGGTTAATTATTTTATATTTATTACTTAGGTATTATTTTAATTAAATAATAATATCTTTACTATCGCCGGTAATTAGTATATTATCGATATATAATATAATTATTTTCGAACTAGTTTTAAACGGTTTCTTAATCGTTAATCGACGGTTTCTTAACTAGATAATTACTAATTATACGACGGTTTTAAAATTAATTAACGTTAATACTTCTCTTCTTAAAATTATTAATAGTTTAAGAGTTTATTTCTTTAACGGTTTAATAACAGTCTAAAAACGATTTAAAAATAATTTAATTCTCGTTTATCAACGGTATATAGAGGGTAATTAAGCGGTAGCGAAATATAAATAAAAATCTATAGAATATTCTTCAAGTTCTTTAATACTAGGTCTATATAAGACTAGCTTTATATATATACTTTTAGTAAAAAGTTCGAAAAAACACTTTTTAAAGTCTTAGTATTAATATTTAATATAATATAAATTAAGCGAGTTTTTAGCCCTATAAGGAACTTAAAAAAATTCAAAAATTAAATTAATAAAGTTATTATAAGTTTTGAAACGATTAATAAACCGTTATTAAATTATTAAATAATAATTTTCAATATTAAATAACTAGCTATTTTCTTCGAACGATTAAATAACCGTTTTTAAACTAATATTAAAAAGATTAACGATTTTAATATATTTTAAACGGTATATTAACTAGTTTTTACCTATAATTATACTATTTAAAACTTAATATCGTTAAAATCCCGTAAGAAAACTAGATTAATATAGTTAAATAATAAAATAAAAACTTATTAGAAGGCCTATACTATAGTCTATATATTTATTTATTTAAACTCTAGGTCGTAAATAATTATAATAGCGAAAAATATTTTATAATCTATAAGTTTAATTACTAAAGTAAATATCTCCTTAAAGTCGATTCTATATTATTATTTAAATTTATATATTATCTAGCGAGTTTTATAACGAGTAATTTCGCTAGCGGCTTTATATTTAAATTTATAAACCTATTTACCCCGAAGTACTTTACGGTTTCGAGGTAGATTTAATAATATCTAGATATTATTTATTAAAAGTAAAGTAATTTCGGTATTTATATCGAGTTATTAGTATATTTTATTAAAAATATTAACTATAACTTCTTTATATATTTTAGATCGTAAGGCTCGGTAAATGAAATTTTTATAAATAAAACTAGTAGGTTAAAGGATAAAATAAGTTTACGAAACTTTAAATTTTTATCTAGAGTTATTAATATTATAAAGTAGGTATATTAGCGCCGGGTCTAGAAGAATATTAGACCGGTTTTATATTAAATTCGGAATCTACGTTTTCTAGTATATTTATATGAGTTTAATTCCGATTTAGGTTCGCTAAAATTTATATATAATTATTATAACTACTACGCTAGCTATAAATTTAATATAGATAATATTAACCTAGGTCTTAATAATATAGTATATTTAATTAATCGTTATAATAGAGGTAAAGACCGAGTAATATTATTAATTAATTTAAATTAAGTAGCTTTACTTTTATTATAATTAATACTATAATTATTAATATTAGATTCTAAGTTAGTTTATTACTCGTATAAGTCTAGAGAGTTTTTTTATTTTATTATAATATCGCCCCCCTAACGGGGGATTATTAGCGAGATTTTATTAACTAGTAGTATAATATTATCTACGGTATATTTACTACTATTAGTATATTCTTCGATTTATTATATCTAGGTAAAGCGAAGTACTTTACCCGTAAAAATTAATATATAATAGAAATAATTACCCTTATAGCCGATAAATATACTCTTATTATAATTAGTGAATTTATATTAATTCTCCTCTATAATATAGTATTTTTAATAGATACCTATTTAACTAATATTACGTAAATATAATAAGTTAGGGCGTATATTAATAGAGGCCTAATAGGGCGTAATATTTATTATTAATATAAGAGAGTAGTTTCGGAGCTAGTTCGTTATATTAATAAATTTTAAAATAAATTCATTATCGAGCCCGTTATTAACTCGTAGGCTATATATCTTTTCGAGTAAAATTTAACCGATACACTCTAATATATTATTTATTTAGGGATTACTAGGGATAAAATAACTCTAAATAATATTATAATCGAAACGGTAATTAGTAAATAAAGTAATAAATCCTATAATCCCTATATTATTTAATGATTTTATAGTTACGGAAGGCGCTAAAGATATTTATTTTATAAAAGATAAAGTAATAATAATTATATTTATATTTATTATTAATAAATATAATTATAAACCCTAAATTATAAATCTTTAGGTTAATAATATTATTAGGAATAATATCGAATTTAAATCGTTACTACCGCAGGCGACGTTTATATAAATACGCGTATATTTTTATAATTATATCTCGTAATTATTATTCTCTTTAACTTTGGATAAGTCGATTCTATTAATTATTAAAATAATTATATAATATTATTTTTATTTAGGTAGCCGAGTTTTTTATATTATAAAGTTAAAATCTTACCGTTTATAATAAATAAAGCGAGTTAATTTTATTTATATATATATAGGATATAAATATTATAATTCTAAAGAGTTATAATAATATCTTTAAATTTAATTAAGATTCTCTTTAAAATAAAATTTAGTTTATAACTAGCTCGCTAGAGTTTAGTATATAAAATAAAATTAAAACTACTATTAAGAATATATATAACGTTATTAATTTATAAATACTAAATACTATTATTATTTAAATATAATAATTTAATAATTATATTATTATATAATATTAGCCTACCTTTAAAATTATTAATAATATCGGCGCTCTTAAATTTAGTATATTCTATAAATAGAAAGCGATTATAAATAATATAGATAGTATAATTAATATTGAATATCTAGAGTTAAGAGACTTTAGAATTAATATCGGTTAAGGCGTAATAATATTCTATATTTCCTTCGGTATTAACTTTCACCTATTTATAGAACGATTTAGTTTTATTCTTATTATTCTTATTATTTTTAATAGTATTATTATTACCTTTATTACCTCTACCGCTATAATTACCTCGACCGCGGTAGTTACGGTTATATTAATTATTATAGCCGAGATTATTATATTATAATTTATTATAAATAGTATAATACCTAATTTATTTTACGAAATCGGTATAGTATAAATAAAATAAATAATTCCTTTCTTATTAAGCTCTTAAACTCGTTACTAAATATTACGAATAACGAGAACGAGTTACCTAGTATTAGTAGTACTAGCCTAGAGGTATAAAGTATTATAAAAATAAAAATAAAAGATATCTTAGCGGTATTATTAATATTAAATAAATTATAGTCTTCGGCGAAGGATTCGTAATACCGTTAATATTTAAAACTAAAATTATAATAGAATTATTAAATTATAATAGAATTATTAAATTATAATATTATTATTAAGTTTAAAGTAATTAAATTTATAAAACTTATTATAAATAATTTAAAACTTATTAATATAATCGCTAGAATTTATTTAAAATAATATTTAAATAGCCGGAGCTACCGGGGTTTAAATTTATCTATAATTATTATCTAGATTTATAAAGCTATCTTTTCGATCTTAATTTTTATATATATTACCGGACTAACGGTATAATAAAGAATATTATAAATTATTTTATTATTACTAAAATATTAATACGTAGTTTCGATTATATAATTAGGTTTATTTATATCTAGTTCTAGAGCCTTATTAAAAGAATCTTCGAGGTATCTCTATAAATTTCTAATATCGAAATTATTACGTATTTATTACTTCTAGCGGACGAAGTTTTATAAATTTAAATTTATTAAATACCTAAATAACTTTTAGGTATTATAATATAATAATATTAATAATATCCGAGGAATAAAACTAAATAGTTCGGTATCGTTAGGTAGTTTTAGCGCTAATTTATCTATAAAATAATTAAAAATAACTAGCGAATTAGATTAATAACGGTATTTATATACTTTATCGTCGTACCTTTTATTATTATATATCTTAGTATAGATCTTCTTAATCGTATATTAAATTTATTAGAATATACGGAGTAGGAGTCTATAAAAAGTATATTAATATTTATTTATAAAACGAGCTAGTTTAGGCCTAGACAATTATTATTTCTATTTTAATAATCGTTATTTTTATAATTATTCTAAATAACGAAGTTTAAATATTATAAAGTAGTATAATTAAGGCTTATTTAATTATAAATTTATAAACGGAGAGTATCTCTTCTATTAATAATATATTTTTTTAGGGCTAAAACCGTAGATTCTTTAAATATTTAATAAAACTAATTTATTTATCCTATTTATTATAAACTACTTTATATACTATTTATATTAATTTAATTATACTTTATACGCGTATTTCTAATAATATTAACTTTATTCTTATAAATCTAGAGTTTATATAGTTTTTAAAGAAGTTAGTTTTTAAACTTTAACTTCTATTTATCTTCGAACTTATTTAAATTATAAATTTATTTATTTATAATTATAATTTATTATTTAATAACGTCTCTTTTAACGCGCTATTTACTATCTTTAACCTCTTCTTCGACGATTCTACCCTAGTTATTCTTCGTAATTATACGAATAAATATATTAAGTTTTATCCCGGGGTTAATTCTACCGGTATATAATTATAATTCCCTACTACTATTTAAAAACTAAGGATATATATTAGGGTATATATATATAGGCCTATATATTAAAGCGGCCGTCGAAGACTTCTAGAATACCGATCCGGTTATAACTATATATATAGTTATTTAGAAAATAATTAATCTTAGACGGTAGTAGTAAATTAATCGATTTTTTCGCGTTTCTATACTATTACCTCCCGGCGTACCTCGTTAATTATTATTCGAAAAATTAGAGCCTTTTAGCGAGTACCTACGTTATATATTTAAATAATATTAGAACTACGTATATACCGCGTTATTAATAAGACGATTTAGCGCTTTATAAAATATATAGAAGAGATAATTAATATTCCGAGTAAACCGACGCTTAAGGGCTTTAAATTTTAGGTTTTAATTAATACTAATTATATATTTAACTAGATATACTACGTTAAAGGTAATAAGAATAAGCCTATTAACCTCGACGATTAATAGACGAAAGATTATAGTTTTTTAAAGATATAAGTAATAGTCCTAAACCTAGTTTTTTAATATAGGATTAATACTACCGTATAATATATTATATAATTTAATAATTTATTTATATTAGTAGCGCTCCTATTACGATTTAAATACGAAGATTTCGGGGTAACCGGTATTATATATATTATAAAAACCGCGCGCGAAGATTTTTAAAAAACTTATAATATAGTTATTTAAAAAAAGAGGAAAGAATAAAACCGCGGTATAAATTATAACTTTACCGACTTTAGATTACTTTATAATAATTAGTTTAAATAAAGTAAATTATATAACTACCTTTTAAAAAATAGTTAAATACTAGAATTCGTATAAAAATATTAGAATCTAATCCTTTTTATAACTACCGTCTTAAATAGGAAAGAAATTATTACGCGAGAGTATCGCTAGTTTATAAAGATAATTATAAATACTCGAACTTCGCGAGTAGCCTACGGCGATTTAATAATAAAAGCGTTTAAGATTCCGAAATTTATCGATATATATAATTATTTTATAAACGAGCTAGATAAAATTAACTAACTATATTTATATTATATTATTTAGTATATATATTTAAAGACGTAGAAACCGTTTTAGTACTTTCTATTTAATATTACTATTATTAACTATTATAAAATCGCCTATATTAACTCAGCTCAGCTATATACGAAATTATTAAAATATATATTTTATAAACGCTTTCGTTAAAAGCTAGCTATAGTATTATTAGATAATTCTAAATATTTATATAGTCCTCCTACTCGTACCCGACTATTATTAAATATTAAGGTCTATTAGACCGGCTTTAATAACTATAATTAAATTATATACTTTAGTATTATTACTAAATACTATTATACCTACTAGAAAGTTAATCGCTATATTAGGAAAAAAGTAATAAAGTAGAAAAAACTAGAGGAATTATTTATTAATATAATCTACTATATTTATAAAGATTTTAAATAACCGACGTAAATACCTAAAAGTAAATATAATTATAAAATTTATAAAATTTATTTATATTAAAATTTAAAGTATTAAGAAAAGTATATTAAAATTATAAAATAGAATAAAATAATAAAAAATATTAGAATTATTTTAGCGTTAATACTAAGTTAATATCAATTAATAGAAGGAATAAAGGCGAGTAACTTTAATTATTATTCTAATAGTAGGAATTATTACTATAACTTCGAATTATAATTATTATTTATATTTAGTTATTTCCCCGATTCTAGAGTTCCTAATCTAAGGTATCTCTTTTTTATAAATAAATAGAGTAGTAAAGAAATTACAATATTAATTAATTATAATAATTCTAGGCTTTAAATAAATCTTATAAATTTAAAATTATTAATATACCGTTAATAAAGATAATAAATTATATAAAGAAGTTATTTGAGTTTAATAATAATAAAGGGTTATTATATATAACTATCCCTTAAAGTTTTTATTTAGGTATATAAGGAGTACGCTAGCGTTAACTATTTTTAATAATTAGTTACTTTTTAATAATAAGCTACTTTTTAATTATAATAAAACTACTAGTAATTAAATTATTTTCTAGTAGTATATAAACTCTTTATAAACGATTTAGCTACTCTCTAGTATATATTATATAATACGATTATTTATTTTCTAGTAATTATATATATAGTATATCGGGTTATTCTCTAGTAGAGGCGGGGCTAGTAGAATTATATTCTAGATATCAAAACTTTTATTTAAAAAAAATTTACGGGCGTAATTTAATACGTTCTAAATATAGTTATAATAATATAATAACGTCGTATTACTACTATTAATATTATAATAATATAGCGAGTATATAATGAATATATATATAGAGCCCGGACTTATAACTTATTAAATATAAAATAAGTAGAAATACTTCTTAATCAATTATCTATAGAGGATAAGAGCGAATATACGTATAAGATTTTAATATTAAATATTACTAAGTATTTATTTAGTAAGTAGTTACTAAATAGTCCTATACTTTTATATTCTAATTATTTATATTTATTACGCGTATAATTTACTTTAGTAGAGATTTAAGTTAATATTTATTAATAATACTCGTTATTACGTTATTTATATTAATTATTTACTTTATTTTCTTATCTTATTTTAAATTTATTATAATTAGTTTTTATAATAATTAGAATATTATAATCTTAACTAAAAACCTTTAAACCTAGAACCGTATTAAATATATTATAATTTAATATTTATTTTAGCGCGATAAAATCGTAATAAATGAAATTAAACTCCGTTATATTTTAATTATAAAATAGATTAAATAAATTAAATAAAACTCTTCTTAAAGTTAAATTTAATATTTTTTTTATAATTCTAGGTTTATAATAATTACCCCTCGATAAGAACCTATTAATACTTTTATAAAAGTTATTTTATATTTATAAATATTAAAACTCTACGAGATCGAAGAAGATATATTTATTCGATTAATTAAGATTTCGTAACCCTAAATTTTTCAAAGTTATGAAATTAATTAGTTTTATAACTTATTATAACGAATTTAAAATAAGGGGAATATAAACTTATTTAAAAACCTTTTTAATTAAAGAATTTCGTTCGGGTAAAAGTATTAAAATATAAAAATATAAAAATAATTATTTATTAAATAATAATCTAGTAATATTTAATATTAGAGTTTTATATATATACTCGCTCTTATTCTCTAAAAGATAATTAATTAATTAAGAAATATTCTTATTTATTACTATATTTAATATACTACGGGGACCGTATTAAATATTATAAATATAATAATATATAATTAAAACGAATATTTAGGAGATATTCTAGCGACGTATTAAATTAATTATTTAAAAATTATAAAAGGGTTAAATAAAAATAATAAATTAAGAGATAATTATATCCTTTTATAACTTAAAAGTATTTGAAATAAATTACGATATAATATTATATATATAAACGCGATTAAATTAAAATTTAAAGAGTATAATTTTTAAAAGCCTTAAATAAGGGTCTAAAAATTTAATATTATTTAATTTAATAATTATTAAAGCCTAGCCCGTAAAGTTTCTCGATAAACCCGTAGAGCCGCGTTTTAATATTTATAATTATAAAATAATTATTATAAAAGTATAAATAATTTTTTTTTAAAATATTAATAAACTCTTATAATTAAAATTATATAAAAAGTTTAAAATACAATTTTAAAAAGAGTTTTAGTTAGGCCGTTAACGATTTACTTTATAATCGAAATATAACCGAACTCGATTTCGTTTATTATAACTTTTTTACGTTAGAAATAATATTAAATAATAATATATTTAATATAGTTATAAAATTTAAAGTTCTTAATTAGAGTTATAAAATCCTAATTATTATAAAAGATAATTATAATAAATATAAAGTAAATTAGTAGAGTAGAGTAGATAATTTATATAAACGGTATAAAAATATTAAAGTTATATAACTTCTTTAATAATTTAAATTTAGTTCGCGGAAATAATTATATATAAAAATAGAACTTTAATTAATTAATATTAAATTATTAATTAATTACCGTACTATCGAGATTTAATATATAATTTAAAATAAAGTGTCTAATAGCGTAGTTATTAAGTTAATTAATATTAATATAATTTTTTAATATAGCGAGTCGACCTTAGATGACTAGCTTTATATATAATATATTATATAAATAACGAAAAATAGTTTTAACGACGGCCTAATAAGATTTATTAGAGAAAAAAATTAAAAAAATTAAATATTAATACTACGTAAGCGATATTAGGCCGTGTAGTTATAAAAATATATATTAATAAACTTTAATAAGCCGACGGTCAATTAATAAATAATAAAAGAGAAATTCAATTTAATATCCTTTATCGGCCGGTACGAGTTTAATTATAAAATTTATAGGAACTCTTATAATTTTATCTCTAGTATTATATATATTACAATTTTTAAAGACTCGTTCTAGTTAACTTTTTTAATTAAGAGATAATATACGATTCGAGCGATTACGCGAGACTTTAGAATTAAAGTAATAAGTAATAAAACCTAGATAAATTAATTTATATTTATTACTTAAGTATTATTTTAACTTAATAATAATATCTTTATTAATTTTATAGTTAAGAAATACGTTAAAGTTAGTATTTAAGAGTATAAAGTCTCGTTTAATTAGGAAATTTATAAAGATATTATATTGTATTTAAAGGAATTATTTAAATTTATATAAAATATATTTTAGAAATTATATACGACCTAAATTATCCTTAATATTAATAGGTTATTCGATATAGAGTTTATTATTAATTAGCTCGTATAAGAAAATTATTTATTTATTTAAACTCTAGGTCGTAAATAATTATAATAACGAATAATTTTTTATAATTTATAAATTTAACTACTAAAGTAAATATCTCTTTAAAATCGATTTTATATTATTATTTGAATTAATATATTATTTAGCGAGTCTTATAACGAGTAACCTAGTTAGCGACTCTATATTTAAATTTAAATATTTATATATCCTAAATTACCTTTTAATTTCGGGATAGATTCGATAATATCTATATATTATTAATTGAAAGTAAATTAATTTCGATATTTATACCGAGTTATTAATATATTTTATAAAAAAAATTAATTATAGTTTCTTTATATATCCTAGACTCGTAAGGCTCGAGAGACGAGGCTTTTATAAACGATATTAAATAAATTCACGAAACTCTAGATATATATCTAAAGTTATTAATATTATAAATATATTAATACTAGAGCTAGAAGAACCTTAAACCGGAATAAAACGAATATCTAATTTTAATTTTAATTAGATAACGAGTTTCTTATTAAATAAGATAATAACTAGAAATCTAAAAAGTAGAATAAGTATTATCGAGAAAATAGTAACATTTAGAATTACTAATTCCGCTAGTATTATTTTTATATTTTAATATTAACTTAATTAAAGAGTATATTAAAATGAGTTTATTAATATTAAATTATAGTACCTAGGGTACATATAGTAGTATAAAAGTAAATATATAAATTTAGTAAAGGTTTTTTTTACTCGATAAAATAATGAATTTCTAAAAAATTCTAGGAGTTAGGAGTAGCTAGCTAGTTATATAATAATATATTTAATTATAATATTAATAGTTTATCGGCTACGTTATTAATTAATAAGGTTAATAATAAAGATTATATATTATATATAGTCTTTAGCCCGAATCCTAACTACTAAGATTTAACTATAATATAATATAATATTTACTTACTTCTCTAAGGGATTCGCCTCGAGTTTAAATATTAAATTATCTAAGAAAACTCTTTAAACCTATAAAGAAAACAAGGAAAAGAATAATAAATAAATAATATAAATTAGACGTATATTTCTCGATAAATATTAATATAGAGGATTAATTATCTTTCGTAGTTATTCTTTTTTATTAATAATAATTATTCGTAAAACCCTCTAAACCTAATAGGATAAATGAGGAAAAGAATATTATAAGGTTAATATATATAATTTAAATATAAAACGTAAGCGTATTATCCCTATATTCTTATAAGGAAATATAGTAGTATATATTCGTATAAGCTAGTAACTATAAATATATATATTTATAAATACTCGATAAAACTCTTTAAACCTATTAGGCGAATAAGGGAAAAAATATTTCTAAAATAAATACTATTCACGCGTATATATAACGCGAGTTTATTTACTCGGCGCGTTTATAATATATTAAGTAAAATATATTCTTATAACTCTATAATTAAATTCTTATTTAGGTTTAAGGATTAATTAAATAGTTCGTAGATCTATTAAATATCCTAGTTTATTTTATTTATAAATAAACGAAGTTTATTTATAAATATATTCGTTTATAATACTCGGTGGGCGATAAATAAAATATCGACTAATAAGAATTTAGAGAAACTATAAATTTTATAAAATAATTTCGAAAAGAGTCTATTAATAAATTATATAATAATAATAGATTTTAATATTAGTTATAACTTCGGCCTCCGCCTTTAATATTTTATTTCTTTAATACTACTATATTAACTTCTTTATATATACCTTTATATATTTCTAATATTTAAGTTTATTAATTAATTAGTAGTATAACTTCTATAACTTTATTTATAATATAAACGTAGGGATTTTATATATACTTCGGTATAAGAGTTTAGATTAATATATTCTAGTTTCTCTTTTTAATTTCCTTTTTTATAAATTTTAGATATTAATATAAATATAGTAATTTATCTTATATTAATACTAGTCTCGTTTATATTTATCTTATTTAAAAAGAAATATATATATATATATATTTTTATTATTCGTTATTAATTTCTAAAATTCTTATTTTACTTTATTTAATAGAGTATATTTATTATAATAATAACTCGTTATTGCGGTTTAATATTTTAATAATATCGGTTCTTTAGATATTTATCATAATTCTTCGTCTAGAAATTATTAAACGTTTATAATTTTTCGCGACTTTTTTAGAAATCTATTATTTATATTATTTAAAATATATCGATTATAATAATTATCCTATAATAACCGCGTAAATATAATATATAATTATTATTATATATTACGCTATCTTTATTTACCGTATTTTATTTTATAAAGATATATAGTTAATATTATTGAATTCCGTTATTATATTATAGGTAAATTAACGCCTTATTTATTTATTATTAATTATACGACTCTTTAAATATACTTCGTCGTCGGATTATATATTATATAAAATTCGTTAAGATTTATATATATATAATAAAATCTAATAAATCCGATCTCGCTAGCGTAATATAAATAAGTTTTTAATTTTTGATTTATATTATTATATCTTTAAAAAAGATTAAAGATATAATATATTATAATATAAATAATATATAAGATTAATACTTATTATATATCAATATCTTTTAGTCTAGTTTATTATTTTTAAATATTATTAAATCTTTATTTAATTTAAATTATAATTTTAGCGACTCTAATTTTAATTTTAATATAAATTTTAAAACCGTTATTAACCTCGCCGTTAATTTAACTCTCGATTATAATATATTATTTATAATTTATCAATCTTTTAAACTCGACTTTACGACTTTTTTTAATATAATTTCTAGTATATCTTCTAATACAAATTCGAAAAAGGAGAAGATTATATATAAGGGTCCTAGTATTAATATTTAAAAAGAGGATATTCGTATATCTAGTTTAAAGAAAGAGGTAGGGGGTTTTATATTATTTAAATCTCCTAAATTATCCGTAAATTGAAAGAAAAAGTAGTATAAATAAATAATTATAATTAGAGCTAAGAAGTAGGTTACTCGTAATATTCATAAATATTAATAATTAATTTATTTATTATATTCTTTACTCTTACTTTTTAATTATATACTTTACGTAGTTCTTCTATATATATAATAACGTTTTTATTCTTTTATTAAATAGAATTATTCATTCATTTAATTAATTAATTTTATTAGATATTAAGTTACGTTCTTTTATTTTCTCGTCTTTAAAATCTCTTCTACTTTTTATTCTTTATTATTATTTATTAATTCCGGTAAAGATATATCTAGTATTTATATATCGCTTTATTTACGATAATATAGTTCTAGTAATTAATATATAAAAATTATTATAAATATAATAGTTCGTTAATAACGTTAGGCGATATATTTATAATCTAATTATATTAAAAATATTAAATAATTTAATTAATTTATAAAAGAGCTTTTTATTTAGTCGCTTTTATTAAAATTCTTTATTAATAATATTAAGTTATTTATATTAAATAATTTTTTCTGAAATTTTTTATTATAATTATAATTCTACGCTTCTACTACGATTTTTTAATATTCTTTTAAATATTCTTTTAATCTTTTTATTTTCTTAATTTTTTTAAATTAATAGTACTCCTCTTTTAAATAACTCGTCCTTAAAATCTATCTATGTTAATTAATAAATTTTAATTATATAATATTTTAAATAATAGTAAACGCGTCGTTATATATTATATAATATAATATATTTATTTTATTATTAATAAAAACTCTACCTAATTATTATATTTATTAATATAAAAAGTTCTTAGAGAATACTTTAATATATAATTTTAGTATTCTATCTAATTATTCGATTATAAATAAAATATAATATTTAGGCGCCTTTTAATCTATAAATAATAATATATTTCTAATTAAAAATTATTTATAAAACTTAATTCTTTATCGAATATAATACTTTTTAATACTCCGAATTTAAAGATAATTTCCTTATATATTAAATCTATTAATTTTATAATATTAATAAAGTAATATAAACGTATTATGATATTTTAGTATATTTCTTTATTATTATAAATACTACGTTATAAACGCGTTTTTTATATTTATTAAATAGTAACCTCGTAGTAAAATTTATTATAATTTCTTTCTACGGGCTAATTAAATAAAATATAGAATTAATTTCGTTATAAAAGTAGTACCTATATACCTTAATCTATTAATAAAGATTATATATTTTAATATATTATTATATATTAACTTTTAGAGTATTTTAATAATATTTTCTAAATAATTATTTATTTATCTTCTTAACGCTAAAGTACCTTATTAAGATATTATTATAATATTTTATAATAACTTTTCGCGGATTAATTTCTCCGTAGATATATAGATTTTATTTTTATATTTAAAAAATAATATTAAACTAAAAATCTAAACTCCGGCGGAATATATAATATCTATTTATTAATAAAATAGCGATTTAATTTCATAAAAAAAATATATCCTTTTATAATATACGAATAAACTCGACTATTAATAGACTTTTTCTATTATAAACTATTTCGTACATAGTTATTAATTTAATAATTATATATAAAACGAGTAATTTATAAATTATAACTCTAGCGATAAAGTTAAATAATATATATATTATATTATAATTTATTTAGATAAATATCTTATTTAGATTCTTTATAATTTTTTATCTAGATTTAAATTCTCTAAGCCTAGATAAATATATTATTTAATATACGTTTTTAATAATTAATATTAAGGATTTTAATAATATAATTTTTATATTTATTAAATCTTATAATATACCTACGACTATTCGATTAATAGTAGGTGAATTATTATTTATTTCTAGATCTTTTTTATCTATAAACGTATTTCGTATTATAGCGATAATATAACTAGATCTAGTTTTTTATATTTAATAATTCTTATAATAATATAAATAATATTTAATTTAAAAATTATTTTAACTCTTCTAATTTAAACGTCGTAATAAATTATCGATTAAATTACTCTTCTTTAAATAATATATAATTACGAAATTAAAAGATAAAAACTTAATAATTTATTATATCTAATAATTATTTAATTACCTAATACTTATTATAATTTATTAAGATTTTAATTTTATATAAATTACTTTTAAAATAATATTATTATTATTTAAATATCGCGATAATTACGAGGAACTTTTTATTATAAATTTTATATCTTTTTTCTAAATCTTATATCTTACGCGATTAAAATATAGCGGGATATTATTTTATATTCTATTATAACTACGAGAATATTATATATATTATAAAATTAGAGGTAACTTATCGGTAAAGCGGTAAACCCGTACTTTATCGAAAAAGATAGAAAAGGCGTTTAGATCTATTTAGTTTATATACTAGCCCTAGAGATCGATTTGACACCGGAGTTACTAAATACGCATTTAATACCTCGACTTATTTTGAATAATTTTAAATAAATTAGAATAAACTAGTTTAAGTAATACCGGTTTATAATTAAATATATATAGTTATAAGCGAATTATATAGTCTATAATACCGCGCTAGTTTAGAGAGTATAACGCGCGTATATAATTTTCGTGAATCGACGTAATTTAAAATTTAAATTAAATTAGTATAATTATAATACTCTATATAGTCTTAGCGAGCTACCCGGCGCTAGTAGAAAATTACGGATTTAAAATCTTAAATCCGAAGTTACTATTTTTTTTTTTTTATTTAATATTCTCTTTTTATTATTTTTCCGCCTAAAGTAGTAAAAGACGTATTTAATACCTCGACTTTCTCGTGCGGTCTCCCGCTTTACTAATACTATTTTATTTAACTCGAATTCGTAATTTTAGAGTAAAATATATTAATATTAATATTTAAAAGAAAAATATACGAAATATATACTCCGTTTCTTCTAACTATATAAATAGTCTAAAGTTTTTTTTATTTTAATTTCTCTTTAAAAGATTTATTAAAGATTTTATTATCTACGAGTATTATCCTATCTATTTACTAGGTTTTGAAATCTTTTTTAAACTAGGTTTTAACTATCTTCGAATTATTTTTAAATAATTTCTTAACCGTTAATCGACGGTTTCTTAACTAGAGAATTACTAATTATATAACGATTTTAAAATTAATTAATATCGATATTTCTCTTCTTAAAAATATTAACGGTTTAAGATTTTAGTTATAAAACGATTTAAAAACAAGTTAAAAATAATTTAAAAACAATTTAACCCTCGTTTATTAACAGTATTTAGATAGTAATTAAATAGTAGCGAAATACAAATAATAATTTATAAAATATTCTTTAAGTCTTTTAATACTAGGCCTATATAAAACTAGTTTTATATATATACTTTTCGTAAAAAATTCGAAAAAACACTTTTTAAAATCTTAGTATAAATATTTAATATAATATAAATTAAGCGAGTTTTTAGCCCTATAAAGAACTTTAGAAAATTCAAATATTTTATTAATAAGATTATTATGAGTTTTTAAATAATTAATAAACTATTATTAAATCGTTAATAAATTATTAATAAACTATTAATATACCGTTAATAAATAATTGAATAAACTATTAATATACCGTTAATAAATAATTAAATAATAATTTTTTAATGTTAAGAAACTAGTTATTTTCTTCGAATAATTAAATAACCGTTTTTTAAATAGTACTAAAAAGATTAATAGTTTTAATAGATTTTAAATAGTATATTAACTATTTTTTACCCGTGAATATATTATTTAAAACTTAATACCGTTTAAATACTATAAGAAAACTAGATTAATATAGTTTAATAATGAGATAAAAACTTATTAAAAGGCCTATATTATATTACTAAATAAATTAACGATAGAAATTAAAGAAATTAAAGAAAATCTAAATATTATAATAAGATTTCAGTTTCGATTAAAATTAAATCGTTTTAACTTTATATTTATTTATTAATATATTTTCGATATTTATAATAAATTCTAGAAATTTAACTAATAAAATAAAGAGTTATATTTCTTTAAACTCGTAAATAAGGAATATTTTTATTAATTTTTTAAATATTTACTATATATAGTTTATATACTCCTCTTTTAAATTTAAATAAATTAGAATATCGTCTAAATAGACTACGTAGAATATTTTTATTACTTTATTAATAATAAAATAATATAAATTTAAAAGATAGTAGGTATATTTATTAATCTAAAAGATATTATTATATATTTGAAATAATTATATTATATACGGATTATTATTTATTATTTATTATTTACTTTAATTTTAATATAATAGTAAATATTCTTTAATTTAAATTTAGTAAAAACGATAATATTATTTAAATAATCTAGTATCTTATTAATTAATAATAAAGGATAGTAGTTTTTAATTATAATTTTATTTAAGCCCCGATAATCGATATATAATTATAGACCGCCGTCCTTTTAAAATACGAAAAGAATAGAGGCTTTTATTAAATATATAAAATATTTAATTTATCTCTTTATTAAAATATCGTTTAAATATCTCTTTAATTCTATTAATTTAATATTAAATAAATTATAAAGAAACTTATAAATAGATCTCTTTCGATTTTAATAATATAATTTTTATCTTTATATAAAGGTAATTAACCTACTTTTCTATTTAAAAAATTATTAATAAAATTACTAAATTTTTTCGGAGTACTAGCGGTACATTAGTATTATAATTAATAAATATTATATTAACTACCACGTTACCTTAATATTTAGTTATTATTTTATCTTTTTACTTCGAGTTAAATAGGCCTTTTTATATATATATTAATATATAAACTACTAATTTAATCTTTAAAGATTTAACGAAGTCTTTAAATTTTTCTAAACTAAATATATTTATAATAATACCGAATTACTAAGTATATATATTAAGATTTAATTAAATATTCTTTCTTTTAATATTAGTAAATTAAAAACTAACTCTAGCGACTCGGGGCCTAAAGGTAAATTATTCTAAATACTCGAAATAAGTTTAAAGTATTTAAGCGGCCTTAAATATATATTAAATATCTCTTTAAATATTTAAATACTCGATAGGTATTTAACGGGCGCTTAATAAATAAATTTCGAGTTTTTTATAAATATCTATTAAGCCCGTAGCTTTAAAGGCTCTAATTTTAAAAAATTACGTAAACTATTATTTATAATTTTAATATTCTATAATTATCTTTATCGATAGTAGCGACTCTCTAAAATTAACTTTAACGCTAGTAAATTTTAATCCCTAGAATCGATCGATTTAGGCGAAATCCTCGCGGGGGTAATATATAAACTATATATTAAAATATATACTAGAGTATATATTAGAGTATACCCTAGGGTATATACTATAATATACGATAGCGATAGTTATAGGAATACGATAACGACGATTATAGGAGTATAATAACGATAGAGTTATAACTATAAATAAAATAGAGTTATTACTATATAAATAAATAGGGCTATAACTATAAATAGAGATTATAGACGAGAGTTAAAATTAATAATATACTCTTAATTTAGCGCCCGTCAATAGTAGTTTTAAATTTATTTAATATATACTCGAGTAACCCTAGGCCCCTTAGTTATATACCTCGGGCGTATATTAAATTAGTAGATAAATATCGTATTTAAAACTCCTAGGGCGCTCGTCGAGCGCTTTAAACTATAATCGAGTTATTTTTCGTTTTATTAATATAAAGTTAGTATATTTAAAATAATAAATAATCCCTTTTTATTAATAATATAAAAAATATTATTATATATTTTAGAATATTTCTACGAATTAATAAAATAATAATAATACTATTTATTTATTTATTTACTTCGAATATAAAAACGGCGCGTTTTTTATATATTTAAAATTATACTACTTTATATAACTTTTATTAATAATATTTATCTCTACTTCGAGATTCATATTATTTATAATTATATATTTTATAAATTTAATATTCTTTAGATTAAGGAGTACGTAATAATTAATATATATTGTCTACGAAATAACTATTTTTTATTATTTCTTTAGGTTAAAGATTTCCTTAAGAGTTCGTTTTTTCTCGTAATTTTATATTATATAATCGATTATTCTAGACCTCTTTTTAGGAGAATTAAAGGAAAAAAATAATATTCTTTATAATTATAATATTTAACTTTATTAAGATATTTTTTATAGAATATAAAATATTAATTTATGTTTTTAAATTTTAATAAACTTTCTTTTTTATTATTTATATTAAATTTATTTTCAATTTTTATTATTTATTCTTAACTTATCTTAAGGCCCCGAATAATTATTTTAATAATTACTTTTATATTTCTTTTTATCCTTTATTAAGTAATATTTAAATCGATTTATAAATATTATAAATTCGTTATATATTATAAAAAGAGACGAAAATCGATTAATTTCTTATATATTTTTATATAATATTATCGCGTAGGCGTATTAATAAATAAATAAAAAATTACTCTTTATTATAAAGGCCTAATTAAGTTTCTAATAAATTAAAATATATTTCGAATTCCTATACTCTTTAGTTTAGTCTTTAATTTATATAGTAATATTATAAATTTATATTTAAATATCGGTTTATTTAATCTTTAATATAATTAAAAAGGAAATTAAAAAATACTTTTTAATTAATACTAGTAAAGTAATAAACTAGTATTTTATAAAAAAGATTGAAAAGACGCGTAGATTTATTTACTTAATATATTAACTCTAAAGAATAATTTAATATCTATTTTCATCTAAAATTACTAAATATATATTTAGTACTTCGGATAATTTTAAATAATTTTAAATAAATTAAAATAAAGTAGTCTAAATAATACTAATTTATAACTAGTTATAATATATAATAATATAATATTATATAGTCTATAATACCGCGCTAGCTTAAGAGAGTATTACGTATATATATAATCTTCGTAAATTAATATAATTTAAAATTCAAATTAGATTAGTATAGTTATTATATTTTATATAATCTTAGCGAGTTACTCGATACTAGTAGAAAATTACGGATTTAAAATCTTAAATCCAAAGTTACTATTTTTAGATTTTTAATTAAATTTTTTAAATTTTTTTTATATTCTCTTTTCGTTATTATTCCGCCTAAATTAAGAAAATAGGTATTTAATACCTCGACTCTTCTCGTACGGGCTCTCGCTTTATCGATAAAGACTCTCCGTTAAATAATTATTTTCGTAATTATTTTAAATATCCTTAATATAGTCTTTTAATATAGGTATTATATATTCTTTCTATTATTTATCGGAAAGTTATATAATATAAAATAGAAAATAGTTTTTATATTATAAAATTAATTATATTAATCACGTATATTCTTTTTATAAAAATCCTAGAGTTTATTAAAATATAAATTCCTTTATTATATTATTAAATTATATTTATTATAATTAATTATCGAATTACTTTCGAATACTACTAGGGGTAAATCTTTAAATATAATAATAAATAATATAATCAATAACTATTTATCTTTAATATCGCGAGAAATTTCGTATTTTAATTACTCGTTCTCGTATTTAATAATTAAAAGTATTATATATTTTCGAAGAATTTCCTAATAATATTTTATATTATTTAATTTAATATTAATAATAGGATTCTTAAACTTATTTATAGAGTTTATATTATTAATATATTTATTTTATATTTAATTTATTTTTATATTCTTAACCGATTACTATTTAAAAAGATTTAAAGAAATTAGAATTATTAGGTTATAATATCTAAAATATATATAATAATATAAAAGTAGATATATAAATTTAGTAAAGATCTTTATTACTCGATAAAAGAATTAATCTTTAAGAAATTTTAAGAGTTAAGAGTAATTAATTAATTATAATATAATATATTTAATTATAATATATTTAATTATAATATATTTAATTATAATATTAATAATTTATCGATTATATTATTAATTAGTAAAGTTAATATAAAAGGTTATATATTATATATATAGTTCTTAACTCGAATCCTAACTACTAAAGTCTAGCCTTAATATAATAATTAATAAAAATAAAAATCTTTATTAACGATATTCTATTTTATAATAAATAACGCGAGTATAAAAACGAATTATATTAATCTAGAATAAATCTACGATATTTATTTAAAGATAAATATTACTTTATAATATATTATTCGCTTTTTAAAATTATATATTAATTTATATATCTCGAACGCTAGAAAAGATTAATATAGAATAAATAATAAATTTTAGAAATACTATTATTAGATTAAACGTAAAATATAGAATATTAAAATTATATTAATTAAAAACTAATATAAGAATTTATTAAATTTAGTTTAAAGATAGAGTTATTAATTAAAATCGTATTATAATATAAACTACTAAATTTATATAATATATTTTTTCGAGAAATAAGAGAATAAATAATATAATAGTAAAGTTAATATTAATATTTATAATTTTATAGTATTAACTTAATAAAATAATAAATACTACGAAGAACTATATTAAAAACCTCTAATTATATTAAGGAATTATTTAAGAATAAATTTAGAGATATTTAAAATTATCTCGATTTTAGTTTTTGAAATCTAGATAATTATTACTCTAGTTAAATATTAACTAGATTATATAATATTAAAATTAAATAAATAGAAAAATCTGTCTAATTATATATATTAGAACTAGTTATTTCAGAATAAATTTCCGAGTAAACGAATAAAAAAATAGTATATAAATTCTATATTAATAATCGAGAAGAAAATGTAAATACTTCGGACTTTGAGAATAAAAAGTAGTATAAAATAATAAATATTATATAATAGAAGAATAACTAGACGAAATTAATAGAGAATATCGAGAAATACTAAGGTATTAAAGTTATCGACTAGAGAATTTGAAAATTGAACTCGTTAATAATAATTAAATAATAAAGAAATTATAAAGTAATAATTTTTAAATATATTAACTTCTACCTAGAAAAGAAATTTATTTAGAAATTTATTTAATTATTATAATATATTAAAAAAAATCTCAATTCTATAAAGATATAATTTAAATATAATAAAATAAATATTAACAAATTTCTTTTTTGAATGAATATATTAATATTTTATAATACTAGTTATTTATATAGATAAAGAGTATTAAACGAAGTAAACATTTAAATCTACTTTTAATTAGCGAGGAATAAAGCGGAATTTATTTAAAAAATAAGTATATTCGACTTTGGAAAAATACTAGGATAAATTTAATATATACACGTTACTATACGATAAATAATAAAATAGATAAATTATTAAATTTTTTCTAGCTAGATAATAGTTAGTAAAGTTTTTAAATTTACGAGATAATTTAGTTAAATTATAAATAATATTATAGAATAATAGAATTTAGAAAGATTATTAGTATTTTTAAAATAACTAAAGACTAATAATTATTAATTAAAGTTTTTATTTAATAGAATTTCTTGAATAATTAATAAATATAATTAATATATAATCTTTAAATCGCTAAATAATAAATAATTTATTAGAAAAGTTATTTAAAAATTACTTTATTAATAGAGTAATTTTACGAGAGTAAATATATAACGAAATTAATTGAAAAAAAACGTATTATAAAAATATATAATTTTATTAAATAAAATACTAGAGATATATATTCAAAGAGATATACTATAAAGATAATTTATAAAATATAATATTCAAATATATTAAGAGATAAAGATTTACGTAATAATAAATATAAATATTATTTCACGCGATAACTCTATAGATAATATATAAACGTAGAGACAAGAATTTACGAAATTAATTTTTATTCTATTTAAAGCGAGAAAAGAAATAATTTTTAATTTCTTTTTTTATTATTATTTACTATCTTTTCTAATAAAGAAAGAAAAATATTCTTTCTTTATTTCATAATCTAAATAATATCTACTATATAGTAATAAATATTATTTCGAATATAATAATTATTTAAATCGATCGAGGCTAGTATTTAAAATTTAGTATATTTTTATATTATTAAAATAAAAAGTAACTCGATTATAATTTAAAGCGCTCGACGGGCGCCTCGAGAATCTTAAATATAATATTTATTTATTAATTCGATATATACTCGAGGTATATAATTAAAGGGTTTAGAGTTATTTAAATATATATCGAGTAAATTTAAAATAGTTATTAACGGGTGTTAAATTAGAAATATAATATTAATTTTAACCTCGTTTATAATCTTTATTTATAATTATAATCTTATTCTATTTATAATTAAAATCTTTATATATATATCGGTAAAGTGGGAGTTTATATAAAAAGATTCGAGGTATTAAACTCGTATTTTCTTAACTTTAGGCGGAAAATAACGAAAAGAGAATAATATAAAGAAATTTATTTTTTAATAAAAACCCTAAAAATAGTAATATCGAATTTAAGATCTTAAATTTATAACTTTCTACTAACGTCGAGTAACTCGCTAAGATTATATAAAATATAATAACTATACTAGTTTAATTTTAATTTTAAATTACGTCGATTTACGAAGATTATATATATACGTAATATTCTCTTAAGCTAGCGCGGTGTTATAGACTATATTATAAGTATATTATTATATATTATAATTAATTATAAATTAGTATTATTTAGACTAGTTTATTTCGATTTATTCTAAATTATTCAAAATAAATCGAGGTACTAAATACGTATTTAATAATTTTAAACGAAAGTAAATATTAAATTAATCTCTAGAGCTAGTATATAAACTAAATAAATCTCCGCGCCTTTTCTATTTTAAAAGTAATTAATTATCTTTAGAAAATTAAATAATATAAAGAAGGAATATATATTTTTATTATTATAATAAATAAAAACTAGGCGAAAGTATTTCGTAGAAATTATACTCGAGATCTTTATAAAAATAGTATATATAATATAGAATTATAATAGAAATAGTAAAGAGAAAATAATAAACCCACTATTATTAAAAATAATAAATTACGTTAAATAAAATTTTTCTATAAGAGATTATTATACGATCTATAGAGTAAAAGTATTCTAAATTTTATTATTAATTAAATAATAGACTTTTTATAGAATATAACTATATTTATATAATAATAGAGAGAATAAATATTATTAAATGAGTAATAATAAACATTTTATAAATATCGCTAATCTCGTTAATACTTTTTCTATTCTTTAATATATTATTAATTAAAGAATATACTAAAATAGCTTTATTAATATAAATCGGAGATTTTATAATCGACGATTATTTATATAATTATAATATAAGTATAGAAAGGAATTATATTAATTTAGAAGAAATTTACGATAATTATTAAAAATAAAAAACTAATTATAAGATATCGTTTACTCTCTAGAGATATAAGTTTTTATATATTTCGAATACTAGAAAAGTTTAATATAAGAATAACGATAAACTTCGAGAATATAATTATTAAATTAGAATTAAGCCTTCGGGTATTAAAATTATATATCGACTCGAAAAAGAAATTAAATTTATACCTAGCCTAGGTTAAAGTGAAAATAATTAATTAAAATCGAATTATATAAAATATCTTGTCGGATTAATATAAAGCGCTATATATATAAAGTATAAAATAATATATAATATAATAGTAAAATTAAAATTAATATTCGAGATCTTTATATAATATTATTCTAAAAGAAGACGAGGATTATAAAGAGAAATTTAAAGAAATTTAAAATTATTTAGAATAATTATCTAAAGAAAGTTCTAAAAGTATTTAAAATTACTTTATTTTTAATATTCGAAATCGAAGTAATAATCGTCTTAATTAAACTCTAACTAGATTATTTAATATTAAAAATATTAAATAAATCGAGGAATATATATAATTATATATATTAGAAATAAAAATATCTAGAATAAATATTAATATAAGAAAAATAACCGGCGACGAGCGCTCTTAATATTAAAAGAAAGAACTTTGAATACTCCGATTTTAAGATTTAAAAAATAATACAAGATTATAATTATTATAAAAAAGGAGAAAGAACTAGATAAATTTTATCTAGGATATTAAAAAGTAGTAAAATACGAAGATTATTAATTAAAAATTAAAAATTAGACTCGTTAATAAGATTTAAACTACTAGGCTAGATATAAAATTATAATCTTTATATATACTATAACTTTAATTCAAAAAGACGATTTATTAAAAGACTATTTTAATTTTTATAATAAATTAAAAAAGATCGAAAACTTTATAATAATATAATTAAAATATAATAAAAGAGAGTTTAATATATTTCTTTATTAAATAAAAGTACTAGTAGTTTATAATTCTAGTTATTAATATAAATAGAGAAGGTAAAATATAAATATTAATTATAATTTATCTAGAGTTATTTAATAATAGGGCGGACTTTATTAAATAATTAAATATATAAAATTTTAAAAAGAATTTAATATAAATCTAAAATATATATATAACTATAGAATAAATAATAAAGATATAATAAATTAATCTCTTTTATTAAGAAGTAATTAATATAATTTAAATTATTATTAAGACTTCGGCCTTAAGGCCTATAAAGCGAATTAATCGAGATAGGAAATTTAAAACAAAAAAGAAATAAATACGAAAGATTAATAATATTTAAAAATAACTAGGGTTAAAGGCCGACGATTATTAATAAAAGAAATAAATTATTAATAAACTAAAGTTTTTAATCGAAAAGATTTCTTTAATAACTAGTAGGCGCTATTATAAAGTAACTCTATTAAGAAATTATTTAAAGAACTCTATTATTAGTAAAATAGTCTTACTAGAGTAAATATATAAATTAATTTTGAAAAGAATTTAAGACTTAACGAAATACTTAAATTTATAAAAATTTAGAGAAAAATTAAAAAGATTAATAACTAGAGGACTATAAATTTAAATAATTATTTAATTTATTTTTAAAAATACGGCCGTAAGATCTATAATACGAATTAATTAAATTATAAAAATTAAAATAACAGAATGATAAATATAAAAGATTAATAATATTTAGTAATAATAAAATTTAATAATCGACGATTAGTAATAAAAGAAATAGATTATTAATAAATAAAGATTTTTATATTAAAGAAGTTTCTTTACTAGTTAATAAACTATATTATAAAATAGTATTATTAGAAATTTTATTTATAATACTCTCTTATTAATAAAATAATTTTAATAAAATAAATATATAAATTAATAAATTAATT
>JAABUS010000735.1_pt1 | contig 80215 bp, 43 predicted proteins | sample 5560161 | NCBI WGS metagenome assembly JAABUS01 (sample SAMN10711885, study PRJNA513376) | rock metagenome | isolation source: Antarctica rocks | place: Antarctica: Victoria Land, Trio Nunatak nord | collected 2016-01-04
GGTCATGACAGGCACCATGGTCCGCCGTGTTCTTGTCGAAGACCGGAGTGACAACAAAGTTGCAACGGGGGTCGAGCTGGCTGATGGTCAGCGCATCCTCGCATCCAAGGAAGTCATTGTGGCAGCCGGGGCATATCGAACACCGCAAGTCTTGATGCTTTCGGGAATTGGGCCAGCAGCGGAGTTGAAGCGTCATGATATATCGCTACTCGTCGATGCACCAGAGGTCGGTCGAAACTTCCACGACCATTTTGCTCTTTGTCAGTGGTGGAAGCTTCGTCACCCAGAGGCTGGCCTGGCGATAGGAACACCACTGTGGTCAGACCCCTCCTACACCAAGGGACTACCGTGTGACTGGGTCGCGTCAGAGCAAGCGCCGCACGAGCTGTTGGAAAAAGCATTGGCGATTGATGGCGAGGTGATCAACGACAAGCATCCTCTTCTCCAACCTGGACTTAGTCATACCGAAAGCATCATCGTCTACGCCCCGGCCGGTGCACCTATCGCAGGCGTTGAAGTCCCCATGGACGGCACGCACATTGGATCCGCAGTCCTGGGTATGTTGCCCACATCGCGCGGCACCATTACGCTAGCATCTTCCGACCCACTCTCACCACCGGTCATCGACCCAAACTACTACGCCACCGAAGTCGATCGAGCCGTCATGCGCGAAGGGTTGAGACAGGTGTACCGCGTACTCCAGGAAACGCCCGAAGGTCGTGACATTGTCGCAGAAGAGATCCCACCGAGTGGGTATGCACCATTGACCCTGGAGTCTACGGATAGCGAGATTGATAGCCGTGTAAGGCGAGCTGGCAATACATTCTATCATCCAGCAGGCTCGGCGGCGATGGGAAAGGTCGTCGGCGCAGACTTGCGGGTTTATGGAGTTGACGGATTAAGGGTTGTGGACGCAAGTATCTTGCCGGTGCCAATAGCTGCGCACACTCAAGCGTGCGTATACGCAATTGCCGAGAGGGCTGCGAACATGATCATGGGGATCTGAGGGCAGATATACAGACTGCACTTTCCTTACCCTATCTGGTATTTGTTGACTTTGCAACTGGTATGATGTTGCTAAGGTCGCTCGGTACTTTAGTTGCTGCAGAATATTGTGCAATATATCTACCTGCTGCACCAATGTGCATTATTCATAATGTTGTTAATCTGTACCCCCTGTCGCTAACGACTAGCCATGTATTAGTGCTAGCCATGGCTGTACTTTGTAACCCAACCGGAGAAGTTCCATCTATCTTTTCTTCTTTTATTCAGACGTCATAGCTCAGCCGTATACTATTAGGCTCTTTCCTGCTCTTTTGTGCTCTTGTCTCTTCTGTTCCAAATGCTACGACAAATGCTACGAAAAACAACAAGAACCCTGAAGCCAAACATATGGAACCTCTCTATATTTTCGCTATAAAAGCTGATTTTTCTCCAAGCCTAATCTTTGGCGATCTTGCTCTTCGTTATGTTCGTTTGTCAAGTCCATCTCTTCGAAATGTGTTTGCACTTCGCTGTTGTCTTGAATTCTTAATATACGTTCTTGTATCGATGTTAAGTTTTCATGCTCGAGATTATTGTTATTCGAAATCAAGTGCGATAATTTCTTTAAAAGAAGTAAAGATAATAACAAGATCGTAGAATTGTTAGCATCGACTATTAAGTATATTTGAAAATTATAAGTATCGAAAACCTAAAAATAAACTAATTTTATTCTAAAAAAATTAGTAATATTATTTGATTACTTGTTTCTAACTTCATGCAAATAATATATAAAGAACAAGCAACAATCTTACTTATAGTAATAAGTACAAGATATTTTATATCTTTTTTTGATTTATTAGAATTATCTGTTACAATTTAAGATTTTTTGCTAATATTTTTGTTTGTTATAAATACAATCTTAAATTAATTTCTTAGAGCAACAATTTGTACAAATTAAAAGTCTAGTTTATTTGCTAGACTAATTGTTCGGTTCCAATAGTTGGAATCGAATTGTATAAATTATGAAAATACTAACTATATTAGGTTAAAACTTGGTCTAATTAGATATAACTTTCGGGTCAGGTTATAGATTTCGGGGGAAAACCGACCCGAATAGTTAGTCTATTATTTGCAAGATTAATTAAATCTTGCAATCTTAACTTATCAATTAATAATATAGAATTTGTTAAAAGATTCTTTCTTCTTAACTTTGTTAAGATTTTGCGATAATTTTGCATTGCAAAAGTATACAATTGTCGAATACTTAAATCTCTTTAAATCGATAGATTTGTTAAAATACTTTAAAATTTATTTTCGCTAATTTAAATTAAGACTATCTTAAGAAATAATTTGTTATCTAAAAAAATATGTGCAAGAACAATTAATATAGTATTTCTAAAAGTTAAATAGTACAATTATCTTAAACTATTAATTTAGATATCTAAACATTTAATATTCTTAAAAAACTTATAAAAAGAAAAAATTAACTCTTTAAAAAAAATTAGTTTGTTTAAGATAAACTTACGTTTTTTTTAATTAAAATTGTCGAATATAATTTCTTACAATACTTTTTAATATAACTTTAATACTTACAATATACTAAGTTGCAACTCTTCTATTATATATTAATTAAATCTAATTATAATATTTTTGTTATTTAAGTATAGTATAGATTAGAAGATCTTAATATAGCTAAAATAATATAGAACTTTTTACTTAATATAAATTCTATTTGCAAAATATTAATAATTCTATCTTATTGTATTTTAAAGCAAATATCTTGTATATAATACTAAATCTAAGATTATTTAATATAATAAATATTTCTAGAAAGAAATTAAATATTGCGATAAGTTTTTTATGCAAAAGAAGTTGCTTTAAATTGTTAACTCTATAATTAAATAAATATATTTATTATTATATTTTCAAATTACTTTATTTGTTAAAATAATATTTGCAAATCTTTCGATAAATCTAATTATTATATAACTTGTCTTTGTTAAAATACTTCTTAATATATATTTTCTAAAATCAATATTTAAATCTATAAAAAAAAAATAGAGAAAAAAAGAGAATTTGTCTTAATTATATTTGTATAATAGAAATTTACAATTTATTATTTATCTAATAAAAGAAAAGTTAACTTTGTAGCTTTAAGTTAATAACAACTATATAAGTATTTAAGCTTAAATTCTAATCAAAAAGTCAAATCTAAATAATTCTTGTTTAAGGTTTTTTGCAATAAATTATTTGATAAACTAAAGATATATAATATAAAATTATAATTTACTCGATTAATAATTGCGGGAATATAATTGCGGGAATATAATTGCGTAAATTCAATTAATAATAAATTTTTACAAAATATAATTTAAGAATTTAAATATATTTTTAACTAACTTCTATTATATTAATATACAATTATTTTAATTTAATATAAGTTGTACTTAGATAACGTAATATTCTTTTGTTTTTAAAACTTAACTTTTAACAAGTTTCTTTTATATTAACTTAAGAATAAACAATATAAGATCTATAAATATTAATAAATCTTTGTTTTTTTTCAAGTAACTTAAAAGCACAATTTTAAGAATAATTTTCGACAACTAAATTCGATTTTTAGATATTTTGTTTTTAACTTAATTACTTATTCTAAATTTTTTTATCAAAAATTATATATTGCTAAATGTTATTTCTAATTGCAAGCTTTCTAAGAGATATTTTTTAAATATTCGACGATTATTCTCTTCTACGAAAGACTTAATTTTAAGATAATAATTTTTATTTCTAACTAATTTAGAAGTTTTCTAAGAAAAGATTGTATTCAATTTCGAATGCAATATTCTAGCAACTTTAGAGCAACTAAGAATGTAATTCTTATACAATAGCTACTAATATATTGTATTATTTTATAAAAAAGTAAGATAAGTTATACAATACTTATGTAGCAAAACTTATAAGAATAAATATTATATAACAATTATACTTATTATTGATTTTTCTATTAAAATAATAATATATAACGTAAATTGTAATTTTGTTAAAGAATTTTAAAATCTTTAATATAGATTTAACAATATATTAAAATATTTTTTGACTTTTTTAAGATAGCAATTTTATTAAGATATCTTTCTCTTTAATAATATAATACAAAATTGATAAATATTTTGCTAAATCTCTTTAGAAAATAATTAGTTTATTATTGTTCGAAGAAATCTATAATTGTTAGAAGTTATTAAGAAATTTAATATTTCAAAATATCTTATTTTCAATAACTAAAATAAAAAGATATTAAATATTATTCTAATTAAGTTTGTTGTACTAAAAGATAAATACATTATATCTTTAGATCTTTAGATCTTTATTAACATATATATTATTGCAAATATAGAAGAACAAATATAATATTTTATAAATTGCAACTATTTTTAATTTATTATTAATTAATTCTATATATTATCTTTTATTTATTTTCGAAGATTCGAATTAAAATAATCTTAATATTCTATATACAATTATTAGAGTATTTCGAAGAATTAAATATAGATATTTACTTAATATTAAAGATTAGCTTTATCTTTGTTGTAGACTAACCGTTCGGGTCGGTTTTTCCCTAAAATCTATAACCCGACCCGAAAGTTATATCTAATTAGGCCAAGTTTTAACCTAATATAGTTAGTATTTTCATAATTTATGCAATTCGGTTCCAACTGTTGGAACCGAACGATCAGTCTACTTTGTTGTACTTATAAGAAAAGAAAATATTTATTCTTGCTTTAATTCAACAATATATTGCAATAATAATAAAAATTTAAATCTTATTACGCAAATAAATAAATCAAATATTGTTGTTAATTTAAAAGATTTTGTAAAATTAAATTTATTTTTGCTTTTTAAAAAGATACTTTAATTTCTTTTTGTTTACAATAAGAATTTCTCAAATTAATATATTTCTAGTTTATTAATAAAATCGATTAGCTTAAAGAATTTAAAAGTTAATTTCAAAATATTTATATTTTGTACAACTTATATTTGTTTTTTTCGACGTAAAAATTGTTAATAATACAAGCAAATTTGACAAAAAATTACTTTTTAAAAGTTTTTATAGAATTAACAATAAGTTGTTTTTTGTTGTTAATTACTTTCCTGCTAACAAGTATTTTAAAATACAAAAAATTCTTTAAATTTATAATATCGAGAAAAAATATATCTTTTTCGAGATACTTCGATATTGTATTATAATATTGTCTTGTTTACTACTTTTGCTTAATAAGAATTACTTATTTATTTTATTTTGTAAGTATAAATTTTCAATTGCAATTAGTCTTAAAAATCTATACTTATTTTTGAAATTATTCTATTGTTAAGTCTTGATTTTTGAAAGTTTTCGCAATATTTGTCTTCTTATTTTTGATACTATTTTGCGTATAATAAATTTTTGATATATAGTTTTTAACTTAAGATCTAATTAAGAGTTTCTTAATTGTTGCTTTCTTTCAACTTATATTGCAATTGCATAATACGAGAGAGAATTAATATTTTTAAAGATTGTAAAAATCTTTCGACTTGAAGTTATAAATAACAATAGATTGCTATCTTTTATACTTTTATTTAGCAACTTATTGCGAGTTATTTGAGCGAGACTACGTACGCGCGAGCGAGAACACGCGTTTGTAAATGCTCGAAATCCCAAATAAGTAAAAAATAATTGTTTATTTAAACGTGATGTTGCGCACCCAGATGCGAGTGTGGATTACCCTAGCTGTTCACTAAAGCGGCAGCCTCGGGCGAGCGTCGAGTGAGCTGAGTGCAGATTGCAGTTCGATTAACCTGCCAAGCGGCTCTTCTCCCCATGCCGCGCTAGCCCCTTTTCCCAAACTTTTGGCGTTCGCGACCAACCTTAGGACTAAAGTACTTCTACTACCTAATTCTTGACCACCTGCGTACACCGTCGTTGAGAGAGACAACTGCAAATTGCACTCAATTCATCGATCCTGCGCCATGGCCACCGCCAACGTCATGAGCAACCAGCAGAATCCTGTCATGCCCAAGAGCCATGTCGGCTTTGACAGCATCACAAATCAAATCGAGCGCAAGCTTTTGAAACGGGGCTTCCAGTTCAATGTCATCTGTGTCGGTAAGTGCAACGCTGCGAGAATTTCCTCAACGATGTTGAGCGCTAACATGTGAACAGGTCAGACTGGCTTAGGAAAATCGACCCTAATCAATACCATCTTCGCTTCCCATCTGATAGACTCCAAGGGTCGACTTACACCTGATGACCCCGTGCGCTCTACGACGGAGATCCAAGCAGTATCGCACGGTATACAAAAGAGGCCACAGATTGGGATTTGCTAGCTGAAAGTACCGCAGTCATTGAGGAGAACGGCGTTCGTCTACGGCTCAACATTGTGGATACACCAGGCTATGGTGATCAGGTCAATAACGACAGATGGTATTAGATGACCTTGGAGCCTTCGGCTTCGACTTTGCTAATGATTTGTAGCTGGGACCCAATTGTCAAATACATCAAGGATCAGCATTCGGCATACTTGAGAAAGGAGCTCACGGCGCAGCGAGAAAGATATATCCAGGATACTCGCGTACACTGCTGTCTATTCTTCATTCAACCGTCTGGCCATGCGTAAGAAGCCAAATGCCAGATACCGCGGCCCACGCTAACGGCACTCAGCCTCAAGCCCATCGATATCGTCGTGCTCAAGAAGCTTTCGGACGTTGTCAATGTCGTTCCCGTGATCGCCAAATCCGACTCCCTTACCCTCGAGGAACGCCAGGCTTTCAAAGAGCGCATCAAGGAAGAGTTCGCCTTCCACAACCTGCGTATGTACCCCTACGACAACGACGAGCAAGACGAGGAGGAGCGCGCCATGAATTCTAATATCAATGATTTGATACCCTTCGCGGTCGTCGGATCGGAGAACTCGATTGTCGTCAACGGTCGCTCTGTGCGCGGTAGACAGAATCGATGGGGCGTCATCAATGTAGAGGATGAGGACCATTGCGAGTTCGTGTCGCTGCGGAACTTCTTGACGAGGACACATTTACAGGATCTCATCGAGACGACAAGCCAGATCCACTACGAGACATTCCGAGCTAAGCAGTTGTTGGCGCTGAAGGAGAACAGCAACGCTACCAGTGGGAGCAGGCCAATCAGTCCTTCCGCAGAGAGAGAATTGAGTCGGCAATCTCAGAGGATGACGATGAACGGTTATTAGCGATTTGGGATGCCAGGTGAAGACTTTCCGAGATTCGAACCTGCGAGTGGTCTCAATGAGGGCGATACCTGCTGTATGTTCGAAAGACGGGGTTTTGCACGACATTTCAGCCATGCTGGTCTTTTCAAGCGCGACCGGCTTTTTTCTAGCGGTTATGCCTCTGTTCAGGTATCCTTCTATGACTTTTGGTGCCTCGATGCTTCCGTATCCAGTGTCGATACACGAGGAGTACGGTCCAATTCGTGACCTGATCACTGCCCCTTCCGTTATAACTCGTCTCAGCTTCCATACCGTCCCCCGTCCACAACCCACTCCTCAACCTCCTTGTACGCCTTATCCAATTCATCGTTCACCACAACCTTATCATGCACGCCCTCCTCCTTCGCGAACGTCATCTCCGCATCTGCCTGCTTCAACCGCTTTTGTATCGCGTCCTCACTATCCGTGCCTCTGCCTCTTAACCTCCTCTCCAACACCTCAATCGATGGGGGAGAAAGGAAGAGGAATCGCGCGTTCAGATGCGTGCGCTTCACTTGCTTGACACCCTGCGGCCCATGCCTCGTATCAGCCATTGCCCACGCGCCAACCGGAGATCCTCAAAGGAAACCGGAGCATGACAGACCTCCATCTCAATATCCAAAACACAGATCCTCCCCTTCTCCGCCACATCATCCACGGCCTTGACGCTCGTCCCATAATGATTCCCCCCAAACTGTGCATGTTCAATGAAACCCTTCTGGTCCACGAGCTCCAGGAACTTGTCCTTCGTCGTAAAGTTGTATTCGCGGCCATCTTGCTCACCGGCGCGTGGCGCGCGTGTCGTGTCTGCGTTCTGGGTGGTGAGTGCGGGGGTAAGGGCAGGAGAGGAGCGTGGGGGGAGCTGACGGACGGGAAACGGAGAAGCCAAAGGTGTCCGGGTGGTCGGCGAAGAGGCGCTTGAGGATGGTGGATTTGCCGGAGCCAGAGGGGCCGGAGATGACGATGGGGCGGTGTTTTGGGCTTGCTGGGTGCGGACTGTCAGTGCCTGGATCTTTCAGAGAGGTGGGGCGGATGGTGGGGGAGGTGGAGGTACTTGTAGGAGCCATTGCGATGCGATTAGCGAGTGCTTTGGCGCTGGTGAACTTCAAGTGAGGGCGCGAAGCCTTGAGGCAGGGACAGTGCAGGGTGACTTGCAGCAAACGCATACATTCACGGACCACGGCTGGGAATTGTGATTCACTGAAGCTGGCAGAAAAGTGGGGCTGTGGGCTTCAGGGTGCTGAGAGTGAAGCACTGTATATTCGATGAGAAGAGTCCGTCGAGGTACCGATGAGACGAGATTTTGAAGTGAGAAAAAACTGGCTTGGATGACTGAAATGAGTCCACCTTGAACGCTATCATGGGGAACGCCTGAGATCATGCAATAATGTGGGCTGCAAAAGCAACGCTCCAGTCCAGCTCCAACGCGACCTATGCAACGACTGACTCCACTGTCTAAAGTAAAGGGTTCATGGTAACGTTCAAGACGGCTGAACACCATTGGAAGTCTGCGGTGTCTTCGGTGACTTGACACCGTCTTGCGCTTCCTGCTCCAGGAAGCCAGACCAGAGCTCCGCCAGTGACTCCTTTCTGCTAGTGCTCTCTGGGAAGAAGTCGGTCGATAACGCAGGTGTACTCGGTGTACGATGCCAAGGGGACAATGGTACCCGAAGGTTAGGATTCGAAGCCCCTGGTCGCGCAAGACCTGCCTGTTCTCGTTGGTCTGCGGTAATGATCAGCATTGACGTTGACAAAACTGTCTTAAGTATATCATACCGTCTGACCAAGCTAGTAGCGCTGCAATGATCTGCAAAATCTGGAATTTTTTGGGATCTGCTCGGTCGAGTGCAAGGAAGTGAAGAAAATGATTGCTAATGAGTTGTCTGTGATGGCTGATTAGTAGCAAAGACTATTTATCGTTTAGGGTATCTCACTTATCAATGTTCTCTTCGGGCTTGCCCTTCTTGAGATACCTCAAGGCCTTGGTCAAGTGGTCATTGAGTATGACGGCCTCATGCCGCAGCTTGCCAATCAGTAAGTTCTTTTCTTTGACCTCCTTCTCGAAAGGCAACGCTCGTTCAAGCTCTTGCTTTATCGAATCGACGTTCGCTGTTGCTTCGGCAGCTCTGTTCTCGACGTCCTTGAGCTGCTTCTTGAGATTCTCAATTTGCGTCTGCGAGTTTTCTACGAGCTCACGTAGCTCCCGCCGACGAGCTACAGACAATCAGCGTGAACATCCACAAAAAACAATTAACGAACCGTCCTGTATCTCTTGCAGGGCTCGTTGTAAACCGTCGACGGTCAAAGCCTGACTATCCCTCTCTGATGCTGCCTTGTCGTGGGCTTCACGATAGCTCGTAACCTGCTCTTCGAGGTCGGCAAGCCTTTCTGCAAGGTTCTCTCTGACCGATCTTTCCTCCCTAGCAAGTACCTCCCAGTCTTGCATGGCCTGCCGAGCTGCCGCGAATTCCTCCTTAGCATACGCTTCTCTTTGGACAAGATCGTCTCTTTCTCTTGTCCAATTCTGCTGAGACAATGTTGTTCGATTTCGAAGGGATGACAGCTCTTTGGAGTGTTGCCCAGTCTCCTCCGCCATAGTAGATAATTCGGCCGTGCGAGCTTCGTTCTGCTCCCGCAAGCTATCGCATTGCCCCTCTAGCTCGTCAATTCGCGTCCTTGCTTGTGACAGCTCTTCCTAAGCTTGTATAAGTGAAGTGCCTCTCGCCATTGGGTATATACGTACAGCATCTGCCTTCAAGCGCTCTCCTAGCTGCGACTTTATGGTGTTCACCTTGCCCAAAAGCGTACGATATTGCGTTTCCGCGTGCTCCTTCTCGCTCTGTATGTTCTCGAGATTCTCTTTCAGTTCGCCAAGCACATCCTTGTGCTTTCCCTGCATTCCTTCGATAGATTTACGGAGTGCAGCCACTTCTTCCCGTAGAGCTTGCTTTTCTCTCGCTAGTGCGTCTAGTCTTGTGTCCATATCATCAGATTGGCCGTCCATTGCATCTGCTGTGGTTGTCGAGCCAGCCTGTTCAGCAATAGATGTCCCACGAGATTGAGATGTACTGTCTGCGGGATCATCTTTCTCTACCACATCTTCCGCCGATCCTCCACCGGCCGCATCACCTTTTAATTTGGGGGCCCCGTTGGTATGTGGACTGCTTTCTTCGGCCCTAAAATGAGGTGGAACGCTCGTTGTCGAAGACATTCCATCGAGCTTCGATGACTCATCCTCATTCTCCGCAAAACCAGGTCCTTCTTTACTTTTGTATGTCGATTCCACAGGGCTATCAGGCTCATGTTCATCATTCACATCGTTGTCCTGACCGGCTTCCGCAGCCACTGTCGTGCCAATAGGTCTCAAAGAATCACCATTCGTTCGGTTCTTTGTGGCGGCCTTCTTCTTTTTCGGCTTTTTGCTCTTGGGCGTTGCTTTGAATTGAGTCAGCTATGATGGCCATTGGGCAAGATGCACGTATGGCATGGTCAGGAGTCTGAACAAACCTGTAGTGGAACTTCTTGGGATATCTGAAGTAGCATTGGATGCCATTGCGTGCTGAATCGCTGAGAAACCATGGGTTCCTTTCGTTGGCTGCTTACAAGATATTATGTTGCCGGGAGCTTCACCAAAATGGGCAGCGTCTGGCTCCCCGCGCTAGCGTCGTTGCTAAAAATACAAGATCTACAGATGAAGTGAATACCTAAAGTACCTGCCCACCTACATGTACCTACGTGTAATGTAAGGTAGGCACACCATGAGTCCCTTTTTCAGATCTTCATAGCTGCCCTTGGACCAGAGATCCTGACAGCGGCTTGTTCGAGTTGTAGCTCCAGTGGTGATGTTCGATGCTCACTACCTTATTTCGTATCAGCGCTGCAGCTCGTCGCTCACCGAATCTTCCCAAGCATCCTCCAAATGGATTTTGTCATGCAGGAGGTGAACGAGGCCGGATCTGTGACGGCTGATTATGTGATATCACCTTTCAAGGGTAGCTCTAGAGTGGATGTCGTCGTATGCTCATCCTATCAAGATCATGGTCACAGTATTGGTCTTGATTGAAGTGCTCACATGCGTACAGAAGCCAAAGCAAGAGAATGGCGTCTTGTCGAGACTACTCAATACCTTCCTACCCGCGGGCTATCCTCATAGTGTGACCAGCGTGGGTTCTACAATATCTTTTATCCTCCTCCCCGATTTGTATCGAGAGCATTCTGTGATGCCCATTGAAGCTCTGTTGAGCGTACCATAGTTCGCTGTGATTGTGCCATACAACGCTAATTTGAAAACGTTTGACAGGATTACATGCTGTCTGTTCAACTTACAGCCTTCAATACCCGTGCGAACTAACGCACGGAGGTGATTGCAGATACCAGATTTATGTAATGCATTGATACATCCAGATTCGGTGTTCCTGGCCAACAATGCATCGCGTAGGACTCACTCCAGGCATTTTCGAGCTCCATCGCAGGGCTGCTGTCTTCTCGCGCCGTCCTTGAAGGTAGACTGCTCTCTCATGTCTCGTATATTTTTATTCTAAGGCGCTCGCAATTAGGTGTTGGCGTAGGTGATCCGTCCGCATCCCCGACAGCGGCACTTCTACTGTCAATTCTTCAGGAGAGCATGGGTCGCATTGCGACTATCTTGTTCGCGCATAAATTCGGCACGTCATTAGAGCCTGAGTGCAAGATGTATAGGCTTGCGGCCGACGTCTTCAATGATGCCGCCATGATTCTAGACTGCCTGTCGCCTGCATTGCCAAGGAGTCCGAGGGTGTTGTTACTGAGCTTCTCAAGCGTCTTGAGGGCGTTGTGCGGAGTCGCCGCTGGAAGTTCTAAAGCCAGTCTAAGTGCGCATTTCGCCAAGTGGGGGAATCTAGGAGAACTGAATGCCGTAAGTGATGTTTTGTTCCCCGGTTGCTAAGCTCTGTCTGATATTCCACTCGTTGATCATTTTCACCCTCATGCGGACGAGCCCGCATTCCAATTAGAACGATAGCATAATTTCAAACAATGCCTTAGACGAATTCAAGCAGGCTTGGCCCTCCGCGTCCGCAACCCAGACTAGGAATCTATTCTTCCCTGATATATCATTAGGGGATGTCTTACTTGATGCGCGGAACAAACCCAGGCAGTCGTATAGGCGACTAACATCATCTCTAGAAAGATTCGAGCCAAGAGACCATAATATCACTGATGGGGATGCTGGTAGGTCCCTACGCAATCTTATATTCTCCGCCCGGGATTGTTAACACGGTGTGCAGGCTGGTAGCCTAGTCGTTTCGCTCGTCACCACCCCTACAGCGACGTGGTCATGCCTAGTTTTGCTCCTATCGGTTCACCTGGCAATGAATCATGCCGCTGTCAAAGCAGTCAGCTTGCATAGCGTCAATAGACAACGAGCTAACATTCTGTTTTCGGCGTTCTGGGATCAAAAAAGGGTGATGACTCCGGAAGAGGTATCACAGCAAGAGCGCATATTTGAGTGGGATGGAGTGCTTCGCTGGAGAGGTTCTGCGCCGTTCGCTAAAGCCCGTATCGGAGTTTCATTACAGACTCTACTGAGCTCTTTAGCGCCGGCTCATGCTGTAACAAGCTCTACACGCGACGCCGATGCGCACTTCAAGACACTTTTCGAGGTTTTCGGCCAGAACCTATACCTGCTTTCGTACGATACCACCAAAAAGGTAACTTTGATTGTCTTGAAAGAGGGGGCAACTCCGGTGAGCTCATTCAAAGCGTGGGCGCACGCTCTGCTACTCTCACACCGCCTTGATGAGACTTATGCGACAGCCGCTCCGAAAAATGACCTTCAGAAGCTGGTGCAATCGACCCTCGAGGATATCACGGAAATCTGGGATCCTTTTGTCCAGCAGCTTACCACCGCTGGTTGGGATATCGATATTTCTAATTTTGAGACTGCCTCCGGCACTCGACTGCGCCTAGACGCAAATAGCAACAACTATAGCGACAATAGCAGGGGCATATAAGTCTCCTCTTTACCGGTTCGCAATGCTCGCAGCCCACCAGGTGCCGGCAAAATTCGTGACCCCGTATCCCATCAGATTTGGTGGGGTCGCCCAGGAAGTGGTCACGACTTTTGCCGGCACCTGGTGGCGACGCCGGTATCTCCGGCAATGTAAAGTACGCTTAACCTCTACTTCAGCCTCCGGTCTACAGCGGGATGCCGTCACCTGGGTGAGCAACGGTGATGGCCAGCGCAATTAAAAGGATGTACGATGTCTCAGCATATCGTAGGACAGCCATAGGATGTCATCGCGGCAATACTGCAGTTGTACTATATAGTGCTTCAAGCGCCGAAATGATTGAATGTTGCGCATAATCATGATCTGCGTCGGCTCCCGGATCCGGAAGGCTTCTAGAGAACTTCGAGACTTCCAGGCTAGTCCGCATCTAATCATCTAATCTCTGCAGTCGGCAAGATTGGTGTTTGCTCCTACGGCTGAGTGGCCTTCGCATGCCATCCGCCTACCGGCATGAAAAAGAGATGAATCGACATCATCAAGGGCAACTCTGGCAGCCCGCGAGTAGCTCCGCAGCGATATTTTATGCGCAACAATGAGGTTCGTCGTGTCGGCTGACGATGACTGATCAATCGCACAGCCTGCGGTCCAACAGTAGTCTAATGCGGTCAGATTGCTAGTCCGTAGCCGGCAACGACCATCGAGAGCACCTAACCTAAGTAAAGCGGCAAGACGTGGTTACAGGACGACACCAATCAGGGCGGGCTTTCCACCACTGCTAAAGCACGACCCCTGGACACACGCGAACATAAAGTATGGAACTGCGAGTGGGGTCGATCTTGGCATGATGCTGGGAGCGAGGGACGAGTCACAAGTACTGCACGCCCCATCGGAGAATTTCTGGTCGTGTTTGGACTCAATGTGTAACGCCTTTCCGCCGCACGCTGCAGACCGACTGGCTCCAGAGCCATGACGACTGGTTGGCTTGACATCGGAAGGCTCCAGGCAGTCACACATTCGTTTCGCCAGCACGCATCTCCTCCTGCTCTCGCTTTGCGACGTGGTTAGCGTCCGACGAGAGTTTGGCGGGGCCGGCTCTGCCGACGCAGCGGCAAAAGAGCATGTTGGATTAGTGGATGACTAGCGGATACGAGGGAATAGCGAAGAAAGGGGGGGCATGCAAGGCTTGACGGCATGCCGGGTGTGATTGGTCGCCTGGATGTGCAGGCTTCTGGAAGACGCTAAGAAGGCGTCTAGTAGCATGCCTCTGCTTCTTCTGCGCATTCTCCGCTCTGCCCAAAAGTCTGGTAACCTGTAAACGTGGTGTCGACTTTGCTTGACAGTCTCCACCCCCAATTTCGAAACACTGCATATCATCCGCCAAAACAATACATCACAATCGCCTCTCCTCATCTCGCCATTGCGTCCGCAGTTACACGCTTTTCATTCCACCTTTCCATCTTCGCCCGCCTTCGCTCTATCCTCTGACCCGATCGTTATCATCATCACCACCACCATTCGCAACCCTCGATACCGTCATTCGGACGCTCTCTGGCATCATACGACACGCTGACTCACCCGCCTCCTAGTCCCACGACCAGCGCGCGTTTGACGTACTGTTGCTTGCCGTCCCTTGCTCTTCTCGTGACCCACTTTCGTCTTACCTTCTGGAACCTTGGGGCTTCAGTGACAGCGGCTGCCGACACAGCACGGTTACTCGCATTCATAGCTAACTGGCAAACATTGGAGGTCGTGCTCGCTTTCCAAGCCTCCAAGATTCCATATCCAGGGCGGATAAGGATAGTGGACCACTTCACGTCTCACATCGATACCGACAGAATCAGAAGCCGACACTATACCTTCCCAAGGTCACAATACTACGGCTGAGGCAATCTTGCATCAGGTCTCGGGGCCCGAGACAAAGTGGCTCGCCCAGACATTGTGAGCCACCAGGTTGCGAGCAGGAGGTGCTCCCAGTCTCGGAAAGCTGGCGTGAGCGACTGGAAGATATCCAGGGTACGATCTTGGAAGCACGCCATGATCCGCCGGAGACCATCCCCTCCGTCATCGTATCTGTCAACCCCTCCGCCAGAAGGTTCTCCACGTCCTCTGGCTGCCGGATCGGACTGCGACGCTGACGACGAGGAGACCATGTCTCTTTCAACCGAGGATCTGGTACCTTCGCGGCCTCACAGCGCTGCCGGTTCGCATGTCGACCAACAATCCAATGGACCTTACGCTCCTGCAAGACCTACACTGCCAGACGTTCTTTCCAATGCGGCCCCACCCCCATGGACACTGAGCGCCTTCACCGCTTATCTATCCCAGAACCATTGCTTGGAAAATCTAGAATTCACAATGGATGCAGATCGATACCGAGAAAGATTCGATGCAATGGCACTTCGAACGCCCGCTATGGTAATCTCAACCGAATCCGAAGACCGCAAGTATCTAAAGATGCTATGGCAGCGTTTAATGGATGCCTACATTATCCAAGACGGTTCAAGGGAAATCAATATCCCTAGCAACGTTCGGGAAACATTGCTGTCTTTACCTAACAACATTATCCCACCGCGACCGGAGGAGCTTGACGAAGCCATCAGGATCATCTACAACCTGATGGAAGAATCAGTGTTGATAGCATTCCTGAACGATGTCCCATCACCCAAGGGATCACAGTCACCTATAGATGAGGCCGATAGGATGGATATAGATGTGACCCCGAACCGACATGCTTCTGCGAAGCGAAGGTCAGATCGGAGTCGTTCCCGACGGCGTGGCTCACCATCCTCGTCGTCTGATATGTTCACATTTCACCACAGCCCCAGACCTCCTCCTTCATCGAATTCGAGTCTGACCGTAAACCCCAACAAGATCCCCAAGGCCAGGGGCCACAGCTCGAGTGGCAGTGGTGATGCTAGTTTAACAGACGACTCCCTGAGCGCATCAAACTCCGGCAAGGAACCGATGACACCGCCGACCACGCCTCCATCAAGCGATATTGGGGGTACGAGTCCAAAGCATCGAAGCGACACTGCATGGAAGAAGATGCTCGTTTGGAAGAAGAAGTCGAGCACTGGGATGAGGGATGCACGAATCGCGAGGGTTGATGAGTAGAAGACTCTGATGACTACGGACTTGCCAACAGTAAGCGAGTTCAAAGCACCATCTGTGCTCGACCTGCACGATGTAACCTCGAGTCTCTGCATTTCGATTCCGCCTCCGGATACTATTACTCCACTCAAGACTGGCCCGATGCAGCATTCTGGGAAATGTCCGTGATACCACTTTCGCACGGCAAAGGCGTTCTCTGGCAGCAGGCGGCAAACAACCGACTGCAAGTGCATTCTACTCTACGGCTATCGGCATTTGCACTTTTTGCATGGCATACCCGGCGGTGCTATTGTTTTCAGCGTTGGTTCGAGCGGCTCCGCGCCTTGACTGTACATATAACGATGCTATCACGTATCGACGCCATCACGATATTCCGTTTCTTCGGTTCTCTCAGTTTATAGACACAGTTCGTCAATGCCTTGATGGCAGCGGCTGCGCAGGCACGCAGATTCTGGATGAAGGAACTGCAGGATACATTACCCTAGCAATAGAACAATGCTCGAGGAGCACTTTCATCATGAAGACATCAGTCGTCGCATGTAAATGCCGCTATCGATTACGATGTCGGAGGAATGTTTGCTCTGTCTTACAATCCCAGCTTCTATTCGCCTCGTACTCGCACTTGTCCGTTCCTGTCAATTCACGCGTCTCCAATTCGATCTATGCTTTCAATTGCCTTTATAACCACGCACTCCGTATGCACCAGATAGAGTCCGATAGCATCCCAAGTACCGTCCCGCTCTCCATTCGCTCTCGTCTGTTCTGTCCTCTTTCAACAACATCATTGGCCCGTTTCGTACTCTCAAAATCTCTCGTCTAATCCTACCCGAATAAGTTATGTCGTAAGTCCTTCCGGTCGCTCATGCTAAAATAGTGCGGAGGATCAGCAACACATGACTCAAGCCGTCACGGTCACGACGGGATCGGAGAATTCTTGATGCGCTAGTCACTAATGCATCGGTTCTTAACTTCTTGCAGAGAGCCTCGCATAGAGCAGCGTGAGCGGCCACTAACGATGCTTACGAGCTGGAGGGGGAAAGCGTCTCCAATCCAAAGCGCTTTTGGACGTGATCATTCTTGTATTGCTAAACCTTGATAACATTCTCACTTGTTGAGTCGTTGACTGATTTCCTTATCGCCAGAGTAAAACTCTGAGCTGTACCAAATTTTGCCTGACATCGATATTGCTGACCGGCAGTAGGAACGGCCCAAAATCGCAGACCTACTGACCACTTCTGGCATTCTTTGAAGCTTCTGGCACCACATGAATGAAGCGCTTACAGACGATTTTCGGCACACATCTGCAGGTCCAGCGGACTCGGAGAGAAAATCTAAGATCCCTGCGGCGGACTCGATATCACAGCGGCACAACCCGCGTCTACGTCTAAGCGCTCCATTACCAGTGTTTTCCTCTGAAAGACGGCCCTTATCCACATGGGTTCTGGACGTCCGGAGGCCGCATCTCTCACCGCCAGGGCTGCACTGCAGCTGATGCCCTACACTTTCTAAATTCCTTCGGAGCCATGGTGGCGGAGCGGAGTAGACTTTACGATGACGGAGCAAATAGGCGCTTCAATCAATATCATTGCAACAGTTACAGTGAAGAGCTTGGATTGTTAGTGCTGTTCACATCCCCTAAGATAGTTACGGACATTTGAAGCCCTGTGGAGCTACTCAATTACCTCCGTTCCGTTCTGTGGGTTTATGCCCGTATCTAGAGATCCCCAATCATCTCTTGGCTTTCATTGTACTTGAAGATAGGCGTTTGCTGCCCTATTCACTACTCGCTTCGCATATGTTCCGATTGGCTTTTGGTTGAGCTTTCTGCGCTTTCTACTTTCTCCTGGCGTACTGGATGATGGGAGCCAGCACACTCAACAACTTTCGATCTCTCTGGCCTCGCTGCGCCTACCTCAGCTGGCACAATTTTAGGACTATTGTTGATATTTCGGATCACGGAATAGAAGTATATGGTTAGTGGGACAGCTACATTACCTATGCTTGCTTAGGGTACTAGTGCGGAATCCACTTTCGCTGACTTTCAGGCTCACTTCCTGTCCACCGGCCCCTATACCCTTAGAGCTTGTCCTAATATTCATAACAAAATATAGGAGCATTTTCTCATTGCCATGATGAGGAGTTGTAAACAACAGTAGATTGAGTGTCCACTGAGGCCTTCAGAGGCACAGAGTCTCCAGACAAGTCTCTGATTTGTCGGGTTTTCACACGCTCTGTCTTTCGCTGCGTCTTCAATGGCCGCTAGCCGTCTCATCCATCTAAATTCCAGAGAGGAAACGGATCCTTGTACATACTGTAAAGAGGCTGATGTTTTGTATTAGGTTCGACTCATAATGGCGCTGGTCCAATGGTGAAGTTGGGTATCTTCTTCTCTCATACAATGATGTAGATTTACGAAATTCCGAATTCGATTGTCCGATGCTCCAAGATGCTGCAGGCTTGCCCTGCTGAGACGTGGGGGACACAAACGGTGCATATTTCCTGGCACCTTTTGAAGATCACATGGACGGAATGACAATGGACTGATTGACCAGTATCGACTCATTGCTAAAGAGGCAAACAGTCAAAACGTATAGCATACCCTGTTACGACACCCGCCCATGGAAGGTACATAGTCAGGTTTCAGTCTTGGTAGCCTGGGGTCTCGCAAAAGCAAAGTGCTTCCCATCGTGTCGGTGCGAGGGATAAGAAAACTTCGCTCGCCATGAGCATACTCGGGAAAATCGAACAATCTTCTTAAGATTGGTCCCCTCGGCTCTGCACAGAAACAGAAACAGTCCATTCTTACAATGGTCCAAATTTTCAACCTCGGGACGCCAACAAACTAAAGTGTTGAAAACTGTGATAGATATGACTTATCTAACGACGTTCTCGGATTCGTTCTCTTGACAAGATGAAATTATAGGCTCCACCTGTGTCGACTCCAGAGTCCAGAAAGTCTTTTCCGCATGTTCGCTCCATCAACTCACCAAATTGTCGGCAGTATGGTCATGTGCAGCGAGAGCCTTCGGTGTCATATTTGGACTCGTGGTCCCACGACATACAATGCGATGTACAGCAAGCACTTCATTTGTTATATATAACGGCAATAGTCTCCCATACCTAGCGGCAGCTAGATCTATCTCGAATACCCAACAAGCCGACGCAATCACGTATTCACGGTATTGCCAGTGGACACGCAATTAGCAATGTACATCAATCGACTATGAAATGCCATACATCCAATATCCCTCTCCTGCACGATGACTTCTCTCGATAAAAAATCTTCGCATATATCTTTATCGCCGATTATGGCCTGCCTTGGTTGTAAGATCGCCTACACGTCCATGCGTAACTGCGTCGACCCGTTGGGTATCTGAGGTGATTTTAGCTACCGCCTGGGTATGGGAGGCTATTGCTGTATATATAATTACGAAGTACTTGTGGGAAAGGCGTGTGACCTGTGGAGTCCTGTATACGCGGGCACATGTAACCGAGGACAGGGCCAACGTTGCTTTAGCGAGCGGCGACCGTCTGCCAATCACAGCGGTCGATTGCATCATCCTTCAAGCCTTGGCGTCTTCAGGGAGATGGTAGCGCTAGATCGAGATCGTTGGCGTCTGTTCGGACATCGAAGATTGCCTTGAACTGTCGAACCGGGCATTCGCTCCTTCGACCATCCCTGCACATCCTCCACTTGGGCTTTGCACCATGCCATCCCATTCCATACAACGGGCACCTTCGCCTGCACCATCCTGCGCTAGACGTCCCAAGCGATTGCCATTGCCGGAGACGGGTCCTCGACGTCTACCGCGCCAACGTGGTACCATCAATGCGGCCTTTGGGGACTCGTAATCATGTAGAGAATCATTGCCCTCTGCTCCACGAATTGATCAACCACTGTCCCCTCGGCGACTGTTTGCTTTGTCTGCATTTACGTGTTGGCCTGTGACAAACCCCCCACCTCACTCTGACCTCTACCATCTTCTTTCCTTTCGCTGCATCGTCAGCATGGCGAATCACAAGTACTCTCATGCGCTTGTCCTTTCTCATTATCAAGACTCTGGGCTTCTAAGCCACGACCAGAGAAGGCAAACACCTACTAGATCTGCTCATCTATCACGCCCAAGAACGGCCGAGTCTCGAGTCATCTCCGAAGTATTCTCTCCTTTCAATTCTCCTCCCACGTCCTCGGCGGCGCAAGACTCCTACTTCAAAGAGAAGCAGACGCAGTCGCCGCAACTCGCACATCACAATCTATCGTCTCGGGTATTGTCATCGCAGACGTCCCTTGATCGCAGCGACTCCGTCGTCACTCAAATTCATGTGCCGCCTTGCCCAGCATCACCCCCACTCGAAGTCCAATATGCGAACAAACCGCAGAAAAATGGTCATAACGCAGCTTTGCGATCACCATTTTCAGAAATGGCAGATGGACGCAGATCAACGCGTGCAATCCATCAAGGTAGCAAGCCGCCAGCTTTACGGCAAAAAAGAAGAGAACCCCACAATCCTGGCCATTCAAATTATCGAGCTATACCTGTCCGTAGTGACCAGCTTGCACAGGGTCCCTCCTTCGACACCGAAGATGACTCGGAACAGGATGGTCCGGTTGGGTCTTCTGATCATGGTCAGGGAACGGCACGACAGTTGCAACAGGCGAGCTCTACACGCCAGACTTTGGATGATCGAGCTCATATGCCCTACCAGCCGGATCATAGGCACTATCTCATACCTGACGGATCTATGAATCCGGGCCAACATGGACTAGCAAAGCCGGCTCATGATGTAGGGCAAATGCCATCCCCTTGGTCTAGGCCTCCCCTTGAATCGGCTGTTATAGGCGTACGACGCAGGCCATCCTACGATCGAACATTCTTGCGAGCACCAGGGGGGGAAATGGCTACAAGATCGGTTTCCGTCGACCAGAAAAGCTCATCCCGTGTCAGAACGCAAGAAATACCACAGTCGGCTTCAAACCTGCCAATTAGCTTGACACGTCCGTCTACAGCAGTAGACGTCAGAACTGGAAGACTCGGAAAAATGGATATCTTACAGAATCATTCAGATAAGACATCGAGCCGACCTGATTATTTCTCTCCCCAGCAATCGCCTCACAGTACAAAGCAAGGGCTAACAACGTCGCCTAGCGAGCCCAGCTCTCCTCGTCCCCCGGCTCCGTTGAACGTCCGCGTCAAGTCGGATCACGGGCAGCAGTCTACTGAGAAGCCTTTGCCAACGCTTCCAAGTTATCCGAATCACGATCTAAGAGCGAGACCCCTACGATACCGCACTCGAGGATTCGCATCAGCATCCAGAAACTCTTGGACATCAAGAAGCTCGAGCCGCCAAGAGAATACCATAGATACGCAGATTGAACCGATTCGTGATATGGCTCCCCAACAAGAATCCTTCATTCGTGCCGAAGCCGCAACCCGAGCAGCTGGGCAAGACAAGGCTCCATGGCACATCAAGATTGATGACAGCGAAGGCTCTACCAACGACCAAGTCTCAGCCAAGCAACCGCACTATAACGAAACCAATCCTGGAACTTCTAGCCCCAAAGCTCCTCCCGTCGTTTCAACGTCTCACACGAATGATCACCGGAAACCACTCTCCAGATTCTCTATCCCGCCCACCAACTCCCGCTCTTCCTCCCTCCCCAGCACCGTCACCTCGTCCAACCGCCCCTCCACCCAAACCACCCCTCCAACCTCTCCCTCCCTCGCTTCCCTCTTTTCCTTCTCCTCCACCCTCTCAGCCCCAAACCATTTCTCGAAAATCCCAATCTACAATAAAGACATGATCGTCCTCCCCTGGGACCACGACCTGAAAATGGGTCCCTCTCTCTTCTGCACCTCGCCCCCTCCACCGCTCTCCCCGCCTAGTCCCGGCTCAAGCATCGACGACGCGACACCGCCTCCGATCTCGCGCGTCAGACCTCTGGAGACCCGCAAGCGCAAGACAAGCGAAACCAAAGCAAGGCCAAGATCTCTCTCGGGTCCAAGCAGCACTCGGCTTGCGTCTCCACCACCCCCGATACCAAACCAGCAGCAGCAGATCCCACACCAGCAACAGCAGCAGTCCTCCCGCGCACAATCCTCCTTTAGTAGCACTCGCGCTCCCATCTCCCAGCTCAATTCCATACCCTACGCAGCCACGACGGCGGGGCTTCCGCCGATACCAACGGCTGAGAAGGTTTTCGTACCGCCGCCGCGGGAGGAGCATATGATGGATAGGAAAGAGAAGGAGGTGGAGAAACGAAGGCTCAGATACTTCTGGCAAGGAGGCGTAGGCGTGCGCGAGATCTTTGGGCTAGGGAAAAAGACCGCGAGGCCAGATGCTGGATTCATGAGAGGGATTGTGGGCGGCTGAGCGAAAGGCAAAGGAGTTGAAGAGGGAGGAAACGGGTGGTGGGGATAGAGGGTTACGGGAGTTGCAGATGCGGCCTTGGAAAACGGTAGAGGATGGACAACATCTAACGACATGGACGACATACGCCGCGATGCGACAACGAGAACAAGAGGCCCATGTTCCCAATCCAATAATCAACTTCTACAGCTTACTGCCTCCTCTCTTCACACCAAGGAGGGCCAGTCCACACTCCCGGGCAAGGAGGACCGGGGCTACACTCATTCATGCGAGAAGGGGTTTGTGAAACGAACAAGTGCGGCGATTGACGTCTATCATTAACATGGTACTCTCTATGATCTTCGCTGGGTACGAAGGTCAAGTTTCCGGTGTGATTCGATCATCTACTCGTAGCTTCATTGCTTGGCTGTTTAGACGAGATGCACAGATAGACCATGGCATTAGAGCTCTAACCATGGAAGCAATAAAAGTAGTTCAAGTGGCAGCATGGTGATAGTGTGTATTCCTAAACATTTATTGATTCTTTGAACCGAGCAAACGAGCGCAGTGAAAGTGATGGCTAAAGCTGCGAAGGCGAACCGTAGAAGTAGTGGTTCCTTCAGTAGACGTTCAACAAGAGGGCTTACACAAAAAAGCATTGGGGAACACTCGTGACTCGGTGAGCCACTGCAATTGCACAAGTAGCCCGATACTGGGTAAGTCAAGAACATGATTCCAAAGGGATCCTTTGATTCGTGACAGCGAGAGCTAGAACTTTTGTTAATGCCGCTAGAGAACAGAAAAATGCTATGCCATGCTATGCTAACACAAAACTCAAATCCAACCACTACAGACTGCCCAAAAGAAGCCCATTTACTCTCATCCACACAGCATTCGCTGGTTTTATGCCGATGCCGATGCCGATGCCGATTCCTTCGTGCTTAGATCTCCACTTCCGGTCCTGGCTCACTGCCACCCAGCAACCTCGCCAGCTTCGTGACATCGAACCACCACACCTGCGCAATGAGTGCCAGCAGGACAATGGGCAGCACCACCTCCGCGGGGAACAACGATCTTGGCTGCCTCCTCCCATGCGGTTGTTCAGGTTGCAAGACCTGCCCTGAGGCCTGCTGCTGGGAGCTTCGATTGTTCCGCTCTCTTGATGCGGCAGCCACAAAATGCTCATTGGTCTCTTCGTCGTCGTGCACAGCAGCTGGCTGGTCCTTCAGACTGAAGACGCTGCTGAACAGATTCTCCAACCCCGTGTCATTCTCATGATCCTTCCTCGGGAAAAACTTCGGCTGCCGGAAGTCCACCTTCCTGGGCGAGAAGTCCTCTGACACTCCTCTGTCTGTTGTGGGAGAAAAGGCACCATCGTCAAGCTGCATCGCCGAAAGTCCACTTCTATCGCGGACGGCTTGCTTAGGTGCTTGGATGGAGTTTGGTTGGCGGCGGAAGAAGTTCTGCTGTTGGGCGCTTGCGCGTTCAAGCGGGCCTGGGGCCTGGAGGATAGGGTTGCGAAGCGCGTGGGCTTGGGAGATGGGGCGCGGAGGGAGGTTGCCATAAAAGGGGTTTGGAGGCCTCGTAGCGGGTTGAGGGGCATGGTAGGGCGTGGCGGAGGGGAGGGTGTGTGAGGGGGTCCAGTCCATGGTGTCCGCATCGTCGGCTTCGGGCGGTGGAGTGGGTGGGTTGTAATAATTTGTTTGGTGGGGTCGTGGGGGGTTCGGAGCGAGGAGGTTGACGTCGAAACGTTGCTGTTGTGGTGGCTGGAGAGTGGGATCGCCGAAGTTGCGGTGGACTTGGGCATTGATATTGGTTGTCGTGGAGATGGGACTCGGGGGCTCTTGGGAGGAGATCGAGGTTGCGGATTGCTCGAGCTGTTGAGGGGAAAGTAAGGTTTCGTAGTTGCTTCTGAAGGAGACGAGGGGGGTCGGATCCCAGTAGACCGTGCGGTAGGAGACGATGATCAACTGCGAAGGAATTAGCTTTGAATGAGATAGCGAAAGGGTGAAACATACCACAGTCGTGAAGACCACCATAAAGGCGTGTGCTGCTTTAGCCGTTCGGGGATCTATGCTGGGTGACGGCCGGTTCGCGAGGAACCACCATACAGCGCATCGGACGAGGAGGAAGATGGCCTGCAGCTTGTAATACTCGGACAAACCGACCATGCGGCCGACATTGCCTCTGAGCTTTCTCTGTAGTTGTGGATTCCACCATATGGATAGCCATCCCAGGATCAGACAGTAGCCGGCAAAGATGCCGCATAGCGTGGTGAATGCATCAAGTAGCGAGGTACATGCTGGTTCCACTGGCTCCCGTACGAATGCTTGATGCACACATTCTGGCAATGCCGTTATTGGATGCAGACCGTACAAATCGTCTGCCCATTGTGCCCCTAGAGTGGCACTCAGGGTATGCCAGACAAGCTGCATCATCAAGCTCGCCCACGAGCACAATCCTGCGAGCACAACGACATTGTCCTGCCAGCCCCATCCGCGCAGTCTTCGACCTTGTCCGTTTCTTGTCTGTTCAATCATGCGCCGCAAGTGGTCCGTCTTCGCTGCATAGCCTGTAACACGCAGTCTCTCGCGAACCCTCGGCTCGCATTTTCGACATACTTGAGGGTAGCGCTCCTCGAGCTGTTTGCGGTACTTGGTGTAGCTTTTTTCGTATGCATGGTAGTCTGGGTCGGTGGCCTCCGGGAGATATGAGGCTAGAGTCTGCGTTAGGATATGCTGATTGTTGAGGCATCTGGCGCAGAAGAGCGCTGTGTCGGACGAGCCAAGCTCCGGAGAAACCGGACGAGGCGCGGAGTGTGCGAAGCGAGCATTGCTTTGTGAAGCGGTTGCAGGTGGATCTGTGATCTCGCCGTTCTGGAGAGGGTTATCAGCCTTTGTTAGAAAGGAAAGAGGGGGAAGATAGTAAACAAGATCGTAGGCGTTACGTACCTCGTCCAGATGATTGACAGCCTCACAATTCCCACATTCCCACTGCCTTGTGCCTGAGGGATGACCCTTGGCCGACCGGCGGCCACAATAAAAGCAAACGAGATGGCGCCGAAGCAGGGACATGGTCGCAACAAGGCAATTGATGATATTGGAAATCGAGGACGACAGAGGGCGTCCGGAGATTAGAAAAGTTCTCGGGGGTAAGAGAGATCCGGCTTGGCGGTCAACGTCAAGGCGATCCAACTTGTCTTTAATATGCGCTTGAGACGATGAAGAGAGTGTTAATGCGGAGAACGTGTTGGACCTGCCAGATAGGTGATGATACAAGTTTCCAAGACGTACAGAGATGAGATGAGATGAGATGAGAGAGCGTAAGTCTCGGTTTTCAACTCATCACTATTGCCCCAACGCTACCATCCATAGGCATTGCCATTGTTCTTATTCACTGCATCACTGAATTCCCACATAGCTTGGCCATTGCAATCGCTCTTCTTTGTTCTAGCCCTAGCGCATTGTTTCATGTTCTGTCATTGCAATTCACAGTCTACACGAATTTTCTTAGAACCCACAGGCAAGCGGATTCGGACGTCAAGGTTTCATGTTTTGTGAAGGTTGAAAGACGGAGTGACCGTTTGCCCAAGAGCCTGTGTCAGTCACGGTGCCCAACATAAACCCGTGTAACCGTTACACTGTTGGACTTTTCACGTGTGTTGACAACCTTCGTGGTCACTGTTTACCGAGGAGTGGGTTCCGGAACAACCAGCCTGAAAAATATTATGCAAACTCGCTGGTGTTGTTATATACTCCAATCGCCAATGAATGCTCATCGGCACATTGATAGCCAAGATTCTGATACCTTTCTTCTACAGATAACATAACCATGCACCTTCTGAAGGACCCTACACCTGTTCTCGTCTGATGAGAGCCTAGCAAGCATGACATACAAAACCTACATTTTCAGCATAGCTCTCGTCTGGACCTCCCTCAGTATCCTTCTCTCCGCTCTCTTCGTAAGCCCTCTTTCCTGTTCTCCAGATCCTTCGTTCTCTCGCCCCCATCTCTGCGCCTGCTGCTCCTCCAGAGACATGCTGACCCATCCCCGTCCCTCTTCAACAGTTCCGCCTCCTCCACACCCTCCCCTCCTTCAACCCTCAACCACCCCCTACTCGCCGTCGCGGCGACCCCATCCACCTCCTGATAGTCCTCGGCTCCGGCGGCCACACCGCCGAGATGCTCTCCCTCCTTCACGATCTCGACACCCGCTCCTACACCCACCGCACATACGTCATCAGCTCCGGCGACTCATTCTCAGTGCTAAAAGCACAAGAATTCGAGTCCCAATTGGCCGACATAAGAAGAAACCCAGCCGAAAAGAAGGAGGGAAAGGTGGGAGAGCGCAAGGCAGAAGAAGCAGGAACCTACTCAATCCGCATAGTGCCAAGAGCGAGGAGGATCCACCAAAGCGCACTGACAGCGCCATGGGATTGTCTGCGGTGTCTCCTCGCCTGTCTACACCTGCTTACAACACCACCAACCCCAACCCCTCCTCCCCAAGGCTCTTCCCCTGCCCTGACCCGGCCCCCTACCACCACGCTTCCAGACCTCATCCTCCTCAACGGCCCCGCCACAGCCACGATCCTGGTCCTCGCGTCCCTGCTGCTGCGATTCGTCGGCTGGAGAGGCTCAAGAGGGAAGATGCGGAGTATCTACATTGAGAGCTGGGCCCGAGTCAAGAAGCTGAGTCTGAGTGGACGGATGTTGGTGGCGGCGGGGGCTTGTGAGAGGGTGCTGGTTCAGTGGGAGGGGTTGAGAGAGGGGATGGGTGGGAGGGGCGTGGAATTTAGGGGGTGTCTTGTGAGGTAGAGGCTGTGGAGAAGGAGCGGGGCCTTGGGTTATTCTATTCGCCGGTAGGGTGTGTACTTCACAAGAGGTTCAATCGAGTCTGTTCAGATATCCGATTCGTTGTTTTGTAACCCTCTCAATGGGCCCGACCATTGAGTAAGTGAAAGGATTCTTTTCCGTCTGCATAGTCAGCTATCGATCTTCACTGGTTGATAAATCCACTTTGAACGGGGAACTGGCGACTCGGTGGGCTTTACGTGCGAAACGTTGGACGCATAGTTCACCATCCAGTGCAAGTACTGGCTTGGATCTGAACGATTGGTTTCATTTCAAGCTCTATTCTAAGAGCAACGCTCACGGGGTATCGGAAATGGAAATAGTGCAACGCCCATCTGCGTTCTTCATGACGCAACGAGCATCAACGCCGTTGCGATCGTACCTTGCCGTACGACTATGCTTTTCTCCGTTCCTCTTCCCCTTTCCACTCCTCTGGAAACTGATAGATTACACGCCCCGTTTTCAATGGAGACTCTTGTGGGCATGCAATATGGTACAATAACGGCCGTAAAGTAAGGATGATTGGAACACCTGCTGGATGCATTGGGGCAATCTTCCTGCTGCCTGGTTCATGCTGCGCTTCGTGCTCATGTAAATGCTGAAAACAATAGATGTGCGGTAGTTGGTCGCGTCTTCGTGGTGATGTGGCATGGACATGCAATAGATGTGCGGTAGGTGGTGGGAGCGATATTGGTCATGGAGGGTTGATAGGTGCTCCCCATTGTGCGGCCGACTTGGTGTTCGGCCACCAAAACATCTCCACTCTATCCTTGGCATATGTGGACGGTTGTTTCTGCTGGGTCTGTTCTCGCGGTTCCAATAGCAACGAGCGTCGGTAGTGGTTGGCGATGTTACTGGAGTCCGAGCACCGGACGCGAACAAGCTGGTCTTGCATCCAGGTCTGTAGTTCTGGCACTTCGGTGAGTCTGTAGGGAATCTGAAACCGTTGCAAGTTGCTGATAACCTGGGCGGTCTTGATGTGCTTGCTGAAATTGATGATTGGGAGGCTCGGGCGAGCGATCTCTTCTCGTACCTTCTTTGTTGCCGGGTTGCCGACTTCGACGAATGTCAAGTCGGTAAGCGCAAATCCGATGAAAGGTAAGCATGGCGGAGCTGCGGACTCAAGCCGCCGGCGGAGAACAATGAAGTTTCGGGAAGGGGTCACAACGGCTTTCAGGTTCTCAAGAGTAGCTTTGGTTTTTGAGGATACAAGCATCCATGTACGCTTCAGACGAAGGAGAGTCGAGGAATTCAGAGAGCAGACGATGTGGATCAATGAGTCGTAATTTTCCAGTTCTAGACACTTGTCGGCGATCTTCACCCACTGCTTGATGATGCTAGCCCGTTTCTTGGGGCAACCAAGCTGGAGTACACAGTCTGCAACCAAGCTGGCAAGATCGTTGGATAAGGTTGACAAAGCTCGTACGTTGACCGCCACTGAGCCCGTCTTCTTCGTCCATTCGGTTGCCAGAAGCTCCTCAGGCAGGATGGAACAGAAAATTTGGGATGTCTTGATAGTGAGTTGTCGTGCAATCTCGAGTGGGTCGAAGTCAAGAATACTGATGCAGGTGCCGAGCTGCTTCCAGTTCTTTAGGGCTGCAAGTTGGCTCTTGGTAATGATAGGTGCCGGTAGAGGAGTGTCTAGAGGGATATATGTGGCAACAGATGTATTTGTCTTGCCGATGGAAGACACCAGCCGCGGAACAAGCGGTCCTTCGACAGCGTTGACCTTTTCGGCCAGACATATAAGCCGCTTGCCAGCCGTTGGCAGGACAAGCTGCAATGTTCGTACTGCAAAGGCCATAATGAGCTCCAATGCCGGACTGTCGTAGTCCCTGCGCCAATGCGATTCAAGCCATCCCTTGAAGACATTGTACACGCGCAGGCGTACGGGCCCAGCTGCTCGAGGGCTATCGCCAACGTATGTGAATCTATCAATTAGCGCTTGCGCAAATTCCCTGGGTGCTGCGAAAAGTCGGAACGTGAGGTAGAAAGTTGCAACGAATGTTGCATCAGGTGTCGAGTCATGAGTAGTGAGGCGTTCGATCAGAGCCGGTAGAGTACCTCCGGTGAGCTGGCCGAACTGATCGTATACCGTCTCATGCGCGAATGTTTTCTGCTGCACAACACCTTCAGCCTCCTCAATATCGTCATCAAGCGTCGATCGGCTTTCAGCTAACTTATCAAACTGTGGAGACACCGTCAATTGCAGAGCATACGTAGCCGCATCGGGGGACGTTGCGCGTGTCGAAGATTCCGACCGCTCGCTCATCTCCGAATCGCGCGTGCTACCGATCAAGGTTATGCTGCCTGTTGCGCTTGAGACACCAGAACTATCTGTACGTAGCCTTCTCCCCTGATTACTCTGAAATTCGCAGCTATGCAGAGATAATTGTGGTGACGCAGGCACTTCTTCGGTGGGTGAAAGAAGTCCTGCGAATGGGGGCAGAGGTGGCAACAACGGCTGCGCAACAAGATCGCTCGTTGATATGATTTCCTCCACGGTCATCTCCATGGGCGGTGAAGAGGTATAGATTGTGTTAGGGATGGTCAAGGCCAAAACAAGCTCTGGTCGCGACGGCTCTGATGGCGGAGCGGGCGGTCTGTTGGGCGGCTCACCCGGCACATAGTGCTCGTCAACACTTGATTCTAGATCCACTTGTTGAGGTTGGAAGTCCGAGTACGCTGCGGCGTTTGAAGGCGAGTGGCGCTCGCCGTCAAGGCTCGACAAGTCAAGATTAAGTGGCTCAAAATCGAAATCACCGAGCCTCTCGAGGATAAACTGTGACTCTGCTACACAATCACCAGCTGCACGTACGCAAGCGGTGGCTGCATCCACGATAGGTTTTTGCGCATCCAACACACGCATCTCGTCCATCTCGCCTGATGCTGAGGGCTGGAACATGCGGCGGGCGGCTTCAGCTAGATCCGTGATGCTGCAGTACATATCCTCCCTTGCCTCAGCGAGCGAGCTAGAGCGCCGCGCATCCCGCTCCCACACGGCCTCGATGATCTTGAGCATGTCGCGACAAGATAGGACAGCTTGCTTGGTCGTTGAGAGCAGATCGGTGGATGATCGCGATTCCAGGTGGAGGCCAATGAACGAGCCAAGAAACCCAAGGAATTCGTCATGCGCGGCGCTCAACTTCGCTGAAGCAAGATTCACACCAGACACCTGAGGATTGCCAAGATTGCAAGAAACGCGGTGGGAGACAGACAGCCTGCGAGATGGTACTGATGGTTGTTTGCAGCTTTGCTCGACGTTCGAGTCCAGAGTTCGCGCGTGCGAACACAGATTGCGGCTGGCAGAGGGGGAAACAATCGGTTGTTCTTGGGCATTGTTAGGGGTGTCAATGTCGTGGTTGTGGTTGTGGTTGTTTGCTGGGGGATTGTGATAGGTCGTAGCCGAGGCGCCTTCTAGCCTTCCCTCCTGCAGGCAATCGTCGGCCGTTCCATTTGCGGAACATGCTGCAGATGGCTTCATCACGGCACGGTCGTCTTCTGACGACGGCTTGTGATTGTCAATGCGATTGTCTGTGCTTTGCGCGAGTAATTCATACTCAACCCACACGTCGAGGAATTTGACTGCTCGTGTCACGGTCCTGAACGCTTTCATCATTAGCTCGTCCAGTATGTTGTCTTCGATCTGGACAACGGAATCTTGGTGAACGGCTGTCTGAAGCCCTTTGGCGGTTTTGACGAGGCACGACACGTCGTGCAGAAGAGCCTTACGATTCCAGCGAAGGCCACTGTGAGATCGCAAGGTTGCAGAGTCCCTGCTTAGACAACGCGTGCGCTCCTGCACCGAGAGATTAGCGAAGTGTTAAGAATTGCTCGGGGCGGCGCGTGCAGAGCGCGAATTGCTCACCAAAAGACAGCGGACGCCTGCGACTAGGCCGCGGATATAATCTTGACTTCCAAAGACCTCCAAAGTGCCATCACTAGCACATCGCACCAAATCCCAAAAGCTAGTCAACGCCTTCAAAAGGTTCCCTATCGATTGATTGTCATAGGCCTCGCAGTAGTTGGTCGGTAGCCACCCTCGCGCTCCTGATGACAGAAGAGTCCCATCAGCCCAGCCATTAGTGTGCACTGAATGCACCAGAATGATATCTCCACGGCTAAGCGGTAGCGTCACTGTCGAAGAGTCCTTGTCGCATGTTGGATAAAATGGATAAAATGCACGAAGATAGGTCTGAAACTCGCAACCTTCCACAGCTTCGAGCGGCAGATGTGGACAGTTCAACGTCGGCTCAGAAGGCTCAATGGGTTGTGGTCTTGGCTGCGAGCTCTCTTTCTTGATTTGAAGAGGGGCGATGAATATCTTGGAGTGTGACGGCCTTTCCATCTTACTGTGCGGCAATAACAAGAAGCCGCTCGGAAGTCAAGATCGAAAGCCAGAGTAAAGACCCGTCGTGACGCTGAACTCTCCCAATTGAAGCCTGACAAGACCGTTCATCCGATTTACCTGGCCGTGCGTACTACAAGTAGGGTGTCAGCAGGGTTCCCCCACGTATTGTGGGGTGTGAAGAATGCGCAGAAGGAAAACAAGCCTAGGAATGCTGTGTAGCGTGGAGAGCTGCATACCATCACACCAGCGTCGAAGCTGCGAACATCTCGAGTCTTGTATCCAGTATCTTCACACTTGTCCCAGGAACCGAAGGCAGAGGTTCTTTTGTGCTGTAAGGCGGCGTAATCCCGCGAGACTGCCGATGAAGGGTGGGTGAATATTCGTTACAGAGCAAGGCCAAGTCCAGTGAATGCAATTAGAAGGAAAGTGTTCATGCAAGGGCCAATCCTACATAGTTTGACGAACGGATGGGAGAGAGTAGAGCAAGGAAGGGCAGCTACGTGAGAAGCAGCGTAATCGGAGGGGTCAGGCGGTGGAAATTCGGTGGTTGAGGGACGAGCAGTGATCTTCAACTTTCCGGGGAAGCTGGGAATAAAGCCGTATAGCGCCGGCAAGGACACCGTAGCTTGGGTATCAAAGGTCGTGGAAAAGCTAAACAGCAGAGAATGACGATCCTTATGTATCGCCTTGTGCTCCCCTGTGAATGATCACCAAATGCACGATGGTCCATGCGTTATCGGGTTCGAAGTGGAAGTACAGTGATATCTAGATGGTCACACATGTGCAAAAAGCCAATTCGTCTGCGGGTGCACAGCGTTGCATCTTCACGAGTACCGTCGGGTACGCATGCGCCATATGCTCGACCGTTGAAGCTCTCGCAAACAAACACAGGAAGCATCTTCACCCGAGTCTGGCCGCCACGCTGAACGCTTCTCATCTGGAAGGAGCGATCGTTCGGTCCATGGAACGAGGCCCCTGTCTGGTTTGGGAGAAAAGGGGGTCAAGCCTTCCGGCCGTCCTCTCTTCCCCCGGTCCCAATAAGCCCCTGCCATTCAAGGCTTCCCCTGTCCAGAGGCGTCGAGCTTAGAGTTATCGTGCTGCAGCGTGCAGCATCTGACTATCACTAGTTCCCCCCCCCTCAATACGTTCGCCAAGAGGATTAATGTCCAGGCCTAGTGGAGCGGCTTATTATCACCAATGGGCCCACCTTGACCCGGTGCTACATGCAGGTCAAGGGAACACCGCACCTGTCATCCCAGACTCTCGGTATCACAGATCGTGCTGAAGCGTTGCCAGCGCAAAAGGCCGAGGAGAACGACTCTCGTGGCACGATCCCATACGAACCATCTCCACAGCGAGGAGCTGGAGGAGCATTTCCGCCATTCGCTATATAACCGTCTGAGAGTTCACCCTCAGGAGCTAGAAGAATTAGAGCTAGGAACCAAGACGGGTGATCTTTGGATTGCTTCGAAATTCCATACGGAGTAGTCCGTCTCGGATACTTCGCGCCAACGAAACTCTCTTCAGGCACAATTTACACAACGCCACAATCACATCAGATTGCTTGTGCATTGCCAATACGATGCCTTCGTCCAAACCGGAGACCAAGCCGAATTGCGCAGATACATGCCTCCACAATGGATCTCAGCGACAGAACCGCTTCATGGGATATTTTCTCTCAGTCCAGCTACTATGCGCTCGGAATCCTTGACCTCTACAATGGCTGGAATCCTACCGAGCCAACGTCATTGAATTCCTACATCTTGGCAGGCGTCCCTGACGAGATTTGCTTCACTTGAGCACAAGCACCAGCACCAGCTCAGCAGCTCACTCTTCCAACATGGGCGGCTATGTTGGAGTGCTCGTGTTCGCGAAAGGCATTGGGTCGAGCAAATCTGGCGACCAAACTTCAAGTCACGAATCTTCTCTTTATTGTGTGGTGTGATGAAAAGCCGTCTTTTGCAGTTGCGGATGCAAATGCAGACAACATCACGAAATGGCTTGGGAAGGAGGAGAATATTATCCTGTGATTTGTGAGAACCGATTTGTGAACATTGCGCAGTCGAAAGCTCGGCGAGTCAACACGCTCAGCTGCAAGCACGCCAGAGTACTTCTAGTTAGGGTAACCACTCTCGATCAGTCTTGCGTCGCTCTTCAGCGTACACTATCAGTCCACTCGAGTTACCGTCCTGGTCTCCACCCATCCTGATTTGGACGGATTTTTGGAACTTTGATTTTTTTTCAGATGGCGAGCTGCAGATCGCTACATATAAGGTTTGGCGGAGGCAGCTATTGTAGCTTCGGACCGTTTCCGAGTATCAAGAGTCCATGGCGCACCAGTCTCTTAGTTGCGTACTTCTACTTCCTATCCACGGGGTTAAATGTTCATTTATTAAGGTGAGAATTAGGCTAAATAAACCCTGTCATGCTAACATTGAACCCCAATGATACGAAGTACAAGATCATGATCTGCAGCATCCTACGGCCCAACGTCCGAGGCTTCATGTTGTGCACAGCCGGTAGGTCGAATAAACAAAGCTCCTTGCTCCACTCAAACCCCCCAGCTCCGCGCTTGGCCTCAGGCTCCTCATGCTTCGGAGAGCGTGATAGGCGGTCACGTCAGTCTGATGGAGCAGTCGTGTCTTCTCTTCCCCTCAAAGGACCTGCCCCTCATCATGCGAAGATCCCCAATAGGAACATGGCACGGAGTCAGTCGAAGTCCGCTAATCGCGGGTTGATAAGAATCACTAATCTTCAGACTCCCTGATTGACCATTGCGCACATCTTGACTCTGTCAAGTCTCACTAGCGGTTGAGTCGTGCAGAGGTATGATTTGCCGTTACTGTAGCTGTATGCTTACCACGGCGATTATTCATTGGCCCAGAAAGAAAATGCAGTCGACGGAGCTATCAAGCAGCTTGCCGTAAAGAGACGGCATACAATGTAACGAACTGGCAATTCCTTACGAGTACAAAACACCAGCGGCTTCTATCTCTTTCATTGGGCGCGCAGATGACCCTTTTTCATCTGATTAGTGGCCTCTGACTTGGTTCCCCACTACGCTTTATCTATCGGTGCGGCAGTATATTTAATTCCAATGCGTCTCAATGCGGCGAGAGGTGGGTTTCGCGCTCCTCCTCTTCCAGTTATGTCTACTTTGCAATGCTTTGATCGGCTCTGTACTAGGTACATATCGGATCCATTACTCGAAGATGGGCCGTCAAAAACCTGTGAAGCGTCGGGAAGACTCTATGCTGGTAGATCGGAGACGGTAGATTGGCAGCACAGGATGCAGGGAAAGAAAATCCTTGAATTATGGCACGAGCGGATTCCCCTGATTCTGCTGACCACCTGAAATTGTTCTTCTTGAAAATACGTGATCCTCTAAATGCTGTCATACGGACTGGCATCGATGGGTGCTAGATCTGCTTAACAACCCTTATGGACGTCTTCCTCTTGTTGCTTCCTCCAAATTTTCTGACTATGTCACTAGGTTCTTTAGCGTTTCCACACTGGCAATGGGCCGCCTTTGTTGAATCTGTCCAGTTCATTTCAATCTCGTTGATGTTTTCTAGGATTTTCAAGCGTTGAGTGCTCATTCTCATGAAAGGCCATGAAGACGAGCACCCTGCCAGTGCATGGAGACTCAGGCAGCACAATCAAAGCCTGATAAAATTCGGTAAGTCTTGCGTAAGTGCAATATGTTCCTCGGATACAGACAACAGAACGAGCACCCGTCAGGTCGAACTCCGAGAGGTTCAGGAAACGCTGGTCAAATGATCAAGCAGAGGGAGATGCTCTATGTTCAGAAGCCGAACATTCAGAGAATGGTTGAGATCCGTGGGTCTTTGGCCCACCTCGTCAAGCTCGAATAGAGCAAGGGAGGCACTATTGCTGTTCAAGATTACCATCATGCACAATTGAATACTAGCCCGTATCATTTGCACCCGTGGGACGCATACCGAGGGCTTGACCGAGGAACATCACATGGCCATTCCCTCTTCTTACTTAAGTTCTCCTACATCTTCGGCATAGGTCCTCCTGTAGGATGTCCTGGCTAAATGGATAGCATTGTTCGCTAGAATGCTTTCAAGGCTGTGCGCCTTTACCGATTGACCGATACTTCATCATTTTTGTTCAAGTATTCTGCCAGGGAGGTCAAACAATGGACGCACTGTTCCCATCGATCCTCAAATACATGTGCACCTTCTTCCTCGCCTACTCGTCCCATATGCCCACTTCTCTTGCTAATTCCCCCGATTTTTTGCACAGATCAAGATTAGATGGTGAGCGAAAGAACAAGGTCCAAGTTGCTCGATACTCCCAATCTACTCTCTTACGTCGGTTTCATTTAGGCTATGTACTCACTGCCCGCACATTTGGCGGCAGTCCTCAAGCACTCATGCCTCAGCATCAACGACGACAGTAACGTCGTGGAGCCTTCGAGATGCCATCCATGCTACCATCCTCTGATGCACAAAACCGTCGACCCTACTCAGCACTCCAAGCCCAACGTAGCAACCCTACCACATAAGCCTCGTGAAATGGATATCGTCCTCCACCCGAGACCTCGCAACATGGTGAATCCTACATCAGCACCCAAAAGCACAAAAGTAGTGCAAGCACCAGAACCTCTACCCAAGAGCCATAACAAAGCACAGCAGGGAGACTTGAACAGCTGGTCCTTCGCTGCGCCAGCCGCAACCCGTGTCACCTAGTCACACTGGACCAGCTGGACCAGCTGGAAGCTGCGAACTCGTGTAAAACCTCGTGGCAAGCAGTCGGATACCCATCTCCGTAACTCCAGCATCGCGCATGTCTCGACGTTATCGTCCTCTTGGTGGTACTACCACAGCCCGTCATCCCCACCACGATCCCGCCAACTCTCCTACATTTCCATCCCAACCATCTTCCTCCATCCCACCCGCAATCATCTACCGCAAGACGCACTTTTCCGCACGCTCACGCCAAGCAGCCACCTTTCCTCCTCCTAAGCACATGAGGCCTTCCCGGTCCCGTATCCCCATCGTGCGTAAGCTACCTACGCAGGCTCGGAAAGTAAACCCGCTCCTTCATCAATTGGTCAGGGTCCCTTGCTATCTCCATCTCTTCCTTCTTCCAGCGGAGACCTAGTAAACGCGATCAGATCATGAGGGGCCCCACGACGGGAGAGAGATTTCGTCGGGCAATAGTCAATGATTGAGATACGGGATTGAGCAGCGGAATCACGGGTTTTGGTCGCGGAAGCGGTGTGGGGTCGAGCTCACGAGCTGCTGCTGGTCAAAATAGCAGGAAGGAAGCAGCTGAGGGTTTATTGGCTATAGTCGCTGGGGGACAAGAGAGGCGGGGGCTTCATGGTCACGGCCGAGGAACTCTTTTGTAAGGTGTTTGTGAAGCATCAAATGGGGGAGAGATGTGATTTCATTGCAATTCTGCTCCTGTGGGCAGACCTCATGCAAGAATCAGAGAGAGATAGACGGAAGATGTTGCAGACTGGCTTGTACGAGATGGATGATGGGCGATATGGTTTTGAGAAAATGCCGTGGCATGACTACGTTGGTATCACGCAACGGACATGTATATACATGTTGAACATTTTGTATTTCTTATTTCGGGTACCAATAGCTAGCTAGCCTAGACCCTGGGTTACGCTGTCACGGGTTAAAACGTGCCACCAGCTCATTTTCCAGACCCGCTATGCATTTGTTGAAAGCCAGCAGGTCCATGTTACTTTTTTGAATAACTCCCAACGCTTCGCTGAACGCCAGATCGTTGAGATCGCCTTTTATCCGTCGACTCATGCTGTTGAACATGCCATCATTAGGTACCCGCCTCGTATCCACATTCCATCCCGCCTACGCTCGCCTAGTTCGCCTTCGCGTATTTCTGCCTGTAGAACTTGGCGGCATTCACCATGTTGGTCAACGACGCCTTCGTCTCCTTCCACTGCCTCGTCTTGAGCCCACAGTCGGGATCTACCCACAGCTGCTCAGGGCTGAGGTACTGCAGCATCTCTTGGATGCGGTCCTTGATCTCCTGCTCGCTCGGTATACGCGGGCTGTGGATATCGTAGACACCCGGGCCGATGTGTCTTGGGTAAGCCTCGTCAACGAAAACTTTCAAGAGCTTGGCATCGCTCTTGCTGTTCTCGATACTCAGCACGTCGGCATCAAGCGCTGAAATGGCATGGAAGAAGTCCTGGAATTCTGAGTAGCAGAAATGGGAGTGGATCTGCGTGCTGTCTTTGACGCCGCAGACGGACAAGCGGAAGGACTTCACGGCCCAGGAGAGGTAGTTCTCGCGCTCAAGGCCCTGGCGGAGGGGAAGGCCTTCGCGGAGGGCCGGCTCGTCGACTTGGATGACGTAGACGCCGGCTGACTCGAGGTCGACGACTTCGTCGCGCAGGGCGAGTGCGAGCTGTTCGGCTTGCACTGACTGGTGGATGTCATCTCGAGGATATGACCAGCGGAGACAGGTAATGGGGCCGGTAAGCATGCCTTTCATGGGCTTGTTGCTGATGGAAGCTGCGTACTTTGACTCTTTGACGGTCATAGGTGCGGGACGGCTGATGTCGCCGACGATGATGGGAGGGCGGACGCATCGCGAGCCGTAGGATTGTACCCAGCCGTGGGTGGTGAAGACGTAGCCTGTCAGGCGCTCACCGAAGTATTGCACCATGTCGTTCCGCTCCGGTTCGCCATGGACGTAAACATCGAGGCCAAGCTCTTCCTGGATCTTAACAACCTCTTGGATTTCTTTCTCAATGAATTTTTCGTACTCTTCGGCGGTAATTTCGCCTTTGGTGTACTTGTTGCGTGAGACACGGATTTCTTTGGTTTGGGGAAAGGAGCCGATGGTGGTGGTAGGGAACATGGGGAGGTTCAGGAGTTTCTGCTGTTGCGAAATACGCGTCGGGAACGGAGATTTGCGGTTGAACATCTCGTCTGTAATCTTGGATTGCCGTTCCTTCACCTTAGGGTCGTTTGTACGAGCCGATGTCGCGCGGGCCTGGATTGATTTAGCATTGGCCTCGAGCTCCTCGCGGACACTTGATGGGCCATTGGTGACAGCTTTGGCAATGATGTTGAGTTCCCGCGTCTTTTGGACAGCGAAGCTGAACCAGTCCCTGACCTCCTCTTCGAGCTGTTTCTCACTATCAAGGGTATGAGGTGTGTGAAGTAGGGAGCTGGAACTTGCTACAATGACTCGGTCCTTGCCAAGCTTTTGAATGGCCGTCTCTACGAGCTCAATTGCTCGCTTGAAATTGACCTTCCAGATATTCCGCCCATCGACTACACCAACGGACAGGACTTGCTTGGGACCGAGAGCTACAAGCACTGTTTCGAGCTGTTCTGGAGCACGGACACAATCGATGTGGATTCCTTGGGCATGTTCCAATGCTGGGAGGACATCCATGTTATGGATGATATCACCGAAATACGCAGCAACGATCAGCTTAGGCCCTTTTTCCCCGAGACCGGTAAGCTTTTGGTACGCAGGCTTGAATGCATTCTTGACCCTGGGGGGCAAGTCAAAGACCAGGCAGGGCTCATCAATCTGGACAGACTCCGCGCCTGCTTCTTTGAGCTTCATCAAGAGCTCCTCGTAGACTGGGAGAAGATCATTGAGCAGGTCGATGGGATCAACTTTCTGATCGCGATCTGCCTTTCCGAGAGCAAGGAACGATACCGGTCCAACGAGAACTGGGCGTGTCACGATGCCGGCTTCCTTGGCTTCTAAGAACTCGGCAACTGCCTTAGGATTCGAACTAAGCTTGAACTTCTGGCCGTCCTGAAGGGTTGGCTTGACGTAATGGTAATTCGAGTCGAACCATTTAACCATTTCCTACATTGTGTAAGCGATTACTTTCTTACAGGAGTAGGGACTCAACGGCCACATACCAGACTGGGGACATCCACCGCGGATTCCTTGTCGGTCTGTAGCTTCTGCAGACCTCTTCCCATCGCAAAGAACTCATCAATCGGGTCAAGGTTATACTTGGTGTATTTCTCGGGTATGCACTACATAAAACGTCAGCTGCCGAGCCTTAAGCTGACTTCCATATCACAAGCTGACCCCGAAAGTTTGAATATGATCCAAGACATGATCGTAGTAGGAGAAGTCATTGCTCGGGATCACATCAATGCCGGCGTCCTTTTGTATCTTCCAGTGCTCGAGACGAAGGCGTTTGCCTTCATCTAACAGCTCCTTTTGCGATAGCTTGCCAGCCCAGTATGCTTCTGTAGCTTTCTTGAGGTCACGATTGACTCCCATACGAGGGAAGCCAAGAACGGAACTGGGTTCTGTGTTAGCTAGGCGGTTTCTGTGATAAGAGCTGTGCTTACGACTGAACCATCCTGGCGGTGAAAGTTCTTGCGCGATTTAGCTGGCGTCGAAATAAGTAGCGAGGAAGGAAACGGAAAAGTGACGGAAAAAGGTCAATTGATGACGGAGAATGTCAGGAGGATATCGCGAAGGTAAGGGTATCTATTACAGAGAAGAAGCAAGCTTGATGTGAGAAGGAAGATGATCAGTCGGTGTGGTGAGACGAGTTTTTAGTGGGGGGATTCCTTTGGTTCCCGTGGGGCCGAGTACGGAGGTACCTAGTACGGTTTCCGAGCGATAGGGCTTAGGCCCAACCGTTTCGGTCCGTCTGCCGGTCATACGACAGGGATCATGACCAGATAGCTAAGTTTCGATTTCGAATACGGTGTCGAAGAGGTCTTTGAAAGTATTTCTTCGTCTGACATTTTGTATTTCATAGCAAACATCGGCGGGTCTCTCTAGCTGGCGGTGGCCCCCACTTCGTTTTCCAAGCTCGTCTCCGGTCGCCAAATTGTTTGATTCCATCATGAGCGTGGCGCCCTTATACCCATATCTGCCCCCCTCTCGCCAGACTTGGGAGACACTCACCTTTTTCTGGCAGTTCTTCCCTCTCGTGAGAAATAGTAGCTCATCGATTTCAACCGAGGACACACTACTGATCACAATTCTGACAGTTTGCGTCATTCCAATGGCTGACAGCCTGGTACCCTATGGGCAAAACATCCATCGATTCCCGCTGGAATATCCCCGGCAAGATCGCTTGGGTGACGATGGAGGCGCCGGGCTTCATCACGTTGCTCTACATTATGTCCACGCTGCCTCACATCAATGGTCTGAAGGAAGTGCCAACGGGTAATTGGCTGATGGCCGTATTGTTCGTAAGTGCTATGTCTGCTAGGGCCCGGGTAGCGCGTTGTGGGATAGCCTGGATTGACCTGTTCGTCGATGCTAGACAGTCCATTACATCTACCGCTCCCTCGTCTCGCCCTATTTCAATCCCAGCATGTCCCCCATTCATATATTCAACTGGTTCAGTGCCTTGATGTTCCAACTATGCAACGCGACCTGCATTGGAGGCTGGCTAGCTGGGTATGGACCTACGAAGCTCGAAGACTGGACGGGGCGAGTATTTCAGATCGAAGTGGGCATGGTCATCTTTGGCTTCGGACTGCTAGCCAACATGTGGCACGACGACGACCTAAGGGAGATCAGAAGAGCTGCCGCACGGAAGCAGAAAAAGCAGGAGCGGGAGGGGAGGCATGGTAAAGGCAAGGGTGTGGACAAGGTCTACATGATGCCCAAGAACGGCTTGTTTAGGGCGATCCTCTATCCTCACTATCTGTTCGAGTGGGTGGAGTGGGCTGGTTGGTGGATTATTGGTGGCCCACAATGCGTGCCTGCAAGAATATTACTGGTCAATGAGATTTCTGCAATGTTCCCGAGAGCATTGCAAGGGAGACGGTGGTATATTGACACATTTGGGAAAGAAGCGGTTGGGAACAAGAAAGCAATCATTCCTGGACTTCTCTAGTTGAGTTTTGACAGCAGTATCGTGCAGCAAAAGACCTCGCATGTCTCAGTACCTGACACAGCATAACCATGCCAAAAGTTTCATGGTGATGATTTGGACCGCCGTGCTCAATTGCCTTACTCGTCAAGTCGTTGTTCCATTGTGAGCGCTCTGCCCCGTGTGGCGGAACTTTTGATGGGCTCAACCATGGGAGCTGATCCTCTTCGACTAATCTTACGTGTCTAAACACCAAGGTCCATGCTCCATCAATGCAAAGAGACCAAATGCCTATATGTTTGCCCATGGGTATGTCTGAGTCGAGCTGCTCAGCGTGATATTGATAGTTGTTCGATGCACTCGCAGTTCGATTTCGATCGCCAGTTACCCAGAGTCTACCTCTTTTCAAGGTGTGGATTCTGGAAAATCCGGCCTGAGCTTATCACGACAATTTCTTCATCCTTACCTGTCTATACTGAGTAGTCGACATCCACAAATTGCTTCTTCAGCTGCGGATCTTGCGTTATCGTGTCAGTCCCTAAGGTATTCGCTTCGTCGATCTTGATTGTTCAACGAGTCTCAAGCACTGAGCGCAACACTTCTTGCCCATCGATAGAGTGGGAAATGCTATTGGGGCGAGTTGAGTCAGAAAGCTCCTGGACGGGACCCTGACTTTAACAGGGTCCGGCGATGTATAGATAAATTTGACCGGAGGTCACTCCGCAATGCTCTGTCTTTGAAGGAAGGGCGCGTGGCCAGAAGCGAATCTAAAACATCTGGGGAAATAAAGTAGTATACGTGCAAGAGAACTCTTGATTGGCAGAATAGTATTGTAAGCGTCATGTATCAAATCATCAACGGTAATACCTAGTCTCCCACAGCTAAAATCATCACGTATCGCCTACTACCAACTTTACTAGTAAATGTTACCAAATCTCATGTATCACCTTTGCCTGATTATCCTTTCGGATTGAAATCCTTTGTACTCTTCGCGACAGCGAGAGGTTCTTCGCGTTGTTCAGATATAGTCTTCATAGAGCCTACCTAGTTGTGTAATTCCTGCCTTCGACGATAGATAGAAAAAACCCATCGCTTGCACCTGCATTCTGATGATGCTGTGTATACCTTCTAGCGTCGAAGAACGTTATACAACCTCGCCTAAACACCGAGGATGATACATTCTTATCGGTGACATTGACTAATTTAGTAAAGCTGTGGTTTTCCTGACCTCATTCGTGGTAAGCGATACGTGATTGCGTCGATCTGTTGAGTATCCGAGATGATGTCACAAGTAGATGTCGCTTGGTCATGAGAGACAATTGCCGAATCATCAACGTTCGGCGGATGTTGACATGATTAGCTGCCGAGTCGTCGTTCCGAGGTCAGACCCTTGAGAATGCCCTGTGTACAATACGGGTACTATGACCAAGCGCTCACCCGCACTTCGAATTTAGTGGTAGGAGTAGCGGATGATGATCTGCCTACTTGGAAAAAGCTGTGCCGAGTCCATGAAATCGATTCGACGAATGAGGGGAACCAAAGGAGAACGTACCCTACCTTGAAGCTGAACAACTGTGAGAAGCAAACAGTAACCGAGACTTCCAAGACTCTTGCCTTAGACATCAACCCTGAAAGACTAGTTTAGAGGATACTCCTACACGAGTTGTGATCACAAGCAAGATGGTTGAAGTCGAACCACACCACCACCGATGTGGCGCGAATCATGAGGATTTTCGGGAGGATTGTCCGCAATGGTGGCATAAGCACGATGTACATGGACTGCTTAGGAGTACGAAGTACGATGACAATAGGATCTGTGGCGGCTCGGAGGATTGTTTGATCGCGATCGTTCCATCGAACGGCTGACAGCCACGACCGATTTGAGCAAGATTCAGATAGCCGGCGTGGTTACACATGGTCAGTGCACTCGCGAATGACCACTTCTGATTAGGTGCCTTTGACGATGACTGGAGCTGACAGTACACCTAATTACATAAAGTCCTTTAAGGTAGTTCCAAGTAGTAAAGTAGGGCCATGGAGAGCTATGAAATGCTTGGGTGGCTTGCCGGTGTCCTTTTGTCATTGCCATGTACCACTACTTTGCTCCGGACTGGGAATCTCTTCAAGATAGCGTTTCAGCGGGTAGCGGCCAAGGCCCAGTATTGCCAACGCATGCTTTCAGGTACCCTTTCGTCCTGCAGCGGAATCATCAGAGTCGTTGGCTCGCTTGCGTCCGGGTGTACGATCTTCGGTCGGCCTTCCTTGTGTCTGATGTCGGAAAGGGCATTGTGCATTGCACTGCTGGCTCCTCTTGGGCCCTTGGGACAGAGGAAGAGGCCGAAGAACAGGCGCTGGCTCGTATGTATTTCTACAAAGGCGATCAGATACCCCAACAAACAAGAAGACGCTTGCGGCTTCCAAAGTACCGATGGAGCGGAGCAGAGCAGTCCGGGGTACGGGGTATGAAAAGGCACCAGCAATAGACTTTGGCTAGTGTCGCCAGTCTGGCTCCGCCTGCGGCCAAGATGTTAGCCAGACGCACACTCATCCCATAAGGGCTAGTAGATTCGCGCCATCCTTGCAGCTCTCCTCGGATCTTGATCGTCCCACCTGTTGACTGTTTGGTGGTACTTTTGTTGAGGCTGCCATGCGCTCCCGGACTCTCGATGTTCCTGATTGTCGAGCCAGCACTCCCGCAATTGCGCGAAATAAGTATCGTTGAGGCTTATGAACGATACGTAGAAGGTTCTCCGTACGGAGTTACTTTGTAGTGATACGCACGAGCCACTGGGGGTCCCTCTGGCGCGATTAAAGTGTACTTTAAGGGCGCCTGGGGGGTTTTTAGAATACTATGTGTAATTTACGCATAGTATTTTTAAAACATAATCTCGGTAATAAATAAGGCTCTCCAGACCAATCCTTGATCACTTCGAAAATGCGATAAAATCTCTTAAAAATCTAGTTAGATTATTCTTGTAATGTCGAAGATATGCGTCAAATAATATGTTTGACAAAAGAGTCTTTTTGCCAGATCGACATATAACGTATCTAAATATATTACGCGTCACGTTATTTTGGTATTAAAACGTCGAAGGTCAAAGAAATATATTATTGTTAACAATATATAACATTTCTCAATTCTATTGACTAAATTATTTGTTTTTAAAGGCTAGATTTTCTATATAGAATTTATTAGATATAGCAAAATTCTATTTTTAAAATTATATCTGCAAATATACTTTTCTTCGCAAAAATAAAATAATAATAAAATTATGTATAGTCTTCGCAAAATCTTAATATTAAAAAAATATTTAAAGATTTAAAAATGTTATGCAAAAACTTTGTATAGTTAACGCAGATTCTATTTTAAGTCGAACATTTCTATTATACAATATTGTCAAATAAAAATTATATAATGTCTTAGAATACGCAATAACTTCGAGAAGACATTTTCTTTCTTAATAATAGTACTAGTTTTGTAGAGTATACTTAAATCTTGTTATTGTATTTTTAGATTCTATATATTTTAGACTCTTGTTAAGACTTTCTATCTTTAGAAAATCTGTCGACATTGTATTAGCTATTTTGCATATTATTTCGTTTGCAATATTGTTTCTTCAAGTCGATTGTATAAGTGCTCGAGTAGATAGAGACGATATAGAACGACAAAATAAAGAAGATTGAATTTAAGAAGAAATTTGAGAACAATAGCAATCTTGAGAGAGAATTAAAAAAGATAGAGAAAATCGAATTAATTAGTTTGGAAGCAAGAGCAACGACAAATGTTAATACGTTCTAAGAGAATTGTTAGCAAAATGTTGTTTAAGATCTCGATAACTTTGTTGTAGTATTTTGCTATCTATTTTATATTGCAAGCTATGTTATAATTGTGCTTTAATAGAAAACAAAGTAGACTATAAATTTGTACGCTTTAAATGCGAAGAGCGATGCTTGTAAAATATAATTGATTTTTCGCAATTATAAGTTGTTGCTTCGACTTTTTTAACTATATTTTGTATCTTATACTAGTTAACTATTTGCAATCTATAATAGTAAAATAAATGTCTAATTTTAATAGCAAAGAACTATATAAGAGCGTCTCGAATGTTTTGAACGCGTAGAATAAGAATTGTCTTTTGTGATTTGTAATTTAGCGCGATTTAAACTTTCGAGTGTTGGGAAGCTTTCTTTGCACTAAGTTGCGTTGTTTTCTCCAATTTGTTTTACAATTATTCTAACTACTATAGCATCAAGACTTATGTTTATTATATTGTATTTCGTTGTTTATATATTTAGCTACAAACTTCTAAAGCTTACTTACTTAAGCGCATTAAATATTGCAATATTTAAGAAAGCAAGTTGCAAGACGCAAATAAATAAGAGCGTTACTTAAATACAAAATTAAAATTAGTTAAAAATTATATTTTAAAGATTAATTCTTTTTTAAATTATTTAATATTAAGATTTTCTTAAACTAGAAGTTTAAGCTTGTTAAAAATATTATATATACTATAAAGACACAAAGAAGAAACTAAAACAACTAAAAAATTATATTATAAATTGAAATAGCAAAGATCGATAACAAAAGAGTCAATTTCTAGAGTTGAGATAATAGCAAAGACAAAAAATATAATCGAAGAATTAAAATAATATATCGAAAATTAAAAAACAAAAAGTTCGAAAAAGTTAAATTTAAAAATTAAAGTAGTACTAAAATTAAAATATATTATTTCGAAAAAAAATCAAAGAATAAATATCGAAAATTTATATTTTAAACAACGCGAAAAACTTTTAAGATATAAAGACTATAGTTAAAGCAAATAGAAATTAAGAATTGTTAATCAAGAGCAATTTAACAATAGAAAAATATATAGAAACTTGTTTATTTTAATTATTTAAAGTTATATAATCGAAAATACACAAATATTAAAACTCGAAAAAATATATATTTTTTGCAATTGTATATATTAAAATTAAAATCTTTTAACAATCTATATAGATTTTTATACGAAATCGAACAAACTAATTTTAATAAGATATTTTTTAGTATTTGTATAATTATCTTAATTAAAAATTCGAATTGCAAATATAAGTCTATTGTTTAAATATTTAATATATAGATAGATATCAATTTACTAATATTTGATATTTCGATAAACTATATTTTGCTTAAATCTTTTATTGAATATTTTCGAACAATTTGTTTGTATTTAATTCGAATTATATAGATTACTTATATTAATATTGCTATAAATCTAATATAATAGACACAAGACTTATAAAATTTAAAAAAGAAAATTTTGTAATTAATTTAAATTTAATATTATTAAAAGCAATTTTTGTAATTAATTTAAATTTAATATTATTAAAAGCAATTTTTGTTTATTTTTCGAATTTTGCAATATTGCGTTTAATAGCATTTTTAAGCAAAACTTTAAAAAAGCTATTTATAAAAAAGTTTTCGATATAGTATTTTTAACTACAAAAACAATATTTTCGATTATAAAAATTGTATATTTTAAAGACAATACAATAGTTGTTATTTATTTGCATTTTTTAATTTATTTTTGAACAAAATTATTTAGACTCTTTTGCTTGATATTTTCGATATATCTATTGTAATTTTTTTGTTTATATAATTTAATATTAATAGTCTTAAAAGATAATTTTTCTTATTTGTACTTTTTAAAAATTGTATTATTGCAAAAATGCGTTGCTATCTATTTAACGCAAAGCAATATATAAAGATGTATATAATCTTTGCAAAGAGTTTGTCTAAAAATCGACTTTTATAGAATTAAATATAATAATTTCGATATAATAATGTGCGCTATAAGAGCAATTTGAGAAATTTAGATAAAAATAATTAGTTGTAATTTTAGCAAAAAAAAGAGAGAAAAGTTTATTATTACTTATAAATTAAGAAAGCTAAATTAATTGTATTAATATAAAGACTTTGTATTAAGAAAGTAGATAATATATCTATAGCTAACTATTGTATCTCTAAGCTCTTTAAAGAACAAAACTATATTTTTAATTTTATTTATTTTTTGTAGTAGTTTTTGATTTGCGACAAGATTTTTTGAAATCTTTTCTAAAATTAAAGAATTAATATAATTTTTGTTGCTAAAGAAGTTTCGATTTTTGTTATTGTTTTAAAAATTTGTATCGAAAAGAGTCGATATTAGTTTCTAAAATAGTTTTAAACATTTTATTTTAAACAATTGTATAGAGACTATTAATTGCGAATTTAAGAAATTAAAAATATTATTATTAGCAAGTCGAATTATTGTTTGTATATAGAATTTAATTAATAATTAACGTTCGACTTTGCGATAATTAATAGCAAGAATAGCTATCTTAAATATTCTAAAAACTATTAAAAAAAATATAGAAAAAAAAAATATAATATACTTATATATTTGTTTTTTAGAAAGCGTGTTAACAAGTCAAAGAAGTTTATATTCGAAAATTAAAAAAAAAAAGTAAAGAGCAATATAAACGTTAGAAAATGCAATTAGTTTAACTTCGATTATTAAGATATACAACGCAATAAATTCGATTTAAGTTTTTTTATAATATTGTTGTTTTTAATAATAGATGTTTGATTAATTTGACTTGTCTAACTAGTTTGACTCTTAGTATTAGAGATAGATAATTAACGCTTTTGTTGTTTTTTCGAGACTAGTTTAAACAATTAAATTTGCAAAAGATTAAGCTTTTTGAACTTAATTAATCTTTTTAGTTTTGCAACTTTTAATTTTTGTTGCAACTTTTGCTTTAAGTATCTTTGCAATATTTATAAAAACTAGAAATTTTTTTCTAACTTCTATTATTATAGAATAAAGCTAAGCTCGATTTTAAACAATTAAAGAGATAGCAACAACAAGGTTGTTGTTTTTAGCTATTTGTGCAAAATAAAATACAATTTAGTTGCAAGTTGTCTATTCTAACTAATAATTGCATTTCTTTATTAGCTTAATATAATAATCGAATCTAATATATATATTCTTAAGAGACTATAGTTGTAATAGCAATAAAATAATTATTAAAGCTTGCGCACATTTATTTATTAATTAAAATTTCAAATATATTGTTAACAATTAAATTCGATCTTAATTAAATATTAAAGAAAAAGATCTAAATTTAATTGCAAATGTCTTAACAATCTTAAGTTGTAAAATTTATTTTAGTATATAGAATATAATTTTGCGAACAATATTAGTATATTTATTATAAGCAAAATTTTTAAAACAATTAAAGATAATATTTAAGATCGAAGTAAAAGTTTACAAGATTAAGAATTCTAATACTATACTATATTGTTTTAGATGCTCTCTTTTTGTGTTTTTTAATATAATTATATATTGAACTTTAATATTAAGTGTTTAATAATAATATTAATTATTTTTGACAATATTATAGTTTATATTGTCGCAAGTTTATTTGTTAGTAAAATATATTCAATATAATAAAGTAGCAATAGAATTAAGTATTTTTGCAATCTTTTGCTAAAATTTTATATTATTAGTAAAGACAAAAATAGATATCTATATATTAATATTTATGTTATTTATATTTAAGATACAATTTTTTTTAAGCAAATAAAAACTCTTTTCTAGTAAATATATAATATTGTTTAGATTGAAGTTGTGCAAACTTAAAGTAATTAAATAAATATTTTTTGTTTATTAATAATTTTAAAGACTTAGATTTGCTAATATAAGATAAATTTTAATTAATAAACAATATATATTATAATATAGATCGAAGTTGTCTATAAAGCAAGTAAAAAATAAAAATTAAATATCGAATTTAAGTTTTCGAATTAATACGTTTTTGCTATAGTATTCGATTTTAAGCTTTGTTTGTATTGTTATTAATTAATTAACAAATTAAAATTGATTAAGCTCTCTATTATATATTTTTCGAATTTTGCTATTTGCAATAATAGTTTTAAAATTTTATTTTAAATTTATATTTGTAACTTTGTAAACGTTTTTGATCTATACTTTGACAATACTATTTTCGATTAAAACAAATTTATTAAAATTTTGTATTAATAATATTGTAGTAAACTTTAATTTAATTTCGATTTTTTGTATTTTAAGAATAATTTTGTTTTTGTACTTCGACGTAGATTTTCGATCTTGTTCGAATAACAAAATGCGTTCGAAATTTAAATTTCAAAAACAAATCAAATTAAAAGAAAAGATTGAATTATTGTCAATATATATAACGTAATTAAAAAAACAAGTTCTAATACTAGATATTTAGCAATTTGTATATTAGAGCTAACAAGAGCTATTTACAATTTTTGCTATATTAAAATAGATCTTTGCGCAAGTTTTGTTAGCGCTAAAAAGTATTGTTATTAAATATCGAAAATCGAAATGAAACAAATCTACAATATTTTTAAAAATATTTAAGAGTATCTTCTTTATTTTTATAAGAATTCTAGTCTTTTGTAAGAGAGAAAAAGATAATTGCTTTTTGCTTTACAATAGCAAAATCGATAGACATTTGAACAAATTTTTGAGATTGCTTATATTCGAAAAATTTAAGACTTTCTTTAGTATTGCGTAGTTTAATTTTGTTATTCTCTTTATTTTATATTAGATTGCTATATTAAGAACGAAGTTTAATATTTCGAACTTAAAACAATACTTAAAAATATCTAGAATAAAACTTTTAAAATCGAAATTAATAAATATAAAAGTATAAAACTTAATATAGATTATAGAATTATTAATAGCAATATTAAAAGTATTGAAGATATTAAAATTAAAATCTATTTTATAAATTTAAGATTAAAGAATTGTTAAAATTATAGAAGAAATTAAAACTATTAACAATAGAATAGAAGCAATAATTGTAGATATATGTTACGCTAGTACTTCCTTCGAAGATATTAGAATGAGTTGTGCTTTCAAAGAGATTTATAGACGTCTTTAGACAATGTAAGCAATCACTTAATAACAAGGGATTGCAACTATAGACAATTTCTATGTTTAATAAATCTTAAAAAAGATTCGATGAATCAAAGTAACAATAAATAAAAATCTATAATAAGTTAAATACAATTTATAAGAGAGTCGTATTCTAGTTTTTATATATTAAGAAAATACGAGTTGTTCGCTTTGCTCGTTCGTCGAACATAGCGAGCATAATTGTTCGCAATGTTCGTTCGTCGAACATGTTAAATATGATAATAGATTCGTTCTAAAGACGTAGAATCTAAATCACTAATACAACTTTAATAAGCTCGTAACACTATTTCTTTTTTTTAAAGTTTTCGTTTCGAAATTCAATGTCTTCTTATTATGTCTTCAAGAAAGATTAATATTAAAAATTTCTTTTTTCGAAAAAAAGATTTTTTCGACGCTTTAAGTTTAATATCTTTATCGATGCGTTCTTGTCGTAATTGTACGATGTCTAGTAAAGCTTATTGTGTGAGTAATAATTCTAAAAAGTGTATGAAGTGTGTGCGATCTAATCGTGATTATAATTTGACAATTTTCTCTATATCGATTAAACGAATTTATGAGAAACGAATGCGCTTAAAGAAAGAAGTGCGCGATGCGCGTACAAAGTTAAGTCAACTAAAAAAACAATTAAATTTTCTAAAGAATAAGAAGAAAAAAATGATCGTAATGAAATGAAAGAACATTGGCAATTTAAAGATAAATGAAGCACATTTCGCCAAGTTTATTACAAAGACTTCTAAGTTGCTATTTGACGTATCGTTCGAATAGTTTTAACTTCTAATTAATTAAAATTAGAATGCTATTTTTATGTCTTGCTTTAATAAAACTTCTTTAGAAGATTCTAATAACGATTAAAATTCTTTTTTGATTCTTAAGTGTTTTTCGAAGTAAAATATTGTTTTTATTTAATAAGATACTTTTAATCTTTTTGTCGTAGAATTTTTTTAATTTCGAATTGATTCTCTTTTTGCGAATAAAAATAAAATGTGTTCTATAAAGACGTGATTAAGTTTATTAACTTTAACAATAAGATATAAAATACTAGAAATATTTTGACGTTTTTAAGTAAGTCGAGTTCGTAGTTAATTAATCTTTTAATTTTTTTAACGAAAAACGATTTAACTTTAACATGATTTAATTTTTTGTTTAACTTTTTTGTTTTAAGATTTTTTGTAAAAAATATATTTTATTTTTCTCTTTTAGTTAAGATGTCGTTTTTCGTTTCTTGTTCTAATATCTAGTTGATCTTTCTTGCATTTTTAAGATGTTGTCGTGTATCTTTTTTAACGTCGTTATTCTTTCGATAACTAATTGCGTTAACAAATGCGTACACTTTTTCCTAAAAAGATTTAATTTCTTGTTATAGTTAACGAAAAATAAAGTTATTTTAATGATATTTAAAATCTTAGCATTAAATGTTAATTATATTATAAATAGAAGTAATATTTAATTATTGTAAATATTGTTGATGTAATGTCTCAAATATTGCTTAAGACTCTAATTCGTTCTTTCTATTTAATTATTTATGATTAAGTAATAGACAATAAATATTCGAAGTCTTGTATTTAATATTAAGAGAAGCGTTTTTTAATAATTAGACGTAAAGAGCTTGTCCTTGTTACTAGTTAATCTCTTAGATATATCGTAATATCGCATAAGTCGATTTAATATAATGTATCTTAATTGTTTTACGATAAATTTCTCTTTGCATGCGATAATATGTAAGTACTTGATAAACTTATTAATTATTACTAGTATCAAATTATATTTATTTTCAATTGCGAGATTCGTCAACTTAAGCAACTTAATAATAAAGTTTATCGTAACTTCGTTCTATAATGATTCAAATAATTTCTAATATTAAATTTTATTATAGTTCGCATGTGTATTATATTTGTTTTGTTAACAATTAAGATATCGTTTAATGTATGTTTTAATAACTTGTCTTATTTATAAAAACTAACAATGTTAACGTAAAAATTAAAGAGTTTTTGTCACTCTTAAGTGCTTTTGCAATGATTCGTTATAATGCTCTTTTATATATTCGTCGATTTTATTGATAGATATCTAGAGTTTTTCTTTCTTTACTAGAAATTCTTTCGTATTATTTCGAAGTATTCGTAATGTAGCATTTAGCTTATGCTTGTTTGCTAATAATAATTCGTTTTTATTAATATTAAGTATGTTATAATTAAACGATTTCTTCGTTTTTATATAATTACTTCTTTTGCTAAGTGCGTTTGCTCTATCATTATTTTTGTCTAAGATATATTATATTTTAAACTTGTACTATTTAATGTTACGCTACTATCTAGACGACTAAAGTATTAGGATAAATTAATACTTTTAAAGAGATTTATAGACGTCTTTAGACAATGCAAGCAATTACTTAATAACAAGAATTTGTAACTTTATATCTATAATAAGAGATAATTTAATAAATGAGTTGAATACGATTTATAAAAGAGTCGTATCTAGAGAATCTATATATTAAAGAAGATTCTTTTTGTTCGTTATGTTCGCTATCGAACATGTCGAACTTTGTTCGCTTTGTTCGTTGTTAAACATATCGAACTTTATTCGCTTTATTTGTTGTCAAACATATTAAACTCGTTTATTAGCGTATTAAGCAATGCTTACTTGTTAAATCGTTAAACATGCAAATAATTATACTATATGCTATAAATTACTTTATAGAATATATATTAATTGTAACGAGTTAAAGTTGTAACATTATTTCTTTTTTTTAAATTTTTTTGTTTTAAAAAGCGAATGCTTACATGTTATGTCTTTTTATTAAAATTATATTCGTTTTGCTTTCAAAATAGATTATTACGAAACATTTGTTAATTTCGCTTATAAACGTTGTTACTATATTAGCAAGTCTTATATTGTTATAAAAGATTCGTTATTTCGTTTAAAATGTTCGAAATGTGTTTGTGCGAACAAATTGTGTGTAAATATGTCGTAAACTTCTTTAAATTATACTAAAAAAAATCTATTCTTTAAAGTAATAAAGAATAAGATTGTATTAGTAATCGTAATTATGCGATTACTTCGTAATAAAAAGATGTTAAAGAAAATTAATGCAAAGATAGAACGAAAAATACAATATCTATTGTTTAGTATAAAGAAGTTAAATGTTATTAAATTGTTAAATTGTCTTGTTGCGAATGCTTTAATTAAGACATCTTTTATTATTTAATTTTCTCTTGCTATGCTAAATGATCTTTCGAACGTTAATGAAATTTCTAAATAAGAGCATAATAATCGTCAAAATTATTAATTGATTCTTATGTGTTTTTCGTCGTAGAATACTTTTTTCACTTTATAAAATATTGTTAATTTTGTTGTTTTAAAATTCTCTTAATCTTAAATCGATTTTCTTTCTATAATTTATAATGAAATGTTTTTTATATAGACGTACTTAGGTCGATTGATTCCAACAATAATACATAAAATACTAGAAATACTTTAGCGTTCTTAGATAAATCAAGTTCGTAATTGATTAATCTTTTAGTTTTTTTAATAAGAAACGATTCAACTTTAACATAATTTAATTTCTTGCTTAGCTTTCTTGTTCTAAGATTTTTTGTAAAAAGATATATTTTATTTCTCTCTTTTAGCTAAGATGTCGTTTTTCGTTTCTTGTTTTAATATTTGATTGATCTTTCTTGCATCTTTAAGATGTTGTCGTGTATCTTTTTTAATGTTGTTACTTTTTCGATAATTAATTGCGCAAACAAATGCGTGCGCTTTTCTTAAAGAGATTTAATTTCTTGTTATAATTGACGAAGAATGAAGTTATTTTAGTAATATTTAAAACCTTTGCATTAAATGCTAGTTGTGTCATAAATAAAAGTAATATCTAATTGCTATAAGTATTGTTAATGTAGTGTCTCAAATATTGCTTAAAACTCTAGTTTGTTCTTTCTATTTAATCATTTATGATTAAATGATAAACAATAGACATTTGAAGTCTCGTATCTAACATTAAGAGAAGCGTCTTTTAATAATTAGACGTGAAGAGCTTGTCTCTATCACTAGTTAGTCTCTTAAGTATATCGTAATATTGTATAAGTCGATTTAATATAATGTATTCTAATTGTTCTACGATAAACTTCTCTTTGCATGCGATAATATATAAGTACTTAATAAGCTTATTAATTATTACTAGTATCGAATTATATCTATCTCTAGTTGTTAGATTCGTTAACTTTGACAACTTAATAATAAAGTTTATCGTAACTTCATTTTATAACAATTTAAGTAATTTTTAATATTAAATTTCGTTATAGCTCGCATGTGTATTATGTTTGTTTTGCTAACAATTAAAACATCGTTTAATATATGTCTTAATAATTTATTTTATTTATAAGAATTAACAATGTTAGCGTAAAAGTTAAAGAGTTTTTGTCACTCTTAAGTGTTTTTGCAATAATTCGTCATAATGCTCTTTTATACATTCGTTAATCTTGTTAATAAATATTTGAAGTTTTTCTTTCTTTATTAAAAACTCTTTTGTATTATCTCGAAATATTCGTAGTATAACATTTAGCTCGTACTTGTTTATTAATAATAATTCGTTTTTATTAATCTTAAGTATGTTGTGATTAAACGATTTCTTCGTTTCTATATAATCATTTCTTCTATTAAGTGCGTCTACTTTATCATTATCTTTATCTAAAGTATACTATATCTTAAACTTGTATTGTTTAAGTCTCTCTAATTATCGCATTTGTTTTTTATTAAGCTATTTAATAGTAATAAAATGCATAAGATTTTTGTGATCTATAAAAATCGTAAATTCGAATGATTCTTTTATATATACTTTTTATGATTCTAAGAAGACTACTATAGCGAGTAGTTTCTTATTGTGAACATCATAGTTCTATTCAATTAACGAGAGTTTTCTTAAAAGATATGTTATTAGATGTTATATATCTTCATGTCTTTAACTAAAGTATGCATCGATAACTAAATCTAATACGTTAATTTTAATTCTATTTAATAATTGCGAATTGTACATTTTTAATACTAGTTTCTTCAAACATTCTAGCTTAAGATTCTAAAATAATTTCTCTTCTATAAATTTTCATAATTATGACGTATTTTTCTTTGTAAAATTCGTTAATAATATTGCGTTTATTAAGTAGTTTTTAATAAACTTCTTGTTGTAGTTTATAAAATCTAAAAAGAATTATATTTTTTTAACATTTATTAATAATTTTTATTCTTTAATTGCTCGTAGCTTCTTAAGATTCATGCGTACTTTATATCGTTTAACGATAAATTTAAAAAAATTAATTTTCTTTTAATGAAATTCGCATTTCTTTAATTTAAAATATAAGTTTTTTATGTTTAAACATTCTAATACTTTGAAGACTTAATTAACATGCTTTTTTAAAATTTTTAAATAAATTATGATGTCGTTTAAGTATGCTATAACAAATTGATTCAAATATTGTCGTAATACATTATTAATTATTTCTTAATACATTGTTAAAACGTTTATAAATTTAAAAGACATTATTGTATATTTATATAATTTATATCGTATACAAAAAGCTATCTTTTACTTTTTTTTTATTTTTATTTTAATTTAATTGTACGCTTCTTGTAAATCTAATTTAATAAAATACTTCGCTTCAAATAATTAATTCTAAAGTTCGTTAATATTGAATAATAAATATTAATTCTTAATTATAATATTATTTAACTTCTAGTAATTAACACATAGATAAAGAGTTTTATTCTTCTTTAATACAAAGAGAATTAAGTATTCTATTTATAATTAAGATTTTTTAATAAATTTTTTTTTTCGTTTTTTATTAAGTATTTGCGAAGTACTTCGAACTTTTTCTTAAATAGAACATATATAAGTTTAAACGTAAATTGCTTGTTTAATTTAAATTTAATTTTGTAATTTTATAATTAATGTTTAGAAAAAATCTTTGTCGTTTTCTTTTTTTAAAATAAATGCTTTTAATTGTTGTATATTCGTAATATATACTTTAGCGATTTCTTCGTTATATTAAATAGTTTAAAGCTTTTAAAAGATTCGTAATTTTCTTTATTTATTTTAACTTTATAATTTAATTAATTTTTATCAATGTTTATTAAGTTAAACTTTGTTAGATCGTTCTTTTGTAAAAATGCAAACTCGCTATTTGCGATCGATTTTCGATTTAATTTTTTATCTATTATTGAACGTTATTAATGCGTAGATTAGATGTGAATTACGTGATCACATCGCACGAATTTAAGTATTCGTGTATTTTAGTTAACTTCTAAATTGTGCTACTTCAATCAAAGCATTTTTAGAACAATATTATAAATAATTATTCTTACTATATTAAAAATTAGTTTTTCGTGATGTTGCTAAATAGCTATCAATAGTAATTTCGTTTTTTTATTCACTTTTTCATTCTTATTAAGCAATAGATTTTCATCTACAATTATTAGATTGTATGCGTTAGACTTCTTTTAAGTAGAATATTCTTCTCTCTTAACAAGAGCTTTAATCATAAAATTATCTATTGTATTAAAATTAATTATTACGATGAGTCGATAATCATTAATCTTAACTAATGTGATAAAACATCGTACGTGTGTTATTAAGTTTAATTGCTATTGTTAAGCTAATATATTGCATTCCTTTAGTATGCTCTTTATTAAAAAATTTGAACTTTTCTTTACTCTTGTGTTGCGACTTCTACTTCGAACGTCTACTTGCGTTAAGCTTCTTTTCTATGCTAAATTAATAACTTTGACTTTCTAGAAAATCAATTGATTTTTTTCTTGTTTTCTAAATAAGTTTAGCATAAGTTGTTATAGCATCTTGTTTAACTAAATGTCGCATATTTTTTTGCTTTCTTTATTGCTTGTTTAAATAAATTAACATTGCTTAATTGTTATTTAATTTCGTCAAAAATATCTTTTTTTATAATAACGTCGCTTCTTAGCGCTTCTTCGCATTTATTTACGATCTAATTTATTTATTGTTTCTTCGATGAACTAGTTAAAATCTTAAAGTGTTTCATGATGTCGTTTAGACATTTGTGAAATTTTTTTTAATTATATTCGTTGTCTAAGTTTGTTACTAAATAAAAGTATAACGTTCTTAATTGTTTCGCTCTTATAGTTTCATTAAGTATTTAATTAATTTCTTGCGTAAATGCGAATGCCTTATTTAATGATGTTTCATCTAGAACTTTCTATAATTAATTTAGATTTTCTATTAAATAATAGTTGTCGTTCGATTTAATCTTAAGAGTGTTTGTCTTTATGTTAGTTTGCTCTCTAATGTCGTTCTAACTATTAAGTATCTCTCTTAACATAGCATTAATTTGTCAACAATTCATTAAGTTTCATAATTGGCAATTTCTTGCGAAGTGACTCAATTTGTCACATAAATAGCACGTTTTTTAGAATTTGTTACTTTGCTTTTCTTTAAAATTTTTCTCTTTACATTATTAAATAAAATCTAGTTTCATAAATGTAGATTTACGATAATTAAGATTACTATATTTCTAGTTAAAACAAGATTCTCTTTACTAATATTTAATCGTTGATTCAAAGAAGATTTCTATTTTTTTTCAAGATTAATTGTATCTTTTTTTTATAGCTCTTTTATACAATTTGTCGTTAAAATCGATAACTACTTTAATAAAATTAAACATGTCGTTAAGAATTTTTTCATTATATATAATTTCGTTCTTTAAATTATTTTTAAGATTTTATCGAAACATTGTTATAAATGCAACATCGTTTTACTTAATTAAATTAATATATTTTTAAAATTTAACTACATAGTTTGTTGTAAAAATTCGTTAAATTAGATGCTAAATTACTTTTTTCGCAATTTGTTTTTTATTAAATGTTTTAAAGATTCTTTAAAGCTCTTTTTTAAAATTATTGAAATCTATAAACATTGTACGAGAATTTTCGTCATAATTTTTTAAATATTTTCGTAAGTTTAATTTAAATCAATGTTAAACTCTTTTTTTAAAAAATGTTAATGCGAAAATCGTCTTCTAATTCGTTAAAACAAAATAGAAGATAAAATAGATATTTATTTACATAAGTTAATCTTCTAGACTAATATAATCTTTATAATAGATATTGAATTTATTGATTCTAATTTTGTCGTCTCTTATAATTAATGATTAACGTAATGCTAATGAGCTAATGCTTAAGATAAAGATGCGTTAATTTAATACAAACATTCTTAAAATATTTAAAGTATTACGCTACTATCTAAGCGACTAAAGTATTAAGATAAATTAATATTTTTAAAAAGATTTGTAGATGTCTTTAAGCAATGTAAGCAATTACTTAATAACAAGAATTTGCAACTTTGTATCTATAATAAAGAATAACTTAATAAATAAATTAAACACAATTTATAAAAAAGTCGTATCTAAAGAATCTATATACTAAAGAAGATTCTTTTTGTTCGTTATGTTCGTTATCGAATATGTCGAACTTTGTTCGCTTTATTCGCTATCAAACATGTTAAACTTTATTCGCTTTATTCGTTGTTAAATATGTCGAATTCGCTCATTAGCGTATTAAGCAATGTTCGTTTGTTAAATCGTTAAACATGCAAGTAATTGTACTATATACTATAGACTACTTTGTAGAATATATACTAGCTATAACAAACTAAGATCGTAACATTTAAATCTTTTTAATTATCGCATTTATCTTCTATTAAGTTGCTTAATAATAGTGAAATGCACAAGATTTTTATGATTCGTAAGAATTGTAAGTTTTAATAATTTTTCTATGTATACTCTTTATAACTTTAAGAAGATTACTATAGCAAGTAATTTTTTATTGTAAACATTATAATTTTGTTTAACTAACAAAAGTTTTCTCGAAAGATATGTTATTAAGTGTTATATATCTTTATGTCTTTAATTAAAGTATGCATCAATAGTTAAATTTAATGCGTTAATTTTAATTCTATTTAACAATCGTAAATCGTACATCTTTAATATTGATTTTTTTAAGCATTTTAGCTTAAGATTCTAAAACGATTTTTTTTCTACAAATTCTTATAATTATGACGTATTTTTTTTTCGTAAAGTTCGTTAATAATATTGCGTTTACTAAATAGTTTTTAATAAATTTTTTGTTATAATTTATAAAATTTAAAAAGAATTGTATTTCTTTAACATTTATTAATAATTTTTATTCTTTAATTGTTCGTAGTTTTTCGAAATTCATGCGTATTTTATGTCGTTTAACGACAAATTTAAAAAAGTCAATTTTCTTTTGATAAAATTCGCATTTCTTTAATTTAAAATGTAAAATTTTTATGTTTAAACATTTTAATACTTTAAAAATATAATTAACATATTTTTTTAAAATTTTCGAATAAATTATTATGTCGTTCAAATATGCTATAACAAATTAATTCAAATATTGTCGTAATATATTATTAATTATTTTTTAATATATTGTCGAAACGTTTATGAGTTTAAACAACATTATTATGTATTTGTATAATTTATATCGTATGCAAAAAGCTATTTTTCACTTTTTTTTTATCTTTATTCTAATCTAGTTGTACGCTTTTTGTAAGTTCAATTTAATAAAGTACTTTACTTCAAATAATTAATTTTAAAGTTCGCTAATATTAAGTAATAAATATCGATTTTTAATTGTAATATTGTTTAGCTTTTAATAATTGACACATAAACGAAGAATTTTATTCTTCTTTAATACAAAGAGAATCGAATATTTTGTCTATAATTAAGATTTTTTAATAAATTTTTTTCTTTCGTTTTTTATTAAGTATTTGCGAAGTACTTCGAACTTTGTCTTAAATAAAGCATATATAGATTTAAACGTAAATTGCTTGTTTAGTTTAAATTTAATTTCGTAATTTTACAATTAATGTTTAAAGAGAGTCTTTATTGTTTTCTTTTCTTAAAATAGATGCTCTCAATTGTTATATATTCGTAATACGTACTTTAGCGATTTCTTCGCTATATTAAATAGTTTAAGATTTTTAAAAGATTTGTAATTTTCTTCATTTACTTTAATCTTATAATTTAATTAATCTTTGTTAATGTTTATTAAGTTAAACTTTATTAAATCGTTTTTTTACAAAAATGCAAACTCGTTACTTGCGATCGATTTTCGATTTAATCTTTTATCTATTATTGAACGTTATTAATGCGTAGATTAAATGTGAATTACGTGATCACATTGCGCAAATCTAAGTACTTATGTATTTTAATTAACTTCTAAATTGTGTTGCTTCAATTAAGGCATTTCTAAAACGATATTATGAGTAATTATTTTCACTATATTAAAGATTAGTTTCTCGTAATGTTGTTAAATAGCTATTAATAATAACTTCGTTTCTTTATTCACTTTTCTATTCTTATCGAATAATAAGTTTTCATCTATAATTATTAGATTATATACGTTACACTTTTTTTAAGTAGAGTACTTTTCTCTTTTAATAAAAGCTTTAATCATAAAATTATTTGTTGCATTAGAATTAATTATTGCGATAAATTAACAGTTATTAATTTTAACTAGTGTGATAAAACATCGTGCGTATGCTATTAAATTTAGTTGCTATTGTTAGACTAACATATTGCATTTCTTTAGTATACTTTTTATTAAAAAATTTGAACTTTTTCTTGTTCTTGTGTTGCGACTTCTTGTTACAAGTCGCGTACTTAGTTCTACTAATTACGACGTAAAGCTCTTCATAGTATGCAGAGCACAACTTGTTAAGAAAGTATCATGTAACTAAATCAATGAATCAATGAGATTAACGACATCGATTCACTAAAATCATTGATTTAAGAAATCAATAAATCATTAAGATTAAAAGCATTGATTTATCGATTTAATTAATTTATCATGTATATAAACTCTTGAACGCGATTCCCTTATAAATCGTATTCAACTTATCTATTAAGTTATTCTCTATCATAGATATTAATTGCAAACTCTTGTTACTAAAAGATTGCTTATATTGTTTAAAAATGTTTACAAATCTCTTTAACAATATTAATCTATCTTAATACTTTAGTCGTTTAGATAGCAACGTAACACTTTAAACACTTTAAGAATGTCTATATTAAATTAACGCGTCTTTATTTCGAACATTAGCTTATTAACATTACGTTAATCATCGATTATAAAAAACGACAAAATCAAGATTAATAAATCTAATATCTATTATAAAGATCGTATTGATCTAAAGAATTAGCTTATATAAATAAATATCTATTTTATCTTCTATTTTGTTTCAACGAATTAAAAGACGATTTTCGCATTAACATTTTTTAAAGAGAGAGTTTAGCATTAATTTAAATTAAATTTACGAAAATATTTAAAAAATAATAGCGAAAACTCTTGTATAATGTTTACAAACTTTAATAATTTTAAGAGAGAATTTCAAAGAATTTTTAAAACATTTAACGAAAAACAAATCGCAAAAAGAATAATTTAACATTTAATTTAACGAATTTTTACAACAAATTACGTCGTTAGATTTTAAAAGTATATTAATTTAATTAAATGAGATAATGTCGCACTTATAACAATGTTTTAACAAAACTTAAAAAACAATCTAAAGAACGAAATTATACGTAATGAAAAAATTCTTAACGACATGTTTAATTTTATCGAAGTAATTATTAATTTCAACGACAAACTATATAAAAAAACTATAAAAAAAAAAATTAATTTTAAAAAAGGGCAAGAATCTTCTTTAAATTAACGATTAAATATTAGCAAGAAGAATTTTGTTCTAATTAAAAATATAATAATCTTAATTATTGTAAACTTGCATTTATGAAACTAGATTTTACTTAACAACGTAAAGAGAAAAACTTTAAAAAAAAGCAAAATAACAAATTCTAAAAAACGTGCTATTTATGTGATAAATTAAGTTACTTCGCAAAAGATTATTAATCACGAAATTTAATAAATCGTCAACAAATCAATGTTATGTTAAGAAAGATATTTAATAGCTAGAACGACATTAGAGAGCAAATTAACACAAAGACGAACACTCTTAAAATTAAATTAAACGACAACTACTATCTAATAGAAAACTTAAATTAGTTATAGAAAGTTTTAAATAAAATATTATTAAATAAAACATTCGCATTTACGCAAGAAATTAATTAAATACTTAATGAAACTATAAGAACGAAACGATTAAAAATGTTATATTTTTATTTAGCAATAAACTTAGACGACGAATATAATTAAAAGAACTTTCACGAATGTCTAAATAACATTACGAAACATCTTAAGATTTTAATTAATTTATTGAAGAAACAATAAATAAATTAAATCGTAAATAAATGCGAGAAAGCGTTAAAAAACGACGCTACTATAAAAAAAGAAATTCTTAAAGAAATTAAACAATAATTAAGTAGTGTTAATTTATTTAAATAAACGATAAAGAAAGCAAAGAAATATGCGACACTTAATTGAACAAAATGTTATAACAATTTATGCTAGACTTATTTAAAAGACAAAGAAGAAGTTAACTAATTTTTTAAAAAGTTAAAATTATTAATTTAGCATAAGAAGAAAGCTTAACGCAAATAGACGTTCGAAGCAGAAGTTGCAACACAAGAACAAAAAAAAGTTCAAATTTTTTAGTAAAAATTATATCAAAGAAATGCAATATGTTAGTCTAACAATAGCAATTAAACTTAACAACATATATACGATGTTTTATCACATTAATTAAGATTAATAATTGTTAATTTATTGCAATGATTAATTTTAATGCGATAAATAATTTTATGATTAAAGCTTTTATTAAAAGGGAAGAATATTTTACTTAAAAGAAGTCTAACGCATACAATCTAATAATTATAAATAAAAACTTATTACTTAATGAGAATGAAAAAGTGAATAAAAAAACGAAATTATTATCGATAGCTATTTAGCAATATTACGAGAAACTAGTCTTTAATATAGTGAAAATAGTTATTTATAATATTGTTCTAAAAATGTCTTGATTAAAGCAACACAATTTAGAAGTTAATTAAAATACACAAGTACTTAGATTTGCACAATGTGATCACGTAATTTACATCTAATCTACGCATTAATAACGTTTAATAATAGATAAAAGAACGAATTAAAAATTGATCGCAAGCAACGAATTTACATTTTTGAAAAAAAACGATTTAACAAAGTTTAATTTAATAAACATTGACAAAAATTAATTAAGTTACAAAGTTAAAGTAAGTGAAGAAAATTACGAATTTTTTAAAAGTTTTGAACTATTTAATATAGCGAAGAAATCGCTAAAGTACATATCACGAATATATAATAATTAAGAGCATTTATTTCAAAAAAAGAAAACGATAAAAACTTTTTCTAAATATTAATCGTAAAATTACGAAATTAAACTTGAATTAAACAAGCAATTTATGTTTAAACTTATATATGCTTTATTTAAGAAAAAGCTCGAAGTACTTCGCAAATATCTAGCAAAAAACAAAAAAAAAATTTATTAAAAAATTCTAATTATAGACAAAATACTTAATTCTCTTTGTATTAAAGAAGAATAAAACTTTTCGTTTATGTGTTAATTATTAAAAGCTAAACAATATTACGATTAAAAATTAATATTTATTATCTAATATTAGCGAACTTCAAAATTGATTATTCGAAGCAAAATACTTTATTAAATTAAATTTACGAAAAACGTACAACTAGATTAAAATAAAAATAAAATAAAAATAAAAAATAGTTTTTCGCATACGATATAAATTATACAAATATATAATAATGTCGTTTGAGCTTACAAACGCTTCGACAACGTATTAAAAAATAATTAATAATATATTATAACAATATTTGAATCAATTTGTTATAACATACTTGAACAACATTATAATTTACTTAAAAATTTTAAAAAAATACGTTAATTATGTCTTTAAAGTATTAAAATGTTTAAACATAAAAAATTTACATTTTAAATTAAAGAAATGCGAATTTCATTAAAAGAAAGTTAATTTTTTTAAATTTGTTGTTAAACGATACAAAATACGCATAAATCTTAAAAAGCTACAAGCAATTAAAGAATAAAAATTATTAATAAATGTCAAAAAAATATAATTCTTTTTAAGTTTCATAAATTATAATAAAAAATTTATTAAAAACTACTTAATAAACGCGATATTATTAACGAACTTTACGAAAAAAAATACGTTATAATTATAAGAATTTATAGAAAAGAAATTATTCTAAAATTTTAAACTAAAATGCTTGAAGAAATTAATACTAAAGATGTACAATTTGCGATTGCTAAATAGAATTAAAATTAACGTATTAAATTTAGTTATTAATGCATACTTTAATTAAAGACATAAAGACATATAATATTTAATAACATATTTTTCGAAAAAACTTTCGTTAATTGAACAAAATTATAATGTTCACAATAAGAAACTATTCGCTATAATAGTTTCTTTAAAGTTATGAAAAATATACATAAAAAAATTGTTAAAACTTACGATTCTTACAAATTACAAAAATTTTATGCATTTCATTATTATTAAATAGTTTAACAAAAAACAAATGCGATAATTAGAAAGACTTAAATAATACAAATTTAAAATATAATATATTTTAGACAAAAATAATAATAAAGCAAACGCACTTAACAAAAGAAATAATTATATAGAAACGAAGAAATCGTTTAATTACAATATATTTAAAATTAATAAAAACGAATCATTATTAACAAATAAGTACAAGTTAAATGTTATATTACGAATATTTTAAAATAATACGAAAAAGTTTTCAATAAAGAAAGAAAAACTTCAAATATTTATTAACAAAATTAACAAATATATAAAAGAGCATTATAACGAATCATTGCAAAGACACTTAAAAATAACAAAAATTCTTTAACTTTTACGTTAACATTGTTAGTTTTTACAAATAAAATAAGTTGTTAAGATATATATTAAACGATGTCTTAGCTATTAGCAAAACAAACATGATACGTATGCGAACTATAACGAAATTTAATATTAGAAATTATTTAAATTGTTATGAAATAAAGTTACGATAAACTTTATTACTAAGTTGTTAAAGTTAACGAATCTAGCAACTAGAGACAAATATAATTTGATACTAGTAATGATTAATAAGCTTATTAAGTACTTACATATTATCGCATGCAAAAAGAAATTTATTGCAAAACAATTAAGATATATTATATTAAATTAATTTATAAGATATCACAATATATTTAAGAAACTAATTAATGACAAAGACAAGCTCTTCACGTCTAACTATTAAAAGACGCTTCTCTTAATGTTAAATACGAGACTTTAAATGTCTATTATCTATCATTTAATTACGAATAATTAAATAGAAAGAACAAACTAGAGTCTTAAGCAATATTTAAAACATTATATCAACAATACTTATAGTAATTGGATATCACTTTTATTTATAACACAATTAACACTTAATGCAAAGATTTCGAATATCATTAAGATAACTTTATTCTTCGTTAATTATAACAAGAAATTAAATCTTTTCGAAGAAAAACGTACGCATTTGTTTGCGCAATTAATTATTAAAAGAATAGCGACATTAAAAAAGATATACAATAACATTTCGAAAATGCAAAAAAGATTAATCAAGTATTAAAACAAAAAACAAAAAATAACATCTTAACTAAAAGAGAGAAATAAAATATATCTTTTTACAAAAAATCTTAAAACAAAGAAGTTAAGCAAGAAATTAAATCATGTCAAAGTCGAATCGTTTTTCGTTAAAAAAGCTAAAAAATTAATCAATTACGAACTCGACTTATCTTAAAACGCCAAAATATTTCTAGTATTTTATATTTTATTGTTGAAATCAACAAATTTAATTACGTCTTTATAAGACATTTTTTATTTCTATTTACAAAAAAAGAAACAATTCGAAATCGAGAAAATTCTAAAACAAGAAGATCAAAAGTATTTTATTAAATAAAAAAAATATCTTATCTTCGAAAACACGTAAAAATCTCTTAAGAATTTTCGACAATGCTAGAAATTACTAAAGAAATTTTAAGAAAAAAAACGCTCTTTTAGAAACTAAAGAACAACTTTTGAAACAAATTATTATTAGAAAAAGCAACGATTATTTCTTAATTCAAATAAAAACTAGTTAAGTTCTTTAAAGCATTTAATTTATTTAAACTTTAAATTTCACGACGAAGCATTTCACTATTACATTTTTTCAAGAATTTCTTTTATTTGCGCAATCTCTTTATACGTACATATTGTTTACGAAGCTCTTAATGAAGCTTATTCGCACAAACGATCGTTAGTCGCATTCTTTCTTTTAAAACATTCTTTTATTGCTTTAAAAATTGTCATTTAACATTAAAAAAATTACGACAATCGCATTTGATCAAGAATCTCACGCATTTAACACAACGATTAAATTTCTTCTTTACTTTATAAAGAAAGTTACGACGAACACAATGAAAACATTGAGACATAATAACGTTTGTTCGAAGTAGTCTTCAATAAAGCTCGTAACGTTGTTAGAACTTTTTTGAATCATTAAACATAATAATAGAAAAAATGAATTATAATGTTTTTCAAAACGAAAACCTTAAAGAGAAAGATAGTATTACGAGTTGCGTATTTAGTTCTACTAATTACGACGCAAAGCTTTTCACAATATATAGAGCACAATTTGTCAAGAAAGTATTATGTGACTAGATCAATAAATTAGTGGAATCAACGACATCGATTCATTGAAATCATTGATTTAAAAAATCAATAAATCATTGAGATTAAAAGCATTGATTCATCGATTCAATTAATTTATTATGTATATAAACTTCTAAACGCGATTCTTTTATAAATCGTGTTCAACTTATCTATTAAATTATTCTCTATTATAGATATCAATTGCAAACCCTTGTTATCAAAAGATTGCTTACATTGCTTAAAGACGTTTACAAATCTCTTTAACAATATTAATCTATTCTAATACTCTAGTCGTCTAGATAGTAGCGTAACACTTTTGCTTCGAACGTCTATTTGCGCTAAGCTTTCTTTCTATGCTAGATTAATAACTTTAATTTTCTAGAAAATCAATTAACTTCTTCTTTGTCTTCTAGATGAGTTTAATATGAGTCGTTATAACATTTTGTTTAACTAAGTGTCTCGTATTTCTTTGCTTTCTTTATCTTCTTTTGAAATAAACTTACATTGCTTAGTTGTCGTTTAATTTTATCAAGAATTTCTTTTTTAATAATGACGTCGCTTTCTAGCGCTTCCTCGCACTTATCTACGATTTAATTTATCTTTCTTTTCCTTAATGAGCTATCTAAAGCGTTAAGGTGCTTCGTGATGTTATTTAGACATTCGTGAAAGTTCTTTTAGTTATATTCGTCGTCTAAGTTTATTACTAGATAAAAATATAACGTTCTTAATCGTTTCGCTCTTATAGTCTCATTAAGTATTTGATTAATTTCTTGCGTAAATGCGAATGCCTTGCTTAATAATGTTTTATCTAGAACTTTCTATAACTAATTTAGATTCTTTATTAGATAGTAGTTGTCGTTCGATCTAGTTTCGAGAATGTTTATCTTTATGTTAATTTGCTCCCTAATGTCGTTCTAGCTATTAAATATCTCTCTTAACATAGCATTAATTTATCGACGATTTATTAAGTTTTGTGATTAATAATCTTTTGCGAAGTGATTCGATTTGTCACATAAATAGTACGTTTTCTAGAATTTATTATTTTGCTTTTTTCTAAAAAAATTCTTTTTACGTTGTTAAGTAAAATTTAGTTTCATAGATGCAAGCTTACAATAATTAAGATTACTATACTTCTAGTTAGAACAAGATTCTCTCTATTAATATTTAATCGTTAATTCAAAGAAGATTTCTATTCTTTCTCGAGATTAATTGTATTTTTTTTTATAATTCTTTTATATAGTTTGTCGTTAAAATTAATAACTATTTCGATAAAATTAAACATATCGTTAAGAGTTTTTTTATTACGTATAATTTCGTCTTTTAGATTGTTCTTTAAATCTCGTCGAAACATTATTATAAGTGCGACATCGTTTTATTCGATTAAATTAACATACTTTTAAAATTTAGCGACGTAATCTATTGCAAAGATTCGTTAAATTAAATGTTAAATTACTTTTTTCGCAATTTGTTTTTCGTTAAATGTTTTAAAGATTTTTCGAAATTCTTTTTTAAAATTATTAAAGTCTATAAACATTGTACAAAAGTTTTCGTTATTATTTTTCAAATATTTTTGTAAGTTTGATTTGAGTCAATGCTAAACTCTCTCTTTAAAAAATGTTAATGCAAAAATCGTCTTCTAGTTTATTAGAACAAAATAGAAGATAAAATAGATATTTATTTGCATAAGTTAATTTTCTAGACTAGTACAATTTTCATGATAGATATCAAGTTTATTAATTCTAATTTTATCGTTTTTTATAACTAATGATCGACGTGATGCTAATGAGCTAGTGTTCGAGATAGAGACACGTTGATCTAATATAAACATTCTTAGAGTGTTCAAAATGTTACGCTAATACTTTCTTCAAAAATATTAAGATAAATTGTGCTTTTAAAAAGATTTATAGATGTCTTTAAACAATGTAAGTAATTACTTGATAACAAAGAATTGCAACTATAGACAATTTTTATGTTTAATAAATCTTAAAAGAGATTCGATAAATCAAAGTAACAATAAATAAAAATCTATAATAAGTTAAATACAATTTATAAAAAAGTCGTATTTTAATTTTTATATATTAAGAAAATACGAATTGTTCGTTTTGCTCGTTCGTCGAACATAGCGAACATGATTGTTCGCAATGTTCGTTCGTCAAACATGTTAAACATTATGCTTAAGATGTTCGCTTCTTAAGTATGTCGAACATAATAATAGATTCGTCCCAAAGACGTAGAATTTAAACCACTAGTATAGCTTTAATAAGCTCGTAACAATATATTTGTTATAAAATAAAGTTTGTTTTTTTTAAAAATAAATTGTTTATTATTAAGCAAATACTATAGTTTAACAAAAAAGTTTTTAAAAATTTGCATATTTTAATTTTTAAAATTTGTATTAAAATTAAATATTATATTAAACTTTTTATTTAAAAGTCTTTTAATATAATTTTTGATTTTGTTTTCTTTAGTATTGTTTTATAGTTGCTTTTATTGTTTTATATCTAAATTTATAAAATTGTCGATTAATTGCTAGTTTAGTTATCTTTTTGTATGCGAATTAACAATAGAAATTTTATACAATTGTATTAATATAAATAAGCGCAAGAAACTAATTGTATTTATCTTAATATTAGTTGTTGCAATTGCAAAAACAAGAAAGTTTATTTAAATCTATATATATAAACGCAAATAATAAATCTCTTTATATTGTAAAGCTCTCGATACTATTTCGAAGTTAATTATTGTATAGTAGCGTTATTACTATAAGATTAATTTTTGTGCTACAATTGTCTTTTTTCTTTTTCTCGATTGTATAAATTCTATATTTGCAAATTTTATTTTATATTTTTTTTATAGTTGCTTTTTTAGTATTTTAGACATTTTAATAGTATGCAAATTCAAGTGTTACAAATTTAAAAATTGAAAAACACAATTAACAATATTAAAATAGCTCGAGTTAAAGCGCGTTTAATATATTTTTTCAAATTCGAAAATTAATCGAAACTTTATTTATAATAGTTGCGTATTTAAATTAATTAATTTTATTGTTAACTTATAATGCAAGATTTATAATTTAAAACTTTATTAAATAGCTTTATTGTACAAAATACTAACAAAATATTATAGAAAAGTTAAGTTAAATATCTACTTAGCTTCTCTAAAGCGCAAAAATTATATATTTTTTTTTCTATTTTAAAGTTGACAAAGCGATTGTAATTAAGCAATTTAGCAAAAGAATATAACTTAAAAAAAATATAGAAGAAAAATAAAAGAAAATATCGAATACGTTGAACAAATAGTTTGAAGATATAAAAAATTGTGCTTTAAAACAAAAAAAAATATTTATTAACAAAAGTTAAAGAAGAATCTATTTAAGTTTTCGAAATTTATTTAGCAATTTATTATTTTTAAAAAGATATCTTTTGTTACGAATCTACGCCAATATATAGCACTAGGAACGAGTAGCTACATATGCTCTTATAGCTTTGCGAGAAAGCACTAGAAGCATTGCTTTCTTTGCTTCTTAAAAGAGCAACAAAAGTATAAAGACTTGCTTTCTTTGCTTTGCGAGAAAGCAAAAAGAGCAAAAAAAATCTTATTTAATATATAGATTCTTAAATACGACTCCCTTATGAATCGTATTTAACTTAAGATAAGTTCTTATTTATTGTTATCGCTACATCTAATTGCAATCTTTGTTATCAAATAATTGCTTACATTGTCTAAAGACGTCTACAAATCTTTTTAACAATACAATTCTCTCTAATATCTTTAAGATCTCTTAAAAAGTAGCAACGTAACACTTTGAACACTTTAAGAATGTCTATATTAGGTCAACGCGCCCTTATCTTAAGCACTAGCTTATCAACATTACGCCAATTATCGATCATAAGAAACGACAAGATTAGAATTAATAAACCCAATATCTATCATGAAGATCGTATCGACCTAGAGGACTAGCTTATACAAGTAAATATCTATTTTATCTTCTATCTTGTTTTAGCGAATCAAAAGATAATTTTCGCATCAACATTTCTTAAAGAAAGAGTTCAACATTAGCTCAAGCTAAACTTACGAAAGTATCTAGAGAATTATGACGAAAATCCTCGTGCGATATTTACGAACTTCGACAACTTTAAAAGAAAGCTTCGAAGAATCTTTAAAACATCTAACGAGAAACAAATCGCAAAAAGAATGATTTAGCATTTAATTTAACAAATCTTTGCAACAAACTACGTAGCTAGATTTCAAAAGTATGTTAATCTAATTAAGTAAAACGATGTCGCATTTATAACAATGTTTCGATGAGACTTTAAGAACAATCTAAAAGACAAAATTATGCGTAACGAAAAACGCATTAGCAACATGTTTAATCTTATCAAAGTAATTATCGATTTTAACGACAAACTATATGAAAAAGCTATAAAAAAAAAATACGATTAATCTTGAAAAAGAGCAAGAATCTTCTTTGAATTAACGATCGAATATTAGTAAAAAGAATCTCGTTCTAATTAGAAGTATAGTAATCTTAATTATCGTAAATTTGCATTTATGAAACTAGATTTTACTTAACAACGTAAAGAAAAAAACTTTAGAAAAAAGCAAAATAACAAATTCCAAAAAACGTGCTATTTATGTGATAAATCGAATCACTTTGCAAGAAATTGTCAATTACGAAACTTAATGAATCGCTAGCAAATCAATGCTATGTTAAAAGAGATACTTAATAGTTAAGACGACATTAAGAAGCAAATCGACACAAAGATAAACACTTCTAAGACTAGATCGAACGACAACTACTATTTAGTAGAAAACTTAAATTAATTATAGAAAGTTCTAGATGAAACATTATTAAGCAAGACATTTACATTTACGCAAAAAATCAATCAAATACTTAATAAGACTATGAGAGCGAAACGATCAAGAACGTTATATTTTTATCTAGCAACAAACTTAGATAATAAGTACAACTAAAAGAACTTTCACAAATGTCTAAACAACATCTTGAAGCATCTCAAGACTTTAGTTAGTTCATCGAAGAAACAACAAATAAATTAAATCGTAAATAAATGCGAGAAAGCGCTAGAAAGCGACGCCACTATTAAAAGAGATATTTTCGACAAAATCGAACAACAATTAAGCAATATAAGTTTATTCTAAAAGAAGATAAAAGAAGCAAAGAAACACGCAACACTTAGTTGAACAAAATGCTATAACGACTCATGTTAAACTTATCTAGAAAACAAAGAAGAAGTCAATTGATTCTCTAAAAAGTTAAAGTCATTAATCTAACACAAGAAAGAAGCTTAGCACAAACAAGCGTTCGAAGCAAAAGTCGCAACACAAGAACAAGAAAAAGTTTAAATTTTTCGATAAAAAGTATATCAAAGAAATGCAATATGTTAGCTTAACAATAGCAACTAAACTTAATAGCACACACACGATATTTTATCACATCAATTAAGATCAATGATTATTAACTTATCGCAATGGTCGATTTTGATGCAATAGATAATTTTATAGCTAAAGCTCTTGTTAAAAGAAAAGAGTATTTTACTTAAAAGAAGTCTAACGCATACAACTTAATAATTGTAGATAAAAACCCATTATTCGACGAGAATGAAAAAGTGAATAAAGAAACGAAGTTACTATCAATAGCTATTTAGCAACATCACGAGAAACTAATCTTTAATATAGTGAAAATAATTATTTATAATATTGTTCTAGAAATGCCTTGATTAAAGTAGCACAATCTAGAAGTTAACTAAAATACACGAGTACTTAGATTCGCATAATGTAATCATGTAATTCACATCTAATTTACGCATCGACAACGTTCAATAATAAATGAAAAAACAAGTTGAAAATCGATCGCAAGTAACGAGCTTACATTCTTGCAAAAAAATAATCTAACAAAGTTCGACTTAACAAACATTAATAAAGATTAATTAGATTATAAAGTTAAAGTAAATGAAGAAAATTACAAATCTTTTAAAAGCTTTAAACTATTTAATACAACGAAGAAATCGTTAAAGTACGTATTACGAATATACAACAATTAAGAGCATCTATTTCAAGAAAAGAAAACAATAAAGATTTTTCCTAAACATTAATTATAAAATTACGAAATAAGACTTGAATTAAGCAAGCAATTCACGTTTGAACTTATATATACATTATTCAAAAAAAAGCTCGAAGTACTTCGCAAATACCTAGCAAAAAACGAAAAAAAAAAATTTATTAAAAAATCCTAATTATAGATAGAATACTCAATTCTTTTTGTATTAAAGAAGAATGAAACTCTTCGTTTATGTGTCGATTACTAGAAGCTAAATAATGTTACGATCAAGAATTAATACTTATTACCTAATATTAGCGAACTTTAGAATCGACTATTTAGAGCAAAGTACTTTACTAAATTAAATTTACAAGAAGCGTACAATTAGATTAGAATAAAAATAAGAAAAGAGTAAAAAATAGCTTTTTGCATACGATATAAATTATACGAATATACGATAATGTCGTTCGAACTTACGAACGTCTCGACAACGTGTCAAGAAATAATTAATAATGCATTACGACAATATTTGAATCAATTTGTCATAGCATACTTGAATGACATCATAATTTACTTAAAAATCTTAGAAGAACATGTTAGTTATGTTTTCAAAGTATTAAAATGTCTAAATATAAGAAATTTACATCTTAAGTCAAAGAAATGCGAATTTCATCGAAAGAAAATTAATTTTTTCGAATTTGTCGTTAAACGACACGAAATACGCATGAATCTTAAGAAGCTACGAGCAATTAAAGAATAAAAATTATCGACAATTATTAAAAAAGTATAATTTTTTTTAAGTTTTATAAACTACAACAAGAAATTCATTAAAAACTACTTAGTAAACGCAATATCATTAACGAATTTTACGAAAAAAAATACGTCATAATTATAGAAATTCGTAGAAGAAAAATTATTTCAAAATCTTAAGCTAGAATGCTTAAAAAAGCTAATATTAAAGATGTACAATTCGCGATTATTAAGCAAAATTGAAATTAACGCATCAAATCTAACTATTGAAGCATGCTTCAACTAGAGGCATAAAAACATGTAACACTTAATGATATATCTCTCGAAAAAACTTTTGTTAGTCGAACAAAACTATAATGTTTACGATAAGAAACTACTCGCTATAGTAGTTTCCTTAAAATCATAAAAAGTATATACGAAAGAATCACTTAAACTTACGATTCTTATAAATTATAAAAATCTTGTGCATTTCATTACTATTAAGCAATTTAACAAAAGGCAAATGCAATAATTAGAGAGACTTAAATAGTACAAGTTTAAAATATAATATATTTTAGACAAAGATAATGATAGAATAAACGCACTTAATAAAAGAAATAATTATATAAAAACGAAGAAATCGTTCAATTACAACATACTTAAAATTAATAAAAACAAATCATTATTAGTAAATAAGTACGAGCTAAATGCTACATTACGAATACTTCAAGACGATACAAAAGAGTTTTTAATAAAGAAAGAAAAACTTTAGATATCTATTAACAAGATTGACGAATGCATAAAAGAGCATCATAACGAATCACTACAAAAGCATCTAAAAGTGACAAAAATTCTTTAGCTTTTACGTTAGCATTATTAGTTTCCACAAATAAAACAAGTTGTCAAGATATACATCAAACGATGTCTTAACTATTAGTAGAACAAACATGATACATATGCGAACTATGACGAAATTTAATATTAAGAATTATCTAAATCGTTATAAGATAAAGTTACGATAAACTTTATTATTAAGTTGTCAAAATTGACGAATCTAGCAACTAGAGACAAATATAATTCGATACTAGTAATGATTAATAAGTTTATCAAGTACTTACATATTATCGCATGCAAAGAAAAATTCATCGCAAAACAATTAAAATACATTATATTAAATCGACTTATATAATATCACGATATATCTAAGAGACTAACTAGTGATAGAGACAAGCTCTTCATATCTAATTATTGAAAGACATTTCTTTCAATGTTAAGTACGAAGCTTCGAATGTCTATTGTTTATCATTTGATCACAAATGATTAAATAAAAAGAACGAATTAAAGTTTTAAGCAATATTTAAGACATTACATCAACAATACTTACAATAATTAAATATTACTTTTATTTATAACACAATTAGCACTTAATGCAAAGATTTCGAATATTACTAAAATAACTTTATTCTTCGTCAACTATAACAAGAAATTAAATCTCTTCGAAAAAGAGCGTACGCATTTGTTTGCGCAATTAACTATTAAAAGAATAGCGACATTAAAAAAGATACACAACAACATCTTAAAGATGTAAGAAAAGTTAATTAAGTATTAAAATAAGAAACGAAAAACAACATCTTAGTTAAAAAAAAGAAATAAAATATATCTTTTTACAAAAAATCTTAAGATAAGAAAATCAAGCAAGAAATTAAATTATGTCAAAATTGAATCATTTCTCGTTAAGAAGACTAGGAGATCAATTAATTACGAACTCGACTTACTTAAGAACGCCAAAGTATTTCTAGTATTTTATATATTATTGTTAAAATCAACAAATTTAATTACGCCTTTATAGAACATCTTTTATTTTTATTAACAAAAGAAAGAACAATTTAAGATCGAAAAAATTCTACAACAAAAGAATCAAAAATATTTTATTAAGTGAAAAAAATATTCTATCTCTAAAAACACTTAGAAATCTATTAAGAATTTGAAGCACTATTAACATCGTTTGCAACAATTTCATCAAAAGAGATCAAGAAAATAAACGATCATTCTTTTATAATATTGGGAAAGACAACTTGTTTCAAAGTCACATTGATCAAGAAACTTAAAAGAGAAGAATCGACAAAAGAGCTTAGCGAGATCATTTTCTTCAAATTCTTTAGTTCGTCATTCATCATTGTTTGTTGTTTTTCTTTTAAGTAATTAAGTTGACGAAGTAGTCGTTGCTACTTCGCATTTGTCTTACGAAGCTCTTCTTTTAGTTTTTGACGCTATTTTTTAAGGCGACGTCATCGAACAATATCTAGAAGCGCCAAGTCGCACAAATAGCTATCGCGAAGACACTTCACACACTTATCGAAACTCTTTACAACATGACATTGCTTGCTTAAGCGAACATATTAATAATAGAAGCGCATTGCAACACAAGAAATATCAAGTTTTGCAACTTAAATAAGGCGACGTTGATAAAAAGAAATTTTGAACTTGATACGAGACATGTTAAAGTTTGCTTTCGAAACGAAAGTCTAAAGAGAAGAAAATAGTGTTACGAATCTACGTCAATATATAGTCTACGCATAGTATGTAGCATTAGGAACGAGTAGCTACATATGCTCTTACAACTTTGCGAGAAAACACTAGAAGCACTACTTTCTTTGCTCTTTAAAAGAGCAATAAAAGTATAAAGACTTGCTCTCTTTGCTTTGCGAGAGAGCAAGAAAAGCAAAAGGAATCTTATTTAGTATATAGATTCTTAAATACGACTTTCTTATGAATCGTATTTAACTTAAGATAAGTTTTTACTTATTGTTATCGCTACATCTAGTTGCAACTCTTGTTATCAAATGATTGCTTGCATTGTCTAAAGACGTCTACAAATCTCTTTAACAATACAATTCTCTCTAATATCTCTAAGATCTCTTAGGAAGTAGCAACGTAACATCTTTATACAATAGCAAAAAAGATTTATTAAATAATTAAAATTTAAAAAATTTAAAAAGACTAAAATAGCTTTTTAATCGAATATACTTTTATAAATCTCAAAATATTACTTTCAATTTAAAATTCGATTAATTATATAGATGTTTAATATATTATACAAACATTTATACAAGATTAAACAAATAAATTTTCAAAAAAATCGTATTAGTATTGCGATATTTAATTCGAACAATTTTTTGACAAAAAGCTATAATATATAAATTTGCAATTGTTCGAATTTGCAACATTTGCTCTTTGCATCTAAATATCTATAGAAATTAATCAAATGTTTTCTTTATATTTGCTCTATTATATTAAGTTTTTTGATAAAAGATTAATGCTATAATGCGTTCGCAATACTTAGAGATTTTTGCGATAAATATTAAGATCGAAACTATTATTTTTTATTATTTAGATTTCTTTATTTTTAATTTATAGTTTGTTTAATTTATTTTTCAAATTATACGAATTTTTTGTCGATAATTTGTAATTAAAGTTTTGTCAAATTTAAGAATTTATAATATTTAAATTAGAATTTCTTAATAAGTAAATAGCTTTCTTCTATCTATAATATTTATTGCATTATTAAGTTTTACTAATTTGAGTTTTTAAGCACAATTCTTTATAGTTTAATATTGTTAACATATTTATTTTTGGCAAAAATTACTCTTAAAGTATTTTTACAACTCTTCAAAATATTTGTTTTTGTTAATTCGAACAATATTTAAGATAGTATTTAAGAAATTAAGTTTCTATCTATTTGTATTGTTTTCGACAAGCTTTTTTAACAATTTTTGAAAATACAAATTGAAGAACAATTACGTTTGCTATTAATACAATATTTTAAATCTAGAAATAAGCAATTAAGTTAAATTGCTATTAATATAATAAAAAAGTATCTTAGTAAAAATATATATATATAAAAGACGCTTTAAAAGATTTACTCAAATATATTTTAATAGTAATACGATAATATTAAAACTATAAAAATAAATAATAAGTTTTAAAACACTTACTTAAGATTTATTATTTTTCAAAAAATTATAAATTGTAAACTTAAGAATTAATTTCTTTTAAATTATATTTAAGACAAGAAATTATTTGCGTATTTTTTCAAATTATACAATATAAAAGATACAAAAGAGATATTTAAGTTTTTTGCAAAAGTTTACAAAGTAAAGTATTTTCGCAAGTCTTCGATATATTAATAGTTAAAAAATAAGATTTTAGTAGCTAATATATATATAGTATTAATTGCTTTAGATTTTTATTGCAATTTTGTAATAATAGTCAAAATATATATAAGCAATCTATATAGCAAAGAGATTAATCGCAAAATTGTGTATAAATTTTATTAATATATAGAGAAGATATAGAAAATAGTAGTAGTCGACAAAGAGTTTAAAAAAAAAATTGAAAAATAAATTTCGAATTTTAATTACAACAAAGTAAAGTTGATTTTCTTTAAAAAAAGATAGAAAAGATTGACAAAATATAATTGTTAGTTTGTAATAGTGCAATCAATTTTCAAAAAGTTCAAAATATTTAATAACAAACAAGAAATTGATAAAAATGCTTTTTTGTCGAAGTAGTTAACGTTTGTTTTTTTGAGCTTGCGAAATTCTTGTAGTTTGCTTTCTAAAAATGTCGAATATTAACTAGTATTTTTGCTATTTTTATATTTTAGTTTTGCTATGCTTTTTAATTGTTTGAAAATACTTTTTTACTTAATAGTTGTTTAGATTTTTGAGTAGACTAGCGTTTTTGATTTAACAATATATAAAATACTTTGATATATAGACGCTTTTTGCTTTTATATTTTTTGTATCTCTTAGATATTTTAGCATATTAACAATATCTATATTTAAATAGTATCTTGTATAAGATATTTTAGTTGCTTGCAAACTGTCTTTAAGATATTTACTATAAATAATTTACTTTTTTTGATTAATATAAGATGCTTATCTATTACTTTTTAAGTTAACAACTTTGACAAAATATTTGCATTTCTTATTAAGTGTTTTTAACTTAATAAAGCTTTTAAGTCTTTTGAAAACTTATCGATCTTAATTGTTCGAAAAAAATCTTGTTGTTTTAAAAATGTTCTTCGATTTTAACTATAGTTGCAAAATACTTTGAAAATCAACTTCGATAGAATTGAATCTTAATATATTTTGCATTATATTTGTATATATATTGCATTTGTTGTTTATTTAAAAAGACTTTGTAGAGATTTTACGCTCGACATAATCGATAATTGCATAGATTATATATTCGAATTATTTGCTTTTACACTATATTTTTTTCAAAACTTTTTTTGTGCAACTTCTTATAGAGACTGTTATTTGCGTCTTTTTTTATAGACATTATATTTTAAATTACCAATATTCTAAGCAATCGAGTCTATAGAAATATTTGTTAAAATCTAATATTACTTTAAAATTATCTAGTTACTATTTCAATATTTTATTTGTTCGAGTCTCTTCGAAGAAATCTTACCAAACACTATTTCTATTTATTATAATATTTTAAATTGAAAAAACTTTGTGTAGTATTTTTCAAATAAAATATCTAAGACTCTTTGAATTTTGCGAGTTAAAAATTCTATGTCTAGAAGAGTATGCATACTAAATTTCAATACAAAGGGCTCTCGATATTATTACGGTATTTAAAATACTCTGAATTTGATTCTAAAAAACCCCCAGGCGCCCTTAAAGTATGGTTGGGGGTACACAAATGGTACGCATGAGCGAGAGGGAGCCAACACAAGCCCTTGAAGTAGTCTCCAGAGAAAATCGCCTCTTGCTGTCTTGCAGCAAGAAGCTACCAATCAGCGCGCTAACAGAGCGACCGCATTCCCATCGAATCAAATGAATCGAATGGATTTTGAGCTGGGCGAGCAGGCTAATGCTGCTAATGCTGCTAATGCTGCTAATGCTGCTAATGCTGCTAATGCTGCTAATGCTGCTAATGCTGCTAATGCTGCTAATGCTGCTAATGCTGCTAATGCTG
>JAABUS010000736.1_pt1 | contig 80188 bp, 86 predicted proteins | sample 5560161 | NCBI WGS metagenome assembly JAABUS01 (sample SAMN10711885, study PRJNA513376) | rock metagenome | isolation source: Antarctica rocks | place: Antarctica: Victoria Land, Trio Nunatak nord | collected 2016-01-04
GGGTCTGGGGAGTGAGGTTCCGGGCTTGCGAGGGGCGGAGGGATGGGGCGCGCGAAGATGATGGTTCAGCGGAGCGGTTGGGGGTTTAGGGGTTGGGGGTTTCGATATTGAGATCTTGGATGGGGGAATTGGGGTTTGCGTGGTTGTGATGTCTCCGAGTCGTTCGGAGAAGGTTGGCTCAACGATGCGCATTCCAAGATACGGAACGTGGCTTCAATGAAGAGGCTGTGTGGGGCAAGCGCGAGCAAGCAAGCAAGCAAGCAAGCAAGCAAGCAAGCAAGGAGGTCGGGGGGAGTAAGGGAAGGTAGTTCTGGTCACACCGGAATCATGGTCACTGTATGCAATGCCCGATGTGTTTCAATAGAGTCGAATTGCTAGCTACCAATCTAGTAGATACAGAACCGGAAATATCCATCATGAGTGTGCGTTTAGTTCGCTTGTAGGAGCTCATGCCGCCTGCCTTACCCCCTTGTTCCCAAGTAGGTGCTGGCAGAAGACGTGTAGAAAGGTGTTGCCGTGATGAGTGGTAGATGTGCATTTCCAAATGAGTGTATGTATAGAGCCGAGGGGAAGATTGGAAAAGGTGATACGGTGGGATAGTGTTGGAAAACCCGAAATGGCTTTGGGATGACGGCTGTGCTGCTGGAGATCCGAATGCTATTGTGCTCGTAGCGATGGTGCCAAAGCCTAAGCCTTCTGGTCGACGTTCCAAAAGATGAATGGCCCCATGTTATGATGGTCCTCGTCGTCGATCAGGCTCCACCAACGGCCCAGGATGATCTTGTTGCCCGGCAAGACGACGCCTTCGCAGCAGACGTGATATTCCAGCCCATTGTGATCGCTGAACCACCTCATGAAGCTGATGCGCTGCCACCCGGGGATATCCTCCACGGGAGCGACGGCATGCAAGTTGCCTCGGACCTTGAATTCGTCGCCGGAATCGACTCCTTTCCCGGTGAAGTGATAGTAATCCTTGCCGGCTTCGGCGGTCTGCAGGGGAGCGGGACGCTTCTTAGGGGGTTTCATGGATGTAGGGGTTGGTGGCGGCGTAAGATCTTCCCATTCTTCCTTGAACTGCGCGTGAAGGGTGTCCCAGGCTTCGGGGTTCGTAGGTGCGGGCTTGTGGATCGCGACCCACTTGCGCCACTCGTACTCCTCCATGTGCCAGTAGTTGGACGCGTAGGACGTCTTGGCGTATTCGGTGGTAAGGTTGTTGCTGAACTCACGAGGATCATTCTGGGTCTTGATCCAGTCAATGGGCCATTGCTTGAGGGCTTCGATCAGGCGCATGCTGGGGGTGGATTCTAACGCGTCGTCCCAGGTGCGTGGCCAGGCGCCGTCGAGCATCTTTACCGGGCCGAATTCGAGTTCAAGGTCGACGAGGCCGTGGTCGACAGCGAGCACGTCTCTGATGACGAGGTGGCTAGGGTCACGGTAGCTACGCAGGCGGTCGATTTGGGCGCCCGAGAGCGAAGCTGTATAGGAGCTTAGTGAGATTACTTTGATGGTCAGGAGAGTACAGATCACGAACCAAAGACACCCTTCCAATGACGCCCCAGCTTTGTAGGGCCTTGCATGATCTGGCTGTCCCACAAGCTGGGTCGTTCGTGCTTGCCGAGAGCGTCGAAGACATCAAACAAGGCTACTTCCTCGTAGCATGTGATGTAGAATTTGAAGAAATTGGACAAGTGGCCCAATAGGTCTAGATTGACAGTCATAAACTCATCGTCGGCGAAGAGCCCTGCGTTCTCATTGGGGTGGTTGTAAATGGCCTTTTGCGAGACTGGGAGCTGGTCTCCTGGCGTACTGCTACTAGCCTTATTCAGAGCCAGCTCTAGTTGGGGAACTAGGAGCATTAGATGCACGGCCTGGAGAAGGCGGGTGGGTTGGCCCAAGCCTCGACTCCAGTAGTTGTTCACGCTGCAAATGTTCGTGGAGATTGCCAGGTAGCGCAGGATCTTGACGTTGTTCGACACTGGGTTCTGTGTGGTAGATGCACAGTAGGATTCTGCAGAACAAGAAAGGTTAGTACTGCATTCCTGATAGTGCGATAGACCATGTGTGCTGTTTCTGGGTGCCGACGGATTGGATCGAGCCCCAACATATTGTACGTACCAACAATCAAATCTCTCATAAGCTCTAGCGCTCTCTCTTCGTCCTCGGTGAAGTGTCCACGAGAAGCACGACCATCGCCGAGCTTGAAGATCAGTCGGAAGCGAAGCAGCTTCCGCTCGACGAACTTCGTTCGGATGGCCGTAACAGCCTTGGTCGGAGGAAGGTCATACAGACTTCCAAAGCGGTGGCGCCAGCACGACGCGTGCGTGTCGTAGATGGCATTCTGAGTCACTCGACAGGTCTTCGCAAATGAAATGATATCCTCGGCGGTTGGTAAATTTTCTGCGATACGATTATAGATCTCATAAGACAAGTCCCGCAAGCCTGCCATGATGGGTCAGGTAGCAATTGGGATTTGACAAGCAATTGGAGTCGGCCAGCAACTGATGAGTATGTGCAAGATAGTTGGAGCAATTGAGAGGAGCGCTGTGATGTAACGGTGCAACTGCGAGAGTCCTGAACAAGATGGAAGGTAGAGGAGGTGATGAGAAGAGGGGAAGTGTAGAGATGAGAGCAGTGGGAGTTCTGTGGGCAAGCTAAGGGCCGATTTCTTTGTCTGAATGAAAATGAACTTGACAAATTTTCCACCCTAGTGATGAGGCTAGTGAGCAGTGAATATTGTCCATCCAAATCATGGCAGACCAAGGCTATGGAATGCAATTGACCACTTGCTTCACAACGTAAACGAAACATGACAGCGCATCTATTCCTCTAGAGTAGGTGGTGGGGGACATTGGGATTGGTACATGCCCATGAACAGGATTAGACGATGCAATAGCTCCGCTGCAATCTCCCAATTGTGATTTGTGTATACGAGTACCGAGACATGCCGGAGCTGTACCAGCGATAGTATAGCCATCGAAAACACATAGACATACCTCAGTGTTGAGCGACATCATCAACATGCCGTGCTGGCAGCAATTCAAAGCCCTAAGCCAAGCAATCACGTGATCGAGTTTCGCTTAGCCGCAATTCTTGGCAATCCTCGGTCGACCACACAACAGTAGCTGAAACCGCGACCCGTCATGGAGGATCACAGTGAACCCCAAATCGAGGAGCTTCGAATTCCGATGAGCCGCATTATCTCTTGTCTTCCAAGCTATGGAAACTTCGAGCTCTGCTGAGGGAGTGCTGTTTCGACGGCCATTCCTTCCTTTTGGGATGCTCGGCGGACATGTCGCTCTTCGCTTCGATCATCTGTTTCGTCAAAGGATGACGGCAAGTCATGACGGACATAAGGAAAAGATGGAGCATATGCTCTGATACCTTCATTGTCCAAGGTCGCAAATCGAATGGTCAAACACCGCCAAGATCTTATATTCTCAGGAAGGCGGTTGGTATATGGTTTTTCCCAAAGAGGTCACTCAATACAAAAGGCAAAACGGGCCTAAAGCAAGGACGAGAGCAGCTAGGCTATACTCAAAGTGCTTTACAGTACCAGAGGTCGAGCTTGGCTTAGCTGAGGCTGCCGTACTCGTGGCACCAGGCGGTGGTGTGTCTTTCTCAACGACGTATATCTCGCCGGTGGCGTCGGAGGATACGAAAAGCCGGCCCTTACTATCAAAAGCAATCCCAACAGGCCTAAAACAGTTCTGTGGGCATACAGAGTTGTCGACGTTGGCAAAGATGTCCGTCACGGCAGTTCTGTTGTCGGGTGTTGCTAAAGGCTCTCCATCATGGAATGGTATGACCGATAGCTTGTAACCAACAGGGTCGGTACGATCCCTGTAGATGGTGAGAAGAAGCATCGAACAGGCACATCTCAGCTACTCACCAGCTACCATGGAACGTGACCCAAGCCTCGCTCGCGCTGTTGTTGAACTTGATGTCGAGGGGAGCCATGTGTGCTTGAAAAGTAAGTCTTGGGGGAGTCCTTGCGGCACAAAAGGTGTCGTTAATAGTGCTGTTCTGGTCTCCCATGGCAAAATTGCTTCCTACGGTTAAGTTCCCATTCTGTGGCAGATCTGAAGGGACCCAGGCAGCAAAGCAATAGGGATAGCCGTAGTTGCTTCCTTGAGGCGCATACTCTGTCCCATTTAGGTATCCGTGGAAGTTCTGTCTCTCGTGTCAGTCCAGTTCAGGAATCGTACGAGAGGAGGTCGCCATGTTCACCATCTCTTCTCCAGGGTTGTCTTGGTGCACGTCCTTGCCCTCCCGCATAATCTGATCTACTGAGTTCTCAACGGAGTAGATGCCTCCAGTGTCTGGGTGTTCTACCACTCCGACAGAGTTTCGCAGACCCCAACCAAGAAGCAAGCCTTCCGTATCGAAATCATACCCCAAGTCTGTCACGTTATTCAGATCGAAGGCTTTGATCTGGCTATGGCCAGAGGATAGCATCTCTGCCAACGGATCCACGTTCGAGGTACTTCCTCTGCTGATCACCAGAATGCCGTTGACCTTCTGCGACAGCGTCAATGTGCGGGTTGTGTGATCTGATGTGGTCATGCCAGTCACTAGGGTTTTATTGCTAGACCCTACGGCCGAAGTATCAGGATCGTAGCTCCAGGAATAAGCAGCCTCTGGCGATGAGGCATATAATATCTTCCCGTCTTGGGACAAAGCTAAGCCATGATTCAGCTATGTGGCAAGGATCAGTGTATGTTTTAATGCAGGAGAGCATGGACCGCGATGGTCCATCGCCAAACCGTCATGTCGTTGACTTGCGTGGGAATAATATGGCTTTATCTTGGATGGTGAGAGCTATACGTACAGCTTTAGCACTGACGACCGTCTTCGTTGTTTTCACAGTCAAGCATGTTCCACCATCATCTTGAAAGGCAAGATTGGCTATGCCAGTGCCGGACTGGACGACTAAGAGATTCCCAGCAGTGTCAAAATGTATTGATCGCGGGGAGGTCAGGCCAGTAGCGACCAAGGCCATGCGATACCCGGAGGCAATTGTGGGCCTGACTGCTTTCGTAGGAGTCAATGTGGTAGAGCAGCTTGAAGCTTGACCAAGAGCTGGGACTATGAGAGAGCTTACGGCGACGGCGAGCCAAGCGTGTAGATGATACATGTTAAACATGGGAACGAGAGGTCAGTGTGTACCAGCGAAATGTGGGGACTCGGTGTTTGTAATCTGATCATACATGTACGAGCAATACGACCTAAAAAACAGAGACACGTTGACGGATTGAGATCATTGCGCGTTGCATGCCGAATTGCCGGTGGGAAAAGACGATGGGCCGTCTTCGTCCTATCAGTACGTACTGTGGAGCACCTTAGCTATTGACCAGGTCACGGGTGCAAAGATCTGGAGTCGAAGAGCCGCAACATCCTTTCTCACAGCACTCATAGAGGCGGTAAGAATGTTCGAATCGAAGTCACTGGCTTGGCATCCCATGTGCACCAATAGCATTGCAGGTATTGAGATTAGTAATCAACATTCGACACTTGATGTGTATCAGACGAAGTACTATTCTTGGCAGGATGTGGGTTGGTAAAGCACACAAGAAGATCTTTGGACCACTGGAGCCGGCGTTGTGGGAAAGGGTGTCAACGGCGCAGTAGTCATTCTATGGCGACACTCTGGTTTCTCGGCTTTTTGAGCTTCAAGATAAAACATGGGCGACGAGCCAAAGAAAAGGTACAATCAACGGAGTATTCACGGGACATTGGATGGCGTATACGGCACACACCGCGAGTTGCAGACCCACGTGCTGAGCCTTTGGCTCTGAGCAGACTCCACAAGAGAGAGTGATGCAAGTTGACGAGATTGCAGGATGTCCCTTATGTTCCTATCGCTATAATATACCAATTGGACATGATACAAGTCCCTCATCAGCCGTCTCCGGTAGGCATGCCAAATGTCCCCAACCTGGATCCCAAACCCGAAAGCCCCGACCAACAATGCCGTTATGAACCCCACGCGAACTGAGAAATATGTCCGAACAGAAAACACCCAGCCCTCATGCAAGCGCGTCCAGCGGCGTGGATCAAACCTTTCTGTACCGAGAATGGTAGAAGCCAACGAACGAAAAGAAAATATAGAGTACACGTGGAGATGCTGAACGCCGTCCCTATGAGGTTCTATGTAGGCTCGGCTGCTGTTGAAAAGGAATCGAACGTTGCAAATTGGTCGTCCTGGGCTCGACCTGAGCCAACTCCATGAACACCTTCCCCGATGCTGCTACCCTGTTGACTCATTCCTGTCGAGCAAATCGAGGTGACCATAGCCAGAAAAATAGGTTGGCCGGACCGAATCATAGACACAATTTAGAGGCGAGTGAGAATGTCCGAGGAGGCGACTTTATATGTATTAGGGATTGTATAAATGATTGGTATGCTTCGTATCAGTATCCATGCGGCCATCCCTGTCCGGGATGCTGGCTTTGCTGCGTTGGTGGCGCCCAGCCTTGCAGTCCTCCAGGTTGCTGTGCCGTTGTAGTTTGCTGCATATACTGTTGTGCACTCGGGCTCGGTTGTTGATACATGCTTCTCATCGCAGAGTAGCTGGAAGGGTTACTCATACCCGGCATATTCTGGTAGCCCATGCCGCTATGCATAGAGCTGCTACTTTGCGAATGGTGAAGCTGTGGAGGCTGAAGAGGTGATTGTGGAGGATGCGTATGGTGCTGCTGAGAAGGGCTGTACTGCTGTAGACTAGGATGGTTCGCAATTGGCGACTGCTGTGGTTGGGACGGAGGCTGGCCCCAGCCGTGAGAGGTTTGTGGGTAACCGTACGGGGAGCCTTGACCTGCAGAACCTGCGCTATACGGGAGTGCTGACGAGCGTTGATGCATTTCTGGACGCATCCCCTGCGATAGACCCCTGGGTGACTGAGAAAGAGGGTTCCCTTGATGAGCCTGCTGGGAGTATGCCGTTGGTGGACTCATCAGCTGCGATGACTGGCGCTGCAGTGCAGACTGCTGATTAGCACTTATAATGCCTCTTGACGGTGGCGATTGTAGAGACTGAGAGACGGGCGGACTGGACTCCAGTTCTGGCTGAGGCGTTGTGACAGGAACTTCATGCGGCCTATGCCAGGTGTCGGTGAGAAGTGACCCCCTCAGCTTGCGCTGCTCGTTGATGGCCTTACTGAAATCGGCGGTGTTCGAGGCCTGGTGCAAGATGTCCGTGGCAGAGGTTGGTTGTAAGCGGTCCTGATAAGGAGCACCACTCATTTCATGCCTCGGTCGAGGCGTATCCCCGTAGTTGCGTAGCCTCATATCTTCATTAGGAGCAAGGGATATCATGGGCAGCGGCGCTAGAGTAGCTGGTATCTGTCCTCCGATTGCTGGTAGAAGACCTTGAGCTTGACCGTTGTTGTCAAGAGGTCCGTTGCCGTAGATGATATCTGGATGATTTAAACCAGCACCGGCGTTCTGTGCAGCTTCTACGGCTGCCGCATCTCTTGCCTTTGCAGCTCCAGGCCTCTTCTCGCCGGCGGCGTCTTCCTCAGTGAACCCTTGTTTCCTGGCCTTCGCTTCCCAATAATCATCCCGGACACGCCTCCCATCCTGGACGACCCTGCTGCCAAATTGGCGAAACATGGACTTGGCAGTAACGATTGCTATCTGCCTGGACCTGTACGAGTATGGAAGGATTTCTTGACTGATCAAATCATCCTTCTCCGGTTGCGTGGCGATGATCTTATAGAGTGACCTGTTTTTGTTGAACAAAAGATACGAGTCTCGATAATTCAAGACTCGGGCACATTCTGTCGCCAACATGAACAGCTTCTCGCCACGATTGGGTACGTAGAACGTCCTGCATTTGTACTGCCGCCCTTCCAACGGATGCCCTGTTGGTGAAACCTTCTTCTCCCCGGCCTCATCATGCTCGCGGGGTATGTACTCGTCGCCATCGGGGCTTAATTGATCAGTCGTGTGATCTCTGACAGTTGGCAGAGCTTTCAACACGTTCTTGGATGGAGTGGCCTTGGGCGGTGAAGACTTGGTTGGAGTTGTGTTTGCTTGCTGAGGCACATTCTGCGTTGGCAGTTGGGGCGTCCGTACCTGCGATGGCGTCTGTGTCACTTGCGAGATTCCAGTTGGGCTTTCTGGGACTCCACCAGAGCCTCTCGACTTCGGGGGCCTGCCGCGCTTCCGTGGTTTCTGGTCATCTATCCGTTCCGTCAAATGTCAGTCACTCATTTTCTATGGATGGTATGTCCAATCGGAAAATAATCTTCGCTCCAACCTCCCACAGACGGCAGACCGCATACTGAGATATCACATACCGTCGTCAAGTCCACCACTTTCCGGTAAGTCTGGGTTCTGTTCCGGCGAGCGACTGCGCTTGATGCCCCGCGGACTGGCTTTGGGCGCATTGGCGGACGATGGGTTGGGATGTGCGGATACTACACGACAGAGCGACGGTGTCAGTCCAAGCACTCAATGACCGAAGACGCGCTTATGGCCAGGGCAGATGAACCCTGTAGCTCATGGCAGCTACAAGCATCGTCATAGGTCGCTAATAGACCTGCGACATGGCCACTTATGCGAAAGGAATGAAGGAAGTATGAATGATACCTGGAGCATTCAACGCTGCTGGATTGATCGTGCCCGAGCCATCTATTATGCTTCCCCCCAGGCCATTCATTGAGGTCGTCACTACAGGATGCGACGCCGAGTACATAGCTGGCGACGTTGACGGGCCTTGGCCGAGGCTGAAACCCCGTCAGTCGTCGCACCCACCGAGGGTACTGAAGCGCAAGGGCGCGTGGCCGACAGTTGGTGGAGTAGGTTGGATGAGCTATCCAGCTGGGATGGGTTTCTAACGGGCAGCGGCGCGCGGCCGTTGCATGAAGCCTGCTTTCCCGCGAATTGGATGGTGGAGCGCAGAGTGGACCCCTCTTCCCGCGTCGCTGCCCTACCCTGGAAGCTTACAACTCACGAGTGGCCGCTGGTGAGTGCGACGGTTCAAGAACCCAGTAAGAACGCTCCCACTCGACCTGGAAAGCGTCGCGATTAGGTTACGCGTGGATGTGAGGTGGTCCATGCGACGTTGGTGTAGATGCAAGGTCGCGCGGAGCGTAAACGATGGGATGTGCGACAGGTGGGATGGCTGAAAGGTGCCCCAATCGTTCGCCTGGGATGACAGCAGCCCGATCGAGAGGGGTGCAATGCTCCGCAAGCTGTCTGACTGCGGACAAGGGCCCCTTCTTTCCAGACCAGCTAGTCTGCTCCTCCTAATCGACGGACACCGGTGGCACGATTTAGCCGACAAGATCTCCAGCTGGACGATGAGTACAAGAAGAGAGCAGCAGGGAAACGGTATGAGTGGCTCGTGCTTTGCCTTCAGCGCATTGCCAGGATGTCGGTCTGGAGGTCTTCTAGACTTCTGGGCAGTCCGGAGATTATTATCGAGCCAGACGACGGCTGGGCATGGTAGGCGCAGTCGTCAACGAAGAGCATGCGAATCGTCAACGGCGGCCGCTTGTCCAGTCAAGGAGGTAGGATAACTATGGCAGCTACAATACATCGAAGATAGTCATACCGTAATGCTTCCGGGACTCGCTGAGCCTAGTCGGCAACGATCTCGAGCACTAGAGGCGGAGAGATCGATGGTAAGCGCAGAACGGGCGAACCGACTAATTTGACATGGACAAAGGAAGACCCTGGGGGGCGCTGCTCATGCGAGCGAATACGGGGTGTTCCATCCGATCATTATCATTGGCGTGCTGCTTAGCGAAAGATCAGAAGGCTCGGGGGAAGCTGCCACATGCAAGCTCCAGAACTTGATACAGGCTGCACTCTGCAAGATGCACAATCCCGCCTTAGCTGCATCAAGCCGAAAGGCTCGTGGGACTGGGACCTCGAGCAGGCAGAACGTGCTCCACTCCCAGCTTCGGGACACTCCCTTGCTTGCCTGATCCCGTCTCCTGGGGTCTCAGCGGGACCAATGCCTTTAGTCGCTATAGCCGCCGACCATGGAGACCACGAGTCTACGTTTGAGGTCATGTGGGCCCTCTCTAGTCATCCATCGTCCATGCCTGGACCGGGGGTTCAATCATTTGGACATGAAGAAGGATGGGACTACGAACTGATAAGGCGACGGACACAAATCAAGAGGTCATCATGGCCCGCACCCCCACCAGCCCCAGCATGGATCTACAGCTCTACTGGGAACGACGGACGGGAATGACGCGATAGAGCAAGACGCGGCCCAGGCTAGAAGAACTCCTACATTCGCTCAAAGGGCTGGTCGTCCATGCGGTTGGAACGCCGAATATGATTCGATCAACGCGCCACAAGCTCGCTCTCACTGTTCGCGCTCCCCCGCCAATCGTCCTTCTGGAGCTATGAATACTTGTGAGGCTTGAACGATTACCTACACCATTACCTCTGAAGAGCACGGATACGTCGATCGCTCGCGGAAGGGACTCCGCAGCGACCCCAGAAGTGCTTTTTTTGGATGGATCATCGATGCGGGCTGAGCCGCATGCGGTTGAGAATCGATTGTACTTGTAGTAGATATGTAAGATATTGATTTGCCTTACGACGGCTCGATGTAGATGAGAAATAATGAAGACAAAATAATCGACTGCCACCACGGTGTGGAACGGCTGAACGGGATGATTCCAATGCATGATGATGGAATAAGGATCGAGAGCGTCTCTCAGCTGTGTTGGATCTGAGCCAACGCAAGGCCGAGGCGTATCTCTCTGACCGGTTGCTCGGTATTCGAGATATCCCTGATCGTTGATTTGCTAGGAACGATGCATCAGGCCAGAATCGTCTTGCCGCGGCGCCCGAGGTCTAGACAAATGTGCGAGTGCAAAAAGTTGTTTTTGCTTGTTATAAGAATGTTCTCAATATGGATGGTTTGGTAGAAATAGGAGCATAATCATCGGGGTGCGGAACTATCAGCGGCCTTGAAATCGGCGGACAGGGCAGAATGGAGACGATGATACGTAGACCAATGCTGAGAATGCTCATTTCAGAGTAGTGTGTGAAAGAATGAGACAAGAGCGACATATCCCCCCGCTTGGCCAAACCTGCCACATCGCGACGCATTAGTAGCTGTCTTGAGTCTGTCATACACGGCAAGATTGTGAACAAGCATGCGAGGACACATGACATCAATGCCGTTGACATACCAGGCCGAACACAATGCGGCGTGTCTTGCTATTCCAGTAAGTTTGGCAGCCGCTGCTATTTCTACGGTTGGATGGTAGTACGAGCTACAGCAATGCCGCAATCATTGAACCACTTCCGTAATGGGCTCGTTCTGACAATGACTCTACAATCGGTGAAAAGCGTTTCGGCTCGGTCATGAAGCCATCACAGACGCAACCCAGCGAGGTAGCGTTTATTCTTCAGAATCTCGCTTGGGACCTGGTTTGCGTAAGATGGTCCAGAAGAGCATCGAGATGGCAGCATGAGGCCGCGTCTGTGCGCCTGCAGGCCACAAATAAGACAAAAATAGGAAGTGGGGAGAACCTTGGGCGGAAAATGACAGGAAGGCAGATGACTCGCAAGACCCTTGAAACTCAGAAGCTGCGCACCACCTTCAGCGACCTGCATACCTTGGTGCACGGCGGGACGAGCCTTCTCGCACTGGTCCCGGCTAGCGAGCGCGATCGGTTCGGAAAGGTGTGTCAGCTTGACATTTCCTTGGCTACCATGTCGATGGCCGGGGGCGTGAGTCAAACATGCTAGGCAGGCGTCGACCCTTGGCATTACTATCTGCGCTTCGTCAGACATGCTCGTGCCACTGTCATCTGACTTCAACTGTGAAGGAAGTATCCAGAAGGTCACAGGACTGCGCTGAGACCCCTCGGTGATATTCCAGGCTCGAAGAGCCATGATTGTTTGCCTTTCTGCCTAACAAGCCAGTATCTAATCAACATCTCCTGAACGCCAGCATGTGGAGATGCTGATATCCGTCCCGATCTAACGATCTATGTTGAATGCTGTTGAAGTTTGCCAACCCATGTGACTGTAACTTGTTTTTGGACTCCGTCTACCCCCAGCGCCTTGAATTGTTGAGAAAACAATGCGCTCTTATGGTATACATGTCGTGACGGTCGTCCAATCGTTGAAATGAAAACTATAGTTTCAGAGCCTTTGGTTTCTCCCAGGTGAAGCTCTGATCTGTGAAATGTCCATTCTTCGCTGTTTGGCAGTAGATCGGGTTCAGAAGATCCAGCTCCTTGACAATGACGCCAGGCCGCATATCGAAATTACTCTTGATGATGTCCACGAGCTCTTCAGAGCTGCGATCCGATGTACCGTAAGTCTCGACGAACATTGATAGCGGCTCTGCGACTCCGATAGCATAGGAAAGCTGGACGAGAGCTCGGCGGGCCAGTTTGGCGTGCACCAGAGACTTGGCAATCCACCGAGCCAGATACGCAGCCGATCGGTCAACCTTTGAGTAGTCCTTACCCGAGAAGGCTCCACCACCATGCGCGCCCCAGCCACCATAGGTATCGACGATGATCTTCCGTCCTGTGAGGCCGGCATCACCTTGAGGACCACCAATGACGAACAGACCAGATGGTTGAATCTACTGAATATCAGTACCATCAACCTTCTACCAGGTTATTGACTCACATGGTATACTGTTCGATCGTCTAGGAAGCGCTCGGGGATCACTTTCTTGACGATCTTCTCGAGGATTTCTTTCCTGAGCTTTTCCGTAGTGATGGCTTCACTATGCTGAGCACTAACCACTACCGTATCGACTCGCCTAGGGATTACGGCACCACCATCGTGCTCATACTCCACGGTCACCTGCGTCTTCGTGTCTGGTCTCAGCCATGGCAAGCTCCCGTCGTTTCTTGCATCTTTCATTGCTTTATTCAGCGCATGTGCCAACTGAATTGTCATGGGTAGGTATTCAGGGGTCTCGTCCGTAGCGTAGCCGAACATGATCCCCTGATCACCGGCACCGAGCTTTTCCAAGGCTTGATCGATATGCAATGCTTGGGATATTTCCGGTGATTGTTGCTCTATCGCTACCAGCACGTTACAGGTCTTGTAATCGAAGCCTTTATCCGAGCTATCGTAGCCAATGTCTTTGATGGTGTTCCGGATGATTTTCTGGTAGTCCAAGTGTGCTTTGGTTGTAATCTCGCCGAATACCATTATCATACCTGTATGATAAGCAGATAGTCAGACTGAGAGCATACCTTACACACCTGTCTTGGTTGCAGTCTCGCAGGCGACCTTTGGATAGATTAGCGCGCAATTGGGCAATTAGCCATACCCAGATATTCATGCCTTTGATAAGGGATCCTCAGCCAGACAAGCATCCAGAACGGCATCCGAGACCTGATCACTGCACGACCATCAGCCGCTATACAGACATGAGACTTGTGCTCTGGGATGCGCACGCAATCTTATCGGGGTGCCCTTCGCCTACAGATTCGGAAGTGAAGAGGAACGTCTTTCCCTTGACACCATTGGTGCCATTGGCTTGGCCGACCATGTTGGAAAGATCAAGTGACTTCAATGAACCAGGACGAGAGTATGGAGAGTTGTTGAGACCAATGATTGAGCGGTTGTAAAGGTGATTCTACTGATGGATCCTCAATTGTGGACAACGTTGAAACGTCAGCAACATCTCGAGGACCGAAATCGCTTGCTAAAATGCTATGGCGCCATCCTCCGGTTCGGCAAAGCCAATTGTCCCGCGCTTGGGTTCCGCACTCCGTACTCCGTACCCTAAGTAGATTCACCACTTACAGGTCTTGCTGGGCCCGAGTAATATCGCTCCAATGTCACGTCTACACTACGCCCCTAATCAATATTAACAACGTACGCCGTGGAAATGAGTAAGTACGGCACACTGGTCATGGGCCCGGCGGGCGCCGGCAAGGTGTGCTTACCCCGACCGTGCCTGGGGGGTCCACAACCTTCATGCGCAACCGATGAGTCCTCGACGGTTTACTATTTCTAATGCTCCTCTGCAGACAACCTTTTGCTCCGCATTGATACAGCATCTGCGGCTCGTCAAACGATCATGTTTCTACATCAACCTTGACCCTGCAGCGGAAGACTTCGCGTACGAGCCCGACCTCGACATCAAGGACCTGATATCCCTTGAGGATGTAATGGAAGAGGTGGGACTAGGGCCCAATGGAGGCTTGATATATTGCTTCGAGTATGTTGCAGAGACTGCCTACGCCTCTGGTAGGCCTGTTGCTAATGACTGCACTAGGTTTCTGCTCGAGAACTTGGACTTCCTAAGTGAAGCTATCGAACCCCTGAGTGAGGAGTATCTGATAATCATCGACATGCCTGGACAGATCGAGCTCTACACACACATACCAGTCGTGCCTGCGTTAGTACAGCACCTCACTCGTAGTGGAGCTCTGCACGTCAACCTTTGCGCAGCCTACCTTCTCGAATCAACGTTCGTGATTGATCGAGCCAAATTCTTTGCCGGCACACTATCAGCAATGAGCGCCATGATAATGCTTGAATTACCACACGTCAACATTATGAGCAAGATGGACCTCGTCAAGGGCTCTCTACGGAAGAAGGATCTGAAACGATTTATTGATCCGGATTCTTCTCTGCTTGACGACGAGCAGTCTGGCAACCAAGCCTCTGCCGCAAGAAATGAAGCAGACCCAACAACTACAGAGGAGATCATGGGAGGAGGAAGTTTCAACAAGCTCAACAAAGCTGTGGCTCGGTTAATAGACGACTTCAGCATGGTCTCCTTTCTGCAGCTCAATGTGCAAGATGAAGACAGTGTCGGCGCCATTTTAAGTTACATCGATGATGCTATTCAATATCACGAGGCTCAAGAACCAAGGGAGCCGAACGACGAGATACAGGATTGGGAGGATACTGCGATGACATGAACACCAAACACAGTTTGCCATGGAACTGGTATGCATAGCGCCGGCGTTCAATGATACGATAGCAAGACCCAAACACGGTTTGAAATAAGGGTAGATTAGTAGTCTAGCTTTTCTCATGTCCGTAGGGACATATCACAAACCCGGTTTCTGTAGATTACCTCGTGGTATTGGGGGGCACGTGTATCAAAAAAAATCGCAAACCATAATCTGTCTTCACCGAGGGACAACTGGATAAAGTACGTACAAAGTAGTACTTCATCACGCAACCTACCTTAACCGCAACTGCTTCACGTGATACTAGTGCAGCCCTTATCTTATCAGGTTGAGCGCGTACTTTACTCCACCTTAAGTAATTTGAAGCTTCGCCTTGGAGCACCCACACCATTGCTATCCTCCTGCCCCTCATCGCTTTCAGCTGCAAAGCCATGCAGACTCCCTCAAACTCTTAATAAACCGCAAGACAGCACGACATCGCAAGCCACCCAACCTTTTCAAACCCCACCGCACTACCCGCGCCTCTCCAGCACTTCACCCTCAACCATGGACTTCCTCGAAGGTACGCTTCCCCTCCCCCCTCCTCCACCTCCTCCACCTTCCCAAAGCTAACCCCACCCCCATCCAGCCTACGCCCCCCAAGCCTTCGCCCTCTACCACAACTACTACGCGCCCTACGCGACCTACCTCCTCCCCCTCCAGCGCTTCCTCCTACACTCCCAATCCTACTTCTACACCTACCTCTTCCCCTACCTCTACCCCCTCCTGCGCCTCTCCTCCTCCACCCTCCAATCCCTCCTCACCGACACGCCCTCCCTCCTCACCCTCGCCCTCATCGCCCTCGTTCTCATCATCTCCCTGAAAGTCCTGGATATGCTGCGGCGCACGATTATGTACTGGATCTCCTTGGCGATGAAGCTCGTGCTGTGGGCGGCGGTGGCGGGGATGGGGATTTATGTGTATAACAGGGGGGTGGAGCAGACGGTGGAGGATGTAGGGTGGGTGGTGGGGTTGTTCGCGGGGCTGGAAGAGGAGGGCCAGAGGGTTGGGCAGCGGAAGGCGCAGGGGAGGAGGGGGCAGGCAAGGAATCTGGGGAAGAAGACGCCGAGGGGGAGGACGAGGGGGGCGGGGTGGTGATCCGGTTCACGTCTACATTGCAGGAGGAGGCATACACGTACGGAGCATGCACTGAAGAAATCCGTCGACCTTGCTTCATCCCTTGTCGAGCACAAGCTCGGTGTCTTTGCCTCCATGGATTCGTGACCAAAGCTGGGTCTGTACGAAAGAAAGGGTTAGGTATCACGTATCCACCGCATGCGTCTCGCCCCGTCTCAGAACGTCAGCAAAGCCTTTCTGAAGGGCTCCGAAACGGAGCGTATCAGGGTTTCGGGGATCGATATCCAACCCTTCTGGCCTCTCCAAGCCCGCAGTGACTGAGCGAGGGCGTTCGAGAGAGAGAAGCAGATCTGCAGTAGAAGACCTGGACGATCACCGCGAACTCGAAAGAAAGCGATGGATGAGTCTTCGTATGGAACCGAGTCAGAAGATCCCCTGGCGAGGCACGGTTTCGAATCGATCCTCTACCAAGACGTCCGAATCCAATGACCAGGGGTCTTCGACACCATCACCGGCGAACGACCTGGTCGTAGGGGCCGGTATCGGTCAAGCTGTTAGATGCTGGAGTTGAGTTGTTGCTAGGATGGTTGTTGGGGTCGGTCGGTTTAGAATGTACAGTAGTCTTGGAGGAGCTGACTCCTGTCGCAGAGTGTGTGGATCATGAAGGGCCCATCTTTCCTTATGAGAAACTTGGTCGAAATCACTGCCATAATCCTTTTTTTTCATGACCTGCGAGATGGCTCCATTGTATAGTGTGAATAAATTAGCTGTCGATGGACGATAACATACGCTTCATGCTTGACATAGCCTCCGTGCGCCGGAAAATGCAAGCAAATATGCCACCAGCTTTTCTGCAAATGCGTCGAAACGGAGCAACAATCAGCCAATTATTCGAGGATCGTACCCATGACATCTACCATCACCTTTTTCCAACCTAACCCGCCCGATACCACATTATCCTCCGACCGTCCTCAGGCTTTCAACCTCCTCTCCTCACACCCCACGCAAACCGGGCTCTCCTCACACCCCCTCGAAAAGAATCTCCCATCCCCAAAGCCCCCACCACATTCCTAAACCCCACAGTCAGCATATCCCCCCCCCACACAACAGCACCCCAAGAAAACACTTACCACGCAAACAAAACACCCCTCATGCCACTCGCCCCCCAACGCCTGCACCCCCTGCTCGAGGATCACCTTCCGACAGCCTTTGCACTTCCCATTGAACCTCCCCGCATGGCACCCCACACACCACGCATACCCATTCCGCTCCACGAACGGCGTCTTCTCATCGAACGGGTCGCCGCACTCGGCGCAGAAGAAATGGCCTTTATGCCACTCCCCACCGCAGGCAATCACGACTTCGCCCTCAATGGGCGTCTTGCAGCTGCGGCAGCGCGGGGAGAAGAGCTCATGGAAGTCGAGGTGGCAGTAGAAGCGTAAGCTGGCGTCGCCGTCGTCGAGGGCGGTGTAGCCGTTTATGGCGTCGGGAGCGTGAGGGTCGGCGGTGCGGGTTTCGATACGGGCGAGGCGGGCGTCGCGGGAAGGGGAGGGCTCGGGGTAGAAGGCGACGCATTCGAGGAGCTCGGAGCAGTGGTGGCAGGTGAAGCAGTGGGGGTGGAAGCGCTGGGAGGCGGCGGAGACGATGCGGCCGGCGATGGGGAGGGCGCAGGAGGCGCATTGGGCAGTGGGGCGGCTGTGGAAGGGGGACCAGTGTGGGGTCGAGCTTGTGATGGGCGCGGTGGATGAGTGATGGGGCAGTGGTCGTTTGAAGGGGCTGGGACGGCTGCTGGTCGTGGGAGCTGGGAGTGCGCGAGCGGGAGGAGTGTCGTCTGAGATTGAGATGCTGGGGACAGAGGGGGTTGGCTCGCTGATTGGAGGGGTGGTCGAGAGTTCGATAGAGGGGACACAGACATTGATGGTAGGAATAGTAGGTGCTTCGTCGGTGTGCAGTGCAGGAGGGTCTGGAACATTGATTGTTGGGACGATAGGAGCTGAGGCAGTGGACATTAGAAGCCGGGGTTTTGGCCGGAGCGATGTCGGCACTGTGCTAGAATCGTCTTGGATTGAAGGCCCAATAGTTGATGAGCTCTCTTGCTTCGGATCAGTGTCCTTGGGCCTCCAGTCTTTGTCGAAGCTGACGATCGGTCTTCCTGGCCGGTCACTGACGACAGTAGGCGATGGCAGTTTTGGGCTTCTGTCCTTCATTCGCATGCTCGTAGCAGCTCTGATATCATCACTGCGAATCTCAATGCCATTCTTGGTCTTAGGACTATCGGCACTAGCATCATCAAGACCTGCAATCTCAATCCTCGGTGGGCTGGTTGTGGATTTGTTTGCCAAGTAAGATGCATCGCGTGACTGAGAGGGCGGATTCCTATGTATATCGGTTCTCAACAGCTTCGTATGACTATCTTCTGGGATTGTCTTTGAACGTAAGAAGCCATAGCTCGCACTTTGCAGCTTGGCAATTGAGTTCCGAGTCTTCAACTTGAGTGGTGCAGGCTCAAGCGGTTCTTCTGGTAATTCTGGCACAGTGTCCTTAGTAGCTTCATCAGGCTCTTCGTAAATTCTGTCGTCAGGATTGCTAAAGAGGCCTCCGCTTGATTTTCTTGACTTTGGTCCACTCACTTTTCGACGGCCTGTTGATTTGAGTGGAGAGACGGGAAAGCTTAGGTTCATGTATGCCTTCTTCTGCGGTGAGTCCCATACTGCATGACCCTGAACAGCAGGTGCCTGGCTCTCCTCTTGACCGGTCTTGCTTTCGCCCTTAGAAGCACCGCTGGACACTCGACTTCCCCTTGAACTTCCACTTTGTGCCTGGCTAGACGAAGATCCATCTGACGCTGACCGTTGGCCTGGAGCCTTCCCCCCTTTGACGATCCCTAGAGCCGCATACCCGAGGCTCTGGCTTCTAGCATGACTTCCTTGCTCCAAATGTTGCTTGTAATTACGATGCCCGTCGCGACTTCGATATGGCGCTCCTGCATTTCTGTGCTGATGGACCAGGTCTGATGCCTCATCCTGGGCGGCAGCATGTAAACGAGCTTCATCCCGTGAATCCATATCTTCAAGTGCTTCCCTTAATGAGTGAGCTTCTTGCCTCTCCATCCATCGCTGACCTCTCTCCAAGTATACACCGCCGGCTGCTACCGTCGAAGCCCTCGTTGCCGTGGCTGAAGTTGTAAAGTCCCTTGCCTGAACACCTGGATGAGGGGGTTGAGCTAACGGCCGACCAGTTTTCTTGGTCGCATCTGCTGTGGGTATCGCAGAATATGCTCGACGATGTAACATAGCGCTTGAACACCGATCCGGCTCCTTGGCGCGTGTAAGGTCGGGCTGTTGTATAGAGCACAGGGGTCGTGACAGTGACAATGCAGACGATGGTCTCAGTGTAGGTTCCACAACAGGCACCGGCTTAGAGGATGCATCTCTAGTAGGGAGAGGTCTTGATCCACTTGGACGGGCGGGTCGATTTAAACGGAGATCCGTAAGGTAGCTGGCGGTCCAGGCCCTTTGGGAGTCTGGAGTAATTGCTGGTTTCGTTATGTCTGCGGAGGCAAAGAACTTCAAGGGAGAGGTACTCCTAGATCGACTAGCAGTACGCGGTAAACGACTGTCTGACAATGTGGGTATAGAAGCGCTTGGATCCGTTGCGCCATAGACCATCTTCGGACAGTCACTGCAGGGGAAAGGGTGGAATTAATGAGGGTGTGGATGTATTCTACAGGCATGTAGAAGTTATCCTTGAAACGGGAGTAACACATAAAGGTAGTAGAAGATAATGAGTGGTGACTATAAGAAAGTACTCAGACTGTATGAGATGAGAAACCGAGGGTCAACATCCAATCCCTGGCCCAGCAACCACTAGCTCTGAAACTCTTCCCACGCCATTCCAACCCCCCCCTGGGCACACCAACTCTGATCATTCGTCTCTACTAAGCACATCTTCTCCATATCTTCTACAAAATGTGCACAAAGAAATATAGAGATGTGCGAGCAACAGAGTGTGTCATCAAGATCAATTTTTGGAGGACAATTGAGGATTTGTTGAAGGGGGCGCGAGATCTTGCCGGTTCTCGGCAATTGGAAGCGATCTTGAGTCCCGTCCCGACGTCAAAATCCCGGGAATAACGATGGCATGACATAAAAGGTAAAGGCAATTGGTGAGAAAGACGGTACTCTAAGGAACCTCTAGTCGAGTTCGAGATGGATGCATACAAGTTATCCTCCGTCGTACGCTGTCACCTGTCCTCCTGTTCTCCGCTTGAAAGATATTTTTGGCTCCCATGGCCCATTCATGACGATCAAGCGAGCAGCAAAGCCGGGCACCGCATCAAGTGAGCAACAAAACCGCTCGAGGAGAAGCTCTGGGAAAACGGCTACCCCATCGGATGTCGAGCAACATGCCGCTACGAGCGAAAAGCAGGTCGACGTGCCCCCAGATGGCGGCTACGGCTGGGTCTGCGTTGCATGCTGTTTCTTGATAAATGCACATACTTGGGGAATAAACAGTTCATATGGCGTCTTCCTTTCCTACTACCTTGCCAAAAACTACTATCCTGGTGCAACTTCATTGGAATTTGCCTTCGTTGGTGGTCTGTCCATCTCCCAGGCATTGCTTGTTTCGCCCATTGCCACCTCGACAACTCGATTGTTCGGGACAAAAGTTACCCTTCTGATTGGTGTTGGCTTCGAAGCTCTTGCTCTCATCGGGGCATCCTTCACCCATAAGATGTGGCAACTGTTCCTGACTCAAGGCGTGTGCTTCGGGTTTGGAATGGGGTTTCTCTTTGTCGGCTCTGTTGGGGTGGTACCGCAATGGTTCACGAAGAAGCGAAGTCTCGCAAATGGTTTTGGCACCGCAGGTAGTGGCATCGGGGGCATGATGTACAGTCTGGCGACAGAGGCTATGATACAATCACTTGGGGTGGAATGGGCTTTTAGGATACTCGGAATTCTTGCATTTGTCGTCAACTTCATATGCGCCTTACTCATGAAAGATAGGAACAAGGCAATTGGCGCATCGCAGCTAGCCTTCGACTATCGGCTGTTCAAGAGGTTGGAGTTCTTGCTTACTCTTGGCTGGGGGTTTTTCAGTATGCTTGGATACATCGTTCTCCTCTTCTCCCTACCAAATTATGCCCTGACGATTGGGCTCACCTCATCCCAAGGCTCAGTCATTGGAGCTCTGCTCAATCTAGGCCAGGGGCTTGGTCGACCAGTCGTGGGCATATTCAGCGATAGAGGTATGTGATTTTCGGTGAATATTCTTGATCTTTGCGACCTTGGGAGGTCCAATCCGTTGAGGTAGCGAAATTGCTCATGCAATTTCAGCCGTTCCACGTCTAGCTAGTTGGACACATATCTGACTCGGATTTTAGTTGGGCGTATCAATATCGCAGGCTTCTGTACCTTTTTGGCAGGTATCTTTTGCTTGGCTATCTGGATTCCTGCCAAGAGCTATGGTGTCCTCATTTTCTTTGCCTTGATTGTGGGCACCTGTAGTGGGACTTTCTGGACGACGATTGGACCAGTGAGTGCAGAAATTGTAGGATTGAAAGAGCTACCGTCTGCCCTGTCAATTACTTGGCTAGTCTTGGTTCTTCCAACGACATGTAAGTCAGGCTGCGCAACACCTACTATTTCTGTGCTAAGACTCCCCAGTTTCGGAGCCCATAGCACTCCAGCTACGGGTGAACACTGGGAACATCTATCTGCATGCTCAGATCTTCGCAGGTTTGATGTACATAGTCGCAGCGCTCTGTATGTGGGTGTTGCGAACCTGGAAGATCGGACAACTCGAGCAAGTCGTAGCCGAACAAGAGAAATCTGCGAACAATACCGACGCTGTGGTTGTCGAGCCATCGACCGATTTGTCTCCCAATAGCACAAGCCGTACGAAAGCGAAGTCTAGCATAGTGAAGCGTTTGTTAGCATGGAAGCGAGTTTAAACTTTGGAATTTTCAGGTGTTGTAAATAGAAGTCGACAATGTGAGAAGACGATTCCAATGATGAATCTGGGAACATTCGATTTCGAATCTCTAGTCGAGATCATTCAATAATACCAAAGCACAGCAACACTCTTTCGTTGCAGTGTTTACTGGGAGGCGGGCACGGGCCACGCGCTAAAAGATCGCTCTTGCCCACAACAACCACCGATCCTTGACCGAGTCTTCTACCAACAACTTCCACCACATACAGGTTCCTCAGAGTACTCCAGCTTGTTTGCTTTCGATATTCTCTACCTAGAACACTCGAGTCATACTGAGAAAGCGCCATCATGCGTGAGATCGTACGTGTTCTCTCCCGCTGATACTTACACCCACGCGTCTATCAGCCTCGTCTACCCCAACCGTCAACGAGCAACAGGATGCTGACTTGCATGCTACTTATAGGTGCATTTGCAGACCGGCCAATGCGTATGTTCCGCTGTACCCATCTTCAAAGAGTCTTTGACTGACAGCTACAGGGTAATCAAATTGGTGCTGCCTTTTGGTTCGTCCCACTCCCTCGGACGCGACATCAATCACAGTCTGACTCGAATCAGGCAAACCATTTCGGGAGAGCATGGCCTCGATGGTTCTGGGGTGTAAGTAGCATTGGAAATCTTCCCGAAGCCATATCTTAAACCCCGCCCAGGTACCACGGGACCTCGGATCTCCAACTTCAGCGTATGAACGTCTACTTCAACGAGGTGTGTACGTTCGCTGCGCATGCCTATGGCAAAGCTGAAGAACTCTAGGCATCTGGAAACAAATATGTTCCTCGTGCGGTGCTTGTCGATCTCGAGCCGGGTACTATGGATGCCGTCCGAGCAGGACCTTTTGGTCAATTGTTCCGCCCTGACAACTTTGTCTTCGGTCAATCTGGTGCCGGAAACAACTGGGCAAAAGGCCACTACACAGAAGGCGCCGAGCTGGTGGACCAGGTTCTCGATGTTGTCCGTCGTGAGGCTGAGGGCTGTGATTGCCTACAAGGTTTTCAGATCACCCACTCACTTGGTGGCGGTACGGGTGCCGGTATGGGGACGCTCTTGATCTCCAAGATCCGAGAAGAGTTTCCAGACCGTATGATGGCCACTTTCTCTGTGGTTCCGTCACCCAAGGTGTCGGAGACCGTTGTTGAGCCTTACAACGCGACCCTCTCGGTGCATCAGCTTGTAGAAAACTCGGACGAGACATTCTGTATCGACAACGAGGTACGTAATACTTAACTACCTATTCTGAGGTTTTGCAATAACCGATTTCAGGCACTCTACGACATCTGCATGCGCACCCTCAAGCTTTCGAACCCTTCTTACGGTGATCTGAACCACCTCGTTTCCGCAGTCATGTCTGGTGTCACCACCTGCCTCCGCTTCCCAGGTCAATTGAATTCCGACCTTCGCAAGCTAGCGGTCAACATGGTTCCCTTCCCGCGTCTGCACTTCTTCATGGTCGGATTCGCGCCCCTTACTAGCCGTGGATCTCACCACTTCCGTGCCGTAACGGTCCCTGAGTTGACCCAGCAAATGTACGACCCTAAGAATATGATGGCTGCCTCCGACTTCCGGAATGGTCGCTACCTTACTTGCGCAGCTATATTGTAAGTGCTGGATATTCTGAGACTGAACATACCCAACTAACCCTATTCCAGCCGCGGAAAAGTGTCAATGAAGGAGGTTGAAGACCAGATGCGGAACGTGCAGAACAAGAATGCGTCTTATTTCGTCGAGTGGATCCCGAACAACGTGCAGACCGCATTATGCTCAATCCCTCCCCGTGGGCTCAAGATGTCGTCGACATTCATCGGCAACTCCACGTCAATCCAAGAGCTATTCAAGCGTGTCGGCGACCAATTCAGCGCCATGTTCCGTCGCAAAGCTTTCTTGCATTGGTATACTGGGGAAGGAATGGATGAGATGGAGTTTACGGAGGCGGAGAGCAACATGAACGACTTGGTGTCGGAGTACCAACAATACCAAGATGCGTCCGTTTCGGAGGGCGAAGAGGAATAGTAAGTCTGATTTTCTTTCCTGCGAGTACCTAACGCTAACTTCGATTTAGCGAGGAGGAAGCTCCTATGGAAGGCGAAGAGTAAGAAGCGCTGTCGAGCCGAATCACCGTCATTCTGCTTCGCAGGGGATGGCTCCTTCTAGCGTAGACGGTGCATTTCCTTCCAGGTACGAATTATGTGGCTCATGGGTTCAAATTGTTTTGCGGCAACAGCGAAGAGCAGGTAGAACATGCAAGCGATTTTTCCAGAGTGCAATACGTCCTATTGGTAGTGCAGACTATTGACCAAAGCTCTATGGTCCCAATTCTCGTCTCACTTTCCTTGTGGTAAAAAGCAGTCGATGTCTTTGTAGCGACATGAGCTCGCTGTCATACCCATAACCCAACAGCCATTGCTCGTCTATCTCATTGTGTCGAATGCGTGGTCTCCTAATACGCGACACGATTCTTCAAGTGTTCTCTGTTTGATTATCAGAAAGCACGTAAACGGAAGGCCGCATTTAACCGAAGGTGGGGTCTTCGGATGTGATGGTGGGGGTCACATCAACTAGAAGCATTCGGCTCAAGGAGAATCACCTACTCTACGATACTTCACCAGGTACGAGTATCTTGCTTCCTCTACGATGGAGATGCGAGGCTTACAGCGTGTAGCTTCGTCTAGACTGAAACCCACGTCGTTCCCTGTCTGTCGGCGGATACCGCGATCCTCATGGTCCAAGATGGCGACCATGGCTACCTACAAAGTGCCCAAGGTCGAGAACGAGAACAATGTACGCTGGGTCCACGAGCATTTGGTTGTAGGAAGCTGATCGGGAACTCGATTCAGAAACATTATGGAAAAGGTTCGCCAGACCGGAAAGCTCTAGAGAAAGCTCTGCAGTCGTGGGGAGGCATGCGTGAGGTCTATGCCATTGTTAATGGTGAAGAGGTACGACAGTTCATTGCCCTGGAGCACCAAGACATGGACCGCTGTCGATCAGCGTCTTTAAATATCCGAAGCCTATGAACGTCGGAACTGATCTTGTAATCAAGGTCAAAGATCCGAATCCGAGATCAGAAGAGCTCCAATTCAATCCAGCAGACCACTTGACCCCCATAGCAAGATACAATGAGGCCAGCCCTGCCACAATATCCAAGGCCATTGAGTCAGCTCTCGCCGCTAAGCCGGCGTGGGAAGCTATGCCCTTTGCCGACCGGGCTGCCGTGTTCCTTAAAGCCGCAGACCTGATCAGTGGGAAGTACCGATACGAATTGATGGCCGCAACGATACTTGGGCAAGGGAAGAACGCTTGGCAGGCCGAGATTGATGCTGCTGCGGAGCTGTGCGACTTTCTAAGGTCAGATTAGAGGACTTGGGTTTTCAAGAAAGTTTAGGTCTGACTAGGTTCAGGTTCAATGTTCAGTATGCTCAGGAGCTATACGCACAGCAACCAGTCCATAATTCACCGGGTATCTGGAAGTACGATCTCCGAATCCAGCCCAGTTTTATTCTTGTTTGACTGACTTACTTTGACTACAGCCGGGTCGAATACCGTCCGCTCGAAGGCTTTGTGTATGCCATAACTCCATTCAACTTTACAGCAATTGGCGGCAATCTACCGTGCGCTCCTGCCCTCATGGGCAACGTCGTCATATGGAAACCCTCACCATCAGCCATTGCCTCGAACTACCTAATACAGCAGATTCTTATGGAGGCCGGCCTTCCACCGAACATTATTCAATTCATTCCTGGGGATGCTGAAGAAATCACCAATATCGTTCTTGCCCATCGCGAATTTGCGAGCCTGCATTATACAGGCAGCACGGCTGTCTTCCGAAGCTTGTACGGCAAGATTGCAAGTGGTGTCGCAGAAGGTAAATATAAAGGCTATCCTCGCATAGTTGGCGAGACGGGCGGTAAGAACTTTCATCTTGTTCACAACAGTGCGGACCCACACAATGCAGTGATTAATACCATACGGGGCGCCTTCGAGTACCAGGGTCAGAAGTGTAGTGCCGCTTCCCGAGCTTACATACCGTCTTCCCTGTGGTTAACGATCAAATCGGGTCTGGTATCGGAGACGAAGGCCTTGAAGGTTGGATCTCCACTGGACTCGTTCAGCAACTTTGTGGGGCCTGTGATCCATCAACGCTCGTTCGGGAAGCTATCCAAAGTCATCGACGACGCCCAATCGGACAAAGAGCTTGAGTTAGTCGTCGGCGGGACGTATGATGACAAGAAGGGATACTTCATTCATCCGACAATCTACCAGACGAGCAATCCGCGGCACCATCTTCTTGCTACCGAACTCTTTGGCCCGGTGCTGGTGGTGTACGTCTACGACGACTCGAAAGCGGAAGGCTTTGCGGACATCTGCAAGCTTATCGACAGCACGTCGGACTATGCATTAACGGGCGCGGTGTTTGCCAAGGACAGGTATGCAATCCGACAAGCGGAAGACGCCCTAAGGAACTCTGCAGGCAATTTCTACGTCAACTGCAAATGCACCGGGGCCGTTGTGGGGCAGCAGCCGTTTGGCGGGGCCAGATCAAGCGGCACGAACGACAAAGCTGGCAGTCAGAACCTGCTGGCGAGGTTCGTGAGCATGAGAAGCATCAAGGAAGACTTTGTGGGCAGTGCGGAGGTGCAATATCCCAGCAACGAAGTGTGAGAGCAGCAGGGAAGGGGCATTTGGCTCCATGAGCTACTTCCAGATGGATTGGATGATTGCGCCTGTGGCCGACCACGGTTCTCAGATGTAGCAGTACGACATTCAACGGGCTTAAGTGCTGTGTTTCACTCACGTTAGGGTAGAAGCGAGCCGCGTTAAAGCGTGCTGAGGTGTCTGTTGGGCTTCTTCATACGTAATTCTACAACCGACAGGCGAACTGGACAGAACCCAAGTCACACTTGTTAGCCGTTTTGGTCTGCCAATTGCAATCAGCACTGAAGGGAGTCCAGACCTCTCTACGGGGTATGCAGACACAATTCCATGCACCATGCGCAACTACCACGAGGCCGAAGCTTTCCTCATGCATCTTCTCTTCGGGACATGCTCCGACGAAGTCTGGGACCCCCTTGCGAAGTGGAGTTGCGACAAGCCCCCGTTCTACTCGCCCGAAAATAAATTAGTTACCAAACAAGGTTAGTCGATAGCGGCTCGTTTGTTGACCAATCACTTTATTGGGGCCTATCGAAAGGTTGGCCAGCAAGCGTACAGTAGCCGGCTAACCTTATCAGGTAGCTAATTTGTTTTCTGGCGACCCGAGTACTTTAGTGATGTGAGGATATTGCGCCACAACACAGCCACACTGTGGCGTCAGCTATTGCTCGATGCTCCACGGGGGGATCTGCATCTTGCGACCTCGGCGTCGGAACCTCCGATGTAGTTGCTGTTCAAGAGTAGAAGTAATAATGTACTCAGCGGCCGCATTTGCTTGGTAGAGCTGCCTTGTCGCACAATGCCCAGTTTTGCCCATCGGGGTCTCTCCGAGGATGGTGGAAGGATGACGTCGGGGTTGGTAGTCGGGTAAACGGAGTCGGTGGGAATGGGATTGACCGACGCGCTAAAAGTGGTCTATCCAACTTTCCGACGTTGCAAGCGCAACCTCCCAAGCGCTAAAGCTGCGAATGCCTGTGGCTTGATAAGAAAGACATGGTCCGGCAAACCAATGATCGACTCGGATTTCAGCCATTAGACCACGCTGCTTCGGCAGCTCTTGTGGATCGAGACTTGACCTTACCCTGGCTGCCCACCTGCTCTTCCACTGGTACAAATACCTCTACGTCTAGCACCAGCACCCTCTGTCTTTTCTATATCCTACCATTCTCCAATTGACATTGACGCCCCTCATATACTTCATAGAGCGCTGTCATTCAGCTTTGTGCCTGGTCTTCATTCTGTGTTGTCTCGACCCGACAAGTTGTGAATGACACCGATTACGTCATTTGCTTGTCTATCAGTTCACCTAAGCATTGGCTCACGCTCCCAACTATGAGTTGCTAAGCTTCGTGTTGAAGAAGTCAATCTTGTCTTAACCTCATTCTGTTCTCGCATCCTATTTCAAAGAGCGCAAGGATGCTCCGCAACTATTTTCTCGCGGCCTCATTAGCTGTGCTGAGCGCCAGTAACGTGCTTGCACAAAGCTCTTCGAGCTCAAATCCGCTGGTCAACTTCCTTGGAAGTGTGAATTCTGCTGTGGGTGTTATCTCGTCAGCAACTGCTTCGGAAGCATCGGTGACGAAATCATCGTCCACAACGCCTTCTCCTACCTCCGCATCCTCCTCCTCCCCCTCACGAACCCAAGCCGCAGCAACCTCTTCGGCAGCCGCGGCACCGAGCCATGGGGGCACAAATCACAAGACAGTCATCATCGCGGTGGTCTGCGCAGTGGTGGGAGCTATACTCCTTGGTCTCATCCTCGCCTTGCTTTGCTTTTGTCTGATACGACGGCGTCGCAAAAACCGGAAACAACGTATCGCCACTCCAGTCACAGACGACGAGGTCAAAGGTTGGAAGGGAGGACACCCGGAGAAAAACGACCGCACCTACATTCCGCCGCAATATGGCCATGTACCCGACATGGAAGCACAGCCGATGATCGCTCCAGCCGTAGCACCAACCGCGGTAACGAGGGGAGGTAATCCAACCATCGACAATCACCCTGCCTATCGTTACGAAAATCCTTTTGTGCCCATACCGCCTAGTCCCCGTCGGACGGCTCCAAACTCTCGTAGCGGACTGACAGATGGGACTGTACCAGGCGATCAGCCTTATATCCTACCAGCTGGTGATCCTGAGAAGCAACGGCTCCGTTCTCGATCACGGTCTCACTCTCGGCCGAGATCCAACACAGGAGACGGTCTTCCCATGACTACCAATGCAGACCGGCCACCGACGCCCTTCGGCCTCAGCGGTATCGGGCAGCCCTACGAGGATACGCACGTCCACCTACTGCAGCAAGAGACTCCATCAAAAGAGCTTCACCAGTCTCTTAACAGTCGAGATCCTCTAGAATCTGCTCACCGAGGACCTACCCCAGGATACACTACGCCTCCGGAAATTCCTGGCCGATCGTCACGCCGCAGCGGCCAGTCCTCGGAATCGCCATTAACAAGTGAAACGGGTAGTTATACCGGCAGTGGGAGTGACGAATACCATCAATCGTATGCTCCAGCAACAATGTCGCCTCGCGGTCAGCAACGTATCAGCCACACGCACACCCCAACACATTCCCTAACACAGCCTTACCACCAATCGAACCTGCCCAACAACCGGGTTAGCAATAGCCCCACGACGATGCAGGCGCCTCCTGTTCCTTGGGCGGAGGGTTCACCAGCACAGCGACGACACTCGCCTGTGAGGCCGTCCGGAGAATGGGCCGAGAGCGGACGAAGAGCCTCTAGGAGTCCTGCTACCAGCATCAATGGACAGCCTAGACGGTTCAGATTCAGTGACTTGCAGGCCAATTCCGCCCATCATGGGGGGTGGGAGGGCAGACATAGCCACGGAGCCGTTGGAGAGGCCATGTGATTGGTGGCTCTCACACACTATCCATGGAGTTGATAGATTACCGCATAGGTATACATGAGTACGAAGGATGGCTCGCATACAATGGCGTCTGGGAAGGTTCGATTACAATACCCATGGTGCTTCTATGCTTGTTTTGAGCATAATACTTGCGATTTGCTACGAGCTCTCTAATCGGCAATACACTAGACATCTCCAATACACAAATAAATAGAGCTATTGGCAGTGAGAGCCTGTTGTAGATGTGATTGTGTGTGAAATTGTCTACAGAGTTCCTATCGATTCCGGCAACACGGTCGCCAAGAGAGTCAATGTAAATGTCTCTTGTTGAAGAAATTAAATCTGCATTTCTACTATGCGACACCATACAAGTATCTTTTTGAGAGCTGTTCGCACCCCAACGGGAGTGGAGCACTCAAACAGCGAATACTTTATCAAGGGCAGATTTTCTAAGGCTGGCTAGGGCTAATATAGGGTTGGTTTCTCGAATCTTTCGGGCTTGGGAGTGGGGAGATTTGTTACAGTGCTCATGACGAAGTAGAGCTGCAATTCGGTTCCCTTCGCTACTATGCTTTTACTATGAGCTTTGTGCCTTCGGTAGGGATCCAAGGCCGGTACTAATCCCTACATTTCTCCGCCGTACCAATTACACTCGTCGAAAACTGGAACAACAATCCCGCGCCAGGCTTATATCCACCCTTACTGGGGTTCACCCTCGCTGTCCTCTGAGCAAACCCTGGTTGTTGAGTGTAGTAGAGATTCGAAATGACCGACGACGACGCCGGAGAGTTCTCTCTCGAGGCTCGCCCCTCCGGCTTCCCGCAGAACCCAGAAGACTTCGACGCTGACCCGCGTATTTCATTTTCCAAGCTCGACAGCAAGTTCATACTGGAAGCCGATGACGGACAAGAGTTCGAATTTGATGATGCATTGAAGAGATGGGTTCCTGCGGTACGCCCTCCTCCTACACAACCGAGGGTGCTCCCCCGGAAGAAACATTGCATACCATAGACCGGCCGATGGAGTCAAATGCCTAACATGATATCGTTGTGGGTCTACAGTTGGATGATGCTCTTTTAGAACAACAGAGGCAGGCATACGCTGTGAAAGGCGTGGATGAGTCGGAGCCGGCGCAGCAGCCGAAGAAGAAAAGAAAGCAGGTGTACACAAATGGTGAGGATGTAAGTGAAATATATCACTTTATCGTTTGACAAAACAGCTTGAGAAGCAATTAGACTGACACTATGTTTTGGGTATCTTAGGAACAAGGTGGTCGAGCAACCAGCTCCAAGAAGCCCAAACCCGCTGCTGAGCCCAAAGAGCGCAAGAATACCGCCGTCTATGTAACCTCACTTCCAACGGATGTCACGGCCTCCGAAGTTCATGACGTTTTCACGAAGTGCGGTGTCATTGCCGAGGAAATTGATAGCGGCAAGCCTCGCATCAAACTATATACCAACGAAGACGGTAGCTTCAAGGGCGATGCTCTAATTCTCTACTTCCGAGCCGAGAGCGTGGACCTGGCGGTCCAAATGCTTGACGACACTGATTTAAGATTCGGTCAGCCCGCGCCGACAGGGAAGATGAGGGTTGCTGCGGCGGATTTCAGTTATAAGGCACAAAAAGATGCACCAGCGAAGAGTAACAACAAAGACAAAAAGAAGATCATCAAGAAGACTCAGAAGCTCAACAAGTAGGACAAGATCCGAAGAGCCTCACAAGTCAACTTGAGCTGACCTTTGCTTAGCAAACTCGCCGATTGGGACGATGACGACCCCTCAGCTCTGCAAGATACTGGCTCACGGTGGGATAAAGTGGTCATACTGAAACACATGTTCACCTTGCAAGAACTCGAAGTAGGCAGTCTCGATTTTTCAACCCTCTTGCATTCGTTCCTCATCCAATCAAGCAAGCCTGAATTTCAACGCAAGCTTGACCCACATTGTTTAAAATGAGTACATGATCAAGGATATCCACATTCCACGACAAGATCCTTAAACCAGATAGCCAAAGAGTCCACCCACTAACCCCCCCCTCCTTACAGGAGGACCCCGCCGCCACCCTCGAAATCAAAGAAGACATCCGCGACGAATGCGCCAAAGTCGGCGAAATCACCAACGTCGTCCTCTTCGACCGCGAGCCCGCCGGCGTCGCCAGCGTGCGCTTCGCCACCGCTGAGGCGGCCAAGGCCTGTGTGCGGATCATGGATGGGCGCTTCTTCGCGACGCAGAAGCTCGAGGCTTATATCGCGGACGGGAGCGAGAAGTTTAAGAAGACGGGTGAGAGGAAGGTTGGGGAGGGGGAGGGGGAGGAGGGGAGGAGGCTGGATGAGTTTGGGAGGTGGTTGGAGGAGGGGAAGGAGGAGGGCTAGGATGGGCAGGTGGGGAAAGTAGGCACCCTGGAGTAGTCTTCTGCGTTGCGAGCATGAATGTGTCCGTCAGTTCGCAAGCGGCACTCTGGATGGATGCAGTAAGTAAAACGGCTCGAGCGTCTCGGAATTGTAGTATAGTACATTCAACACAGCATCATTCCTCATGCCCTTCAGCACTCATCCTTAGCCCCAACTCCCACGCTTCCATCTCCCCAGCCAACTTCCCGAAGACGTCCCCAGCTTTTCCAAATTTTCAAATCGACCAGCATCTTGGCACCTTCCCTGCACAGAAGGTCGCCAGATCAATCCGAGCGCAGACCTCCCGTTCTCCATCTCCCATCTCCCAATCCCTCTCCACCCAAGAACCACCACAGACACAGCCGCAGGGCGACCGAACACCCCAAGCGCTCGAGGCGAGTCGACCCGGTAGGCCATCTCATCGGTGGCGGGGCTTCGCTGTGTTTCTGCGGACGGGCAGCAGGAGCGTGATTGACGCTCTGGCGAGTGATCTCGTCCGTCGGATCTGGGCTGACGTCGGATGCTGGGGAATAGCTTCCACGGGCTCATCCTTGGGGGGATGCGGTCCACATGCCAGTGTTGCCTTCCCTGGAATTTTCTTTTGGTCATGAGTCATGGTAGAGCGAGATCGTGGCGGACGGAGCGTGGGAGATGCATGACTGCGTGTTTCGAGGATCAGGTCGAATGGTACATCTGGCTTGGGAGTCCTGATCTTGGGGATTGCGTCAAGGAGGTTTTGGGAGTGAGGGTTCAGGCTTGGAGATGGTGGCAACGCTTTCTTGTTTTTGATGATTTGGGTCGAGGTGCGGTTGTTAGTGTTTGATGCATGTTTGAGATGGAAAGCCATGAGACCGGTCTGGAAAACGATTGTGGTTGTTTTTGACTCGATTGGAAATCAGCTTGTTAGCACTGAAGTTATTCCTCAGTCGACTCGGCACTACAGATCGTTCGATGATGCTGTCGTCCATATGAAGATAACGTGCATGAAGAATTGCAAGCTACCGTTCTTGTCGGCGCTACGTTCGTGTCGGTGGCATAAGCCTCCGGCCGTTCGGATTGGAGTAGGCGGGCTGGGTACTAGGTGATTGATGGTTACTCAATCATCTGCTCTGCTTCGGCCGAGCTTGATACGAGCTTCCAATTTAGTTTTCTTGATTGGGAAAAGAACGGGATTCGTTGTTGGTAGGACGAGATCCAGTGTCTTGTCTGTGAGCGGGTTGTTGGTTTTAGGTCCTCCGGGCTTGACTTTTGGAGTCTTCGCGGTTGGTTCTTTTCGGAAATTGGTGTAGGTATGTGGGTTGTTGGCCTAGTATTGAGAACAACAACAATATTGGTATGAGATGTGCTCTTGCTGCGAAACCATACGGGGGAGGAAAAAGGGTTGATGGTGAGATGATAGGAAGGGAGTGAACGCAACAATTCTGGTTAGAACTCATTAGGCCCACTGTGGCTATGTGCGGTAGTCGTTTCGATAGTAACTGACAGAGCGTGATCGTTGTTCGTGGAGCTAAATTCAGACATTGGATGAAGTGGGAGTATGCACGTGATTTCTAAAAGCTGTGCTTCAGGAGTAGGGGCGGAGAAGGCGTGGTAGCGCTGTGTCCGCCTTCGATGGTGGTTCGCTTGGTGTAGCAGATGGGTCGTGGGTGGTACATGGGGCTCGATAGGACACGCCTCGACTGCCTGTATGCGATTAAGATATGTGCGAAGGACACGGTAGCGGAACGAGCTTGCTGGACTCAAATTATGTGCGTCGAACTAGCCCGTGACATCCACTTTCTGTTGCTGAGAATGTTGGTGGGGCTGCCAGGCTGCTTTCTTGCTATCGGAAGCTGAACGTAACGTTTGCTGAGCCCACTAGCGATCGAGCGAAGTGGTAATAGAGTGCGTTGCATCCGCCCTACACTGAGGCTGTAGCAAGTAGTGTAGAGAACCATACATTTGCGTCCGGTTCTCTTAAATTGGGTTGAAGCAGCATCCTGGACTCATAAGTCTCTGCTGTGCTTCATACTGGGGCGATTGTCCCGTTGGGAAGAGCATTCCCCGAGGTATCATTGGAAGTATTCTTGAGCGTTTTCAAATGACCACAATGGGTAGTTGAAGCGGTGATACTCTGAAAGTTCACACCTGAATCGCCGAATGCGATATGTTAGTCTTGCCCTATGGCGTGGAGGCATAATGTAGGTTGTAAATCTCGCCATCGTGGCGATTCACGAAGAGCGAGGCAACTCAAGACTGATAAGCCAGGGTGCATTCTCGGGCTTGTTGTCGCCTGTCATGATCGCCGCATTGACAGCGAGCGTCTGAACCTCATGACCGCCTGTCCATACGAAGGGTTCAGGGTAGGTGTTCTTGATCATGTCCGGTTCGATAATGGCTTCTCCTGCGGGTCTGTTCCAATCAACGACTTTGACGCCGTTCCCCTCGTGGATGTGGCCAAAACAGTGCATCAGCGGCTTTACCCTCCGTACAGCCTCGAGAAGATTTTCGCAACCAACATTGCCCTGCGGGCACGCGTCGAGAATTCCCTTGGGCGGTCCATGTGTCATAACGATGTCGACGTTATACGGAATCGGGTTCGTAGCGATAGACATCGCGCCGGGTGCAACCTGATGCGGTGCATTGAATCGGTCTTCGTTGTGCGCGTATGCAATTGCCCAGTCACAGAAAGCTGGGGTGTAAGGGGAAACATAGATTGAAAAAGTTGCTCCGCTCCTCAGAGTGAATGAGTGGGTCCCTTCAGTCAGGTAGGTGACCCCTGCCTCGGCCGCGAGTGGCCCTGTCATGACCTTGAGAGCCAGGGGGTGGTCTTCTGGATCTTCGGGATTACCGTCGTAATCGATTTGCGCTTCCCAGTATTGTTTATCGAGTTCCAGGTCGTGGTTGCCGGGCATGATCAATTTCAGCTCCGCATCGATGCTTCCAAGCATCTTCAGGGCCTTCTTGAAAGAGGAGACTCCACCACAATGCGTTAGATCGCCACAGTGGAGGAGTACGTCGGCTTTGGGTGTGGGCAGCTGCAAGGGATGTGAGGTCGCGGCAGAGCCATCGAATTCGAAGTTGTGGGTGTCGGAGATGATCAAGAACTTCGTTGTGATGGTCGACTGCAACGCCATTATGACAAATAGGATAAACGTCTTCAATGTAAACCGTAGAGTTGTGAACCTGTATGGGTGCGTTAGTAGCCTCACCGAAGCTGCGCGTGCAGGAAATGGTCCCGAGGGTCCCGTTGTCAATTCGACGATGACTTGGCTAGAAAAGGTTGTGTGTACCCTAGTAAGATAGAGAAAACAAATCAGTCTAGATTTACAAACCACTAACAGCCAAACAATGAGTCATGCCGGGACTGAGCGGGGATAAGAGAGAATTCTAACATCAAACGTGGAACTTTTCGTAAGTCGAAGTCACGCAAGTGGCCGCACTCAATCTACTCATTTCTGGCATCAACGTACGGTAACTGGCTTAGAACGACCCTTAGAGGTGCCCGGACGGAGGTCGAATTTGGCTCCAACTAGCTCAAGCGCCATTGCTTCGGAGGCTTTGGGATCGTTTCATGGTCCAACGGTTACTGTGAATTCTTCCTCTGGGTATAATAGCGTTCCCAGTCTCCTGTATTCTGATCGCTCTTCTTGAGCATATGCCAGTCTTGCGAATTTGCACTGCCTTGATCAAAATGTCGGCGTTAAGTCTCAGGATCGAGGACCCAGACGATCCGCTCGCAAACCAAACTCATCGTATCCTCCAGGACTTTTTGCAACCGAGCAGTCAACTGACCATTAAAGACACGGCTCACTCAATTCTCGCTCTCCTGCCGAAGAATGCGTCGGGTTCCACCGAAGTATGGGATTTTGGGGAAACATGCATCGAAATAGCCGAGCAAATCCCCTATTATCATCCTTCCCAAATCAAGTTAGCTGCGCTTTTAGAAGAACTTGGGAAGTCATCCAAGTTTGGCTCCCTACAGTCTTCAGAGGTTTTGACTTCTAGACTTCGCTGTTGGAAGTCTTCATTAACACGAAAGCCCCTAGGGTCCGAATTCAGGTCAATACAATAAGTTCCAGCGTCTAGGGGAATCATTAAGAGAGTCATTTCAAAGTAAGTCCCACGGCCTAGGCCTTGTCACATTCCCAATGACCATCGTACTTGGGATCAAAGCTTGCTGAGTCGAGGCTCTTCACGATAGGCCCGGATCCAGATGATCCAAGCATCTACGTCAATTTTCATGCCTTTGCAGCCAACCTGTTCGAGCACCGAATCTTTCGAACCGATCCTACGTGGGCCATCTGGGCACAACGTGAAGCGCATGAAAATAGCCCTGCAGAAGAATCCAGCATCCATGGTGCCTATGTGCTGGCAGCGGCGCAGTGGATCTTGTGGAGCGGTCAAAGCCTGTTTAAGCAGGTTATTTTCACTGGAGACGTTTCGCCCAGGGAGTTGCAATTCTGGTCACCAGGTCCATTGTACGGGGGTGGCTCGCAGCTTTCGCTTCGGAGATGGCGTTTCTGGAAGGATGGCTTTAGTAATGTTGCCTTCAGCGGAGAAAAGGGGGAGAAGGCTTTTGTTCAAGAGTGCAACAAGGTTGCGGCGAAGACGTCACAATTGATGGATTCTTTGGAGCAGGGTATGAGTTTTTGAGGGTTGGAAAACGCACATGATCTGTGGATTGCAAAAACCATTTACCAATATACCCTTCGTACGGCACATTCAGCCTTCGGTGGGAAGGGATTAGAACCCATGCTTTGGGCCTCAAAAGCTTGTCAGAATCAGTAATCTGGGACAGGGCGTGGTTCTGTTGGTAACGCTAAAATTTTAAGTGTGTTTCTGGATTTTCCTCTATAGTAATTAGAGGTATCTGTTAGATTGGTAGAATCTTGTGGCTGATCCAGCTGATGTGACAGGGCGGCAGGAAGAATGCTCTTGATGCAGCCTTTTGGGTCATTCGATATTACCCGAGACATGACCAAGTACGATCTGGGTTCTCGACCGACTTCTGACTCGGTTTGCTACCACCCCAATTGCAATCAAAGAGAGCTCAAGCGTTGTCAAGAAACATGATCATCTTGGCTATCTCGCTAAGCCCTACGGCCTTGGCAGATCTAATCTCCCCGAATTCCCCTCCTCTCCAACCAAACTTTTGTGTCCTTAGTCGATGATCAGGAGGAGCTGGTCTCTGCCGGTCTGCGGCTGTCGTCAACGATGTCCGTCGTCATAGTAAGAAAACTTTTTGTTAAGCTCTATGCGATAGATTGACGGATCTAGATGACAGGCTGGTATTCCAACATTTGCCGTCACAACTCACAAGTGTAAGATCTACAATCAAACCAGGTTCTGGGGCTTCTCTACCAACCAGAAGTTTGCGGAAAATCAAGGCACTCTGACAGTCTCCTAAACTGGTCTCTACGTAAACCTGTCGTCGCTACTTACCGCGTCACACCACGATTATTTGGAAGGGCTTTATACTCGCCTAAGCACGACCCCAACAATGCTTAATGTCTCTTAGACGTTGCATTTATTACCATTAGTCCTGCTAATGAAGCAATGTGCAAGTATAGCTCTCCTCGGCCTTGGAACTTCGGGAATCGCTTCGTGAGAGCAGACTTCGAAATGTAGACTAAAGATAGGCGGATAAGTGTGCGTGAGTGATTTCACTAGTGGTGATGGTGGTTGCACTGGCCCATGTGGTTACATACAGAACACCCCCTATCGAAGCTACATCCAGACATTATTGCGACATAAAAACAACAAGCTTTTAACAGGCAGGGTAAATGCGATGTCCAGGGGCAGAAGCAATAATTAATTGCTTGAATACTCGTCGTGGAAGTTCCCACAAAACCTTCAATGATTTCCAACTATGGTCGTCAGAGACTCGTTGTGCGATTGGTGAGTACTCAAGAATATCTTCAATCAAGTGTTACTCTTTATCTCATTGAAAATCGATGATCTTTTGCTTGGACTTTCTTTCTAGTCATCAATTCTCCGTTATAGGCTGGAGCATACATCGTTCGTCTTAGCTGTATTACTCCGAGTTCACCTCTGGAATCTAGGAATCGACGCCAAACCACATGAAAAGGACACGGAGGCACAATGATTGTTATCTCCAAAAACCCTGTACAAATTTCGAGACATCCGAGACCACATCACACTGCCTTGCCAGCAGGTCTCAAAAAGCGAGTCTTTGGGGCAGCCTGCGATGCGATGCGTTACCGTCGCGGCAATGAGTTTATTGGTCTCAAGGATCTGACTCGATTTTGCAAGTTCCTACAGCAGTCATCGACTTCTTACAGGCGGAGGTCATTCTTCCTTGCGCTCTGCGGAAATTCAGAGCGTCCTGTGAGGCGATGACGATGTCAGCCCTCTTCATCTACCATTCACGGAGCGTTGCATGAGTCCATCATCTGTTGCTCGTTTCCCATAAACAGAGGCCTTTTCATGTGCGATTGCCATAATGACAGATTACAAGAAAAACCTCCCGAGTCAGATATAAGACCATCCGCTGGGCACACCAAGAGAGGTGAGACATCCGAGGTCACAGTCACCCGCGCAGTCGCCCCACACTTACACCACATTGTGGAAAAGCACAACGAAGATGTGCACACAGCGCAAGCGCCACATCTACTCTCAGACCTAGATATCCGCCCAATACCTAGAAAGATACTCTGTTATCACCAACGAGCTCAGCAACGACGAAGCGTACAATCAGCTCTTCACCCTTGGTGCTCTATCCATCATCGCACCTCGGAACGTCGGTAGCCGCTCCAGTGAATCCTCGTTGCCTCCCCTGATTAAGATTATGACGGCGTGTTCCGTTCACATCGATCTTTACACGCAGATGTTATCGCTTCCCTTACCGAGCTCTTAGATGAAGTACCGAAGCGTGACATCACCTAGGCCAAGATCCTCAGCTACGGCAACAACGATGACTATACTGATCTGATGATGCTTGGCGCGGCGGACCACAAACATAACGCTGGTCATACGAACACTGGGAACTGGGTGGCGCAAGTCAGTCGGGAATGACAAGAGTGGATGTAACGCATCTACTTCTACATCCAGCGTCAAATAATCCGTGTCCTGCAGTTTTTGCTCACGAGGATGGACACACCGCACACTACCAAAACGTTGGCTTTGAATTTATGATAGCGCAATTCACTTCAAGAAATAGGCAATCTCCATGCAGAGCGAGACACTATCGAAAATCATCTGACCTGTGCGAGCAAGAGTCAATCCGTTCATTCTGATAATCACTTTCTTCTCACCATATCTTCATGGTCTTAGAAGCCTTGCTCGATTCAAGCACTGCAAGTTGACAATCTCCAAAACAAACCTGGAAACGCGCCATAACAAACCGCTCCTGTTCAAATAGAATCTTAGTGAACGGACCTTTGGCGAAAGGATAGTACAGGAGAGCAACTTGTCCAACAAAGTGATCTCTCTATATATATATTGGACTTCCAGAATATTTGCTCACTGAACGACAATCATAATTAGCTTTGTCTCACTATGAAAGCTCAAAAGGCAGTATCGCAAGGATTGAGAGTATGTCAAGGCTACTATGTTTCATGCACAGCCTACGGAGGCTTAATAGCTATCAAATTTCTCGAGGGGACTTTAAGCGCATACAAAACCGTGTCAGCGACACGTATCTAGGGCCCAGGCAAATGTCTGACTCAAAAGCTTTTCAGCTCTTGTGCAACTTGCACATGAGGAATCATTGCGCCCTCGCAAAACTCGGGTTGTCTTGTATCTACCTTGTTGGCGACCAATTGTGCACAAGACGTATGAGCTTCCATCAGACTTGCAGGCGCTTTAGCGAAGATTGCCGACATACTATTCAACGGAGGATACGGTGCAGGAACACATGGAGCAATTCGTGATCTTCTGCGCCTGGGAACTCAGAGTCACGCCGCAGATTTCGGAGCTCATGTTGGCATTTGAATTCTTCCTGAGAGCACAATGCTGAGACTCTGATGAGGTTCGCGTACACTGTTACTCAAGATTAAAAAAATCTACCTCTTGGCAAGATCAATCAAGAGTGGTCGATGTGATTCGTTACAGCCATGTCCATGTTCTGAATTGGACCGAATAGAAGCAGTGCTTCAATAACGCGGACCCGACCAGATTTCAATCTGGAAAGACAGAAAGTACTATAATCGAAGATTCCTTAGAAAAAAGATCAAGACGATTGCCAAAGTTGGTATGACAGCAAGTCTGGGAAGCTTCTCTACACATCTAAGTCTATCGAATGCACAGAGGCCATACGTGGCTGCTCAGTCTTGGAACGTCGGCCATCCGCGAGCCTAGTGCGGCCTCTACAGACACAGGTAACGAGTTTTTCAATACTTTTATACAAAGGCGATCAGCTGGTTTGAAGTGTCTGTAGTGAGCTGCTAATATACGTTTTGGATGAACGTAGATGCCGAAGCGATCCAACCCGTTTGCTCCGGAGATCTGGGCCCAACCAGGCATGGCGTCTATGACCGCGTCGAATTACTACAATGTAAGCGATCAATAGACTGTTTGGCTGTTTAACGGTAATGGTGGGTAGTCAGTAGTCATGTTAAGTCGCTAATGCGTATTCTCATGTAGATCTCGGGGCAGCGCGCGGCCAAGGTCGCAAAACACCTCTGACCCGGGCGACATCACAGCAGCTTCAACCTTGGAAGAGGCACTTGAAGTCGCTGAAAGAGCTAAGAGAGACCGCGCTAAGCTCATTGAAGACATCAGCGCAAGCTAAGAGTGAGGTGGTTTGGATCTGTGATCACATTCGTTATCAAGGCTCGGTTGATTTGTAAACGGCTGCCCAAGTCGCATCGAGAGAGAAAACATTGAGGACTGCCTGGGTAAAGAGAGGATCACCTACTCGAAGGAATTCTCACGCGATCCCCTCAGACGACTCTCGATAGAAATTATGGAACGACGGCGACGATCTATACTTGCAATGACCATGGCTCGATACAGTCACCTATGACCGAGCCCTTGGTAGTATCTCCCTCCGACCACGGGATTTACGAAGCGGATATCACCTAGCCAGGATCAAAGCCATCGAAGCAACGGTTTCTGACGAAGAGGAATTTCCCACCGACGGATCGGATTCGGTAGCGGAGAAAGGACTGGACTCATAGTGAGCCGAAGTCACTGCAGCAAATACACCCCAACAGACCACAAAGCGAACGTGGAAAGATCCTCCCTGTTTCACTGGATAGACCGAAGGACTCGCGCCGAAACTTATGGATCGGGGTTACACGAGTTCCGTTTCGGCCTGAATCTTGAGAAAGTGCCAGTCAACTGCTTTCATATAACCGAAAGTACTCAAATCACTCATCCGCCCCTACGACACTTCTAGATATATATATGTACCGATTTCTGCAGAGTGCTCAAGGAAGCAAAAGACGGCGAGGGAATCGACGGCGTCCCTGCTGGATATCATGTCAATCACGCCATCTTTCGCAAGTACTCCTATTCAGCAAGCGATGTATTCCCGGTCGTTTTCGTCCGCAATGCCATTCGGGACTCAATGCAATAGCATGCCTGTCGAAAATAAACATTCGCGTATGGCATTCCGGCTGCGGCTTAGCGATCGAGCCACCTTTGTGAACGTGTCCTCAAGCTCTTTCTTATTACTGTTGACGTAGGACAGATCTTTTCGTTTGATTATTCACACGTCAATAATTGCCCCACTGACGTGATTGCTATCCTAGTACTCTATGACATTTCTCCACTAAGATTTCCTTTACAAGGATAGTAACGTCATTATCTGGGAAAAGGAAGATCTCGCGCGGGTGCTCGGCTACCCCACCGTAATGTTTGTTCGATATCTAAGTATTTTCACCTGATCTCAGAGAAGAGTAAATTGTACTTTACACCACCGCCGACTACCAACACAAATTCTTCCTCTTCCCGCAGACTGTCAAAAACAAGCATCTTTACCTTTCGAGACTTACCATGCGAAAACGATGATGGATCCACAGCTTTTCCAGAATTGATTATATCTATAAGAAGGATTTGGACCGCATTAATTGTAATAATGATAACAATGACGGAATAGTGGATAGTTGATGCCCCCTTTGTCTCGTCAAGTATGGGGAAGTCAAGGTCGGAGACGAATCACCCACTGAATATTCCATTGAGACCAAGTGTGGCCATCATTTCGGAGGAAACTGTAAGAAAATCTGGCTAATCAACAACAATTGCCTAACATACAGAGCGAAGTTATTCCCTTCTCCACCGAGCGCTTCTGGAGACGACAATAAACTAGACGATTGAATACTGAATCTTATGAATGAACCCGGCGACGGCTTTGCTTACGACGATGAATCTATGGAATATGATGCTTATGACTCAGACGACATATGGTAAGTCGACGCTTCTGACTCAGAGATGGGTCGAGATGCCCTGGAAGATGGAGTAGATGTTGCATGGGAAGGATCTTCACGATTATGTCTATAGTGGTGGCGGTGGTGCTCGTCAAGAAATTCAAGGTGTCGAAAGAACGCGAATGACCCGGGAAGTGTTCTCATTCATCGAGATGGGCTTCTTCCACATAAGCAGTGCACCTTGGGTAGTTCTGCCTACTGCTTCAGTTACACTGCCTCTTCTCCAACTTTTTACGATCGCAACGGAGTCTATCTCTGCAAAGTCTCTATTCCTGCTAATGAGTCTTGTACGAACGAGCATATACATGTGTTCCTTGTTCACATTGTTTGATCTCAGGAATCATTGAATGATGGTAGATCAGCTGTGATTGACGAAGGGCTGCAAGGCGACCCAAAATACCAACTTTGGGGTCATTGCAACCACCCGTCAACACATATCCTATCCCCGATAGCATGAGAAAGTGTACCTGAGAGGATAGGGTTTTCTTCGCCCTTCTGAAAAGCGTACTTGGGATGTACGTCATGAACATGCTTCTCGATCACAAAGCCGACATAGGTTACCGTATGATCGAAAGAACCATGGTCCTTTCTACAATGGATAGGATTGGAAAACAAAGGAATGGAAGCATCGACGAGGTTGTTAACAGCAATTTCGGCTGAGGGCATGATGGTTCGGCAGATAAATGCTACGACGACATCGTAAGTGGTACGCAAAGAAGACATTCACAGAACCTTTCCTTGCTGATGAAAGCTCCTGATTCCCGGTGTCTGGAACGGAACAAATCTCAATGATCATTTTTTCACAATTTCGGTAGACACAGGGAGCTATTTCACCTTCTCAGATATCAATCTCTGGGTGAACTAAGCCGCATGTTGATACTAGAACAAACGTCGATGTCGCATACAGTCTCTACCTCTGGGCTGCGAGCGCGGTGGATGTTCCTGAAGACGCTTATGACGAGCTCACAGGTGACATCGTGATCACCACCTCAAAATGCGTCGACGATCTTTAGAAGGCGGTGATGGCACCACGTCTTCAAACCGAATCCAGTCGGGATGATTGTTCCCTTTTTGCGGTTCTATCCATCCCGAGGTTGCAGCAGGTCCAGCCAAGATGATGACAATTGAAGCTCTCACTCGGTCTAGCGATGCACTTATTACTGGTCAGTGTTGACTGGTCGGTGGGATTTTTGACCTGATCTCATTCCTTATTAATGACTACGATACTCCCGTGGAGAAAGTTTCATACTCAAACGTACTTTCGACCAGAAGAACCTGAGTTCTGGCCTCGATCCGTTGATCAAATCTGCTGGCAATCACTGGCGACCGCCAAGACTACAATGCGTTCCCAGATATATCTCAATGTCTGAGGGCGACACAGCACAGGCTCAATTAAGGAGATGCTAAATAAGTCATAACAGACCTAGAACGAAAGGTTCGAGAGACTGAAACATTCCGGCTTCTGAGCGCATATGGCCATTAGTTTGCGATATTCCTCGGCGACTTACGCTGGCTGTGGCCTGCAGCGGATCACTCTAGAATGGTTCCACCGAAGATCGAGGCACCCACCGTAGCAAATTGCCGAGGACACTCAGAACGAAACGAGACTGAGGCAACAAGCTCGCTGATCCAGCCTAGAGGGCGTGAAGACTTAGATATAGTATTCTCTAAATTTCTTGACATCGATTTCCCTCGGATTTACTTTAGCGTCCAAAAACCTATTCAGTATGGGGTCCAATCTTGATGATGAACAGTTGACATAATCGGGTGGACTGGAAGCCTCCGAGTTCAAGATAAGTTTGACCGAGTCCGCACCCATATTGAGAATCTCGAAGGCATCCGAGCTCGACTGCGCCAAGAACACACGAGCGAGCCAAAATCGATAGCTGTCGTTCTGGATTACCATGGCTGGCCGACCCAAGAACCATGTTCGGCAGCCTCCATACCTCCCTCGCCACATCCAGAACGTCATAATAAGTCGCTTGGTGTCCACGAGTTCCTAAATCTATCGCTGGGGGGGATACCGCCATCCAACATATGCGACGGTATCTGCTGATTTGGGATACGAGTTTACGGCAATCGTATAGTATAATCAAACAGGATTATTTGTCTTTGTTTTATTCCTTTTTAATCTTCGAATACGATCGGCAATCCTGTTGATTGTTAGTACTCTCCTCTTTTCTTGGTGGTTTGGTCTTCTTCATTTATAGGAGTGGATGAAGAATGCAATTATTTGCATTTTTTCGAACCCTTCTAAGAGGTTTGACAAAGTGACAAAGTGACACATCGAAACGTTAAGGGAATTTGTCCTTGCAAGGCCTTCTCCAAGATTGAGAATAGCCACCTGACAATAGGCTCTGAAGCTGGAGTCCAATCCCTTAACCCGAATGATGCTGGTGGCTTACGGAGCGAAGGCGATAGAGTCATACGGGCAAGCGTGCCTGTGCCTTCCCTACTCCGCGGGATAGCCAAAAGGGTCTTCTTTCTGGGGGATGGGTCCCATGTGCGGATAACGCTGAAGGCTACGTGACCTGGCGTACAAAGCTCATCAATCAGACTCACCATCTCGTTCGGCGTTTGGCGGGTGAGGTCCTCATGCGCGACAAGACCTACCCGAATACTCATGCCATGGTGGAGAGACTGAACCTGTGGTACACACTCACTGGCATCCCACAGCGAACGCGGTCTACTTACGAGAACATGACACCCAATGTCTTGAACCAAATCTACGCCAAATATACGCCGATTTTCAGGTACTAGTCAATCCAGCGACGATAAAGAGAAGTATCTTCTTGGTCTCCGAACAGAACCACTGCTCCCCGCTCCCCTCCCAAGACCTAGCAAACATCGAAATGCACTGTTCAAATCCAGCTGGCTGCGAAGTGTTGATGCGCAAACGATAATTAGCCTCAAGCGCCATAGCGAATCTCCGTACGCTGTTGCAAAGACCTGATTGACAGGACTGTGGACGCCATGAGGAAGTTCGCGGACATCAAGAAGCAGTATCTCATCCGACCAGCGGGCCAGATACCCCAGAGCTCCTTATTTCCTTACATCTACTTCCGATGTCGTTTACTTTGTGGTAGGTTTAACTTTGTTTGTCAAACCGCTGTGAACGGATCAAGCTGCAGTTCAAGACCCAACTATTCTGCTCCTTCGACAGCCACGAGCTATAAAGCGCGCATGGACGGTGTGTATATATTGTAAGTACAGAGACGGAGACAAGACAGTCCGTGTCAAGCTGCTATCGAATAGGGCAGACCGCTCTCGTATAGATGTTCTAGAATTTGAAGGAGACAAATAGCTTTGATGTTGGTTTCTCAAGCTAGTGGAAGCACCCGACTGAACTGCCCTTCCGGCAGGAGCTCAGACGCCTTGTGAGGGTCTTTCTCCATTTAAGCTGTTGATTGCGACGATGAGTGTAGGCGCCTGTAAGCAAAGCACTCGGCGACCTAACAGACAACCATTGTGACGCGGCTCTGGCTTGGCTCCTTGAGTGTATAGGAGTGCTTTGACTTAATGGGCTTTTGCTTAGATTTATATTTGCCTTCGTCTTCGCTTGCAGTTTGCAAGTAGCTCCAGCGACTTCCATTCAATCGCAATTGGGTGTGAAATTGTGTTGATCGAAGCTTTGCGTCCACAAACTTCGCACCGAACTTGAGCGCTATTTTAGGTGGCTGCGCATGAAATAGAAGACCAGCTAAACATCACCTTACCCTGTTGGCTGGTTCACCCAATGCAGCCCCCATCCCTACCCACAACGACTGGGCGAGAACCAACAAAAGCAATGCGAAAAATGAGAACACCAAAGCCAGACCTTCTAAATGAGCTCTTCTTCAAGGTCTGTGGTGCTTGGCAGCGACGCCGGAATCCCTTACAAAACGCCTCATCTTGTACCCTTGGTTGAGAAGGCTTGCACGCCTACAAATACATGGGTGACCATAATGCCAGCGTGGCTCACTAGTGTGTTTGCATAGGGGCAGCCGTATCCGGTGCTTTGGCTGAATGTATTTGACGTTGTGTAGTAGTCCTGCGCCCACAGACACGGCACTCCTAGAATCGACAAGGCCGTTCCATGGCTCTTGGACCATGGACGCTCGCAACAACCGAGCCGACTCGTCAGCTCGTATACAGCGCAGTATTGAGGTTTGCGCAGAAATACCTCCAGATACCCCAGCCACAGAAAAATCCTGGTGCTTTGAAATTCTTGTAGATTACTTACTTCCTTTCTTCGCCTTATAACAAGGGGATTTTCGAGGATAGACTTCCAAATTTGTTGAATATCTCTCCAAGCTCAAGGTAGATTGCTATCATGGATAAGCTACTACCATCTTGCGTAACCCGTCGCGATTTTTCAACAGCTGACCGAGCTATCTGACCCAGGAATGCGAGTCTACGTCTGGACGCATTGACGTATCCAGCGACCTAGTGCTGAGGCATGCCAATGTATTCAGTGTCCGAACATAGTTATGATTAGGAGAGTCCATGAAGAAAGATCAGCCCAGTGTTCGAACGAGTCCCTCAAATATCGAGAAAGATCGACCTTATCAGGGTCCCGAAGATGATGCACCATTCTCACCCTCACCCGGCTTCGGATCTCACGTCGACTACGAAAGTAAACAAGGCGCCGATTCACAAGCCCGTACTCTCCACCAGGACCTGCCTTGAGCATCTTGCGTGATCTGACGTCAAATGTGAAGATCTCTCCCAGCGATTATCACGAGACGGCTTCAGCTCGTTTGAATTCTTTGCCATCATCGACAGAGAACTCGGCCACAGCAAAGTAAGCCTGTTGACCTGCAATTCCCAATAGATCAGACCCTATCAGACCGAGTCATATTTATGGTCGCATCACGGGTCTTGTTCTCTCATTCCCCAGGACTTTGTGAGTTGGAGGAGCTTGCCGGCTCTATGTATGAGGAAGACGGGTCAAATGAGCGATCAAGCGCTTTTTCCCTGCTTCTCGAATCTCGAAACGCCCAATTGAGCGTTCATTGGACCGACGTTCAAGGCGATAAGATCGAGGGTTACCATCTTCATATCCAACATTACTATCAGATGAAAAACTCTGGCGTCTGAGCCGATCTGCGGCGAGATGTCAGTAACTTTCTGGATTGGGGCATCCTGGGCAAAGAGAGAAAGGTCTTGACAATGTTGGACGACCTCGTGGAGAAGAACAGCAAGACGGCTTGAAATGGAAAGCCAAGGGCAAGAGAAAGTGTAAGGCAAGAGCAGGGACGGATGAGGCGGCTGGCGGCAGCAAGCAACCATCGACCGCTGAAATGCTGAGAAACAGCGAGAGAAACCGAGGAGCAAGCAAGAAGTAGACCCTCTAAACGGGCAGCTTCAATGTTTATATTAGCGAGCAGCTCGACGGCCACGACAGGGCGATAGACGGGCGGCACCCTGCTTCGGTTCACACTGCTAATCACAATCGTAAGTATCGGATTCGCCGAATCATTACCGAGCTCAACGAGCAACAGTGACTAAAATATGGAGCATGACTTACAACACTAGACAAAGAGGTAAGCGGATTTGCCTCGAAGGCCGGTTTGAACTGGTAGCACTCACTTTGCCTGGCCTTTCATGGGAGCCCTCATTGTCCGGCTCCGACTTTCTCTATCACCTGAGATGAAAGCTCAGTACATTCGAGTGACTCCGTCCATAGTAATATCGCAATGACGATCACCCCACGCTGGCGACACTCTAACTTCCTCCTTGCGTCAGGTCAATCAGACCATTGAGGACCCAGCCTTGAAGCATCGCGCCATTGTCTCACGATGCCGGGTCCTATTCAATCTAATTAACCAACTTGACTTTGGAATGGTGGAGGTACGTCTGTCCAGAAGATTGGTGCGGCGAGTGATAACGTACAAGGAGCCGTACGAAGGGTTTGCCGGTCATTGTGGCTTCAATACGTCCCGTAAGCTGGTACTCCAACACTCACAGAACTTACTCGAGGTTGGACCCAAGGAGAGTGACTGGTAGTCCACGAGTCGCCAGCTCTCCAATTTGTCGATCTCAAAACCCTTGACCTCAGAGCTCAAGACCTGTACTCACAGCTATGACCAACCCCATCCCACGTAAAGGGCAGGATTTGGCACACTTAGCACCAAAGCGAGATCAGACGACGCCTATCGTTTCTTATATTTCGATAAACTTCGATTTGCGAATTTTGTCTCCAAGCGATCCAACACGACCAACAAGAGTTATTACGAGAAGCGAAGCCCTACATAGTTAGTCCTCCGCTCTACCGGGTGCTCAATCACAGGAAGAAGGAGGCTAGCTTCTGCTGCCGCCGTTGATAAGGTCGATCGTCCTGGGGAATCCTAGAAAGAAAAAATTGGCTCCCGAGGTACTGTGTACTACTATGGGCGGCAGAAGGGTCGCTTGCTTCCAGGAGACAGCGGAACCTACCAACTAGAGAAGCCAGGCTATGAGCTCGTACTAAAAGATGTGAAATCGAACCTAATACTCCTGACCAACCTATTTAACCACACAATTCCAACTCTATGGCAAGGCTCTTAGTCTACTATATATCGCTTCCCAGCACAGCTGAATACTTTCTAAACCTCACATTTCCAATCAATCTACCCAAAATGACCATCATGTTAGAGACACGAATTCTACTCACTCCTCCGAAGTTAGTTGACCAACGAGCCAGCTTGTCACCCCAGTCATACTTTCAGCAGAATTATTCCTGTAGCCAATCGATAGCCTCGTAAATATAGAATCTTCCCATGAGCAGAGTACCTTGACAGGATATCAATAACGTCTCACATACCAAATATTTCATAATGTAACGGAACCCGTATATTTTTTGCCTCGAGAAAGATCTGGGTCAGACCTTGATGGGGGGCTCGCCGGATGTTGGTTGTACGGTTAACCTACTTGCCTTGTTCGTTGAAGAAGACAGTCGCCGGTGCCGCTGCAATGACGCCAATTGACCATGCCTCCGTACCTGGCTCTGGGCAGCTCACTATCAGCCCAACGACAACAATAAGGAGGGATTTTGCAAGCGAACAGCGGAACACTGGCTTTACGCGTCCTTTTTGTAAAATTGATAAAAGACAATACTTTAATGTATAGATACTCTGATTTTCAACAGATTTGTAGCAGATTCTTGATTCTTGCTTTGTCGATTTGAAGGCGGATCGCTAAAGCACTTGCTATTGCGGTTGTGAGCGAGAATTATCCCGAGTACTTGATCCAGAACGTCAGAGAAGAGATCGAGACTCGAGCGTTTGGCGTAAACAGAACCGGGCTGGACGAGGGACATTGCTCCATATTCCTTTGGGGGACGGCCTGGGAGCTTACTAGTCAAAGTACCCTCACCATCCCCTGGTCAATGAAAGAGACATGGCGAATGGCTAGCCGACAAAGACATCGAAACGAACCTTCGCTGCGTTGCTATATTCGAGTAGTCCGGTCCGGTTTAGCTAAAGCAACCGAATCTGCCCACTATAATATTGAGATATTCGGATGATCGAACTTGATAGACCATAACCAATTCTCTCTTTGTGTGCGGCTTTATGACGCAGGGAGGCAGGCTGACCGAAGAGATACTTCGAGCACTCGCAATCGGCAAATCATCGATCGCCACCCAGCTCTTAACTCACGTCAGTCACAGGGAAGACACATCCTATGCCATAGCGTCCCAATCCGCCGCCAGATCCGTCTTTTGGACACGATCATTAATTGGGCCAACGAGATGCGCAATTCGACAGGCCTGGCAGGCCCCACGAGTGCGGCCATGGCTTCGGATCAGAAGATGACGGCTTTTATGCCTTTTTGGGCAGTCCGATCGGGGATCTTGGCTCCTGAACATTGGAGCAAGGAAGCCCGGGAATCTGCGAAGCAGATGCAAATCTTGACGTATAATCGAGTATCGAGCGTCTCCCCAGTACCGTGCTGTGCAAGACGTTCTGCGACACTAGGTCTTGATCGTTCATCAGACGTTGATGAGTTCGAGAAGTCGCAGCTGTGTACGAATGATTTCTCCAGGCCCGCACCAGCTAAATCGGCAACTGCTAGTACTGCTAGCAGTATGCCCTCCAGAGCTGTCCTGATCGATAAGGCATCGCAAACCATAGAAAGCAGACACCCTCATTGCATGGGCGAGATATCCTGGCAAGCTCATCACGATCGCGATCTATGATAATCATCGACAACTCCCCGCCACGATTCCATCCTACGATATATAAGAGTTTGGCCCGACGGCACTCATGTCTTTCATGCATCGACAGATCGAGACCGAATATTCGTACACCACGATGCTGGAGCAGTATCGCATGCACCCTCATATCTTACGATTGGTGAACATGCTAATCTATAATAATCGTCTGATTGACAATCCCTGCACCTTTGATCGCGACAGTGCCCGTCTGTTGACTCGATAGTGTAAGATGATGGAGTACGATGGCTGTCTTTTGCGAAGCACGCCATCCTGGACTCGATATCGAAAGAGATGGATTCTCGAAGCTGGGTCTGAATTACGGTCATCAACGTGGAGCTATCCGGGACTTACAAAGCCATTGAAACCTCTGATCTTGTTCGTTGACCTTGTCATTACATTACCACCACAAAGCTGACTCACCGAGTTGATGATCGACGGTTTTCTTCTTCCAATTACCTTTAACTTGGTACTGCTCTATCGGTTGTAGAATTTTAGTCTGCACCATCTCTATCCTGTACTGTTATCTGGTGACCTGCCGATCTGGGGAGCTACACCTAGGTCGGCGGTCTGTAGGCCCGTATTCACTTACTTTGCCTTCCCTATACCTCACCTCGTTCCACAGACCTCTGCGTTTGAAATCTATTCGTGACCTTGCCAGAATGTTCTCCAAGACATGGAAACGATCATTCGTAGATTTAGATCGACGTCTCTTTGACTCCCCACAAGACCACATTCGTTGGGTTGCGCAAGCCTGAATCATCAAGCAAACCACCTTACGTGCTAAGGGCTTTGGTTTCATTACGGTTTTTGATGCGGACGATGAGCTTCTGGACCTTCTCCATCGGGTAGCTAAACAGAAAGGAGGTGTAAAATGTGCCTTGTGCATCGAAGGTAGCCTGTACCTTAAGATGGACGTAGGCACCTGGTAAACCACAGGAGTTGACCGGCTACCATAAATGTACATCGTGCATCGGAGACTTGGGGAAGGATAATGCACTGTACTTACTGATCATGAACAGCGGCATCCAAAGTATGCGCCAGGGCGCTAAACAATGGGATGATTAGAATGCGAAGTTTCTATAATCAATATCATCGCGAGAAGGGTATTTAGTATATTGACAATGCGCTTGTTTTTCTCTGCTTGCACCCAGGAACCATGCTTGTCTTAGCTCGGGACCAGCCAGCTGTCATCATCGAAGCCCGATCACGCTCTGTACACCATCAAAGTCAGTGGTCATTGCCGGAAAAGGAGGAACAAGTGCTGATGAACGTAAGCCTAAACTTACCATCTCCAAAGTCCAAACCCTCCGTATCCAAACCTTCAGCTTGCCCTCTACCCCTTCCACATTCTCAAGCTCAACACCCTCCCACCAGCATCTCCTGGCCGGTTTCCTCCAGAAGAGCAGTAGTTTCTGCGCCATTCCGACGGCGTTGCTGTTCGCCAGGTCGTTACCTTTAATGTCCGTCCTTAGCCGAGCTAGTGCAAGACTGCAAATAACAGCTTTATTAGGCTCTGGAGCTCTATGTCCCCAGCGATCGTCGTTGTGAAAACCTCTTTGATGTCATTAGCATTCGAGAAACGAAAACAAACAAACATCTCCTCTCACGTACCCAGCCGTAAGCATCTCAATCAGATGCTGTTCCGTAGTCCCAGCCTCTTCGCTTCTCCTTAGTCCTGAAAAGATCCCATTCTGCTCCAATAATGCTCTGCCCGCCGCTCTTTTGACCTCGATCATCTCTGGCTGATCAATTTCGGGCTTAGGGGGTATGGCGTAGAAATCAAGGTCTTCTCGCAGCACGATGATGCCGGCCCGGTCTTGGAGCATGTCTCGGGCAGAGTTCTGTATTGGTTCTTGTGATGCGCTTGGAGTGTCTGTAGGTGAAGCGCTGGGTGATGGGGAGGAGGGGATGGTTTGGGCGACGTGACGAAAGAATTCGAGCATATATTGTAGGGAGGCGGGATCGTACTGTAGTGAGTAAGAAAACGCCAAACAGAGGATAATGTGTTCAAGGAGATCATACGTCTACTGGGTATACGTCTCCCTCGTGGAAGGAATTCATGTGGCCGTCTGGCAGCAGACCATTGGGGAAGAGCGATAACAGGACGAATTCGGGAAGGGTGAGCAATTCATCGCGCGAGAGAGTAAACCTTGTACCTCTGCATGCCAAGTCAGCGCTAGCTTGCTGTGACCTGATAGACTTTCTTACCGGAGGTCAAGTGTGATGTGCTCGTCAGCGCCTACGTCTGTAGAGCGAAGGTCAACAGAAGGGCCAATTACATCCCCGTTGCGAGTGACAAACCTGCCAGGCTGGTCCCAGGTCCAGGTGCGGCACCACCTTGCGGGACTTGTGTGATAATGCTCGCGGCCCCACCTGTAGCAGCCATCACGTAGGTGAAGGAGTCAAGCGGACTCGACCCCTCGGTGTATGGCGGTGGTGGCTCTCCGTCTTCTACACCCTTACTCGACGACTCTGCTTTGCAATCTCGAGGAAGAGCAGCTTTTGTCTCTGCCTCGACGTTCCTTCTCGAGGCGGAGGTAGCTCCTAACGGAGGCGCCGGAGAGAAGGCAGGAGGTGGGGAAGAGTCGGGCTCGGTGACTGTGACTTCGATACGATCTGCGTTGTTTGTGGAGGGAAAGTATAAAGAAGAGAAGGCTGGCGGAGGAGGAGAATTGGGCGTCGACGAGGCTTGCGGTGCTTCAGGCTCGGTGTATGGAGGCTCGTCGTCCACGGGGAGGATTATGGTGCGGAAAGAGATCTTATCGGACACGGACGAGCCGTCACTGGAATCCCGTGTGGTCGACAACGTGATGACGGTATTTGGGCTTTCTCTATTCAATCATTTGGCACGCGGCAGTCGCGGTCCTCCGAATGTAGAAGTGGCAAGCCAGGTCGGATCGGTCTCTGTGGAACTCGTCCTTATCAACTCAATGTCATTTTAGATAGTGGCCAAGGTTCAGACAATTCGGTCTGGATACTCGAGGTAGATCAGTGACGAATACTAGGATTAGGAGGGTTGACGTCGCGGTTGAAGAGGCTCAACTTTGGTAGAACAGGAGATCCGCTGACAGTTGACGCTAGAGTCCGTCTCCTGGCCGCTCGGTCGCTCCTAGCCTAACCCCTGTACGCCTTGGCAATTCTTCATTGCCAGCTTCACACCGAAGAACAAGACCCAGCCTCTCAAGCAGACTCAAGCTCATAAGCATACAGGCAACCATTTGCCTCGGATCGCGCTACCTGAACCTCACTTGACTGGCCCGTGGCGCCACAATTGTCTATCAACCCATGCCATGCCCCACTTGGCACTCTCAAAAACAACGCGCTGAAAGTTGATAGCTGAGGGGAATAGCGTCAAAGCATTCGACTTGGAGGCCAGGGATCCAGAGGGAAGCATTGCAGAAGGAGCCAGATTGAATGTTGACGCGATTGACCCTTGACCCGTGAAAGGTGCACTAGCCAGCCCACAGGATAGCTCTGATTACATCGCTGTGTGCTTTTTGGCTACATACTGCTTGTATCAGAGACCAGCATGCGTACATACTTCCAAAAATGCTGTGCGTACTAGAGATGAGTGACGAGATACTAGATGGCTATCATAAGCTGCTTGGGGTGGGGTGTACGAGCATTGATTCTGGATACATGATGGCAAACACAGCATTTTTCTTTACGATACTGTATTGTCGGAGGAAAAAAGGCTTCCTCGGTAATGTTAATCAGACCGCCTAACAAACTCCGTGTATTTCAGACGGTCAGGGAAGGGAGTAGGGTGCTCTATCAGTTGTACCGAAACCCCCTCGCCCTTCGAGGATATGGGCAGGTCATCTTCCATTTTGAACCGCGTCTCAACGTCGCTCTCTTACTCTCTTTTATATGGCGGTACACCGCCTCCAAGCAGCCAAGGCTGTCTTCATACATTCTTGCATCTTCCCTCTTTTTTGCAATTTTGCTTTCCCCAGCTTCGCATTCGCACAAATCGTCCCCACAATTTCCACGTCCGGTGGACTGCTTCGCGGGTTCCTTCCTCGACGAAACGTCGCCGCCGCCTATCTCTGCATCCCGTATTCCAGCCCTGCAACCGGCTCTCTACGCTTCTCACCGCCGCAGCCGTACAGGCCGGCAACCATGCCGGGACTGTACACGGGGGGGACCCAAGTCAGAGACTGCTAGACTCTGGGTATATATGTGCAAAGTAATTGTGGGCTTTTCAAAAGATCCCTACGGCGTTCACGCGTCCCTGGGGTGAAAGCCATATAGCGAGACCGGTGAGTGAGCCCAGTCTTCGTGGGCCATTGCGACTATCAGGCTGATAATGTGGCAGCGCCAATGGTCACAAAGCTATTTAGCAAAGGTCGGCGGCGGTGGGATTCGTGAGCCTATGTGTGTACGGTGCACCTTGTCAAGCGTTGTTTGGAGGTCGGACCAGCGATAGAGCCAGCGGAACGTTTGCATATTCTAAGCTTGCCATAGGCGTGAGAACGTAGCTCTAGTCTCAATTCATGAATCGAGGCATTGGCCTGCAATAGCACTCCACCTGAGCCCAACAAACATATATGCCGCTCGGCACAGCGGAATTGTGAAGTAGAACAGGTCATGTAAACGACATAGTATTACCCAGAAGGGGAAATCCTGCCAGAAGGGGAAATCTTGCCAGAAGGGGAAATCCTGTTTCATCTGAGAGCAGGAAGCCAGATACGTCCCGGTCCAGACACCCAGCAATACCTTACTACTTCACTGCCGCAGATCTCGAGCGGACGATTAACGAAATCGAGTAGTCCACACACGGGCAGCGAGTACTGCGCCAGATACATAACTTCTGGGCTGCCGGGAACGAACCCAGGCCGTGAATTCTCAAGTCTGATGTTGCGTATAGAAATGAGCTTACTAGATGCAAAGCTGTTTCAGACTTTTGGACCGGAGGAGAGCCGGGAAGGGGGGCACATCGCTGAGGATGTCTGTCTCCCGTGGAACGTATCTCTCTTGAGAGCGCCGGTCGTACCACCCTCGACAGTATGGACAAATAAGATTGCGGGATGGGTGTTCAACGAGAGCTACTATAACATTCAGCGGCAGAAAGGTCCCCAACTGAGGTTGGACGGAGATGGATACGCAGGTAAGCGAAGCCCTAGACTAGCTCTCGCTTGATAGGTCACGTGATATGGATCGTGTATCCAAGGGTCAGCTCAACACATCCGCGCCCCAACAACACTGCCTGCATGAGCTCAGATGATTGCCAGATCCACAAGCGTAAATAAATGCCATAGAAAATAGTATAGCATAAACAGAAATACATCTTATAAACTAGCCAGTAAACAACCCCCTTTAAAAAATAAAAATATATTATGCCACCAACCCGACTCGAACCCCTGACCTACAAAAAGCTCACGTCCCAGAGGGCCGTTACCAAACCCTTTCCGCCGGCCGGTCGGTAGGATTTTTGGGATGGTGGGTCTTGGAAGGGCCCCACACAGGGCGTCCCCTATGTGGGGCCCTTCCAATCCTGCACCATTGAACCGCAATACGATTTTGGATGGACGGATTAAAGATATAGTCTTAGAAAAATGTAGGTTTAGGGTCTGCTGAAGAAGACTGAGTGCCGCATTTCCTGGATGCTCAGGCCACTCCCCTTCTTGCTACCTTGGGCCCCAAGGCTATTCAAGACACCGTGTCGGTAAAGGATTTTTTACTCCATTAATGGAGTGTGCTGTGCCGCCCACTAAGGCTTAAATAGAGGGATAGAGCTTGCTTACGGTAAAGTCTGAGCAAGCCGCCTTTGGACATTATTGCGATTATCTTGAGGCCACATGTTCCTCCCTGTCCAAGCCAGCTGCCATGGAACGATACGAACACCTAGCGTTACATACCCAGAGCTTGCGTTCATGCTCGGGAATGCTGGCTTGAGACTGATCTCGAAAAGGTGCTCGTCGTCGGCAAAAGTGCCACTTATCCACCTCTCTCTTTTCGCAATTGCAAGGACTGGCACTCGGACATGACTGCTGCCATTCTTATGGTCATGAGCTCCAGAGCAATGAACAATGCCGCTGGCCAGCTTGGATGGCTCCTCCTGCAGATCATATGGGACAACGCCTAGGAAGTCGATCATATGACATCGCTAGCGGAGGTATTCCAGCATTCCTGAAAGTCCCAATACGAAGCTTTACTCAACGACGTAGAACCGTCTCCATAAATTCCTGGTACTTGATGCATCGATCTTCTTGAAGATCCGCTTCCAAGAATAACGAGAAGAATTTTACTTGCTCAGCCAAAGTCACCATGAATTTCTCGTCTAGCGAAGAGGCCCATCTCCAACCCAGCCTTCTGTGTAATTGATGTTTATACTGGCTGAGCATGCGGAACACAGTCGTGGACTGGTCCGGGTGCATAATCTAAAGTAACTCTTGGCGGATGTTCTAACACGCCTTCTAAATTGAGATCTTCCCCCTTTCGGCCATTGACTGGCCTGTGAAGAGTCCAAGAAAGGAGTCTCTTGAAGATCAATACACTTCTCCTTGATGAGAACGCTTTCAGACTTCAGCTTGCAATATGCAGCACTCCTTTTCCAGAGATCTTAAGAAGGCTGCCCTTGTTGATATTCTTGCTCGGAAGATAGGAATATAGTGGCCTCGACCAAGCTTGCATCCGTCTCTTCTGCGCTCTTCTTAATCTCTATTTTTGAGACGGGGCTTCAACAACAAAGAGGATGGCAACGACATATATGTTGTTATTTCCGCCCATGATCATGCGAGTGCAGGGGAGTATCGGGGTAATTCCAGAAAGCGAGTAGATCTTGTAGAGATCTCACGAGGCGACCACCAGCTTGAAAGAAGAGACGACCGCTCAGGGACCAGCGCTTACTGAGATTCCGAGCTCACCACCGTCTCAGCTGACGTTTGAGAAGGGGAAGCCTTTGATGGAAATTTGGCGTGCCCATTTTACAATACCAATACCAGGCAATGGTGAGAATATTCTTCCACAGCTACTGGCCTCACTTGCACAGTCTCCTAGTCGGACAGCATGAAATTGTCATCATCGATCTCGAAAAGTGCGATGTAATGGAGTGCCATCATGATCATAAACATGTAGGACAATCCGAACGCAACAAGGAGATCTTGTGTCTTCTGTGAAGGGCATGTGATTTGAGTTCAAGATTTAGGATTGAAGTCGGTCTTCATTTGAGTTTTCTTCCGTGAAGGCTTTTTCTCCGCGAGTTATATCTCCGCGGGCTTACGATCACCATCAGGGTAGAATTGACCACCCGGATGCAAAGGCTGGGGTGTCTATGGAAGAGTCAGCCGTCGGCAGAGAGGTAAATCTGAAGAGACAAGGAGACTCAGTAGCACCCACTGCACAAGGGCGCGGTCGTATTATGAATGAAAATGTGAGAGACTAACATCGACCAGTTTGTCCCCTTCAACTTGCACCTCGCGATCTCGTAGCTGCCGCATTAAAGATAGAAAGCTGCTCTGCTGGAACTTTTGGCTCTGATCGTGCCTCACGTTGTCGAGTAATTGACCAGCAGTTCTTGCAAGCTCGTCTGCATCGTCGTTGTCGATGTTATCTTCATCGCGTTTCATACTCTCTTCAAGTATCCTATCCGATCCTATTCGTTCTTGGTATGGATCCATCTCCTGTAATTCCTTGCCCACATCAAGTATTGAAGATGGCGCCTCCGTGACTTCCCTATATTCCATTGAGGCAGCCTCGAAAGCTCTCTCCATTTCTTCCTGATTCAACAAGTCTTCAACGTTTTGCATTTCTGGCTGTTTCTGTTGCGCTCTTATGGAGGGCATGTGCGCCTGGCTCGGAGCATTGTAGCTATTCGGCCATACATTCCGGTGACTGGAATTGTAGCCCGTTTGCTGATGCGGGAGATCTACTGCAGATGGACTACCTTGACGCATGAATTCCTGATGCCATCCTCCAGGTGCTGTATGCAGTATGGGTGCTTCCCTCCGAAATTGCGATTGAGGAACAGGCGAGGCTCGGACATCGCTGAGATGCATGCTCTGAAAATCTGCCGCCCAACTTGGCAGGGCGTTTTCTGCAGTCATTGGAACATGCTGTTCTTGGAATGGTACCGGAGAAAAGGGCTGGTCGAGCAACCCGCCACCAAGGCGGCCGGCCTGGAACGCTTCAAATTCTGCATCAAGAATGCCTGCATTTGGGCCTGGCGATGTTCTGAAACCCTGTTCGCAGTTGGTTAGAAAATACACGAAAATTCTGCTCAGCTGATTTACTTGTTCAAATCGTGGCCGTGAGGCAAATCGCTCTTGCTGTAGTGTCCTATCGACTGTAGTATGCTTCTGAAAGTTTTGCAGGGCGTTTGATGGCCCACAGAGAGCGTCTGCCATAGCAAGAGGATCTAAAGAGATACGCTGAAAGTTCAGTGAAGTGGGCGAGTCAGTAAAGTAATGTAGGAGAACGACGTTAAAGTATGATGCCAATGAGCCGAGGTTACCTTTTCCGTGCTAGCTCAGCCCTGCCAGCCCTATGACATGCTACGCGGGCGTTCCTGCATTGAATTGCGATTAGCTGTCCTCGCGGCTTTCATTCAGCAATTGAACTCAGCAAAGCTTGAGAAATGGTAAGTCTGCAAGATCCAAGCTTCTTATTATGCACTAAAACCTATAGGCTCAAGTCATCAGTAATTCCGGTCACGATGATATGATTGTACGTTAAAGATCCAGACCCTCAGTGCGCTGGCCGAGCTTCCAGAAGCTCACATTCTGTGTTCTAGCATGACGCCGTCCTAGACTATTACGGCAGACGATTAGCGACATGCTCATCCGACAAGACCATCAAAATCTTCGAGGTCGAGGGCGAGAACCACAAATTGACTGAAACGTTACGAGGGTACTTCATTGCTTCATCAGCGAGAAAACTAGACTGAACGTACCGCTAGGCACGAAGGCGCTGTCTGGTGTGTCTCGTGGGTCCGTTTCCGACCTTTCCCACCTGCCGCTATGGGAGCCTGGCCCTGACTCCAAAGGTCATGCCACTGACCGCTCTAAAATCCACAGGCCCACCCGAAATACGGCACCATCCTCGCCTCCTCATCCTACGACTCCCGCGTCCTCATCTGGCGCGAGGCCAACTCGCAATGGTCCCTAATATCCACCTTCACCCAGCACACCGCCTCCGTCAACCTCATCGCCTGGTCCCCCCACGAACTCGGCTGCCTCCTCGCCTGTGCCTCCTCCGACGGCCAGGTCTCCGTCCTCGAGTTCCGAGAAGGCAACTGGAGCTCCAAGATCTTCCACGCACATGGCATGGGCGTCAACGCCGTGAGCTGGGCACCTGCAGTCACGCCGGGATCGCTGGTGAGGAGAGATGCCGGCGGTGAGGGGGCAATACAGCGCCGCTTCGTGACGGGGGGAAGTGATTGTGTGCTCAAGATCTGGGGGTTTGATCCAAGGACGGGGGAGCATCCTTGCACGCATACGCTGACGGGTCATACGGATTGGGTGCGGGATGTGGCTTGGGCACCCACGGTGCTTTCGAAGTCGTACATTGCGTCGGCGTCCCAGGATAAGACGGCGAGGATATGGACCAACGACTCGAGGGGCGAGGGAGAGTGGAAGTGTACGGTGTTGCCTGAATTTGAGGCTGTGGTGTGGAGGGTGAGTTGGAGCTTGAGTGGGAACGTTTTGGCGGTTAGTGGAGGGGATAACAAAGTCAGTCTATGGAAGGAAAATCTGAGAGGGGAGTGGGATTGTGTGAAGTGGATCGAGGAATAATATGGTAACTCGGGAAGAAGAAATGCAAAAGATATCCCCAGGAGCTTCAGGTTCGGCACCCAATTACAAGATGAAAAGTTTAGAGAGTTCTCGATACTAACGTGACGTGCCATGGAGAAGGGCTCTGGGTTGGGACATCTACCGTGTCAACTAACCCACCATCCAAGCGGATGCGGATGCGACAGGAGGCAGTAACGGGGCTATCATTACAGCATGAAGGTTATTGAGATATGTACTGATTCTCAAGAGCATGCCGACAAGGCAGAGTGTCAATCATCTTCACTATCGCTTCCAAAAATAGCCCTAAAGATCTCTTCACCGGGCCTCTCTTTCTCTAGCGCATCGTTGCGCTCTGGATCTACCACGATTTCTTCCCTCTTCACAGCCCCGTCCCCACCTCCCTCCAATCCCGGCATACCCTCTTCTCCACCTCCAGTGCCCACCACAGACCTCATCCCCATTCTGCCAACATTACTCTCCCTCATCATCTCGTCCATCTCCCTCTTTCCCACCAGCTCCAGGTTTCTCTGCGGCAATGCAGCCTTTGCCTCCCCTTCGGTTCCAGGTGGAGCACCTGCTGGTACTACGTGCGTGGGCGGATTGACGTTGAACCTCTTGCATAGTAGACGCGTAGGATACCACTCTTGCGTAGACCTTGTCAAAGGCCCGAACATACCTAAACTAGCGGCCTCCTCTGCAGGGTCCTTTTTCTTCTCTGCTGGTCTGCTGATTACGCTTTCTGATCCCTCAGCACTCCGGGCGGGATCAGACGCATGGTCCGGTCTATCGCTTCCGAGCTTGGGTGCCGAGCTGGCAGACGTGAACCGGTTTGCCATCATCCCTGTCATGGGTCTAAAGATTTGCGCTGCATGGGCGAATTCCTTCATCTCATTCACCCAGTCATCCGTGCCGTGTCCTGGTGCTCTCTGTGGAATGGCGGACTCGGGACCGCGTAGTCCCGCACGGATCTCGAGGAAGCTACGGTAACGAGAGCTTTTGGCGGCGTCTTCTGCGTAGGGCATCCAGCCCGCGGTGCCCCTTCCTAAGGCCGTCAAGGCAGTTTGGGAGTCCAATTGTGGTACGAGAGACTGAAGCGATTTAGCGGAGGGGCTGCCATTAGGGAGAAGCGAGGCTTCGTTGAGGGCAGGAGGCAGGTTCGAGTTGCTGGTCGCGGAAGCGATGCGAGAGCGGGCATTGTTTGAGAGATAGTCAAAGACTGATTTGCCAGGAAGGGCAGCCTCGCCGAGAAGGGCAGCTCGGGACTTTGGGGACAAATGCGAGGCTTTAGCTACGTCTCCGGCAGAGAGGTAGGGTTGTGTGGAGCCATTGGAATTAGATCTAGCTTTAGCTGATTTCCATTCCGGCGGTATGTTTGGTGGTGGGTATTTGTTGTCTGAAGATACTATTGAAGCTAGAGGATCAGGGTCGCTAGAAAGTACAAAGCCGTCAATGGGTAATCGGCCATCGTGACAACGGCGGAACTTAGACGCTATCTTGGTAGATGCGGTCCTTTTGGAGATGAAGACGGGTTTGGAGCCGAGAAGCGGATTAGCTGCTGTTCGGCTGCTTGAGAGAGGCCTTTTCTTCTTTTCGCCGCCGATTGTGCGATTGTAGGATATTTGGGGACGCATATTATAAGCATCCTCGTCGTCGGAGCCGTTATCGTTGAGTATGCCAACACCAAAGCCGCCACGAGCGGGTGGCTTCTTCTTCTTGGGTTTGATGTTTTCCGATACCGTACCTATCCCATTGTCTTCGTCATCTCCTTCCGTAATGGCCAGCCTAGAAGAATTCCTTGGCTGCTGCGAAAATATTACATCTCCGAGCTGGTCTTCACCTCCGAACCCCAGACCCTTTCGATCGTTCTTCTTGACGAAGGCTATCATCTCCGAGTTATCAGGAGCGAAAGCATGACTTTCTTGAGCCTCGCCATCGCCGGGGTCACCTTCTTCGTCGAGCCGAGCTTTCCGCCGCACTTTAGGCCCAATGCCCTGTCCGTCACGCCAGCCCATCTTCCTTAGCAGTTTGACCCCCATTGTCTCACCACTGGTCTTCAGTATGTCCATTACTGGGCCATTGCGTGTTGTTTCTTCTTTCGTAGAGCCCAGTCCCGCGAAAGAATCCGTGGTCTGGACTTTGCGGGCTTCCTCCGCATCGGCGATATCCTCGTCGTCCATGAAGTCCTCTGGTCTCTGTTGCTTTGGCGCGGCATCTTTGCGTCGATTTGACCGAGAAGAGACAAAATTGGACGGTGCCCACCCGTCCTTCGAACCGACAGTGTTGAAATATCTATAGGGCTAATGTCAGATCGTACATCCTGCCTCTGGACGCAAGGAGCTCACCCTGCGCTGAAGCCTCCGGTAAAAGCCCCATGGAGGCGCTTTCTCCCCTGCTCATCAGTGACTTCCTGCTTCCATACCGGAACGTAAGAGCCATCGTCACGAATATCGGGATCTAGTGGAGGTAGTGGTGTGCCATATAAAGCGAATGGCGATTGTTGAGCTTGGAGGTCTGCTTCGTATGTTGCACGCGATCGTTTGTAGGCCATGGTGATCCGGGTTTGACATGACCCAAACCTGTCACCTTCTTCGTGCTACGAGTACATCTGATAGCTTCTCCTCTTGGTTTCAATTGGCTAACGGAAACATTGACAGCTTGAATAGAAAGGCACCTACGTTTTGTCTTGGCATTTGATGATTAGTAAGTTGAACCCTGTCTCTTTCTGAAAGGGTCTAATGAAACTTGATGAAACTTGCTTACCTTAAGGTAAGGTAAGGTTCATTCCATGCTCAGGCCGCTTGCGAATGTCGTTACTTTACGTGCCAAGCACTTAACGCCAAGGCCATAACGTTTTAGCGTTGTTTATTTAGATTGCGGATGCCAGGCTTCAGTCAATTGCGTGATGAACTTAGTGTTGGTTATTTACCGGTAAGGAACGATCTCTGACCGTAATTACCGTAAATGAGGAGAAATCCGACCTGTAAATGTAAATAACGCGCTAGTAGTATAAGGCCTAGTGGGGAGAGTACCCAAATAGGCTTAGCGTCTTCCTTCTTCTTGTCAAAGAGAAGGAGCTTTGTTGGTGGCAGTAAATCTTAGATTTGATAACAATTTATCGTTGTAAAGCATCAAATATACTATTAATAGGGCACCCCCCTACTAGTGTGTCACTGACCGTGAATGAGGATTTTCATTTATCGTCAGTTACGGTAATTACCGCTAGTAAATGATGCAGTAAATGATGGATGTGCATCACTAGATGAACTACACTTTTGTGACGTCAAAAATTGGACGAAATTAGGCGGAAACACACCGAGCCGCTGGTTATTGCAAATCATCTCACTGAATTGACTTGCTTGGAGTATGCCCAACCACGGTCAATGTTCCTCCAGCAGCCAATGGAAGCATATGGTTATGGCGCTACAAGGAAGAAGATGGTGTATGTGAGCACACAACTGTGGAGGACTGTCAGCCTGCCGATCACTCACTTCCATCTCGTGTCAATCGTGTGGCTTCGATCCGACACATCCTAGTAGCGCCGCTGATGTGGTCAATCGCAGGTTCACAGAGTCTCACCCGAAAGCTTGGGCTCTCCACTCCCCGGTCTTGGCTTTGCAAGGCCTTTTGTTGTCCTCCTCCGTACGGAGATACTGAATGCTAATTATGACAGGCTTGCGCGATGAGATTCTTGGAGGAGATGATCTCGAAGATGCAATCATGCAAGCCACGTTGGATTGTGCGCTGCGGCCTCATTCCATTGATCGTTGCTCCATACCACTTGCCCTTGGACGTCCCGTTGCTTCCGCACATGCCGACTTAGCCGGTGGTGCCGGCGGCTGCACCGCACCTTGCCTTGATCGAGCAGAAAGGCCGAGCACAGGGCTGCGGATATTTGTGCCAAGTCCTAGTCCCTTTCACTCAAATCTCCCCCAGAGTACCAGGCTTAATCCATGGTGGAAACACCGATTGCTGGGGAATACCAGAAGAGTCAGCTTCTCTGCACCTCACGCCTTGGCTCTTGGCATATGGCACGCTCCAATGGCTGCAGAATAGCATGCCGATTTATCCTTTATAGCCACAATAACACCAATGCAGAGGCTCAGAATGGTATTGATCTACTTCTATCCCTCGACAGGCACATTTGTCTTCGTGGGAGTATGGCTGAGCATAGATTCTTGCCTCAGACATGAATAGACCTCTTGCCATTCGCCACCGTGGCCAGCCTACCTCTGGCAAAGGGCCTTCAAGTGGCTACTGCAATCTAACTTCAGTCTACATGGTACCTAGGCACGATGCAGCCCGACTGACCGCATGCATCTTTACGCCCGATCCCTGGTCTCGGCTATAGAAGTACGTCCTGGCATCGTCTCGTTATACGTTCGGATGATCTTAGCTTTTCAGCTCTGGCGGACCCGCCGAAAGAGAAACGTCGACGTAGAAGTATGATTCGCACCTCATTGTTCGACCCCAGCTGAGACTACAGTGTAATGAGTAGTTCCCCCTGAAGAACGGTGTAAAAATAGCCCTGCCAACTGTCTGCCTGCTGAACGAATTCTCGCTCGTCTGCTACGGAAGCATTCACCGGGGTATGACCGCTTGCTGCTTCTCAAGAGTACGCTTGTTGGCCAGTCGGAACAGCAACGGCTAAACTTTGATTAATCATACCCCGGTGTTGAATTCCGTAGCAGGCCAAGGGGTATATAACCTGACCCAGCTCCCTCCCTTTCAATTTCTTTGCATCTTCCGACACACACTCAACCCTTCCAATTCCCTACAGACTACCACATAAGATATTCCCTTCCCAATTCTGACCGTCAAAATCAATCAGCCTTCACGATGCATTTCTCGAAAGCAATTCTTCCCATTTTCGTGGCTCTGGCCATTGCCACGGATCCCAACAACAATAGTGGTAGCTCTTCCACGGCTCTGACTGAATCTATGATTCAGTTGCAGTACATCTCAGACGTTCGACACGATTTGCTGATATCTCTCTCTCAGCGAGCACTGTTGCCGTAGGCCAGGCGACCACCACGAGCAACGGTGACCATAACGGTGACGGCAATAACAAATCGTCTAGTACCATGATCGTTTCGGGCAGTAAGTTCTTGGGCAATCACAGCTCTACTCGAATATCCATAGGAAAATCTATTAATATTTCACTCTCAGCTAGCACGGCTGCCGCAGGCCAGGCGACTACCACTAGCAACGGCGACCATAACGGTGACGGCAACAACAAATCGTCTAGCACCGTGGCGGTTTCATCCAGTAAGTCCACGGGCAGTCACAGCCTCACTACAGTGTCGATGAGAGTTTTGCTCATGAACGAACAGCCGGCACAGGCACTTCGGGCACCCAGGCCACTACTTCGGCCACTACTGCTACTTCGTCTATCGTGCCATCCACCGGCGCTGCTCAAGCTCTGGCCCCCGGCCAGTACGTCCCTGGTGCACTCGTTGCGGTCTTCCTGGGCGCTGCGGCGGTGGTCTAAGCTTCCCCCTCTTTCCACCCTTCGCAGGAGTATTGTCAAGGGCCCTGCGATGAGTAGGCCATATGCTATCGGTGATTCGTTTTTTGATGGATTTCTGGAGCTTCGGACTTTGAAGCGAGCGGTGTGTGGAGGATCGGTGATGGATTGCGTGCATACATGATACAAGTAATGAGAGAGATTTGGAATTTGACGATGACTGTCTGGAAAGCCTTGTGCGGAGCACGTGACATTGATTCTCGCTGGCTGAACGATAAAGGCAAGGAGATGAGTGGGCTTACTATATTCGCCAATCGCCGCTTTTGATGCATCGGGGGACATGGATTGATAGTACAGGGGTCGCTTAGTCCTAGTCCTACCCCTACCACTAACTCTGGCCTGGATATAATGGTCCTGCGCTTGGTTCCGATAGGACGTGGGATACTTGATGTAAAATACTTCTGGATTGAACGTCCTGCAACATCCTCTGATCCGCGTCGATGGAAGACAAAACAACGTGGAACCAGCCCGGCTCATGGCCTTCCACCTCTGCCACCATCGGCGCCTTCATAGCAAAGCAGGTTGGCGCCGGCCAGCATCAACGATAAGAACTCTCATCTCTTCTTTTACCGTCATGTCTGATCTGTCATTTCCAGCTCCACTTCAGTCATCGACGCGCTAATACGTATGGGAGCTTTGATAATTCCGTCACTGCAATTTGTGTGGAGCATTATAGCTTGTGCGGCTCCGCCAAGGCCAGTCTTGTTCCGTTTTCCTTACCCTTGGTCTCTTGTTCAGGATGTACGAGAAAATATCGCTGTTCTAGTGTGGAAGGGCCAGCGTACATACCCTGCGTCAGCAGATCGAAAGAGATTTTCAAAGTGGTTAACAGTGCAGCCCTGTTGATCTAACCCGTGAGTGCGCCCTGAGCTATGATAGTGCGACACCGGTTTTTTCGCTCCAAATCTTGCTGAGACAGCTCTTCGGTTTGTTGTCTCTCGGGTTTACTTTTTCGTAGAGAACCGTTTTCGGACGGAGTCTACCGATATCGACTCGCCGGTTCCCTGGATCCTCTCGCCTTTATCGACAGCTCTCCAGGGCGAGAACAATCGGGCAGCATGAGTCCAGAGAAGCTGTCGGAAACCAGCAGGCCAGTCCATCCGCGAGAAGCGAGATATCGCCTCGTCGATCCGACCGTGAAGCTGCGCCTTTCTTTTCCAGAGCTCGAGACGACGACGCTCAACGCAGTCGGTATTCCGTGTGAAGTGTCCAGAAGAGAGACATTGCGAGAAAGTCCATCTGAGTAGCGATGAAATGCAGGGGGATCTACCTGTACAGAGGCTTGTCATGTCTCGCGGAACAGAGAATATAAACGTTCGATTATCGACGGAGGAATTGTAGACGGAATACCAGAAGAGCAAAACAAAAATTTACTGCCCGCATCAACAAGAATTCCAGCCCGGCTGATTACCACGAGATCTTGTTCCTTGCCCAAAACCGATCAAAGAATCGATATCGCTTGTGCCTCATTCTGGAACGATAGTTGCCCCCTCTCAATCTCCTGCGAAGTGCTCAGAAGTATCGATGATCTCCACCATTTCTCGACTGGGGGAGAGCTTTCTGAGTAAGCTCGTCGGTACGTTGTTGGCTGCAATCCTTTGTGTAAAAATGATCAGGAATTTCTGATAGTGGACAGGGTCGGAAAAAAGTAGACTAAGAGCGACTAGCTGAGGGAAAGAAGATGGGTAAATGTGGAGAGAATGATCTCTCCTCTCGTAACCGGCGATCATACAATTCTGGCTCTCTTACTTGGACAGCACCGGACTGCAATCGGACGCAACGGATCCGAGAGACCGATCATAGCTCCCGATGGAACAATTGCCCCAGCGGAAGCGAATACGGAGATGCTCTGACACGGCTCTCATCTCGACGCAGAAAACTATCAAATGGTCGCCTTTGGCCAGATCATAACTTGCAATTCCGGAATTTGAACCATATATAGAAAAAGAAAGAGCAACCGGTAGCCTTGCTATTATTAGATACACCCACTGATATATTGCGCCTTCCCCAGTAGTTGCTGCAAAACTTTTTGCTAGCGTACAAGCAAGACATCGTATATAATTTCTTTGGACGCGGAACTGGATTTAATCAACTGTAGAGTAGATCAGAGAAGATGTCCAGGCTTGCTGTAGCGATCCATTATCGTAATAGCAGCTCAAGTCTCGATACTCGATTTGTGCATAGCAATCGCGTAATTGGCAAAGTGATCTGCGTCGGGGATAATTGTTAGACAATTCAACAGAGAATACGGAAAGCACCAGTTTGATACTGAATCAACTTGATGATAGTGTCTCCGCAGACCATTATAGGGTGCAATTCTTTTTATTGCCCGCTAGGTAATGCCGCGAAAGAAGACACACTTTAAAGATCCAGGGTCTCTTCCTTCTTGTGGTCTTGGGATGCGTGATCGACTTCTTGACGGACTGGATATCTGTTAGCCCACTTGGTTTGGCAGGTTCGGCGTCGACTTCAATGGTGCTGCTGCTGTTTGAAGCTTCGTCAGTTAAGGCGATTAGAGATGAGACACAAGTTTAGGCACGACGCTGTGATATTGATGATAATAAAATTGATGCAATGCTTTATAAATGCTTTCGTGTGCATTCAGCCTGCGGACGCGAGAATGTGTCTTACGGTACCAGACGAGGTAGCCCTTGAAATTTGGGACTGGCCAGGACTTGAGGATTCTCTGGTGATCCTTGGTACGCGAATTTGTAGTACCCAGTACAGTCAAAGATCAGTCCATGTCGAGCTCTCCACGACCCAAATACCAATACCATTTTAATATTTGCAATGCCGTTCCTTAAGCAGCAATAGCGGCATTCGCCAAACCTCGTTGCGCCTTCTCCGAACTCATGTTTCCTCAGCTCAAGACTTCCATTCCAAAGATCCTATCGGAAGCGTCTGAATCAGTGTTGAACTTTTTGTTGCTTCCGCTCAATGAGACATCGTATGCGTCGAGGTACGCATCCTGGATGGTTAAAGGCCCCATTGAATAAAGGATCAAGGTTGTAACTGGAAAGCGTAAAAGAAGGAAAACAATATCTCCAGCAGGCGAGCTGCGGTCAATAGAAGTTGCTGCCTTCTGGTTGCATGCTAGCCGCTTCCTGTAGAAATGGCGAAATTACTCTAACAACGTTACAAAGGTTGCAGAAAGCAAAGGCCTCTTCACACTGAGGGGTGGATATTATCCAAAAGCTAGGTAGTTTAGACAGTACCATGGCAGCCAAAGCTCGTGTACATATCCATAATCGCCAGGCTAGCCGTATATGGCACGCTCTACCGCAGCGCGACTTTATTATCCGCAGTAATGTAACGACTCCTTGCCCAATTTCAAGTCAAGAATACCTACCTCGAGAACTCGACAAAAATAGTCCGACTGTGTGGGCTAATGAGAAAACACTGTGAAGGCGCTAGAGCACGAATCCGCACGAATCAGTCCGTGGTGGTACGAAGTTTATGGGTTGGTTCTCCCTGTGTCCGTCAAGCAGCCTTACACACCATTCGCTCTGGAAGGAAGCATCCATATAGCGGCTCTTTCTCAAGGGCGAAATTACTTTCACTCCCACCATCGATTTTGCCCAACCTCACTATCTGCCACGATCCATTGCAGCTCGTCATCTGAGGGGTTCAATCTTCATGCCCGTGTGACCAGTTACAAGCGATCATGTCAGCAGCATCTACTACAACACCAACCATAGTGCGGAGCACGTCACGGCGGCAACCTTCCTACAACGCCCCTTCCACAGAACGTCCAACAAGAACTTCCTCGACTGCGACCAGGCCACCAACGACACCGGTCACTCTCAATCATACCAACTCACAGTCTCAGCCAAGTACGCGACCTCTTTCCTCTTCCCAACAGGCATCACTCGCTGGTGTTGCGCGCAGGGATTACGAAACGACCAATGTAGCCCGGCCCACGTCGAGCCGTCGTAGCTCATCGCGCGATCGCTCGTATGCCGCTGCGCCGCCTAAGCGACCCGAATCTACCAGGGATACCCGAAGAACATCGGCGAGACCAGGTAGTCATTCTCGGAACGATTCACAAATGTCAGCAACAGGGAACGCTGTTCCTTTCGGGGCTTCTGGCGCTGTTCAAACCCACAGTGGCACGAGAGGTCACACGGCGGATTCGGCTGTTCCAGGACCGACGACCAGAAAGCGTACGGAGATAGATGCACAAACAGGGAAATGGTCTTTGGGCAAGACGATTGGAGCAGGCAGCATGGGCAAGGTCAAATTAGCGAAGAATTTGGAAACAGGGGAGCAGGTATGTTGAAGCATGAACTTTGATGAGGAGCGCAACACAATACTGATGATGCCACTTGATTAGGTTGCTGTCAAGATCGTACCTCGACAGTCTACAGACGAGCACCACAACAACCGAGAAAGAGAGCGTGCTGACCAATCAAAAGAAATCAGAACAGCGCGGGAAGCGGCGATAGTTACTCTACTCAATCATCCGTATATTTGTGCCATGCGCGATGTCGTCCGCACCAATTATCATTGGTATATGCTTTTCGAGTACGTTAATGGAGGACAGATGCTGGACTACATCATATCTCATGGCAGGCTAAAGGAAAAGCAAGCAAGGAAATTTGGACGCCAAATTGCTAGTGCTCTCGATTATTGTCACAGAAATAGCATCGTTCATCGTGATCTGAAGATCGAAAATATCTTGATCAGCAAGACAGGGGACATTAAGATCATCGACTTTGGATTGAGCAACCTCTTTTCGCCAAGGGCTCATCTGAAGACTTTCTGCGGAAGCCTGTACTTCGCTGCCCCGGAGCTTTTGCAAGCAAGACAGTACCTGGGTCCTGAAGTTGACATATGGAGCTTTGGGATTGTCTTGTACGTCTTGGTATGCGGAAAGGTACCTTTTGATGACCAAAGTATGCCTCAGCTGCACGCAAAGATCAAGAAGGGCGTCGTAGATTACCCTTCCTGGCTTTCCCCGGGTGAGCTGCCTCGACGTAATTCCCATGTGACGATAGCTAACACAGTCGGCAGAGTGCAAAAACTTGATATCGCGCATGCTGGTAACAGACCCAAAGTCAAGAGCAAGCCTAGGTGAGATCATGAACCATCCGTGGATGACGAAAGGCTTCAATACCGTCCCTGAGAATTATCTGCCCCATCGGGAACCAGTCCAGCTGCCTCTCGACCCGGCCATTGTTGAGAAAATGACAGGTTTTGATTTCGGTTCTGCTGATTTCATAAACCGCGAGCTCACAAGGGTTATCAATTCCGACGATTACCAGGCTGCTGTGCGACTCAATGCACGAGAGCAGTCAGCGCAAGCTCAAGGAGGCGAGAAGAGGCGTGGAGTATTCGATTTCTATAAGAGACGAAGCTCAACAACAAGCCGGGATACCTTGCCTAACCCATCCGTTGAGGCCGTGCAACTGGGCTCTGACCCTGTCAATGCTTTCAGTCCTCTAATATCGATTTACTACCTGGTTAGAGAGAAGCAAGAAAGGGAGCGCGTAGAGGCAAATCCTGGAGCGCTGAGCATGCCGATGTCTCCTGGAGAAAGACCGCTCAAGCTCCCTGACTTGCCAGCACCTGAGGCTGCATACACCAATCCGGCTTCATATGAAATGCCTGGTGAAAAGGCAACTGGGGGTCGGTCAAGGCCTAGGTCCAGGACTCATGGCGAAGACGATATCCCAGAACCAAGGAAGATCCCAATGAATGCAGTAGGTGGCCGAGCTGCGCCAGCGATTATGACACCAACAACGGAACAACAGCCAGCAAAAAGAGAGAGCACAGCTGTCGGTCTCTTGCGAAGATTTAGCACACGGCGGAACAGAGAAGCACCTCGAGAGAAGTCGGACGCAAATCCTCCATCAGTACAACTCCAACCCCCTTCAGATTCGAATACTCCACGAAAGAGCTTCAGTGTACGAAGGTCCCGACACAGAGAGAACACACCAGCGCTATTACTACATCCTGGTGGTAGCACACCGCACCAGAATGAGCTGCTGACGCCTCCCATATCAACTGATTCAAAGTCCAAGAACAGCAAAATCTTGGATCGCTCCACAAGCGTAAACTCGGCAGACGTGAAACGACGATACACTCAAAGAGGCGCTTCTGAAGGACATCCTATGAGTGCGACACCTGACCCACCGCACACCAGCGGCTCGGACCGATCTAGCATGGATGGACAACGATCCAAGGTAAGTGAGCCGGCGCCTAGCGAGCACAAGGCTCCCGTTAGTAATCGCGCATCCACTTCGCGTACAAAGTCTTTGGGTCATGCGAGACGTGAGAGCATCCAAGCTCGTCGAGAGAGACGTGAAGAAGTCCGGGAAGCTAATCTTCCCGAAGAGACTGGTCAGGAGCTTGCAGATGAGAAGCAGACAAGCAAATCCGGAAGCATGGAAAACATTAAACCAGTCTATCTCAAGGGCTTATTCAGTGTTTCCACCACATCAAACAAGCCATTGGCTGTGATCAGGGCCGACATCATCAGGGTTTTGAAGCAGCTTGGCGTCGATTACACCGAGATCAAAGGGGGCTTTAGCTGTCGGCACGCTCCCAGCATTGATTTGAACCGCGTTGTGGATCCTGGAGCGCCAAGCCCTGACCCGCAAGGTGTGATGGAATCAAACAACAAGCGTCGTATCAGTTTTGGCGGATTTCGAGGCGGAGATCGAGATCAGAGTAGCCAGGAGAAGTCTCCCCAGATGAACCGGGGGACTTCACGAAGGCAGGCGCCTGATACAAGCTTCACCAACTCAGAGGAGTCTGCCGAAAGCGTGGGGCGGCAGGAAGGAGAAAGACCGGCTGGTGAGACCACGACACACGTACAAAGCGAGCTTGGCGGGAACATGGTGTTGCGGTTCGAAATCTTCATCGTCAAAGTTCCACTTTTCTCGCTGCATGGGATCCAGTTCAAAAAGGTCTCCGGTGGCACATGGCAGTACAAGAACATGGCGCAGAAGATATTAGATGCGCTACGATTATAGTAGCGCGTGTTCCAGGCCTGGTCCAATGTACGTCGCTTGGCTTCGTTTGGGTTTTGCTTCGCTGGAATTTGATAGAGTAGGTAGAGCTGAGCGGGTGCTTGCATGGACCGTTACGAGTCTCCTTTGTCCACCGCCTGGGTATCCAAAGGGCTTATTACCATTGCTAGATAGCTAAGACTATCATCATGGACTTGGGTACTGCATCCTTCCTCTGATGCTTGCAGAGATTGACATCATGATCCGCCACACCTGAAGCCAGGCCAGAGTTGTGGAAAGGCTGTCCATATGAATCTTCGGACCTCTCGTCTCAAGCTAGCTGATCCCATCGCATCCGCCGTTTGATCTCTCATCTCAAGCCCGCTGATCCACCCCATTCCCCGTTACACGCGTCCTTTGCTATGCGTATAGCTTCTGCTGAGTACACTTTACGACCCACTTTCCCACGGCGCCCCATCCACAACACGTGTCATATATCATCAAAAGAGACTCCACCGTCACGAAGCGCGACTGCAAAGAGGATCACACATACTTATTGTGACTCAACACCTCTGATATCTAGCCGACATATCTTGTAGGCTCAGCTTCCTTCCACTTCGGCACACAATCATTGCATACCTTTTCGCATCGCATCGTTTGTACAGCTGCTGCTCTATAACCGATTCCGTAAGTCAAGCAGCGCCCTCTGACTGTCTATCCACCCTCCTTGATAGCTCAGAGTCGAGCTAGAAGTCGATACTAATGATTTGAGAGAAAACTAGGTAGACTGTTGTTAGCAAGCAGCAGGCTCCTCAACATGTACGATCAAAATCGAATCTTCGAAGCAATGTACTCTAAACTTCATGTATATCGAGGTACGTTCTTGGGTGGTTTTTAAGAGCTTTCTCAGATCTAGCAATTTCCATGTGTGCCAGAAACGACGGGAGGTGCCCTGGCATAATTTCCCTACAAGTGGATTAGTGCAATCCCTGCATTAAGCATTCTCAGCACGGTCCAGTGCTTGGCACCTCAGTCACGCAGTCCCACTCCTTAAAAGTCAAGTCCTACTGTGAATTTAACCTGCCCTATATTCACCTCTATACATTTGCTTTGCTCTTCCCTGGAGATTCCCTGTTGCTTCACGAATGACTTTGGGCTTTCTCATATTAAAGATTAAAGATTAAAGAGAACAGAGGAGAACATACTACCCTCTCAATTCGCTCCCTGCAAGCTTATCCCCGCATGCATCCAGCTTCAATTACCTGCATACCTCGAGAATGTCGATGCTAAGCAGTCTTTTTGCATCTCTTAACAGGTAGGGCTCAGAGCGGCCACGAGATCAACGTACCAGCATCCGTCAAGAGGTTTTCCTCGATCTGCTCAGAGATGCTGCCCTCTCAGCACGTCTTCTCACACCAGCATCAGTACCCACAGGCCGAACCCTCATGGCTCCATCAACCCCAAGGCCATCACCCACAGCAGCACCACCCTGGAGCTCATCAGAATGCTCAAGCTCAAGCCGCTGCTGCAGCTCAGCAGCAGCATTACAATCGAATGGCTGCAAACAACAACGGGCACAATGTGCATGCCGACCACAATCTGGGAGGGACGTCGACTGATAGCAACTGGAGTGAAGAGAATAGACGAGTTCTGGGATGGGTTGCAGAGCTTATGAATGGGAACTCAAGAGAAACTGCGCTCATGGAACTGAGCAAGAAGAGAGAACAGGTGCCTGAACTGGCATTGATCATATGGCATTCCTTTGGTAGGTGGGAGCAAAAGAATGCAGAGGAAGCTGTGGCTGATTGCTGTGCCTAGGCGTCATGACCTCTCTACTACAGGAGATTATCTCCGTTTACCCTTTACTCAACCCTTCTCAACTTACCGCCGCAGCATCTAATCGCGTCTGTAACGCTTTAGCATTGTTGCAATGCGTGGCTTCCCACAACGAGACTCGAGCCTTGTTCCTGAATGGTAAGCTAAAATCCCTGATGAAGCCTGCATTGGACTGACTCATTTCTCAGCGCACATACCTCTTTTCCTCTACCCGTTTCTGAACACAACCTCCAAGTCAAGGCCATTCGAGTATCTGCGTCTCACATCCTTGGGTGTCATCGGTGCCTTGGTCAAGAACGACTCATCCGAGGTCATCAATTTTCTGTTGACCACCGAAATCATACCACTATGCCTTCGCATTATGGAGACGGGCTCTGAATTGAGCAAGACAGTGGCAATCTTCATCGTACAGAAGATTCTGCTTGACGACACAGGGCTGGGATACATTTGCCATACTTACGAGCGGTTTTATGCGGTCGGCACTGTTCTCAGTAACATGGTTACCCAACTGGTAGAGCAGCAAACTGTGAGATTGCTGAAACACGTTGTCCGTTGTTTTCTTCGGTTAGTGATCCACACGCAATTCCAATCTCTTTAGAACTGACGTAAGGAAGACTCAGCGACAACGCCCGGGCTCGAGAAGCTCTCCGCCAATGCTTACCGGAGCCCCTTCGAGACGCTACATTCTCTTCGGTTCTCCGGGACGACGCAGCCACGAAACGCTGCCTTGCGCAACTTCTCATCAATCTCTCGGATAACGTCGTTGATGCCTCAAACAACCAAGGCCTTTAATCTCGACTTTTTCTAACTCGTGCACGACACTTACGAACGCTTGAAACAGACAAGATACCCCTGGATGATTTGCGACTGTAGCATATGCGAAGCATAGAAGAGGTCAGTTCCTGTGCTTTAGAGTTGGGTTATTTCTTTCTTGCCTCGAGGAAGGCGACGCATATCGTGGCCGTGCGTTTCGGCAATGCATTTGAATGGAGGTGGATCGGTCTGAGGCGGCGCTCTGGTACGCGGTTGGAAAAGCGAGCAGCATCCTATTCGACAGAGCGTCCCCACCATCTCGGTCACTTCAGGTCAAGCTTCTTTGTGAATACGAAGGACCTGAGATCTCGTGGTTTGTGGATATCAGGTCTATCGCATGTAAGATACTGTATTGCACCGTTACCTTACTTATCAATCAACTGGGACTTTCACCTCAGTAACCACTTCGAAGGTGATGACGAGTCAGTGTTTACAGAGCGGCCGCCATTGATTCAAATTGTACTTGTGATTGAACCTTATGTGATATTAAAAGAAGTATCGGTGACTTAGTAATAATCCAGTAGTGACTTGCCCCCAATCTTCAACATTAGACCTCGCTTACTCTGCGCCCTAAGAGTAATCACGCTAGAACGATTGGCGCCGGAACAAGATCGACACCTTCAACGCGACGCTTCATCGGCCTAACACCGAGACACCCTTAGCTATGCTTCACATTGCCTTCTTGCTTCTTTGACTCGCTCCACCACCTTAATGACCATCGAATACCGTCTCTACTCCGTGCCAAATCTGCAGTGCTCCTTCCGGACTACATCGGCAATCTATCGCATTGCTTAGGGCTAAAGACATCGCACGACCGCTGGGTCAAGGTTCTCCAGCATGGTCTCACGCAAGCGTGGGAGGGAGGAGATGGAGTCGTCTGAGCCACCTCAACATGATAGCATGCTCACCAAGCTTCGCAACATGTGGGAGTTTTCAAATCTCATGCAATACATTTTCATCTTCGGAAGAGCCGTCAAGATCGACGAGGATTTCACTATTGAGGTACTTCTCGCCCCGGCGTCACAAGAATAACCGTACCTAGCAGAAAGAGGCGATTGCGGTCATCTTGTGCTAACCGGGTGATCTGTAGGACCTAGAGACCGAATGTCTCAAGCCAGAACCCTCCGCGAAGCTAGCGGAGATTGGGCTTGCCCTCTTAAAATACGTCTCTTCGCATCGAGGCCTGACGTGAGCACTCCGTTCCTTACATTTATGTCTTCTATCTAAAATCAACGTCAGTCCCGAGATCTTCGACGAGTACACACGCCGCCAATACATAGCGAAGGCTCCTGACCGCAACCCGTTCGGTATTGAGGAAGAGCCTAAGAGGTTCGCCGAATTCGATGTTTTGACGAAGCTCCGTGTCCTCGTTCAACTATCTCAGTGGACTCTGATCAACGCTGAGAGGATGCGGGAGCGGATGCCGGAAACGAAAGACACGGAGCAAATACAATGGGTACGTGTAGTGGACAAGCTTAGGATCTACATCCGCTGATGGATCTCATGGTAGCGTGTCGAAGAGATCGGATTCGACAAAGAAGAGCGACTTTACTTCGTGCTCGACGACAATCGCCTGTATCGTCGAACAGATCCCAGACTACCTCCCACCCCTCCACCCAAGCCCAAAGCGAACTCCAAGAAAGGCAAAGCTGCTGCACGAGCTAGCAAACGAAGAAAAGTTGCAGAGATGGAAGAGTCGGCAAATGTCGCAGGTGCAGACAATGCTACAAATGACGCTGAGAAGGAATTGTCTCTTGATGCGGGATTCGGTGATCGCAAGTGGGAGTGCCTCGCAGTCACGCTCATGGAGTACCAAGAGTTCCTCGACTCAATGCGAAAGAGTAGGGATGCTGATGAGAAGGCTTTGTTCAAATACATTTCCAATGAAGTCTTACCCATCGTTGAAAGAGCGGAGGAAGCACAGCTGCGGCGACAGCAAAAGAGAGAGCGGGACTTGAACAACCTCCAGAAACTGGCTACCGCAAAGAGGTCGAGCAGACTCGCAGATAAGCAAGGGAGGGAACGAGAAGAGCAAGTTGCAGCCGAAGCAGAACGAAAGCGGAAGTTCGATCTGGCCGCGGCAAAGCAAGACCAAGAAAGACAGAAGAATATGGAAGAAGCCCGCGAATCGCGTATGATGACTCGTGAGCAGCGTATCAAGGAACGAGAGTTCAAGCGCCTGTTGCACGAGGAGGAGCTGGCCAATATATCCGAGGATAGCAAGAAGCTCGACGCCGGGGAAGCCAGAATGTCCGAGAGGCATCTGAAAAAAGAAATGGAGAAACGGAAAAAGGAGATTGCTGCTCTCACAGAAGAGGACGAGTGGACGTTCGATTGCTCGGTTTGTGGGGTCCACGGCGAGAATCTGGTAAGGCACAGTCTATGTTCCAACGTTACAGGCATTGAGTGCTAAGAAATGCGCCAGGACGACGGCACTCACAGTATTGCTTGCGAGAAATGCAACATCTGGCAACACAGCGCATGCCATGGGATCTCCGAGACAGCCGCTGACATGGATGACTTCCATTTCATATGCCAGGATTGCAAACGCCGCGCCGAAGACGCTCTGAAACCTAAGATTCCCAGCCTCAAATTCCGCTTTGGTTCGTCCACCTCGCCGCCCGCGCCAGGGGTAGAAGTACGTGTACCAAATGCGGCCAAGAAACGCAAATCTGATGAGCAAGCGCAATTGCCGCCCATGAAGAAATTTAGACCTACGGGCGAAGCCAGGCCGCATTCTGGTCCCGCACCAAGTCCCTTTGTCAACGGGCATCATGCAGGCCAGAACGGCATGCATCAAACAATGATGAACGGGCCTACCCTATCCCCTCAGGGACAACTCCCGTTGCCACCGAATTATGGTGGGACCGCCGGTCCAGCCACGTCACCCCCTCCAGGATTGAGGTCTCCGCGTGGACCTCCTGCGTACACCAATGGCTACACTGACCATGTCACTTACCAAAATAACTATACACCTCGACCTCACTACACATTCTCAGAGAACCAACTCTCTAGATTCAGTGGCACAGGGCAAAGCCAGATGAGTCCACCCAACGCAGCGTGGGCAGCAACCTATGAGCCACCTGGAGCTGCAAACACGGCAAACCAAGCAACACCGGTTCCGCCGTCGGCCAATCCTTTTCATAACTCCTTCGACCGTCAACGCCCAGGTTCTTCTCATTCGCCGGTAATGAATGGTCCGAATCTTTCACCTGCGCCAAACGCCTACAGTCCAGCAAGCAACGGACTGTCACACTTGGCAAACAACATCACAAATGGCCTACCCTCCCAAACCTATTCCCTTCCACCACCTCTACCACCGCCAGTCAAGCATCAGCCTTCACCTCCCACCCCCGCGGTGAACCACCTACCATCCTCCAGCCCCACTATAGGTCCCAAGCTCCATCGAGAAGCACCGCCATCACCAGGCTTATCACCAACAAAGCATACTTCACCCCGACCAGCGCCTCTGAATTCTGCGCCTGCAGACCCAGCGGCGAGTCCCCCACCGACCTTCCAAGACCAGCCACTTGCCGGTGGTATTTCACCAGTCAAACAACGATCCCCTCGACCTCGTCCTGTGGATCCCTCATCAAGTCCCATCAGTGGGCCAGCTCTTCATAACCGGAGTCCCAGCAACCCGGGCTTCTCGCCTACAAAGCACAGTCCGGCCAGACCACCGCCTACGTTCGGAAATGGTGTAGAGGTCATTCCGCCGGTGGAAAACCTGGCGCCGAGTCCGAAACACGGGGAGGGAGGTGTGCCTGTCAAGGTTGCCCCACCTGTTCAGCATGCGTTCGGCGATGGGGAGGCCTAGTAACTGTACGACTCGATCCATGAGACCGGTCTGGATTTCATGATGTTATTCATACTGCACGAGCAACCACGAGTTAGGGCTATGGATCAGATATACACCCGAGCTGTTCGGAGAGCTGATTCCTGCCTTCTCTCGACCTCTCAGGTAGTAGCAACTTTTCGATGTTTTAGCGGCATGTGCATTGACGTCTTGCGGTGTTCGCAGGGCAGGGAACAAACGGCATAGCGTGCATGCATGTATATTCAGTTACTCGGAGTGTCTCACCAAGGAGCTGTTGTTGAGAGGTGGACTCCCCCTCACACTGTGTGTAACGATAGATCTGAACCCCGAGGACACACGATAGCAATGTCCAAGATGAATTTGAGCGGTATCAAGATTGTTTATCTCCACTCTTTCGACAGTGTCATCTTTCTTGCTAGGAATACCCGCCCATCGATTGCCTTTCCCTTTTCAACAAGCTTGAACCTCAAGACTATCTATCATCCTCACAGATCCTAAATCATCTCGCAGCTATGCCCAGCTAATCCGACATCGAAAGGGAACCATATGTAAGCCACCGCCCCCCCCCTTCCCACCCCTCAAAACCCGCTCCCTGGATATAGAAGTCCCCCAAACCCACACAAGCCACGTCCCTCCACCCTCTAAACTCCCCGAACCCCAGGGACCGTACGGCCAAGGAAACCGATAAACCAGTGCTCCCATAACCGAGACCAGAGCATGACGAACCAAGTCCCCAATCCCAGCGGGTCAGAGCTGTTGCAGTACCCGACGCGCGGAACATTTTTCAAAATCCAGCGACGCCATGCAGTAAATAGCCTGCTCCGACTTCTCTCACCGCTTGTCATATCACGCAAGGTCGGCCCGCTTGCGTGCGTGCTTGCTTGCTTGCTTGCAGGATTGGAGGAATGGCTATAGGTCGCTGCTCGGGAAGCTGGCTCTGTGGCCTATGATGGGTGATCTGGTAGCAGGGGCCCTGATGGGCGTTATGGTTTGCAAGCCTGCTGGGTGCGTCCGGAGAGAGATTGGGAGGCGGATTCGTGGGTGGGGAAGGGGCTGGGATGCGGACGTTGTGGGAT